>Ga0207683_10000001_pt1 | contig 352047 bp, 330 predicted proteins | sample KBSM73metaG_FD_184333 | JGI IMG/M metagenome (GOLD analysis project Ga0207683, IMG submission 184333) | Miscanthus rhizosphere microbial communities from Kellogg Biological Station, Michigan, USA - KBS M7-3 metaG (SPAdes) (version 2) | ecosystem: Host-associated > Plants > Roots > Rhizosphere...
CGCTCGTGAATTTTCGGCTGTGGGCGAGCGAGTACCTGCGTGCCCTTGAAATGGTTGGCGAGCTGGATCAGCGAATACGCGGCAATGATTTCGATCTCGGGGCTTGCCCAGGCTGCCTCGGATCCGCAGGCGCCTGGGCAAATCAGGCCTTGACCGCGCCCGTTTGCGCCGATTGCTGCCGGTAGCACGCCCGCGACGGGAGCGATCGAGCCATCCAATGCAAGCTCGCCCAGCACCGTGAATCCACTCAGCGCGTCATGCGGAATGGCACCGATTGCCCCCATCAGCCCGAGCGCGATGGGAAGGTCATAGTGGCTGCCTTCCTTCGGCAGATCCGCGGGAGCAAGATTGACGGTGATACGGCGCGCGGGCAGTGCGAGGCCAGACGCTATCAATGCAGCGCGGACGCGCTCCTTGGCTTCAGACACGGCCTTATCCGGAAGTCCTACGATATTGAAAGCGGGCAACCCGGGTGCGACCTGCACCTGCACGTCGACGGCGCGCGCGTCGATGCCCTCGAATGCAACGGTCGCCACTCGCCGGATCATGCAACCTCGAATTTAGGATGCTCGTATAAGTAGTATCGGAAGGAGAATACTGAAACAAGAATTTCGGATCGGTCGCGACACGGATTGATCTCAGCCGTTTGGCCGATGATCATGGTTCAAAAGAAAAATAGGAGGATTGACGATGATCGCTCGATGTTTCGTGGCCTTCGCCATGGCGGTGCTCGGGGCATCCGCATCCGCCGCGGACCTGAAGCCTTGGAAACACGTGGTGATCGAGCCGAAGGGCGATGCCGGCTTCATGCTCATGATCGGCGAGCGCGACTTTGCATCCAGGCATGGCCTCAAGCTTGAGATCGTCCCAATGAAGAACGGCGCGCTCGCGCACAAGGCACTGCTGGCCGGGGAGGTCGACAGCATCGAGTCGAGCCCGGGTGCTGCAATTCTTGCGGGCGCACGCGGTGCAGACATCAAGATCATCGGGTGCGACTGGCCGGGCGTGCCGCATGGACTGATGGTGAAATCAACGATCACCAAGGTCGAAGATCTCAAGGGAAAAACGATTGCGGTGGCAGCCCCAGGATCGTTGCCGAACCTCCTCATCAACGCCATTCTTGAGCAGCACAAGGTGCCTGCCTCCGAAGTGCGCTTTGCCAATCTCGGTGGCGACCTCGATCGATACAAGGCTGTCACGGCCGGTGTTGCCGACGCTGGGATCGTCGCGGCCGAATTCATGGCGGTCGCGCCGAAAGACATGAAAATGCTGGTATATGGCCACGATGTGCTGCCGAATTACGTACGGCTGTGCCTGAGCATGACCGGCAAGACAATTGCAGCAAGGCGAGCCGATGCAATCGGCTTTATTGCCGCGCAGATGGAGGCGCTCAAATTTGCTGTCAGCCATCGTGACGAGACGATCAGACTGACGCAATCAGCAATTCACGCCAAACCGGACGATCCGCGTCCTGCATACGCTTTTGACGACACGATCAATCGCCATGCCATAGATCCGTCGGTAACGTTGCCGATCGACAAGCTGAACTGGATGCAGAACGAGCTGGTAAAGGCCGGCAATCTCAAAGCGCCGTTCGATCTCACGACAATGACGGCGCCTGACATCCGCGCCGAGGCGGCCAAGCGCGCCACCAAGTAGTTAGACTTTCACCGAGGCCATGATACCGGCCGGGAAAATATCCTCCGGCTTCGCGAGACGATGCGCGATGCCCTGCTCGTGCGCGTAGCGCAGGAATAACTCCAAGGTAGGTCGGTTTGGTTCTATTCCATAGGGAAACGTGTCGTCGCCGAACATCTGCTGCATACGGACGGTATAGGCCGTCAGCCACGGCACAGGGTAGCGAGAGACGGCCGGGTCAAGAATGCGCTCGAGGCTGCGCCGTTTTGATTCTTCAAATGCGTTGTACAAATTGCGGGCGACCCACGGCCTTCCGTCGAGTATCGTCTTGCGCATCGCGATGACATGCATGATCGGATAGACGCGGGTCTCCTCGTAATAGCGCCGCTCCTCCGATTCATAGTCCGGAAAAAGACGCACCACGTCTGGATGCTTCTCACGGAACGAATTCGGTGGACGCGCGATGATGACACAGTCGAGTTCGCCGGAGGCAATCATGCCACTGAGAGTTTTCTCCGGCATGCTGGTAAGCCGCACGCCCTTCGGTAGTGACAACTCGACCTTCTCGATGCGGCCGGATTCATTAGTGCCGGCTTGTATCCAGTCGATATCGGAAAGCGCGACACCGGCCTCGTGCATCAGCCAGCCGCGCATATAGACGGCAGCCGTGTGCGCCCATTCGGGAACGCCGACGCGCTTGCCGTGCAAATCCTTCGCCGTTTTAATGCCGGCCTTGCGATTCACGTAGAACGAAGCAAAACGAAACAGACGTGAGGCATAGACCGGCAAACCGATGATGTCGGAATCATTCCGCGTCACCTGCGCCGAGAATTTGGCGAACGAAAGCTCGGATACGTCCCATTCGCGGTTAAAGGTGAAGCGTGAAAAAATCTCGTGGTGCCCGAGCGTAAGCCAATTGACTTCAATGCCTTCGGCGCGAACCAGCCCAAAACGAAAATCGCGAAAGTGATCGTAGTCGGTTGTTGCGATGGTGAGCGCGACGCTCATAGTTTTATGCGCCGCTTTACCTCGATCTTGTCCCAGATCAGTGCTGCCACGTCAGGACCGCCGAGATTCTTTATGGCGCGGATTCCAGTCGGCGAGGTGACGTTGATCTCGGTGAGAAAACCATCGATCACGTCGATGCCGACAAAAAGCAGCCCGCGATCACGAAGGGCCGGGCCAATCCGCTTGCAGATCTCAACCTCGCGTTTCGTCAGTTCGGTGGCGGCCGGCACGCCGCCTCGAACCATGTTGGAGCGCAGATCGTCCACCGCCGGTATCCGATTCACGGCCCCGGCATATTCCCCGTCGACCAGAATGATTCGTTTGTCACCATTTTTGATGTTCGGCAAAAACTTCTGCACGACCCATTGCTCGCGAAAGGTCGCCGTGAACAGGTCGAACAAAGAGCCGAAGTTGAGATCCTCGCGTGCGATCCGGAATACGGCTTCGCCACCTTTGCCGTAGAGCGGCTTCATAACGATGTCGCCGTGTTCCGCGCGGAACGCTTTGATCTCGGCGAGGTCGCGCGAGACCAGTGTTGGGGGCATCAGGTCCGGAAACTCGGTGACGAACACCTTTTCCGGCGCATTGCGCACACTTGCCGGATCATTGATCACCAGGGTCCTGGGATGGATGCGCTCGAGCACGTGGGTCGTCGTGACATAGGCGAGGTCGAATGGGGGGTCCTGGCGCAGCAGCACCACGTCGAATTCCGTGAGTTCGGTGCGCCGCGGCTCACCCAAGGTGAAATGGTCGCCCGCGATGTCTCGCACGCTGAGCGACTCGATCTGGGCGAAAACCCGTCCATTGAGCAAAGCGAGCCGGTCAGGCGTGTAATAAGCCAGCTTGTGGCCGCGTTTTTGGGCTTCCAGGAGCAAGGCGAATGTCGAGTCGCCTTTGATGTTGATCCGTTGGATCGGATCCATTTGAACGGCGATTTTCAGGCTCATGACTACCTATAGGCGAACAAAGCGTTAACAAATTATCCGCAGTATAGCCGCTTCGGGACGTCTTGCATGGCCGGGGGGCCGACTGGTGAATCTGCCCAAGCTTTCGATTGCGGCGCGACTCTATACGATCTTTGCGCTAATGGCCGCCACAACCGTGGCGCTGTCGATGGTCGCAGTGTCGAATGCCCATCGTCATGCAGCGCTGACGGAAGAGTTTGAGTCCGCCAATGCGGGCAGCTGGAACGTCGAGCGCATCAACGGCCTAATTTATGCGACCACGATGGAGACGCGTGGAATCTACATGTCTTCGGACCGCGCAGAGGCCGCGAAATATGCCGATTCGCTGGTCAAGGTGACCGACCAAATCAGCTCAGTCATTGGCGATTGGCAGCGCAGTGTCCGCAACTACGACGCCTTGGCGTTCAGCAATTTCGCCGTCCGAATTACCGGCTATCAGGATGCACTATACAAACTGGCGCCACTCGCCAAGCAATCCGGGCCGCAGGCGGCACGTGAATGGACTGAAAAGAATCTACCGACGCAGGTACGGGCCGAGCTGAGTAAGGATCTTGAGAAGCTCAGTCAGCACTATTCCGACCGGGCGAGTCAGATCTATACCCGGATCGATGAAGGCATCGATCGCACGGCAATGCTGCTCAGTGTGCTCGCCTGCTTTGCGGTTATCCTTGCAATTGCAGGCGCACTGACCATAGCGCGCAGCGTAATAAGGCCGATCACTGAAATAACGAACGTCACACAGGCCGTTGCGGCCGGCGACGGCTCGATCGCGATACCGTTCAGCAACCGTTATGACGAAATCGGCGCGCTAGCAAAGTCAATCAGCATTTTTCAGAATGCCATGCGCAGCAACGAGGAACTCAATCGTACAGTGCGTAACGACGCTGATTTCCGTACCCGCCGGCAGGAGAAGATGTCGAGCGAGATCTCTCACTTCTCAGCAGAGGTCGAAGCGACTCTCGCCGAACTCGGCCGCATCTCCGATGAGATGCTCGCAGCATCGACGCAGCTGGCGGCCACCGCGGACAACGCCTCGAGCAAGACGGCGCGCGCCGAAGAAGCCTCCTCGGAAGCCAGTAGCAATGTGCGGGACATCGCCTCGGCGGCCGACGAATTGTCCGCCTCGGTGAACGAGATCGACAGGCAGGTTGCACAGTCCAATGCGATCGCGACCAAAGCCGTGAACGAGGTCGAATCGACGAACCTCGCTGTCAAAGAACTCGATGAAGCGGCCGCGCGTATCGGCGATGTCGTCAAACTCATCACGGACATTGCAGAGCAGACGAACCTGCTTGCACTCAATGCTACGATTGAGGCGGCGCGCGCCGGAGAGGCGGGTCGCGGTTTCGCCGTCGTTGCCGGCGAGGTAAAAGCGCTCTCCGGGCAGACAAGCCGTGCCACAGAGGAAATCGGCGCCCAGATCGCGGGCATGCAACGCGCGACGCAGCGCTCGATTGCCGCGATCACCGGCATCGAACAGACAATCCGCGAGATCGGCAATATCAGCAGCGCGATTGCGGCCGCCGTGACGGAGCAGGGTGCTGCTACGCAGGAAATCGCGCGTGGCGTCGAGATCGCCGCGAGACGCACCGTGGAGACGGCCAAGGAAGTCAATCTGATGGGAGCGGCCACGCAGGACACGCGCTCGAGCGCTGCTGCGGTCAAGGCCGTGGCGGATGACCTCGGCGGTGCTGCGAGTCGCATCCGCGCTCAGGTCGATCAGTTCTTCGAGCGGCTGAGCGCGTAGTCACACGTCGAATGCGGCCGGGATATGTTGCGGAATCTTTCCCGGAGCCACCAGAATCGCATCAAACCGGATGTCGCGGATTGAGTCGTCGGGGTTGGCCGCAAGCCACATCTCGGCTGCGGCGGCAATTCTCCGGCGTTGTCGTACATTCACCGACTCCGCTGCTTCGTCGAAAGTTGGCCGGGCTTTCACCTCGGCGAACACCAGAAGTCGGCGCCGTCTCGCGACGATATCGATCTCGCCGAGAGGACTCCGCCACCGCCGTGCCAGAATGCGAAATCCTTTCGCGATGAGCAACGCCGCTGCGCGGCTTTCAGCCGAAATACCAATGTGAAACGCCGCCTGCCGCTCCGGGCGCGGCTCACGCCGTCCAGAACGTGGCGGCAATTCACCGTCTGCCATTCTCGTCGTCTTTGGTCAGAGCGAGCGCACGTTGATAGACCTCGCGACGCGGACGCCCGGTCGCGACAGCGACCTCGCCGACCGCATCCTTGACCGACACACGTAACAGCGCGCGCTTGAGTAGTGCATCGATGTCGTCCGCGCGTTGTTCGCCGGCCGGAGGTGCGACCAGGACCACAAACTCGCCGCGTGTTTCCGCGCCTTTCGCGTAAAGCCGCGCCAGCACGTCGAGATTCTCGTACCTCACTTCTTCGTGCAATTTGGTCAGCTCGCGGCAGATTGCTGCCGTGCGTGGTCCGAGTGTCGTCGCAAGGTCGGTCAATGTCGAAGTCAGGCGTGATCCGCCTTCGAACAGCACGAGCGTCGCCTGAATATTGGCGAGGGCGGCTATTCGTTTTTGCCGCGCGGCTTGCTTTGGCGGCAGGAATCCCTCGAAGAAAAAACGGTCAGTCGGTAGTCCAGAAACTGTCAATGCGGCTAGCACGGCCGATGCTCCGGGCACAGCGGTAACTTGATGACCGGCCTCGCGAACGACACGCACCAGTTTGTAACCGGGATCGGAGATCAGCGGTGTGCCGGCATCCGAGACGAGTGCAATTGATTGACCTTCGCCGAGGCGCGAAAGCAGCTTCGGGCGTGCCTCGGCGGCATTGTGTTCGTGATAGGCCGTAAGCGGCGTCGTGATTCCGTAGCGTTCGGTAAGCTTGCGCGTCACGCGTGTGTCTTCGCAGGCGATAACGTCGGCGCCGGCAAGAATTTCGAGCGCCCGCAATGTGACGTCGCCCAGATTTCCAATAGGTGTTGCGACAAGGTACAGACCCGGGGGAACCTTGCCGGCCTCCATCGAAACGCCGAAAGGCGCGTAACGGCGCGATCTCGTTTTGGCGTCGCTTGCCATGATTGGCACTCTAGACGGGCATCTTCGGCGCGTCATCGGGAACAAATCCGCGCGCTGTTTCATGGCCTTAACTTTTCCGGAGATACCGGTTACGACTGATCTAGAACTGTCGCGTGGGGAGCGACCATGTTGGGGATGTTGCGTGTGGGGGTGATCGCGCGCGTGTGGCGTCACATGCGCTTGGGCCTGTCCGTTATCGCGACAGGCCTATTGGTTGCCGCATGCACCACCCAGTTGGGTGGCGGCGGTACGGCGCCGCCTGCCGGTGAGTCGGCCGCTGCCGCGCAGGCAGCCGATGGCCAGGTTCGCATCGCGTTGATCCTGCCGCTGACCGCGCAAGGAAATGCCGGACTAGCGGCGCAGTCGATGAAGAACGCCGCGGAAATGGCGCTCGCCGAGTTCAAGGTGAGCAATGTCCAGCTTCTCGTCAAAGACGATGGTGGCTCGCCGCAGGGTGCTCAAGGTGCCGCCCAGCAGGCGATCTCAGAAGGGGCGGAGATCATCGTAGGCCCGCTCTTTGCCCAGTCGGTGAGCGCGGTTGGCCAGGTCGCGCGGTCGCGCAACATACCGGTCATCGCCTTCTCCACGGATGCGAGCGTCGCTGCACGCGGCGTCTACCTGCTGAGTTTCCTGCCCGAGACTGACGTCCGCCGGATCGTCTCGTATGCGGCCTCGCGTGGCAAACGGTCGTTTGCCGCGCTGATGCCCGACAATGCATACGGCACCGTAGTGGAAGCGGCATTCCAGCAGGAAGTAGCCCGTCACGGCGGACGGGTCGTGGTGCTGGAAAAATACCCACACGACGCCAACCGGACGGCGGAGGCCGTGCGCCGCGTTGCGCAAGCGGCCAGCCAGATCGACAGCATCTTCATTCCCGACAGTCCAGATGCGGTGCCACAGATCGCGCAAGCACTCGCCGCCAACGGTGTCGACCTCAAACGCGTGCAGCTGCTCGGAACCGGACTGTGGGGCGACGATACGCGGATCGCGTCGGAGAAATTGCTCGATGGCGGTTGGTATCCTTCGCCCGAGCAAACCGGATTCCGTAACTTCTCGGGTCGGTACCGCGCCCGCTACGGACAGGACCCGGTGCGCACGGCAACACTCGCCTATGACGCGGTCGCGCTGGTGGCAGCTCTCGTCAAGACGCAGGGGATGCAACGCTTTAGCGAGCAGGTCCTCACGAATCCGTCCGGGTTCGCAGGAATCGATGGTGTTTTCCGCTTCCGCCCTGAGGGAACGAACGAGCGCGGACTTGCGGTCCTGCGCGTAACTCCGTCCGGCGGCCAGGTGATCAGCCCCGCGCCGAAATCCTTTGCGCCGGGGACATAAGCTTCAAGCGGCGAGATCCGCGACCACCGCGTCGAGCAACGGGAATCCGCTTTGTGTAACCCGCAGACGGCCGTCGGCGGTCGTTTCCACCGCACCTTGCTCGCGCAAGAACGAAATGCGTTCGGGGTCGAGGGTGCGCCCGGAGAGGGCGTTGTAACGCTCAAGGTCGATGCCTTCGACAAGCCGCAGGCCCATCAACAGATATTCGTCAGAGGTTTCGCCCGCCGTGAGTTTTTCCGAAACTGTCACGCCAGTGCCACTCGTTTCCACGCGCATGAGCCAGGCTTCAGGACGCTTTTCAGTCTCCGTCGCGACGCGGCGCCCGTCGATCGTCAGCCGACCATGCGCGCCCGGACCGATACCGGCATAATCGTGTCCGCGCCAATACACCAGATTGTGCCGGCATTCCGCGCCCGGTCGCGCATGATTTGAGATTTCGTAGGCGGGCAAGCTCGCGTCCGCGCAGATTGCTTGCGTAAGATCGTAAAGATCGCGCGCGAGGTCCGCATCGAGCACAGGCAATTTTCCGGCTTTGTGCAAACCGTAGAACGGCGTGTCGGGCTCGATCGTCAATTGGTAGAGCGACAGATGTTCAGCGGCTTCCGCGATCGCCCGCTTGAGTTCCGTAGCCCAAGCATCAAGGCTTTGCTGGGGCCGCGCATAGATGAGATCGAAGGAATAACGGTCGAAAATCGAACGGGCGATTGCGACTGCATCGAGCGCCTCTTGCGCGCTGTGCAGCCGGCCGAGTTCCTTGAGCGCCGCGTCGTTGAGTGACTGCACTCCGAGTGAGACGCGATTGACACCGGCTGTCCGAAAGCCGCGGAAACGCGTTGCCTCCACGCTGGTCGGATTGGCTTCAAGCGTCACCTCGACGTCCGGAGCGACGCTCCAGTGCCTGGCGATGCAATCCAGGATCGTCTGCACCGATGATGGTTGCATCAGCGATGGCGTGCCGCCGCCGAAAAATATCGTCGAAACCGTCCGGTCCGGCATCTGCGCCGACACTTTGGCGATTTCGGTTTCATAAGCCCGAAGGAACCGCGCCTCGTCTATGCCGCCGTGGCGAACATGGCTGTTGAAGTCGCAGTACGGGCACTTTGACAGGCAGAAAGGCCAGTGCACGTAGACGCCGAAGGGAGTCGTTAACGACATGTTCACCATCATAGTCCGTGCAGCTTGCGGCAGCCAGCTTTCGACAATTCTTGCCGACAACAGTTGATTAAAATTGTAACGATCTGGAACCGATCAATGCCTCGGAAGGCACGCTTCCGCGAGTTTCATGAAGGCGCGCGCGCGATGAGATAGGCCGCGCCCCTGTGGAGGCAGTCCATGTTTTTCGTCGGCGCTCATCTGGCCGAATGTGATGTCGAAGCCATCGGGGCGGAATAGCGGATCATAGCCGAAGCCCTTGTCGCCGCGCGGCGGCCACACCGCAACGCCATCGACGCGACCTTCGAAATCCTCGACATGCCCATCGGGCCAGGCGAGACAGAGAGCGGCAATGAAATGTGCTCGCCGCTGTTCCAGAGTCTTGGCACCGCGCTCGATCAACAGCGTCTGGATACGATTCATCGCTGCGCGAAAATCCTTGTCGGGCCCAGCCCAACGTGCGGAATGGATGCCGGGCTCGCCGCCAAGTGCGTCCACCACCAGCCCAGAATCGTCAGCAAATGCCGGTTTACCGCTCGTACGCGCGGCAGCAGACGCCTTGATGCGCGCGTTCTCCGCAAATGTCATTCCTGTCTCCGCCGGTTCCGCGAGACCGAGCTCGCCGGCAGACTGCGTGGCTACTCCATAAGGCGCAAGTAGCTCGCGCATTTCCCTGAGCTTGCCTGGGTTGTGGGTGGCGATGATCAGCGGCCCGGTTAGCTGTCTAGCCATTTTGAGCCCCGGCCGTTCTCGGTGGCGCGCTTAGGCCACAGCCAATTTCTGCAGCGATACCAGCTTAGCAATGCCCTTTCGAGCAAGTGCAAGCAGCGCGGCGAATTGATCTTCGCTGAATGGAATCTTCTCTGCGGTGGCTTGTATTTCGACGATGTCGCCGGATCCGGTCATGACGAAATTGGCGTCGGTGTCCGCTTCTGAGTCCTCGGCATAATCGAGGTCAAGCACTGCGGTTCCTTTGCAGACGCCGCATGAAACAGCGGCGATATGGTCGCGCAGAACTTCGGATTTGATCATGTCGCGCGATTTCATCCAGTTGAGACAGTCCGCAAGCGCGACCCAGGCGCCGGTGATCGATGCCGTGCGCGTGCCACCATCAGCCTGAATAACATCGCAATCGATTGTGATCTGGCGCTCGCCCAACGCCTGCAAATCGACGACCGAACGAAGCGAGCGCCCGATGAGTCGTTGAATCTCAACGGTACGGCCACCCTGCTTTCCGGCGCTCGCCTCCCGTCGTGTGCGTTCCGAGGTGGCGCGCGGGAGCATGCCGTATTCGGCGGTTACCCAACCGCGGCCCTGGCCCTTGAGCCAGGGCGGTAAGCGCTCCTCCAGGCTGGCCGTAACCAGGACATGGGTGTCGCCGAACTTTACGAAACACGAGCCCTCGGCGTATTTCACGACGCCACGTTCGAGCGAAACAGCCCTCAATTCATCGATTTGTCGGCGACTCGGCCGCATCAGGCTTGCTCCCCTGGCATTGACCGCTCACCATAACCATACGCCCCGCTTGAACAAGACCGCTTCGATGGTCAATTGTTGGCTGGCTTTCGAGGAGTGAGCCTTTGGCGTCCCACGACATCCCGATCGGTGCAACACACGTGAGCCTGGCGGCGCTCAATGAGCGCTCGCGTGAAATTTTTCGTCAGATCGTCGAAAGCTATCTGGCAACCGGTGAGCCTGTAGGCTCCAGAAACCTGTCGCGGTTGCTACCGATCACGCTGTCACCAGCCTCAGTGCGCAACGTGATGTCGGACCTGGAGCAGCTTGGCCTAATTTTTGCGCCCCACACGTCTGCTGGCCGATTACCGACTGAAATCGGCCTGCGGTTCTTTGTTGACGCGTTGATGCAGGTTGGCGACCTGAGCGAGCAGGATCGCCGCTCGATCGAAGCCCAGGTGGCGGGCGCGCGTACGGCGAAATCGATGGAGGCTGTGCTCACCGAAGCCTCACAGATGCTCTCGGGCCTGACCCGTTCGGCAGGCGTCGTGCTGACGGCAAAAGCAAACGTCCGGCTCAAGCACATTGAATTCGTGCGGCTCGAGCCGGAGCGTGCGCTGGCCGTTCTTGTTGCGGAGGACGGGCAGGTCGAAAATCGCGTCCTCAATGTTCCGCCGGGACTGCCCACGTCTTCACTCACCGAGGCCGCGAACTTTCTCAATGCGCGCATCCGAGGCAAGACGCTGGCCGATCTTCAGGCTGAAATTGAGAAGGCAGTTGCCGAAGGGCAAGCCGAACTCGATCAGCTGACGCAAAAAGTCATTGCGACGGGCCTTGCAAGCTGGTCGGGCGGTGAAAACGATGAACGGCAACTGATCGTGCGTGGCCACGCCAACCTTCTGGAGGATTTACACGCGGTTGAAGATCTCGAACGCGTGCGGTCGTTGTTCGACGCCCTTGAAACCAAGCGAGGTGTGATAGACCTGCTGGGACGAGCAGAGCGCGCCGACGGTGTGCGTATCTTTATCGGATCCGAGAACAAGCTCTTCTCGTTGTCCGGGTCCTCGACCATTGTCGCGCCGTACCGCGACAGCAAGGGGCGGATTGTCGGTGTCATCGGCGTCATTGGGCCAACCCGGCTCAACTACGCCCGTGTCATCCCCATGGTCGACTACACCGCACGAGTGGTAAGCCGTTTACTTGCCCCATAAACGCTTGATTTTTGACGCCACAGCCCTGATATGCCGGGCATCCGGATATTGCCGAGGATGGATTGAAAACAATGACGGACCCAACCGCCCGCCAGGCTGAAAGCGCGGCCGCTGAAGCAGAGGACCCGGCGGCGCTCGAGCAGGCCGACCCAACTGCCGAGGCCAAACGCGAATCCGCCGAATTCAAGGACAAGTTGCTGCGCACGCTCGCCGAAATGGAGAACCTGCGCAAGCGCACTGAGCGCGAGGTTCTCGATGCCAGGCTCTATGGCATCGCGGGATTTGCGCGCGACGTGCTCGCAGTCGCCGACAACATGCATCGGGCGCTGGAAGCGACCGGACCGGAACTGCGCGAAAGTGCCGATGCAAATGTGAAAGCGCTGATCGAAGGGGTCGAGCTTACGGAACGCGAGCTCCTCAAGACCTTGGAAAAGAATGGCGTGAAGAAATTCTCACCACAAGGCGAGAAGTTCGATCCGAACGTACATCAGGCAATGTATGAAATTCCGACGTCCGATCTGCCTCCGGGCCAGGTGGCCGAAGTCATCCAGGCCGGCTACATGATCGGTGAACGCGTGCTCCGTCCGGCGATGGTTGCCGTCAGCAAGGCCGTTCAAAAAACGCCGGCGTCTGCCAACGACAATTCGTAGCCGGACGCTGCGTCAGCGCATGTCGATTCCGTCGCGAACCGCCCGGAAACGGCCGAACATCTGATCCCATTCACTGCTGGGCCCAGCGCCTACAATGCGCAGATAGCCGCCCGAGCCGAACCGTATCCATTGCACCAGCGAAAGTGATTGTCCGGCCGGATCCTTGCCCTCGGCCCTGATCTCGTGGCCCGCCGCGTTATTGATCCGCATCGGCTCAGCCGATTTTATTGAAAGTTCGCGGACCGGTGCCGTGGCAACGAGATCGCGGGCGAATCTGCCGCGGTCGCTTGAGTTAGCAGGTCCACCGCGTCCGACCGAGACGATCATGATGGGACGACTTATCGATATGTTGTCGGAGTTGTCAGCGAGGACGGCCGTCCCGGTCGGCATGACCTGCACCACTTCGAACCCGGCCAGGTCGCCAAACTGGAATGGCAAAAGGCTGAGTTGTTCCTTGATTGGAGCAGGCCGGAACGTGACGCTTGCGAGCGCCTTGCGCACGACGGCATCAGAATAAACCGAAAGAGCGCTTTCCGGCACTTCCACATTGATCAGCGTGGTGAGGTCGCGGACGGTGTTGCCGAAGGCCTGCGCCAGGAATGACCACTGGTGCAGCGTAACGCCGTTCTTCTGCGTGATCCCGGTAATCAGAAAGCCAATGCCGCTGTCAAACGGAAAACTCTCACGCTTTGCTTGCTGGAGGTCTTGTGGGAGCTTGGAAAAGGCTGCGGTCTCCAGCTCAAAGTAGGCGCTGGCCGGCAAATCGAGGATCGCGATCGATACCTTGCGCTCAGTGTCCTCAAATCCCGGGATTCGCGTGCTGGGCTTCAGATCGCCTGGCACTTCGAGACCGACACGGGAGCCCGGCGGATAGGCCGGTTCTGAATCCGCAGTGGTGGCAAAGGTCAACGAGCCGGCCCAGGCCGCAAACAAGCACACAATTAACCGGCGAACCATGGTTACAAAGCTTTCCCAACGTGAGCAGCCGAGCCCTCCCTAGCTGCCCAAATGCGGCGCAGCAATGGCCCGATAACCATTGTCTGTATCCGATGGGCCTGGCCTCGCGATTTCGTGACCGACTGACTTGCGGCCTCGGGGTGCCCTCCTATATGAGCCATTAAGCCGCAAAATGTGGCGAATCGCGTATCCAGGGGGCTGGACAGGGGGTCTGCGGATGAGCCGCTGACATTCCCACTCGGGCGCCAAGCGGCCCGGCCGGCCTGCCGCAATTTGAGAGGAAGAACCATGGGCAAGGTCATCGGCATCGACCTCGGCACCACCAATTCGTGCGTCGCCGTCATGGAAGGCAAGACGCCGAAAGTAATCGAGAACGCCGAAGGCATGCGCACGACGCCTTCGATTGTCGCCTTCACAGATGACGGCGAACGTCTCGTCGGCCAGCCGGCGAAGCGCCAGGCGGTCACCAATCCAGAAAAGACCATCTTCGCGGTCAAGCGCCTCATCGGACGGCGCTACGACGATCCGATGGTCGAAAAGGATAAGAAGCTTGTCCCTTACAAGATCAGCAAGGCTTCCAACGGCGACGCATGGGTCGAGGCCGACGGCAAGACCTTTTCGCCGTCCCAGATCTCGGCCTTCATCCTGCAGAAGATGAAAGAGACGGCCGAAGCCTACCTCGGGCAGAAGGTCGAGCAGGCTGTCATCACTGTTCCTGCTTATTTCAACGATGCGCAACGTCAGGCGACCAAGGACGCCGGCAAGATCGCCGGCCTCGAGGTGCTGCGCATCATCAATGAACCCACCGCCGCCGCGCTCGCTTATGGTCTCGACAAGCAGAAGACCGGTACTATTGCCGTCTACGATCTTGGCGGCGGCACCTTCGACATTTCGATTCTCGAAATTGGCGACGGCGTATTCGAAGTGAAGTCCACGAACGGCGACACGTTCCTAGGCGGTGAAGACTTCGACATGCGGCTGGTCAACTATCTCGCCGACGAATTCCAGAAAGAGCAGGGCATCGATCTACGCCGCGACAAGCTCGCGCTGCAGCGGCTCAAGGAATCCGCGGAAAAGGCCAAGATCGAACTGTCGTCAACGACGCAGACTGAAATCAATCTGCCGTTTATCACGGCCGACGCATCCGGTCCCAAGCACCTGACAATGAAGCTGACCCGCGCCAAGTTTGAGGCGTTGGTCGACGACCTTGTCCAGAAGACGATGCAACCGTGCAAGCAGGCGCTTAAGGATGCCGGCATTTCAGCGGCGCAGATTAACGAGGTCGTCCTGGTTGGTGGCATGACCCGCATGCCAAAGGTGCAGGAAGTCGTGAAGCAGTTGTTCGGCAAGGAGCCGCACAAGGGTGTGAATCCAGACGAAGTCGTTGCGGTCGGCGCCGCCATCCAGGCCGGCGTGCTACAGGGTGACGTCAAGGATGTGCTGTTGCTCGACGTGACCCCGCTTTCGCTCGGCATCGAAACGCTGGGCGGCGTGTTCACGCGCATCATCGATCGCAACACGACGATTCCGACCAAAAAGAGCCAGGTTTTCTCGACCGCCGAGGACAATCAGAACGCAGTGACGATCCGCGTGTTCCAGGGCGAGCGCGAGATGGCCGCTGACAACAAGATGCTCGGCCAGTTCGACCTGGTCGGCATTCCGCCGTCGCCGCGCGGCGTGCCGCAGATCGAAGTTACCTTCGACATCGACGCCAACGGCATCGTCAATGTGCAGGCCAAGGACAAGGCAACCGGCAAGGAGCAGCAGATCCGCATCCAGGCTTCGGGCGGCTTGTCGGAGGCAGACATCGAAAAGATGGTCAAAGATGCGGAGGCTCACGCCGAAGAGGACAAGAAACGTAAGGCTGCGGTCGAGGCGAAGAACCACGCCGAGGCACTTGTACATTCGACGGAGAAGGCGCTGTCCGAGCATGGCTCCAAGATCGGCGATGCGGAACGCACCGCGATCGAGAATGCGATTGCCGATCTGAAGGAAGCGCTCAAGGGCGACGACTCTGCGGCGATCCAGGCCAAGACCAATGCACTGGCGCAGGCGTCGATGAAGCTTGGCGAGGCGATGTACAAGCAGCAGCAGGAAGCGCAAAACACATCCGGTGCCGGCGGCGATGGCGCAGCTTCGGGCGAAAAGAAAGAAGACGTGGTCGACGCGGAATTCACCGAGGTCGACGACGACAAGAAGAAATCCGCCTGACCATCGGCTTTGAGCCCATGCGCAGGCCGGCCGTGAATGTGATGTCACCCCCGGGCACGTGTCCGGGGGTACATGTTTGCGGGGACGTCGGGGCGCCGAATCACATACGGCTAGTCCGGCGGGGGTAATTTAGGGCGACAGCGGGATGTCCAAACGCGACTACTACGAAGTTCTCGGCGTTACCCGCACCTCCACCGAGGTTGAGCTTAAGGCGGCGTTCCGCAAGCTCGCTATGCAGCATCACCCGGATCGGAATCCGGGTGACAAGGATTGCGAGCACCGTTTCAAGGAAATCAATGAGGCGTATGACGTCCTCAAGGATGGCGACAAGCGTGCCGCCTATGACCGATTTGGTCATGCTGCATTTGAGCATGGCGGCATGGGTGGCGGGCACGGATTTGGCGCCGATTTCGGCTCGACCTTTGCCGACATCTTTGAAGGCATCTTCGGCATGGGCTCGGCGCGCGGTCGTAGCTCCGGCCGCGAGCGCGGATCCGACCTGCGCTACAATATGGAAATAACGCTGGATGAGGCGTTCAGGGGCAAGACGGCGCAAATTCGTATCCCCACCTCAGTAGTCTGCGAAGCCTGCTCCGGCAGTGGCGCCAAGGTCGGCACCAAGCCGAAGCCGTGCAGTAGTTGCGGCGGCGCGGGCAAAATTCGCCATGCGCAGGGGTTCTTTACGCTCGAACGAACCTGCCCCACCTGCCACGGTCGCGGGCAGGTAATCGACGACCCCTGCAAAGTCTGCGGCGGCGGTGGCCGGGTGACCCGCGAGCGCACGCTTTCAGTGAATATTCCGGCCGGTGTTGAAGACGGTACCCGTATCCGGCTCGCCGGTGAAGGCGAGGCGGGCTTGCGCGGCGGTCCGCCGGGCGACCTTTATATTTTTCTTGAGGTCGCTTCGCACGAATTCTTCCAGCGCGATGGCGCCGACTTGTATTGCCGTGTGCCGATCTCGATGGCGAGCGCCGCGCTTGGCGGCGAATTTGAAGTGCCGGCGATTGATGGCAGCAAGGTTAAGTTCAAGGTCCCCTCCGGCACGCAGACCGGCCGCCGGTTCCGCCTTGCAGGCAAGGGAATGCCGGTGCTGCGAGCGAAACAAACCGGAGACATGTACGTTCAGGTAGCGGTGGAAACGCCGCAAAATCTTACCAAACGCCAGCGCGAGCTACTGGCGGAGTTCGAAAAGCTGTCTTCGGAGGTAACCCAGCCGGAATCGGCCGGTTTTTTCAGTCGAGTCAAAGAGTTTTTGGATGGCTTGGGAAGCCGCGGCAGCCAATCAGGGTAACCCATCTTGACCCCCCGCCTTGCGCCCTATACCCGTAAATGTTGCGGCGAGACCTGCCGCACGTACGCGTGACCCCGCAGCAATGCCCTTACATTCAGTTGCCCGCGTAGAAAAAAAGAGTCTGCGTCTCGATGACGAGATGCAGTTCATCCGCTCCTGGATTGAAAAGCCACTCTCGACCGGCGCAGTGATGCCATCGAGCCGCGCGCTGGCGCGTGCAATGGCGCGCTATGTCGATCCGCGCTCACAGGGTCCTGTGATCGAATTGGGTCCCGGCACCGGTCCCGTGACCGAGGCCCTCGTCCGGCACGGCGTTAATCCAGGTCGGCTGATCCTTGTCGAATTCAATCCTGATTTTTGTCGGCTGCTGCGCACCCGTTATCCGGCGGCCACGGTCGTGCAGGGTGATGCCTATCGTCTGCGGAGGTTGCTGGAGAGCTATGTTGATGAGCCGGCCGCCGCAGTCGTGTCGGGGCTTCCCCTCGTGACCAAACCTTTGCGTACACGGGTGCGTCTGATTTCCGACGCGATGACCCTGCTCGCAACAGGTGCTCCGTTCGTGCAGTTCACATACGCGATGTTGCCGCCAATTCCGAAAGAATTGTCCGGTGTTCGAGCCGAATCGTCCGAACTCATCTGGATGAATCTGCCGCCAGCGCGCGTGTGGGTCTATCGCGGCCGTTGATGGTGTGGTGTCATCGCCCGCGAAAGCGGAGCCGCTGATGCCGATCCCCAAAATTCTTGTCTTTCCCGGGTCGATACGCACGGGCTCGCACAATGTCCGGCTGGCGGCACTGGCGGCAAAAGAGCTCACGCTTCTCGATGTCGAAGTCACCCGCATTTCGCTTGCCGACTATCCGCTACCGATTTACGACGCGGACATCGATGCGCGCGCCGGACAGCCCACCAACGCGCTCAAGCTCAAGCAAATGATCATGGCGCATCACGGTGTATTCATCGCTAGCCCAGAGTACAGCGCGTCCGTCACGCCGCTTCTGAAGAACGCCATCGATTGGGTGTCGCGCGTGCGCGAGCGAGGTGATCCGACCTACGCCGCATTCAAGGGACGTGTTTTCGCCATCTCATCGGCTTCGCCCGGACGCGCGGGCGGATTACGGTCGCTGATGGCCCTGCGGCAAATTCTTGAGCTCGGCTGCGGTGCTCTGGTCATTCCCGAGCAAGTCACCATTCAACGGGCCGATACGGCGTTTGACGAGATGGATAACATCACCGATACCGCGATCGCCAATCAGCTTCGGACGCAACTTGAACGTCTGGTCGATATGGCGCGAATGATGGTGCGAGGGGTCTGATCGTGTCGTTGGATGCGCGTGAGCGACTGATCGTTGCACTTGACGTACCGTCAGTGGCTGCCGGCGAGGCAATGGTCGCGCGTCTCGGCGATGCAGTCTGGTTTTACAAAATCGGATACCAACTTGCTTTTGCTGGCGGCCTACCCTTTGCCGCTCGGCTGATCGCGTCCGGTAAGCAGGTGTTTCTCGACCTCAAGCTGCACGACATCGGCAACACGGTGACAAAAGGCGTGGAGAGCATCGCGCAAATGGGCGCCGCGTTCCTGACGGTTCATGCCTATCCGCAAACCATGAAGGCTGCAGTCGAAGGCAAGCAAGGCTCAAGGCTGCGCATTCTCGCGGTGACCGTGCTGACGTCCTATGACGACGCCGACCTTGCCGCCGCCGGCTATGAGATGAATGTCAAAGAACTCGCGGCCGCTCGTGCCGCGCAAGCACGTGATACGGGGATCGACGGACTTGTCTGCGCGGCGGAAGAAGCGGTGTCGCTGCGAGATATCGCGGGTCCCGGCATGGTGCTGGTGACGCCCGGTATCCGGCCAGCCGGAAGCGCCACCGGCGATCAAAAAAGGATCGTGACACCTGCCCGCGCGATTGAGGCAGGCGCCAACTATCTGGTGGTCGGCCGCCCTGTCCTTGAGGCGCGCGACCCCAAGGCGGTGGCAGATGCAATCGTGGCTGAGATCGAGCAAGCGGCCAAATCATAGGGAGCGAAGGCATGGCGAAGGGTTACTGGATCGGGCGAGTCGATGTGAAAAGCGACGAGGGCTACAAGCCCTACGCCATGGGCAATCAGGCGATATTCAAGAAATACGGAGCGCGTTACGTCGTGCGCGCCGGCAAGTTCGAATGCGTCGAGGGCAACGCGCGCTCCCGCAACGTAGTCATCGAGTTTCAGGACTATGCGACCGCGCTCGCTTGCTACAATTCGCCGGAATATCAGGCGAACATGAAGCTGCGCCAGCCGCATTCCACCGCGGATATCGTGGTTATCGAGGGTTACGACGGCCCGCAGCCGTAGTCGCCTTTTGCCTGCCCCCGCGCTATACCGGCGCCACGTTTTCGGGAGCTGACCTATGGCCGAGATGCGGCTCGTGGTCGCCGGTGCTGGCGGGCGGATGGGCCGCACGCTGGTCAAGGCGATCGCCGACAGCGAGGAGTTTGTGCTTGCGGGCGCCATCGAGGACGCGCGTTCGCCGCTGGTCGGCTGGGACGCGGGCGTGCTGGCAGGGCTGCCGGAGAATGGCGTCAAGTTGACCGGCGACGCCGGGCCATTGCTTTCAAAGGCGGATGGCATTGTGGACTTCACCGCGCCGAGCGCCACGCTCGAATTTGCCAGGCTCGTTGCCAAGGCCGGCAAGGTGCACATCATCGGAACGACCGGACTGAGCGCCGCTGACGAGGCAAAAATCAAGGACGCGGCCAAAAGCGCGGTGATCGTCAAATCGGGCAACATGAGCCTCGGTGTCAATCTGCTCGCGGCGCTCACGAAACGCGTGGCGAAGACGCTCGACAATTCGTTCGACATCGAAATCCTGGAGATGCATCACAACCAGAAAGTCGATGCGCCGTCGGGCACCGCGCTGATGCTTGGCCGTGCGGCGGCGGACGGGCGCGGCATCGCGCTCGACAAGCACTCCGTCAAAAGCCGTGACGGCCACACTGGCGCGCGCAAGGTTGGCGATATCGGTTTTGCTGCTCTGCGTGGCGGAACTGTTGTGGGTGAGCACAGCGTAATCTTTTCGGGTGCGGCAGAACGCGTAGAACTTGCGCACAAGGCCGACGATCGCATGATATTCGCGCGCGGTGCCCTGCATGCGGCGCGTTGGGCGCGCACGCAAAAGCCGGGACTCTATTCGATGATGGACGTTCTAGGTTTGAAAGACTTCTGAGGAATTGCATGACTGACCGTCTTCTTGTGCTCGTGCGGCACGGCCAAAGCGACTGGAACCTGAAGAACCTGTTCACCGGCTGGCGCGACGTCGACCTCACCGAAAAGGGCGTTGCTGAAGCACATGAAGCCGGCCGCAAGCTCAAGGCGCAGGGAATCAAGTTCGACGTCGCGTTTACGTCCGCGCTCAAGCGCGCGCAGCGTACGCTTGACCTGATGTTGACCGAACTGGGCCAGACGACAATCCCAATTTTCAAGGATCAGGCGCTGAACGAGCGCGATTACGGCGATCTCGTCGGACTCAACAAAGACGACGCGCGCAAGAAGTGGGGCGAGGAACAAGTGCACATCTGGCGCCGTTCCTACGATGTGGCGCCACCCGGTGGCGAAAGCCTGAAGGACACGCTCGCCCGCGCTTTGCCTTACTATGTGACGGACATTCTACCACGTGTGCTGCGCGGTGAGCGCGTGCTGGTCGCCGCGCACGGAAATTCACTGCGTGCGCTTGTCATGGTGCTCGACAAGCATACGCCGGACAGCATCACCAAGCTCAATCTAGATACCGGCGTGCCGATGGTCTACCGGCTCAACGCCGATTCGACTGTGGCATCGAAGCTCGATCTCGCAGCCTGACTAGGCCGCTGCGGACATTCCCGCTTCCCAGCCAAGCATCGCGCGCTTGCGTGTGATGCCCCAGTGATAGCCGGTAAGCTCGCCGCTCTTGCCGATGACGCGATGACACGGCACCACGAAGCAGATCGGGTTCTTGCCAACCGCGGCACCGACGGCGCGCGCTGCGTTCGGCGAGCCGGCTCTGGTCGCAAGATCGGAATACGTGGTGAGCTTGCCCATCGGAATGTCGAGTAGCTTCTCCCACACCCGCACCTCGAAGTCGGTGCCGATCAACACCACGCGCAGCGGCTGGTCTTTGCGCCAGAGCGCGGCGTCGAAAATGCGGCGGGCTGTCGGCGCTGTAGAGGCGAAATCCTCGACGTATTTGGCCTTCGGCCAACGTGATTTCATGTCGCGGAGGGCCGCACGCTCCTTGCCGGCGTCGGCAAGCGCAAGGCCTGCGAGTCCGCGTGGCGTGGTCATCGCCAGCGCCATGCCGAACGGGCAGGGGTGAAAACCGTAGGTGATAATGAGGCCTTCGCCACCGGCTTTCCACTCGCCAGGCGACATCGCCTCATGCGTGACGAACAGATCGTGCAGCCTGCCAGGCCCTGACAAGCCGACTTCGTAGGCGGTGTCGAGCACGCTTGCCGATGAGCGCAGAAGCTCGCGGGCATGGTTGAGCGTGAGCGCCTGCAGGAACGCCTTCGGCGTCAGCCCGCACCAGCGGCGGAACAGATGATGCAGGTCGGTCGCGGATACGCCCGCGGCATTCGCGATGACGTCGATCTCGGGCTGCGCTCGCCAGTTTCCGCGTATATGCGCGATGGCGCGGCGCACGATGTCGTAGTCCGCGGCTGCCGTCGAAAGCGGTGCGAATTCTGTGAAGCGGTCGGTCACGGTGTTTCTTGCCAGGTTCATGTTCATGACCGCTATCTAGGTCTATCCGGACGCCACGACCACCCGATTTCTGGCTATTCGAACACGGTCCTCGTTGGGCCGCGGCGGGCTTCAATGAGCGCTTTTCCAAGCTCCTTCGCAAAACCGGCCTTTTCGTCGGGTCCGAGGAATGTCGCGATTGCCAGTTTTTTACCGCGCGACACGAGGAAGAGCCGGTCGATGCCGAACTCCTCCAACTCGACCTTGTCGAGCTGAACCCAGAGCGGGTTTAGAACCCATTCGCGCGCGCGGCCAAGATGACTCACCTTGCGCACCCTCAGTACGGAGGGCGTAACCGTTACCTGCTCGTAGGCTTTCGCGTGCAAATAGTTGAGACGGAAGGCCCAATACAGCAGCAGCACGTCTAATCCGAAAAAGCCCAAGACCGGCCAGGCACCGATCACCAGAAAGAGCATTCCAGCCACGAAGCTGACGCCGCCGAACAGCAACATCAAAACCAAAAAGCCGACGTGACCCAGCGAGCGATGCGGTGTCAGCGTCGCCGAAAAGATGGTGGGTTCGAGGTCGTCGGCGTTGTCGGGGGTCATCGCGCTCACTATACCAAAATGATGGCGAGAAAACCCACCCGAAAGGCTTCGGCGAAGCGCGAGACAAAATCGCGCGCGGGCAAACGCGCGAAGGTAAAACCGGCGCCCAAGCGCGTGGCGGCCGACCTCAAGGCGACGCAAGGTGCGCTGCCGCAGTGGACAGCAGCGCAGATCGCCGAAGCGTTCCGTCGCTTCAAGGCCGCAAATCCGGAGCCAAAGAGCGAATTGCAGCATATCAATCCATTCACACTGCTGGTCGCGGTGGTTCTTTCGGCGCAAGCAACCGACGCCGGTGTCAACAAGGCGACCCCTGCGCTTTTCGCCCTCGCAGACACACCGGAAAAAATGGCCGGTCTCGGCGAAACGCGCGTTCGCGACCTCATCAAGACCATCGGGCTATTTCGTACCAAGGCCAGGAACGTCGTCGCGCTGTCGCAGAAGCTGATTGCCGAGCATGGCAGCCAGGTTCCGTGCTCGCGCGCAGCGCTGGAGGCATTGCCCGGCGTCGGACGCAAGACCGCCAACGTGGTCCTGAATATTGCATTCGGAGAGCCGACAATTGCCGTCGATACTCATATTTTTCGCGTCGGAAACCGCACCGGGCTGGCGACCGGGAAAACGCCCCTCGAAGTCGAAATGAAATTGGAGCAGGTGGTGCCAGCGGAATACAAACAGCATGCGCACCATTGGCTTATTCTGCACGGACGTTACACTTGTGTCGCACGCAAGCCGCTCTGCGAGAAATGCATCATTGCTGACTTGTGCCAGTGGCCGGGCAAGACGGTCGTATAAAGTGCAGAGTTGAGAGAATGCGTATGGAAGGCTCCCGAATCGCGAGAACAAGAGAAGTGCGCCCCGATACCGGTGAAATTCTTCGTCGCGGCGGATTGCCTGCGAAGTCCGCCGGCGCATGGGCTAAAGTGTTGCCGCGGGTGACGGGCTCGCTCAAGCGGGATGCGACGGCGGCGACGAAATTCTGGCGTGCGGGCGACGGCCTATTGGCGAAATTGCCCAAGAAGCGCCAGCGAACGCCGGAGCAACAATCGGCAGCGGAAGCCATTCTTTCCGCATGCCGACGTCTTCGCGAAGATTTTTTGAAAAAGCACGTGGATGCGATTTATCGCAAGCTTACAAATGATTTGTCCGCCTTTCATCGTGTAGACGAGCTCGCATACGACGCCGCCAAATTTATTCCGGGGCTAACGCCGACGAGGAAGCAAGTCGACGCCGACGGCGCGTTGATGCAAAGCGAGAAAGATGGAATCGAAGTCGACCAGGGAATATTCCTTGCACACGCGCTCGCGCTTCCTGAAGCCGGAATGCATTTGTGCGAAGCGATGCTGCGTCCGAAGCCGGAGTCGATCGCGCGTGTGGACGAGTTCGTTCGGAACGGGGTAATCGATTTCGGTCCAGCCCGTGTCGAGCGGCTGGGCAAGGCGGCCGTGGTGACGGTACAAAATCCACGTTTCCTCAACGCCGAGGACGACGACACGCTTGGTGACACCGAAACAGCCGCAGATATCGCAATCCTCGATCCATTGAGCGAGATCTGCGTGCTGCGCGGCGGAGTCGTCGACCATCCGAAATACAAAGGTCGCAAGATTTTCTCGAGCGGGATCAATCTCACTCATATCTATCGCGGCAAGATTCCCTATCTCTGGTACATCCGCCGCGACATGGGCGTGGTGAACAAGATGTTCCGTGGGGTTGCAACGGGTGAGGCAAGTCCCGAGGAAATTTACGGCGGGACACGAGAAAAGCCTTGGGTCGCCACGGTCGATGGCTGGGCGATCGGCGGCGGCTGCCAGTATCTTCTAGCGATGGACTATGTGATCGCTGGCAGCGACGCCTACATGACGCTTCCCGCGCGCAAGGAAGGGATCATTCCGGGCGCGGCCAATCTGCGCATGCCGCGTTTTACGGGCGATCGGATCACGCGCCAGGCTATCCTGATGGGCCGGCGGCTCGATTGCGATACGCCAGAAGGCCAAATGATTTGCGACCTGATCGTACCGCCTGGCGAAGTGGACGATGCGGTTGCGCGCGTGGTCAACGACTTCACAGGCTCGGGCGTGGTCAGTGCCGCCGGTAACCGGCGTGCCATCCGGGTCGGTGAGGAGCCGCTGGATCTGTTCCGCCGCTACATGGCGGTCTACTGCCGCGAGCAGGCCTATTGTCACTTCAGCCCGGCTCTGATCGCCAATCTGGAAAAGCACTGGAACGCCGCGCAGCGAAAAATCTGATATTGCGCTGTTTGGTGACGTTAGGAATTTGAATGCCGCGTCTGCAACTCAAAGGCATCAACCTGATGCCAGCGCGCGAAAGTTTCGATCCGATCGAAACGGCCTCTCGCGATGAGATCGCGGCGCTTCAGCTGGAGCGGCTGAAATGGACGCTAAGCCATGCTTACAACAATGTCGGGCACTACAAGAAGGCATTCGACAAAGCGAGTGTGCATCCCCGCGATCTCAAAACACTTGATGATCTACCCAGGTTTCCGTTCACTGCCAAAGAGGACCTGCGTGCGCACTATCCGTTTGGGATGTTTGCCATACCGCGCGATCATGTCCTGCGCGTTCATGCGTCGTCTGGAACGACCGGCAAGCCCACCGTGGTCGGCTACAGCCAGCGCGATCTCGACACCTGGGCCGGCTTGATGGCGCGCTCCATGCGTGCGGCCGGCTGCAAGCCGGGCATGCTGGTGCAGAACTCGTACGGCTATGGGCTGTTCACCGGCGGCATTGGTTTTCACTACGGGGCCGAGCGGCTCGGCATGACTGTCGTGCCGGTGTCGGGCGGAATGACGGAGCGGCAGGTGCACCTGATCGCCGATTTTCGTCCCGACGTCATCTTCGTTACACCGAGCTATATACTTGCAATCCTTGATGAATTCCGCGCCCAAGGCATCGACCCACGCCAGTGCTCGCTCAAGATTGCAATGTGCGGCGCCGAGCCTTGGACCAATGCGATGCGCACGGAGATTGAAGAGGCGTTCGATCTGCATGCCATCGACAACTATGGCCTGTCGGAAATCATTGGTCCGGGTGTTTCCTGCGAATGCATCGAAAGCAAGGACGGCCCGCATATCTGGGAAGATCATTTTTATCCGGAAGTCATCGATCCGGTCACCGGCAAGGTTTTGCCCGACGGGGAGGTCGGCGAGCTTGTGTTCACCACGCTGACCAAGGAGGCAATGCCGATCGTGCGCTATCGCACACGCGACCTGTCGCGCCTGCTGCCCGGTACCGCGCGTTCAATGCGCCGGATGGAGAAGGTTGCAGGTCGTTCCGACGACATGATGATCGTGCGCGGTGTGAACGTGTTTCCGAGCCAGATCGAGGAAATCATCCTCAAAGACGAACGCCTCGCACCTCACTTTGTCATTGAGTTGCGGCGCGCCGAACGTCTTGACGAAATCACCGTCGTCGTCGAATCGCGTCTCGATGCGGAAGGTGTCTATGCCGAGTGCGACCGTGATCTCGCGCATCACATCAAGGCTACAGTCGGAGTGACCGCGGCGGTTCGCACCGTCAAGCCAGGCACGGTCGAACGTTCGCTCGGCAAGGCCAAACGCGTTATCGATTTGCGTCCGAAAGGCTGACTGTCAGCGCGGTGCTTCGACGAGTTCGATTCTGGCGCCGGCTAGCTTTTTGTGCACGTGGACCATGAAAGCCATCGCAAATATTGGCGTCGCCAGATTGACGATCGGGATCGATACGAAAGCTGCGACCACCATGCCAGCCAGGAATACATAAGTCGCATTGGCTTTGCGCATGGACTTCGCTTCGTGCGGCGGGCGGAACCGCATTGCGGCAAGCTCAAAATATTCGCGTCCGAGCAGATATGCGTTTGCAAGAAACAGGATAATGATCCCGAGCCCAGCCAGCAGGATGAACGGTAGCGCGAACAGATAGACAAGGACCGCGAGTGCAGCGATCTTGATACCTTCTGTAAATGCACGCAAAAACGGCAAGGCTCGGCCGGGTGGATGCGCCGGATAGTATTCCCGTTCGACCGCTTCGGCGACTTCATCGACAAAAAAGCTCCCGACGAAGGCAGTGACCGCCGGCATCAGGAACAGCGCACCGGTGATGATGCCCAGGGCCGCAATGACGGACAGCACCCAGGCGAGCGCGGCCCAGGCTGCATGCGGCGCCATTCCGGACGCATGCTCGGCCCAGTTCGCGCCAGCATCCGCCCAGGCGGACAGCAACCGCTGCATGAGGACGCCGATGAGGACAATGACAATAAGCGCCAGTCCCACCGCCTTAAGCAGCACGCGCCGCATGGCGGGGGTAAACATCTGCGAAATCGCTTTGATGAAAGCGTCGACCATAGCGGACAGGTAATTCCGGCCGCGACGTTCGGCAAGGCCGCCGTCTACGCGACCGGCGAAAGTGTGTCGTCTTGGGTCGGCACGAGAGGGATGCTTTCGGCTGCCGACTGATCTGCCCACGCGATGGTCTTGTAGTCAAAGCCGTGCACGAGGGTCGGTTTCACGACCTCGAAATAAGGAGAAATGTCGAAGTCACGCGGCGCATAAAGGGATGAGTGGCGAATTTCCAGGATTTCCTGACGCGCCGCTTCGCTCTCGAGCCGCGTAATCTTCGGCAGAATCGGATAGCGCACGGTGTCAAATGCCTGCGCGATCAGCGCCGAGCATATGATGCGTGTCGGGTGCCCGGAGCCGAGCGCCATCATGCGGCGGCGCCAGCGCTGCGGCACTGGCAGCGGAAACAGGTAACGCATCAGATCGATGATGTTTTTTAGATCGTAGTCGAACCCAATGCGTTCCGACGCATAGGCGCAGACCCGGGCGCGGTCATTTTCATCGAGCTGTGTCGGCCGGCAGATGCGGGTGTGGAAGCGGGCATATTTTGAGAGCGGTGCTGCGACCACGCCCTGACCGATATTCGCCTCGACCAGGACCAGCGGCTCGCCGTCGGCAGTGACGCGATCTCCGATCGGCCCGACATAAAGTGCGGCGTGCGACCAGGTCGACTGCGTTAGATACTTGATGACGCCGGAAATATGATTGTTGCCTTCAACCAGCAGCACATCACCAGGCCGCAAGGTTGCCCGCAACGCGCCGGGATCCGACGGTGTGAATGGCTCGTAACCTTGTACCGGCTTTTCCAGATAGCGCGCCAGAAAGCGCCCCATCCCATCGACCACCCAGCTCATGCCCGGCCCTCGGCGCCAGTTCTTGGCGCTCAAGACGTTCCCCTTCCGCGGGAGAGATCCCGCGCACGTCTCCCAAAAATCTAGTGAGGACTCATTGCAATTTGGTTCACCGCGCTATTTGGCGGCGCAGGCCGTCGGTGTTACCGATTGTTAGCCATAAAGTTTACCACACAATACTGGTCGAGCCCGGCCTGCAACCCTTTGGATACCATGTCGGCTTCACCCAAGGCCCTCATCGCATGGTCGAGCGGCAAAGACAGCGCGTGGGCGCTGCATGAGATGCGTGTCACCGGCGATTTCGAAATTGTCGGCGCTTTGACCACGGTGACCGATACGTTTCAACGAGTCAGCATGCACGGGGTGCGTGAAGAACTTCTGCGCGCGCAACTCAATGCCGCCGATCTGCGCCCGGTTATCGTTCATATCCCCTATCCATGCCCAAATGAAATCTATGAGCGCAAAATGGCAGAGGCCATCGCTGCCGCACGAGCATCCGAGGTGACGCACATGGTTTTCGGCGACTTGTTTTGGGAGGATGTACGGGCCTACCGCGAACGCCAGCTTTCCGGCACTGGAATCGTGCCGGTGTTTCCATTGTGGGGTCGGCCCACACGAGCGCTTGCCGATGACATGATCGATGCCGGCACCGAGGCGCATATTTGCACCGTTGATTTGAAAAAATTGCCGGCATCGTTCGCCGGCCGCCGATTTGACCGCGTGCTGCTTGAAGCACTTCCTGAAGGCATCGACCCATGTGGCGAGAACGGCGAATTTCACTCGTTCGTCTCAGGCGGCCCGATGCTGTCGCGCAAAGTCGCGGTCAAAACCGGCGAAACTATCGAACGCGACGGATTTGCTTATACGGATCTGTTGCCGGCCTAACCGCGCAATACGCCGCCGGTTCGCTTGTTCACTTCGGCGACTATCTTGCCGGCAAGCGTCTCAATCTCGGCGTCCGTCATCGTTTTCTCGCGCGGCTGAATGGTCACCGCGATCGCTATCGATTTCTTGCCCGGATCGATGCCTTTGCCTTCGTACACATCGAAGACAACGACGTTGGTCACAAGCTTCTTGTCCACGCTCTGCGCTGCGCGCACGATGTCGGCGGCTTTGACCGAATTGTCGACAACGAAAGCAAAATCGCGCTCGACCGGCTGGAATGGCGACACATCAAGCAGAGGCTTTGCCAGCGTCGGGCGCGTTTTGGGCTCGGGGATTTTTTCGAGGATCACTTCGAAGGCGACCAAGGGGCCTTCGGCCTTCAGGCCGGCAATCGCGCGCGGATGCAATTCACCGAAGTGTCCCAGGACATTTTGCGGACCAATCTGGATGGTGCCGCTACGTCCGGGGTGAAACCAGGTCGGACCGCCCGGCACGACTTGCAAAGCCTGCATCGGCGTACCAGCGGCAGCGAGCACGGCGAAAGCGTCGGCTTTTACGTCGAAAACATCGGCGGGTCCGGACTTGTCCGACCAGTGGCGGCCGCTTCCCGACGGCTTGGCGAGGCCGCGGCGCAGCCCGCTGGCGGCCGTGAGTTGGTCGGCAGGCCTATCGCCTTTGAAGATCTGGCCAACTTCGAACACTGCGGTGTCGGGGAACCCGCGGTCGGCATTGCGTTGCGCTGCCATGATCAAGCCGGGAATAAGGCTCGGCCGCATGTCGGACAACTCGGCGGCGATCGGATTAGAAAGTGCAAGCTCCTGTGCGCCGCCACCAAACAGCTCGGCTTCTCGCTTCGATACGAACGACCATGTCACGGCTTCAAGCAATCCGCGCGCCGCAAGCGATCGCTTTGCTTTGCGCGTACGATTCTGAATCGCAGTGAGAACGGGCTTGCGGGCCTGCTCTCGCCCGAAACGGGTCGATGGTACACGGTCCACGCCGACAATACGCACGAGCTCCTCGACAATATCGGCACGACCGGAAACGTCTGGTCGCCAGGGTGGCACGGCGATTTTCACGCGCTCGCCTTGGCCGGCGCTGAAAAAGCCGAGTTTTTCCAAGACACGCCGCAGGTCCGCAAGCGGTAGTTTCAGCCCGGTGAGCCGAGGCAGTTCGCTGAGCGGAAAATCGATGACCTTTTCTTTCGGCGTCGGATCGCCGGCCACAATGATTTCCGACGCTTCGCCACCGCAGAGGTCGAGCACCATCTGGGTGGCGAGCTCGAGGCCGGGCAGCATGAAAGCGGGGTCGACACCACGCTCGAAGCGGTAGCGTGCATCGGAATTGATGCCGAGCTTGCGGCCGGTCTGTGCGATATTGAGCTCGTCCCAGAGCGCCGATTCCACAAGCACATTTGTGGTTTTCTCCGAGCAACCCGTTGCCTCGCCGCCCATGATGCCGGAGAGCGATTCGACACCTTTTTCGTCGGCAATCACACAAACCGCCTCGTCGAGCGTGTAAGTCTTGCCGTCGAGCGCCAGCAGTTTCTCTCCGTTTCTTGCGCACCGCACCGTCAGATTGCCATGCACCTTGTCGGCATCGAACACGTGCAACGGCCGGCCGCGGTCGAAGGTGATAAAATTGGTGATGTCGACAAGCGCGTTGATCGGCCGCAGTCCGATTGCGCTGAGCCGCTTCTGCAGCCAATCGGGCGAAGGCCCGTTTTTGACGCCGCGCACCAGGCGCAATCCGAAGGCCGGGCACAACGACGGCGTCTTGCCGAAATCGAGCGTGACTTTCACCGGGCAAGGGAAGGAGCCCTTCACCGGTTTCGGAATTTTGTCTTTATATGTGCCGATCGATGTTGCGCCGAGGTCGCGCGCAATGCCTGAAACGCCGGTGCAGTCCGGGCGGTTGGGCGTAAGGTTGATTTCGATCACGGGATCGGCAAGGCCCGCCAATTCTGCGTAGGGACTGCCGACTGGCGCGTCGGCCGGCAGGTCGATGATGCCGTCAGCATCGTCAGATACTTCGATCTCGGCACCGGAGATCAGCATGCCGCGACTTTCGACGTCCCGGATCTTGCCGATGCCGAGCGTGATTTTCTTGCCTGGGATATAAGTGCCGGGCGGGGCGAACACGGCCTTCATGCCGGCGCGCGCATTGGGCGCGCCGCACACGACTTGGATTGGCTTGCCGCCGCCGATATCGACCATGCATACGCGTAGCCGGTCGGCATTTGGGTGTTTTTCAGCAGAGATGACCGAAGCAACAACCAGCGGCTTCAGCTGCGTCGCCTTGTCTTCGACGTTTTCGACCTCGAGCCCGATCATGGTGAGCTTGCCGACGATCTCCGCCAGGGAGGCGTCAGTATCGAGGTGTTCTTTTAGCCAGGGCAGCGTGAATTTCATGCCGCTTTCTCCAGCGTCCAGAAATAGAGAAGCGGCAGCAACGCAAACACCACCATGGTGAACAGGATCGCGGTACGAATGCAAAGACTGTAAAGCTCGGTGCGGATGATCAGTTCGCGATGAATGACATCCTGAACATGATCGGCAGCCTCGAGCTCATGCGCATGCGCGGTCATGAACTAAGACCTCCGGCCAGCGTCGGAAAGTCGAGCGGGCGGAAACCATAGTGCGAAAGCCAACGCACATCGGCCTCGAAGAAGGCGCGTAGATCGTTCATGCCGTATTTGAGCATCGCGATGCGGTCGATTCCCATGCCCCAGGCAAAGCCCTGATATTCGTCCGGATCGAGCCCGCAATTGCGCAGCACGTTCGGGTGCACCATTCCGCAGCCGAGGATTTCAAGCCAGTCTTCGCCCTCGCCGAAGCGAATTTCACCCTTGTCGCGCTTGCACTGGATGTCGACCTCGAGCGACGGCTCGGTGAAGGGGAAAAACGACGGGCGGAAGCGCATCTTCACGCTGTCGACCTCGAAGAACGCCTTGCAGAATTCCTCGAGGATCCACTTCAGGTGACCGAGGTGAGAGCCCTTGTCGATCACGAGGCCTTCGACCTGGTGGAACATCGGGGTGTGAGTTTGGTCCGAGTCGCTACGATAAGTACGGCCGGGGCAAATGACGCGAATTGGCGGCTTCTTGCTGAGCATCGTACGCACCTGGACGGGGGAGGTGTGCGTGCGCAGCAGCAGGCGCGAGCCGTCCGGCTTCGGCGCGAAATAGAACGTGTCGTGCATTTCGCGGGCCGGATGGCCTTCAGGGAAATTAAGTTTGGTGAAGTTGTAGTCGTCAGTCTCGATGTCGGGCCCCTCGGCGACCGCAAACCCCATGTCGGCGAAGATGGCGGTTAGCTCATCAGTCACCTGACTGATGGGATGGATACGGCCGGTCTCTGCCGGCGCCTCACGCACGGGCAGCGTGACGTCGACCGTCTCGGTATTGAGCCGAGCGTCGAGTGCCGCAGCGCCGAGCGCATCTTTGCGTTGTGCAATCGATTCGGTGACACGGTCCTTGAGGCCGTTGATTGCCGGACCTTGTGTCTTTCGTTCGTCTGCCGACATTGCGCCGAGCGTCTTGAGTAACGCAGAGACCGAGCCGCTCTTTCCAAGCGCGGAAATGCGAACGGCTTCGAGTGCCGCTTCGTCCTTCGCCGCGGCGACGTTCGCCAGAATTTCCTTTTCAAGCTTTGCGATCTCAGACATGGCTTATCACCCTGTCATGCGCGGGCCCGACCCGCGCATCGCGCCTCGATTGGCGTTTGACGTGAACCTTACGCCGGCAACGCGGCTTTGGCCTTTTCCACGATCGCCTGGAATGCAGCCGGTTCGCGGATTGCAAGATCGGATAAAACTTTCCGGTCGACCGTCACACCGGCTTTGGCCAGCCCGGCGATGAAGCGGCTGTAGTTCAAGCCAAAGGGCCTAACCGCCGCGTTCAAACGCTGGATCCACAAGGCACGAAACGTGCGCTTGCGCCGCTTGCGGTCACGGAAGGCATATTGGTTTGCCTTTTCCACCGCCTGCTTGGCGATGCGAATCGTGTTCTTGCGGCGGCCGTAATAGCCCTTGGCGGCTTTCAGAACTTTCTTATGCTTGGCGTGCGAGGTGACGCCACGTTTGACGCGGGCCATGAAATTCTCCTTGCAGATACGTGCAGATTACTGACGAGGAACAGCCGCGCTCGCGGCCGGCGGGAACCGGTCAGCCGTTCGGCAACCAGTACTTCTTTACGTTGTCGCCATCGGTCTTGAACAGCACGTTGGTGCCGCGATGTTCGCGGATCGTTTTTGTCGTCCGCTTGATCATGCCGTGGCGCTTGCCGGTCTGCTGGTATTTCACCTTGCCGGTGGCGGTAATCTTGAAGCGCTTTTTGGCGCCCGATTTGGTCTTCAGCTTGGGCATTTGGCTCTCCTTATCGGCTCGCAGCAGGCAGGCCCGCCGGCCGAAATATGCTCCTTGGGGCACGTTGGGCCCCCGGAGCGGGTGCTCGGGATTGAGCGTCAATCGCCGCCACGGCAGCCCTTACTGGCCGGGCGGCGAATGCGCGGCGTTATGGCAGAGGCGGCCGCAGCATGCAACCGCTTGTCGCCGGGGGTTAATTCGTTACCAAACAACAGCGCCACCCGCGAACTGCGAGCGGCGCGTTTTGAGGTGCTCGGAAAGCGTTCTGCCGCGCTAGCGCGGCGCCAGCATCATGACCATTTGCCGGCCTTCAAACCGCGGTTCCGATTCGATCTTGGCGAACGGACCGGTATCCGCTTTCACGCGCTCGAGCAATTTGTAGCCGAGCTCCTGGTGCGCCATTTCGCGTCCTCGGAATCGCAAGGTGATCTTGACCTTGTCTCCCTCTTCGAAGAACCGCTTCATGGAGCGCATTTTGACATCGTAGTCGTGGTCGTCGATCATTGGCCGGAGTTTGATCTCCTTAACTTCGACGACTTTCTGCTTTTTGCGAGCCTCCGCCGCTTTTTTCTGCGCCTGGAATTTGTACTTGCCGTAATCCAGGATCTTGCAGACGGGGGGTGCGGAGTTTGGGGCGATTTCGACTAGGTCGAGCCCCGCAGCCTGCGCCATATCGAGCGCGGCTTGGATCGGTGTGGGACCGTGGTTGTGGCCACTGGCATCTATTAGCTGGACCTCGCGGACGCGGATCTCCTCGTTTATGCGCGGGCCGTCCTTCTGAACGGGCAGCGCGGACTTCATCGGACGACGAATGGCTACTTTCTCCTTATCCTGTTTCAACTGACCGTCGGCATCAGCGAGCCTTCGGAATAGCCGTAGATTGGTAGAAACGGCCGAGAAGTCAACGCAGTTCCGCAGGTATTGGTGTCTAACGGTTTGAAACCGAAGGCCAAACTGTTCAAATTGCTCTTATTTTGTAGCGACTTAATTTTGTGCGGAGACATCGGGCCGCATGCTCAGTCCGGCCACGTCCCGATAGAGACGCAACGTCTGTTCGGTCACAATCGCCGTATTGAAATGTCCCAGAACCCAGTCGCGACCACGCCGGCCGATGGTTGCCCGGTTGAGCTCGGGCATCGAGAACAGACGTAACAGGGCTGCGGCGAGCGCCGCATCGTCGCCTGACTGGAAGCGAAATCCCGCAATGCGGCTTTCAGGCACCGCAGGTGCGGTGAGCACGACGTCGGCTCCGGCGCCGAGATCGGACACGATAACTGGCCGTGCCATCGCTTGGCCTTCCAGGATTGCGCGCTGCACGCCTTCCGGCTGTATCGCCGCCGAAACGATTACAGATGCTGCCGCAAAGGCAGCGGGCATATCGGCGACCGGAGCCGCCATGCGGATCACATCCATCGTTCCGGTGGACAAGACGAGGTCCCAAAGCTCGCCTGTGTACCGCGTACGACCGCGATCTTCGCCGACGAAAACGCACAAAAAATCCTTCAAGCCCATTTCCTTGAGCCGGTTTACCGCTTTGACGACGACGTGATGACCTTTTCGGCGCAAGATGCGTCCGGTGATCAGGATGACTTTCGTCTCGCGCTTGACGCCCCATGCGCTTCGTATGGCATCGATGCGTTCGCGCGAGACCTTGTCAGGATCGAAACGATCGAGATCAATGCTGCAAGACACAACGGCGATCTTGCTCCAGGCCGTGCCGTAGCGATCGTTGATCAGTTGCGCGATTTGCTCACTTGAGGCGATGACATGGTCGGCGCGCGCCATGATGCTGTTATAAAAGTGCTTGAAAATGTTCTGCTCGCGAAAACCTTTGTAGCAACTGGTCACAAGCGGTATTCCACACAACCGCGCTGCGATAAATGCACTCCATGCGCCTGCGCGGCCAAAGGCGTGAATGACACGGCACTGCCGATCCCGGGCCATTCGCGTCAACTTGATCGCGTTGCGCAGCATTAAGAGCGGATTATTGCTCGAGACATCGAGCGGGACGAATTCGCCGCCGACCGCCGTTACGTCGGCGACCAACCGGCCAGCGCGCGACACGACGATGGCGCGAAAGCCGGCGCTCGCGAGAATCCGCACGAGTTCAACCGCGCCTGCGTCGGCAGCGCCTCCATCGAGAGTAGGGACCACGACGAGCACCGCGATCGGGTTGAGCGCGGCCTGCACTTTTCGCACAACAACGTGCGATTGCGCGCTGGCTTCGGGGATTGGTGCGGGCAAACTCGACATGACATCCGTTCGTATTTAGTGGTGAGGTATAGACTTCACTAACAACCTGGGCAACGGCTGCGCATTGCCACGACGCCGGTCTTCCTGCGAAAAGTAATCCATGAAAGAACCGCGCCTCACATCCATCACGGTCGGTTCCGATAAAAACGGTCGCGCTATCGCCGTACGCGAGCGAAAGGGCGCGAATCCCGGGCTATTTTGGCTAGGTGGCTTTAAATCCGACATGAACGGCACAAAAGCCGAGGCGCTCGATCATTGGGCCGGAAAAGAAGGCCGCGCGTGTTTACGGTTTGATTATTCCGGCCACGGCGAGTCAGGCGGTTCTTTCACTGAGGGAACGATTGGCCGGTGGCTGGAGGAAAGTCTGGCGGTCTATTTGCGTTTTGCACGCGGGCCGCAGTTGGTCATCGGATCGTCAATGGGAGGTTGGTTGGCATTGTTACTGGCCAGAGCCGTAGGGGCTAACAAAGATGCGGCGCCAATTGCGGGCATGGTGCTGATAGCCCCGGCAGTCGACTTCACCGAAGAATTGATGTGGAAGCAGTTTTCCGACGCGACCAAACGCGAAATCCAGGAAAAAGGAAAATGGTTACGGCCCTCGGAGTACGGTGATGAACCTTACCCGATTACGCGCAGCCTCATCGAAGACGGCAGAAATCACCTATTGCTCGGCGGGCTGATAGAAAGCGGCTGTCCGGTGCATATTCTACAGGGCGTACAGGATCCCGATGTGCCTTGGCGGCATGCGGTTGAGCTGGTGTCCCGGTTTTCCCGCGACGATGTCGTGCTGACGTTAATCAAGGATGGCGATCACCGCCTGTCGCGGCCGGAGGACATTGATCGGCTTATTGCGGCGGTCAAAGGATTTTAGGCAAGCGCCGAGGCCCACTCGTCCTGAACCGTGGGATCGGCCTCAGCGTGCTTCTTTCGAAGTTCTGCAAAAAGCTGACGCGGCAATAGTTGTGATAACGCCCACACTGCGGCACCTCGCACCAGCGGTGATGGATCGTCAAGCAACCGTTCAGCTTCGGCGCTGAGTGCCACGTCTCCTGAGTTGCCAATTGCGATCAACACGTTTCGAACAAACCGGTCACGCCCTGTTCGCTTGATCGACGTCTTGGAAAACAAGGTCCGGAATTGTGCATCATCAAGGCGAACGAGATCGGCGAGACGCGGCGCGCGCAACGCGTCTCGTGCCGCGAGCTTGGCCTCGCGTCCCTGGCTCGCAAACTTGTTCCAGGGGCAGACCGCAAGGCAGTCATCGCAGCCGAAGATGCGGTTGCCCATCGCGGGACGCAGGTCGCGGGGAATAGGCCCTTTGTGCTCGATGGTGAGATAGGAAATGCATCGTCGTGCGTCGAGCTTGTACGGCGCAGGGAAAGCTGCAGTTGGGCAAATATCGAGACATGCCCGGCAACTGCCGCAGCTGTCTGGTTCCGCGGGGTCAGCCGGCAAATCGAGCGTTGTGAAGATCGAGCCGAGAAACAGCCAGGAGCCGAATTGGCGCGAGACCAGGTTGGTGTGCTTGCCCTGCCATCCAAGTCCGGCATGGGCGGCAAGCGGCTTCTCCATGACCGCCGCAGTGTCGACGAACACCTTGACGTCTCCGCCGGCATTGGCGGTAAGCCAGCGTGCAAGGTCCTTGAGTTTGGATTTGATCAGTTCGTGATAGTCGTTGCCCCGCGCGTAGACCGAGACTGCCGCGCGATCACGGGCTTTCAAGATCGCGAGCGGGTCATCATCTGGCCCGTAGTTCAGTCCCAGCATGACGATCGAGCTGACATCAGGCCACATGGTGAGCGGTGAAGCGCGCCGGTCAGCGCTCGCTGCCAGCCAAGTCATGTCGCCATGTGCGCCGCCAGCGATATAGTTTTCGAGACGCATTTTGAGTTCTGGCGCGGCATCCGGCTTCACGACGCCGAACGCCTCGAAGCCGCGCGCGTGCGCCTCTTCCGCGAGGGCAGACTTGATCGCGGTCGGATCTTTCAAAAGTCGAGGTCGGCGTAACTTTTCGATGGCGGCAGGCCCGCGAGCGTGTCGGCGAGGATCGCGCGAAACGACGGACGCGACTTTACGCGTGCGTACCAGTTCTTTGTCGCTTCGTCTTCGTTCCACGGCACTTCGCCCAAATAGTCTGCAGATGAAAGATGCGACGCCGCTGCCAGGTCAGCCAGGCTGAGCCGGTCGCCTGCAAGCCAGTCGCGCGTGCGCACGAGCCACCCGATATAGGCTAGATGATAGCGGATATTGTGGCGCGCCGCGCGCAGCGCATCGGTGTCCGGCGGGCCGCCACCCTGTTCCTGCGTCATGTGGCGCTTGAACGCTCGTTCGTGCACAAGCGGGCCGCTGACCTCGGCGTAAAACTTGTCGTTGAACCAATTTGCGAGCCGCCGCACTTCAACTCGGCGCCCTGCCAGATCAGGCAGCAGGCGATCCTGTCCGCTCTGCGGATGGGTTTCCTCGACATATTCCGCGATCACTGTTGCGCCTGGAATTGGCGGCTGTCCCTCGGTGACGAGCACCGGCAGCTCCGCGGCCGGGTTAAGCAGCAGAAATTCTTCCCTGCGCTCCCAAAATCGCTCTTCTATAAGGCGGGCGGCAATACCGTACTCACCGAAAATCAGGCGCACGTAACGCGAACGGGGGCATAGCGGGTGATGAAACAGCGTCAGCATTGGCACTCGATCTGTAACAGGCCCGTGGGAATCAACGCCGCACTATAGAAAGGCAGGACGTCGACGCAAATCGTCAAAAAAATTTTCACGTTTTTTCGTTGCCAGTCATCCCACTTTGGGTCAAAAGCGCTGACCGTTTCATCGCCCGCAAACAGCATCCGCAAATTTTCGGAGCAGTTCATGCATCTCGACCTTATCAAGGCGGCAGTGCTCGGTATCGTCGAGGGCCTGACCGAATACCTTCCGGTGTCCTCTACTGGCCATCTCCTCTTGATGGAGCACCTGTTCGGCTGGGGAGATGATTCCTTCGGTAAGTCTTTTGCAATCCTGATCCAGCTCGGCGCCATTCTCGCGCTGCTTTCGATTTATTTTGGGCGGCTTTGGGCGTTGGCCAAGGCGATGTTCACGCAGTGGGAGGCAGCACGTTTCGTCATCGGGGTGCTCCTTGCCTTTTTGCCGGCGGCGGTCGTCGGTGCGCTCGCCTATCGCGTCATCAAATCATACCTGTTCGACGTGCGTGTCGTTTGCATTTCGCTCGTTATCGGCGGACTGATCCTGCTTTGGGTCGATCGCATGAACCTGAAGGCGCGCTACTACGATGCAACCTCCTTCACCTTGCCGATGTATCTCGGCATCGGGATTATCCAATGCATCTCGATGATACCTGGCGTGTCGCGCGCCGGAGCGACCATTGTAGGCGCCATGCTGTTCGGCGCTGATCGCCGTTCCGCTGCGGAATTTTCATTCTGGCTTGCAATGCCGACCATGGTCGGCGCGTTTGCGTACGAGGTCTTCAAAAGCCGTGGCGATCTCGCCGTGAGCGGAAACCTCATGGTGGTCGCAGTCGGCTTTATCTTCTCGTTCATCTTCGGATGGATCGTCGTCAAGACGTTCCTGGGCTACGTGCAGCGGCACAGCTTCGCGCTGTTTGCGTGGTGGCGTATTCTGGTAGGCGGCGCCGGCCTGTTTGCGCTCTATATTCTGTAGAACCGTCAGGCGACGCGGCTGCGGAATTGGCCGGTCCTGCGAAACCGCCACAGATAGGAGGGCACGATCGCTTCGATCGTCTCAGGTTCGATGCCGAGGCCCTGCAGCGTACGCACTTCGGTCCTTGCGGCGTCTGACACGACGTTATCGACGCGGAGCAATTCCACCTGGTCCGGCGTCAGCGGCGGTTTTGGAACATACTGCAGAACCGCAGCCTGCATCTTCGCAAAGAAGAAGGGTAGAGGCACCAGCAGGCGTTTGCGCTCGATTGTCCGCAGTACGAATTGCATGAGCTCCTTGAACGTCCGAACGTCGGGTCCGCCAAGTTCATAAATCGTGCCTGGGCGCGCGGCGCCATCAACGGCATCGGCGACAGCCCTCGCGACGTCACCGACAAACACCGGCTGAAAACGCGTCAGGCCGCCACCGATGAGCGGTAGTGCCGGCGAAACCCGCGCGAGTCCAGCAAAACGATTGAAAAAATCGTCCTCCGGCCCGAACAGAATTGATGGCCGCATGATAGATGCTGACGGTTGCGCCGCTAGCACCAACCTTTCGGCATCTCCCTTGGTACGCGCATAGACGCTCGGCGAATTAGAATCAGCGCCGATGGCCGACACGTGGACCAGCCGGGCCCCGTGTGCACTCGCCGCCAACGCGACCTGCTCTGCGCCGTAAGTGTGCACTGCCTGGAAACGCTGACGGCCGCGCTCGAACAAAATTCCCACGAGATTGACGAGGACCTGCGCATCGCGCGCCGCTGCCTCGACCGAGGCGGCGTGACGCAGATTGGCCTGCACTGCGTGGATCTGCCCCACGCGACCCAGCGGCTGCAAATGTCCGGCGAGTTCAGACCGGCGAACCGCTACCCTTATGCGATAGTGGCGCTTCGCCAGAGCACGAACCACGTGACGGCCAAGAAATCCCGATCCGCCATAGACAGTGACGAGGGTATTGTAAGGGCTGCGTGCGCTCATGCCGCTCTCGATTTTCGTGCGGAGATGCCTAGAAACCGGCAAATACAGGATCGCCCGAGGGCTGTACAGAGCAGGAAAACCCGTTCATTGACAAGCTGGAAGTGGCTCCGTATCTGGTCGCAACGAGCCCAGGTGGCGGAATTGGTAGACGCACTAGTTTCAGGTACTAGCGGTGAAAGCCGTGGAGGTTCGAGTCCTCTCCTGGGCACCAACGTCCCGAGCCGGAGAGTCCAATGACCATCCGCCTGCATCGCGGCGACCTTCCCAGCCTTTCCGGTTACAAGGGGTCGGTGGCCATCGACACCGAAGCAATGGGTCTTGATCCCAATCGCGACCGACTGTGCGTCGTTCAGATGTCCCCAGGTGATGGATCTGCCGATGTGGTTCAGATCGGCGCTGGGCAGCACAAGGCGCCGAATATCGAGAAGCTGCTGGCCGACAAATCGATTCTCAAAATCTTTCACTTTGCGCGTTTCGATATGGGCATTCTCGCAAAGACTTTCGGAGTGATGGCCGAGCCGGTCTATTGCACGAAGATCGCATCACGACTCGCCCGCACCTATACCGACAAGCATGGCCTCAAGGACCTTGCGCGCGAAGTGCTTGGAATCGATGTGTCCAAGCAGCAGCAGTTATCCGACTGGGGCGCCGAAGAACTTAGTGACGCGCAAGTGGCCTATGCCGCAACCGACGTCCTGCATCTGCATGCCTTGAAAGAAAAGCTAGGCGTCATGCTTGCACGTGAAAGTCGCACCGATTTGGCGGCGGCCTGTTTCCGTTTCCTGCCCGACCGCGCGCGGCTCGATCTCGCCGGCTGGGCGGCCGAGGATATTTTTTCTCATTCGTCATAAGTTGTTGTATTCTAGCGCTAATTGGTTAACGGGAGCGCGGCTGGTTGCCGCGTCGGAGCCATATTCAGGCGGCATCTTGTTTGGGGGCAGATGATGGTTTCCGGGAATTCTTTTGGGTGCAGACGGATGCCGGACTTGGCATGAACCGTGTGATTACAGCTCAGTCAGAGCCCAACGCGACGCGCGCTTATTGGACCATGAGCCGCGGCAATGCCGAGCGTGCTTTTCTCGCTGCGCGCCGTCATAGCCGATTGGTGCGCGTCCTGCGGGTCGCAGTGCCCGCTGTCGTGTCTGTCGCGCTGATAGTTGTCATATTGATAACGTACCTCAATCCACTCCGCATGCTCGCCAAGTTGCCGATCAACATCGACAATCTGGTGGTGTCCGGGACAAAGGTAACAATGGAGCAACCGCGCCTGTCAGGATTTACGCGCGATGCGCGCGCTTACGAGCTGACAGCCGATACTGCGGCGCAAGATATGACAAGACCCGACATCGTCGAATTACGCAACATCCGCGCCAAAGTCGAAATGCAAGACAAGAGCACGATGGAGCTTAACGCGGCCACCGGACTCTATGATGCGAAGGCGGAAACACTCAGGCTCGATCGCGACATTGTTCTTAATTCTTCGACTGGATATCAGGGGCGTCTGAGCGAGGCGCTGGTCGACATACGCAAAGGGAACGTCGTCTCCGAGCATCCGGTCGAGGTGAGACTGCTTCAGGGCACGCTCAACGCCAACCGGCTGGATATTATCGATTCCGGGGAAGTCATCCGATTCCACGGTGGTGTCGTCATGGACATGACGTTGAATCATCCGGAGCAATCGAAAGCGGGCGAGCAACGATGATGCAGAGGCCCGGATTCATTTTCGCGCTCGCGATCGGACTTTTGTCGTGCGGTTCGGTTGCGCGCGCCCAGACAACGTCGCAAGGGCCACCCAATGCCTTGCAGGGCTTTTCGCAGAATCGCGATCAGCCGGTCCACATCGAGGCGGCGACGCTGGAAGTCCGCGACAAGCAGAAAGAAGCGACCTTCAGCGGCGATGTACGGGTGAAGCAGGGCGACACCGGTCTGCGCTGCAAGTCGCTGGTGGTGTTCTACGAGCAAAGCGGTCAGCCAACAGACGCAAGCAAAACCCTTCAGGCTGCCAGTCCGGGGCCAGGCGGCGAGCAGCGCATCAAGCGCCTTGAGGCACGTGGTGGCGTCGTTGTTACGCAGAAAGATCAGACCGCGACCGGCGAGCTCGGCATTTTCGATATGAAAGCCAACACCGTGACGCTTACCGGCAATCCCGTGATTATGACTCAAGGGCAGAACGTTTTGCGGGGCGGAAAACTAGTGGTCGATTTGACGAGCGGCGTGTCGCGGGTCGAAGCGGGAAAGAGTGGACAAGGCGTCCAGATGTTGGTTCAGCCAAGTGCATCCGTGCCTGATTCAAAAGGTGGAAGCGCCGACGGACCAGCACCGCGCCCCATTCCCGTGCGACCGTTCAATTGAATTCTTGCATGAATGCGGTCATTCAGGCGCAGCGACGGGAATCAGATAAGGTCGCAGGCTCACCGCCTGCAGAAATACGTCTAGATTCATCCCGGCGCGAGGTAGCCCAGTGAATTTTTTCTCACTGTTTAGGCGTAAGTCCTCGCCTGCCCGCCGGACGATGACTCCGGTCGAAGCGCGGGCGCGCCAGGCAGCGATTGCCAATGCGCAGGCGGATGTCGCGCATCAGACACATCGAAGTCCGCCGCAGACTCGCCCGCGCCACGACGGCGAGAGCCGGCCGGCTGCACGCCACGCCTATCTTGCCGCGCACGGAGTCGAAAAAAGTTTTGGCGGTCGGATGGTCGTCAAAGGTGTCACCCTATACGTCAGGCGCGGCGAAGCGGTGGGCCTGCTCGGACCGAACGGTGCCGGCAAAACGACCGTGTTCTACATGATCACCGGCCTGATCAACGCTGATCGCGGCCGGATCGAGCTTGATGGGTTCGATGTCACGGCGCTGCCGATGTATCAGCGTGCCCGGCTTGGTATAGGCTATCTGCCGCAGGAAGCCTCGATATTTCGCGGTCTCAATGTGGAAGACAATATTCGTTCTGTCCTCGAAGTCGTCGAGCCGGATCGCCGGCGGCGCGAGGCGGATCTCGATGCGCTGCTTGAGGAATTCAACATCGCACGTTTGCGTAAGACGCCGACGATTGCCCTGTCGGGCGGCGAGCGACGGCGTGTCGAAATCGCGCGCGCACTGGCGACTCGCCCGAGTTATATGCTCCTTGACGAGCCTTTTGCTGGCATTGATCCAATTGCCGTCGGCGACATTCAGGCGCTGGTGCGCCACCTGACGAATCGGGGGATCGGCGTGCTGATCACCGACCACAATGTGCGGGAAACGTTGGGACTTACTGATCGGGCCTATATCATCTATTCTGGAGAGGTGCTGATGGAAGGCCGCGCCGACGATATTGTGAACAACCCTGACGTCCGGCGTCTTTATCTCGGCGAGGAATTTCGGCTCTAGCTGGTGGCGCGCAAAAGTTAATGCGCACAAGAAGTGTGCAATGCCTGCCTGCTAAATCACATACCGCGGCACGCGTGTAGCTGGTATAAACAAGCAAGAATCGGACCAGCTTTCTGCCGGGACATCTGAATGGCTTTGTCGCAAAGGCTGGAAATTCGCCAGTCGCAAGGGCTGGTGATGACGCCGCAGCTGATGCAGGCCATCAAGCTGTTGCAATTGTCCAGTCTCGATCTCGCTGCCTATGTGGAAGGTGAGCTCGAGCGCAATCCGTTGCTCGAGCGCGCCGGCGAAGACGAGCCTGGTTCAGCTGGCGACACGCAGGCACCAGCACCCGAAAGCGACGACAATTCCGGTGGGGCTGACTGGATCAACGCCGAGCTCGAGACAAGTCGAAGTTCTATCGAACAGGGGCTCGGCACCGAACTCGAAAACGTATTCCCAGACGATAGTGGATACAAGAACGCTACTGGTGGCGATTTGCGGCCTGGCGCCTATTCCGAATGGTCGGGCGTAGGATCGGCAGTTGGCGAAGACTATAATCTCGAAGCGTTCGTGTCCGCCGAAACGACACTTGCCGATCATCTCGCTGAGCAGATGGCGTTGGCCATTTCCAATCCAGCGGGCCGTATGATTGGTCAGTACTTGATCGATATGGTCGATGAAGCGGGCTATCTCGCGGGCGATCTCGACACGGTTGCCGAAAAACTCGGCGCGCAGCGCAGCGACGTCGAGCTCGTGCTTGCGGTTTTGCAGACGTTCGATCCGCCCGGCGTCTGCGCGCGGAGTTTAACCGAATGTCTCGCGATCCAACTCAAGGATCGGAACCGCTATGACCCGGCGATGCAGGCTTTGGTGGAACATCTGGATCTTGTCGCCAAGCGCGATCTTGCCGGCCTCCGTCGGCTGTGCGGCGTCACGGAAGAGGATCTTGCCGACATGATCGCCGAGATTCGCATGCTCAATCCAAAGCCAGGTTTGACGTTCGGCTCGACCATGGTGCAGCCGATCGTCCCTGACGTGTTCGTGCGCCCGGCGTCCGATGGCACGTGGCAGGTCGAGCTCAATTCGGACACACTTCCGAAAATCCTGATCAACCAGCGTTATTACGCGCAGGTTTCGGGCACCACGCGCAATGAAAAAGAAAAAGCTTATCTCGCGGATTGCATGCAAACGGCAACCTGGTTAGTGCGTGCGCTCGATCAACGCGCAAAGACAATTCTGAAGGTGTCGAGCGAAATTGTGCGTCAGCAGGACGGATTTTTCGCAAAAGGTGTTCAATATTTGCGCCCGCTTAACCTGAAGGCTGTAGCCGACGCCATAAGCATGCACGAATCGACAGTTTCCCGAGTGACCGCAAACAAATACATGGCGACCAGTCGAGGAATCTTTGAATTGAAATATTTCTTTACCTCTGCGATTTCCGCATCGGACGGCGGCGAGGCTCATTCGGCTGAAGCTGTCCGGCATCGCATTCGTCAGTTGATCGACGATGAAAGTACCGAGAACGTGTTGTCGGACGATACGATCGTGGAAAAACTACGTGATGCCGGAATCGACATCGCGCGGCGCACGGTTGCAAAGTACCGTGAAGCAATGCGCATTCCGTCTTCAGTCCAGCGCCGCCGCGAAAAACAGGCCACCGGCGCCTGAAAACATACCCTTCCAAGGCATTGACGCGTGGAACACTTCTACGCTGAAATCTCTTATGCCTGCCTAGAGGCAGCGTCACGAGTCCCAATGGAGGCAAACAATGCCTTTGCGTGTCTCGGGTCGAAACATCAGTATCGGCACGGCGTTACAGCGAAAAATCACTGATCGTGTCGAAGAAGCAACCTCGAAATATTTTCGCGGCGGCTATTCGGGGCATGCAACGGTGGGCAGGGACGGATTCGGGTTCCGTACCGAGTGCATCATACATCTCGATTCGGGCGCATTGCTGGAAGCCGAAGGAATGGCACCGAATGCCTATGACAGCGCCGAACAGGCGGCGATCCGTATCGAAAAGCGGTTGCGACGCTACAAACGCCGCCGCAAGGATCATCAAGCACGTCGTGGCGGCTAAAATATTAAAACGGCGCTATAAAGCTGAACTTATACCATTGACGGCGGGCCAGACGGCACTTATGGTCCGCCGCCTTCAACACCCCTTTTTGCAACTCGGCGCTGCCATTTCCGATCATTGGCCATGTCCCTGACGCTTACTGATTTCGTCGCGCCGAACGCCGTCGTTGCAGGGCTGAAGGTTAACAGCAAGAAGCAGGCAATTCAGGAATTGGCCGCGCGCGCGGCTGAACTGACGGGACAGAGCGAAAAGGAAATTCTGGAAATCCTGCTTCAGCGCGAAAAGCTCGGCTCTACCGGAGTCGGTAGTGGTGTGGCGATTCCGCATGGCAAGCTTCCGAAACTCGGCAGACTCTTTGGTCTCTTCGCACGGCTGCAGCGCCCGATCGATTTTGAGGCGCTCGACAACCAGCCTGTCGACCTCATCTTCTTGCTGCTCGCACCGGAAGCGGCGGGTGCTGATCACCTCAAGGCACTCGCACGCGTTGCACGCCAACTGCGCGATCCGGAAATTGCACGCCGGTTGCGCGAATCAACTGACGCTGATGCGCTGCATGCAGTGCTCGCGATGCCACCAGCGAGTACGGCGGCGTAAACTGCTGTACTCCTCCGCGTAAGCGGAGTGCATCAATTCAAAGTTTTCGGAAATAGGCCGGGTCTTTCGATGCCCCGCATGTGCGGGGCATCACAGCATCCGTGTCAGTGCACGCTGACGGGCTCGAGCTCCTGGCTCCAGGCGTTCGCAACGGCGGCTTCACGCGTGTCCGTCAGCATGATCGGCGTACCGTCGGCCGCATGCAACGCGAATAGCTTGATGCCCGGCGCGATTTTTGGCGCCTGCGGAAACAGATTGGCGACGTCCTCGGAACGGATTGTCTTCACGTAAGCAAGACGCCCGTCGCCGAGTTGCGCCAGTGCCTCCTGCGTAATAGCTGGATGGGCTGTGTTCGGTTCAATCTGTTTGTCGTTGGTCATGGCCCTCGACTCCTTTCTGATTCAACGCTTGACGCGGTCGAGTCCTGTTCACGAATCCGTCATTCCTGCTCGTTAATCGAGATTGTTTTCACGATCCGTTCCGGTTGTGGCCGGATGAGATCGACCGACAACAGGCCGTTTTTCAAGTCGGCGCCCATAACCTCCATGCCATCGCAGAGCACAAATGTGCGCTGGAACTGACGCGCGGCGATGCCGCGGTGGAGATATTGGCGACTCTTGTCGTCCTGCTGCCGCCCGCGAATCACCAATTGGCTTTCCTCGATGCTGACATCGAGCTGATCGCGGGTGAATCCAGCAACGGCGAGCGTGATGCGCAATCGCTCCGGATTTTGCCCGTCGCGCGGCAGGCGCTCGATGTTGTAGGGCGGGTAGCCGTCGGCCCCCTTGGCAACGCGATCGAGTACGCGCTCGATCTCATCGAATCCCAGGAGGAACGGGCTGGAGAGGGACGGAACTCGCGACATTGGTCTCAAAGCCCTCGCTTGAAGCGACTTTGACGGGGCCCCTTTCAGGCACCCCAACCGTAGAGCGACTGCCCTTCGGTCGTTCCTAATATGGGCGGGCTGGGTTAAAGGTTCAAGAACAGGGCAGAATCCGCTCCTGGCGGTCTTATTGTTGATATTTCAGACGGCTTTTCATGGCTGACGACCCCAAATTTCCGCCACTGACCATCCGCGCTCTGCGTGGGACGCCGGTGGAGGTCCCGCTGAACTACGTACTTGGTACTAGCGCGGTCGCGATCCACAAGGCCCCCCTTCTGCTGGTGGATCTGGAAACGGAGGAAGGGGTCACCGGCCGCACGTACCTTTTCTGCTACTTGCCAGCGGCTGCGCCGGCGATCACCAGCCTGCTCGAGGAAGTCGAGCGGATCGTGAAAGGCGAGGTCATCACACCCGCCGAACTATGGAAAAAACTTACGCGCCGCTTCACGCTGATCGGCGTGCAGGGCATCGTCCGCATGGCGATGTCGGCTTTCGATACAGCCTCCTGGGACGCCCTCGCCATCGCCGCGGGCAAGCCGCTTGCAGATTTCATCGGGGCAACGCCGCGCAATATTCCCGCCTACAATAGCTGCGGGCTCGGATTGAAAGACGACCTGGGAGCGCTCGCGGATGAAGCCGAGAAATTGCTCGCCGGAGGCTTTCGTGCGGTCAAGCTTCGGCTGGGCTATCCGACGGTGCAAGGAGATATCGCGGCTGTTCACGCAGTACGCAAGCGCATAGGCGATGATGTTGCGTTGATGGTCGACTACAATCAGGCGCTGGCACTCGACGATGCGCTTGTGCGCGGTCGTGCGCTCGACGCCGAGAATATTTTCTGGCTCGAAGAGCCGATCCGCCATGACGATTATGTCGGAGCTGCGAAGCTAGCGCGCGAACTCAAAGTGCCCATTCAAATCGGCGAGAATTTTTCGCTTCCTGCCGCCATGGCCGCAGCGGTTAAGCAGCGTGCCACCGACTATGTCATGCCTGATCTTGAACGAATTGGCGGAGTGACCGGATGGTGCGATGCGGCCGAGATCGCGCATTCGCACAAACTAAAAATGTCGTCACATCTTTTTCCCGAGGTCAGCGTGCATCTCCTCGCCGCCACGCCCACCTGCCATTTCCTCGAATATGTCGATTGGGCCAATGTGCTGCTTGAAGAGCCGTTGGTACTCGCTGACGGTCATGCGCAAATTTCTGCGCGACCTGGTAACGGAATGACCTGGGATAAAAAGGCAGTCGAACGCTATCGCATGCAATGAGCTAACCAAGCGGCAGCTTGAAGAGCTTGATTGCGTTGGCCCGGCCGACCTTGACGCGATCGGCCTCGCTGATGTCGGCGGCGTCGATCCACTCCGCGCCTTCTCCGACGTCTTCGAATGGCCAGTCGACGGAGAACATCACGCGGTCCACCCCCATTACCGAAATGGCGTTCACCAGCGCGGCGGTGTCGAAATTACCGGATGTTGTGAGGTGGAAGTGTTTGCGGAAATAGTGAGCCACGCTGTGCTTGGCAGGATACTTGTGCGGAGCCTTCATCCAGCCATTCCGATTGTCGATACGCCAAAGGTACACGGGAATGCCTTCACCGATATGGCCAAGCACCATTTTTAGATTTGGGCATTCATCGAATAAGCCGCTGCCGATCAGCCTAAACGCATGCACTGCGGTCTCGGCGGCAAACGCCCAATTCGGGCCGAGCAACCAGTCGTGGCCCTCGTAGAACTTCGCCCAGCTCGGAAGCGGATTGCGCGGATGAAGATAGAACGGCACATCGAGCGCCTCGACGGTGCGCCAAAACGCGCGGTACTGCGGGAGATCGTAGTAGGTGACGTTTTCCGTGGAGCCGATTTGCGAAAATCCGTTGACCAAAGCTCCGACCATTCCGAGGTCTTTGACGCAACGCGTGAGTTCGGCGGCGGCCGCCTCCGGATCCTGCATCGGAATTGCTGCAAAAGCCGTAAAACGGCCCGAGCGTTTCCGTACTTCGCCGGCGAGGGCATCATTGGCTTGCCTCGCGACCGCGACCGCTTTTTTTACATCGTGAATCGCCTGAATCGCCGGCGCATTTAACGACAGGATCATCATCTCGATCCCGTGTTTGTCCATTTCCCTGAGGCGGGTTTCCTGGATGTCGAGTAGTCGATGACTCAAGTCTTTCCAGACGTGCGAGCCGAACACGTGCGAGTCGCCCAGCGTCGGTTCAATGGCGAAGTGTTCCTCAAGCGCTATCTTGCCTTGCATTGGGCTCTCCCGGCTTTTTTGCATCATGCAATGCGGTGACGGCGTTTGTCAGCAGCCGGGCATGCAATAAAAAGCCGCCCTGGTTTGGGCGGCCTGCCGAGCCGTAGCTCGCGAAGGATGGTGGAGCCAGGGGGAGTCGAACCCCCGACCTCGTGAATGCCATTCACGCGCTCTCCCAACTGAGCTATGGCCCCAATTCGCGAATTCAATTGCCGCTCTTGGGGGAGCGGCAGCTGTAATCAGTTTTCCTCTTCCTTCTCGACGCCTTCGCCGATGATGTCGCTAACGTCGGCGTTGCCTTCTTCCTCTTCCTCGATGAAGGCGGCATCGTCGAGGCTCTCATCAATCTCGACTTCTTCTTCCTCACCTGCTGCAGCGCCTTCGGCCGCAGCTGGCTTCTTCTTGCCCTGCTGTTCGGCTTCTGCGTCCTCAAGCGAAACAAATTCGGCCTCGGCGGTCTCTGGGACGATGCTTTCGGTCTGAGCCACAGGCTTCGCGGCCACCGGCGCTTCAGGGCGCGCGCGCGAAGGCGCCGGCGCAACGATAGGGACAACCTTGCCGGTATAAGGTGAAATCACCGGCGTTTTGTTGAGATCGTAAAATTTACGGCCTGTGTCCGGACAGACGCGCTTGGTGCCGAGATCGGGTTTCGCCACAGTCGAGGTTCCCAGGGTGATGAAAATCGGTGTTTCACTTGGCTAGTTGCAACGCCCCTGTCAATAGCGCAGATGCCCAAAAGCCGCGGGATGACGGCCCGCGCGGCTGCGTGGTAGGACGACGAAGACTTTAGGGATACCGGCTGGTGACTTCCGCAGAATTAGCGCCGTTAACCGCCCGTCAAAGCGGCCCCGTGCAGGGCCGTGCCCGCGTGCCCGGCGACAAATCGATTTCTCATCGCGCTCTCATACTGGGGGCCCTGACGGTCGGCGAAACGACCGTCGGCGGCCTTTTGGAAGGCGAGGATGTCCTGCATACCGCCAACGCGATGCGGGCGCTTGGCGCTCATCTGGAGCGGACCGGCGAGCAGGCCTGGCGCATTCGCGGCGTCGGGGTGGCGGGCTTCGCCCAACCTGCGGGCCCGCTCGATTTTGGCAATTCCGGAACGGGCTGCCGGCTGACCATTGGAGCGGTGGCCGGCTCACCGGTAACCGTTGCCTTCGTCGGCGACGAGTCTCTGCGTAGCCGGCCGATGCGGCGCGTGCTCGACCCGCTGGAGAAAATGGGAGCGCGCGTGCTGGAGGTGGCCGACGGCGGGCGCCTCCCTCTGACAATCCGAGGTGCTGCCGATCCGATCCCGATCATTTACGAATCGCCGGTCGCTTCCGCGCAACTCAAGTCGGCCGTGTTGCTCGCCGGTCTTGCCGCGCCGGGCGAGACGACCGTCATCGAGGCGGAAGCAACCCGCGACCACACCGAGCGGTTGCTCAAGCACTTCGGTGCCAAGATCACCAGCAAGTCGCATGGCGAGCACGGACGCCGCATCGTGTTGAAGGGACAGCCTGAGCTTGAGCCAGCCAATGTCCTTGTGCCCGCAGATCCGTCTTCGGCGGCGTTCCCCCTCGTCGCGGCATTGCTCGCGCCCGGCTCCGAGCTTGTTCTCGAAGCGGTCATGACCAACCCTCTGCGAACCGGGTTACTGACGACGTTGCGCGAAATGGGAGCGAGTATTGAAGTCGTGGACAAACGCGACGGCGGCGGCGAGGAGATCGGCGATCTTCGCGTGCGTACGTCCACCCTAAAAGGCATCGATGTGCCGGCCGAGCGTGCACCATCCATGATCGACGAATACCCCCTCCTAGCCGTGGCTGCGTCGTTCGCGGAAGGCGTGACGCGAATGCGGGGTTTGCAAGAACTGCGTGTTAAAGAGTCCGATCGTCTTGCCGCGACTGTCGACATGTTGCGTGCAAACGGCGTCGCCGCTGAAATCGAGGGCGACGATTTGATAGTTCAAGGCAAGGGCCGTCCCGCCGGCGGCGCCGAAGTGAAGACGCATATGGATCATCGAATTGCGATGTCGGCTCTGGTCATGGGTCTCGCCAGCGAAAATCCGGTGCGTGTCGACGACAGCGCCTTCATTGCGACTAGCTTTCCCGGCTTCGTCGAGCTTATGCGTTCGATCGGTGCGGATCTGACATGATCATCGCGATCGACGGGCCGGCGGCGTCGGGCAAAGGCACGCTCGGCAAAAGGCTCGCTGCTTACTATAACTTGCGACACCTGGACACCGGATTGATCTATCGCGCGGTTGCGAAAGCTCTCGTCGATCGTGGGCAGCGTCCGACCGATACCAAAGCTGCTGTGGCTGCCGCGAAAGCGCTCGATCCGTCGGGCTTTGACGAAGGCATGCTCAAGACTCACGCTATCGGGGAAGCAGCATCGATCGTATCCGCCATTCCGGAAGTCCGCGCCGCCTTGCTTGCGTTCCAGCGCGAGTTTGCCGCGGCCCCACCGGGAGCGGTTCTCGATGGCCGCGACATTGGCACCGTCATCAGCCCCAATGCCAACGTTAAAATTTTCGTCACCGCGAGCCCGGAAGTGCGCGCCCGCCGCCGCGCCGCCGAATATCGGGCGCAGGGGCGGAATATCGACGAATCCGAGGTGCTGGCGGATATCCTTAAGCGCGATGAGCGCGATCAAAGCCGCGCAGCGGCGCCCCTAAAGCGCGCGCCGGATGCGCACTTGCTCGATACAACGCATTTGGATATAGACGCGGCAATCCGGGCCGCCATCGACCTCGTCGAGGCCAGCCGGGCGGGCCGAGGGCGCGAGTAACGCCCCTCGCTGTTGGAGGACAAAGCCCCGCTCGAGCCTCAGCGTAAAGCGCGCCCGATCGAACCATCGTTCCGAAAGCACGGTTTTTGCGCCGGCCAACCGGGATTCCGGAGGCCGCCGTTGGTCTGCGGGACCATCGGCCCGCGCATTTGGAACGCCATTCAAACCCGCCGGCGCGCCGCAAACAGGAGACTCCATGGCCACCGCTACAGCACCCTCGCGTGAAGACTTCGCCAAGATGCTCGACGAAGCGTTCGGAGGCGGAAACCTGCAGGAAGGTTCCGTCATCAAAGGCAAGGTCGTCGGCGTCGAAAAGGAATTTGCCGTCATCGATGTCGGTCTGAAGACCGAAGGTCGGGTCGCCTTGCGTGAATTCGCTGGCCCCGGACGGCAGGCTGATCTCAAGGTCGGCGATGAGGTTGAAGTCTATCTCGAGCGTGTCGAGAATGCGCTCGGCGAAGCGGTGCTGTCGCGCGACAAAGCGCGGCGCGAGGAAAGTTGGGGCAAGCTCGAGAAGGCATTCAACGCCAACGAGAAAGTGCAAGGCCTCATCTTCAATCAGGTCAAAGGCGGCTTCACGGTCGATCTCGACGGCGCGGTTGCGTTCCTACCGCGTTCGCAGGTCGACATCCGGCCAATTCGCGACGTCACGCCGCTGATGAGCGTGCCGCAGCAGTTCCAAATTCTGAAAATGGACCGCCGGCGCGGCAACATCGTTGTGTCACGCCGCACAGTGTTGGAAGAGACCCGTGCCGAGCAGCGGCAGGAGTTGGTGCAGAACCTCGAAGAAGGTCAGGTCATCGACGGCGTTGTGAAGAACATCACCGACTACGGTGCGTTCGTGGATCTCGGCGGCATCGACGGCCTGTTGCACGTAACCGACATCGCGTGGCGGCGCGTCAATCATCCGACCGAAGTGCTCAACATCGGCCAGCAGGTGAAAGTCAAGATCATCAAGATCAACCACGAGACGCATCGCATCTCGCTTGGCATGAAGCAGCTGCTGGACGATCCGTGGCAAGGAATCGAAGGCAAGTATCCGGTGGGCGCCCGCTTCAAGGGGCGCGTCACCAACATCACCGACTATGGCGCCTTTGTGGAGCTTGAGCCTGGCATCGAGGGGCTGATCCACGTGTCCGAGATGTCATGGACCAAAAAGAACGTCCATCCGGGCAAGATCGTCTCTACTTCTCAGGAAGTCGAAGTGCAGATTCTCGAGGTCGATCCGGTCAAGCGCCGTATTTCGCTCGGCCTCAAGCAGACCATGCGCAATCCGTGGGAAGTGTTCGTCGAGAAACATCCGCCGGGGTCGACGGTCGAAGGCGAAGTCAAGAACAAGACCGAATTCGGCCTGTTCCTCGGCCTTGATGGGGACGTCGACGGAATGGTCCACCTGTCCGATCTCGACTGGAAGCGCCCCGGCGAGCAGGTGATCGAGGAGTACAAGAAGGGCGACATCGTCAAGGCGCAGGTTCTCGACGTGGATGTCGAGAAGGAGCGCATATCGCTCGGCGTCAAGCAGCTCGCCGGCGATCCGATGGAATCTGCGGGCGATCTCAAGAAAGGGTCCGTTGTCACCTGTGAGGTCACCGAGGTGAAAGAGTCCGGAATCGACGTCAAGATCGTCGGCACCGATCTCGCCGCCTTCATCAAGCGTGCCGATCTTGCCCGCGAGCGTGGCGAACAGCGGCCGGAGCGATTCTCGGTCGGCCAGAAAGTGGATGCCCGCGTCACGCAGTTCGACCGCAAGACTCACAAGGTCGGCGTTTCCATCAAGGCGCTGGAGGTGGCAGAGGAGAAAGAGGCGATTGCCCAGTACGGCACGGCCGATTCAGGTGCTTCGCTTGGCGATATCCTCGGTGCGGCGCTCAAGCAGCGGGCCGGCGATAAGCCGGAAACCGAAACCGAAACCGAAAAGGCCGAAGAATAGGCCTTTATCTAGATCCCTAAAGAGACGGAAAACCCGGGGTGAACCCGGGTTTTTCACTTTAATGCCGCCAAAACTCGGCTACATCGTTGCGCGATGCGCGACATTGACCGGTTCAATCTGGTGACGATTTGACATATGTGATGTGGAGCCGGTGCGCGATTTGCTGCACTATCACGCGTGAACCAATGGAGCGAGACCATGTCGCTCGATGCCGATGCCATCGTTGATCGTCGCCGCATGCGGCGCAAGCTCACATTCTGGCGGGTGACTGCTGTCGTGGTGGCGCTGGTCGCAATCGGCGGTGGCGCCCTCTTGTTTGTTCCTGGCAGCCGTTTGATGCCGCCGGGCGCCTACATTTCGCGCATCAAGATTCAGGGCCTCATTCGCGGCAATCAGGACAGGATCGAGGCGCTTGAACGGCTTGGCCGATCGCGTGCGAGCGCGGTGATTGTCCATATCGACAGTCCGGGTGGCACCACGGCCGGCTCCGAACAGCTCTACGACGCGCTGCGCGACCTCCAGAGCAAAAAGCCGATGGTCGTGGTCGTTGACGGGCTTGCAGCTTCCGGCGCCTATATCGCAGCGCTTTCGGCCGATCATATTATAGCCAATGAAACATCGCTGGTTGGCTCGATCGGCGTCCTTTTCCAGTATCCGAATTTCACCGATGTACTCAAAACGATCGGCATCAAGGTGGAAGAGGTGAAATCATCGCCCTTGAAGGCGGCGCCGAACGGGTTTGAGCCGACAAGTCCGGAAGCCCGCGCCGCGATCGAAGCGATCGTGCTGGATTCCTATGCCTGGTTCAAAGATCTGGTGAAGAATCGGCGGAAAATGGACAACGGCCAGCTTACCCGCGTGGCCGATGGGCGTGTCTTTACTGGCCGGCAGGCGATCGGGCTCAAGCTGGTCGACGGGCTCGGCAACGAGAAAACTGCGCTGGCCTGGCTGGAAAAGGAAAGAAAGGTGCCCGCCAACACGCCGGTTCGCGACTATTCGCTGCGGCCACGCTTCGGCGAGCTTTCTTTCCTGCACGTCACGGCTTGGACATTCGAAGCTGTGGGGCTCAGCGCCATTGCGCACCGCATCGAAGAATGGGGCGCAGTGCAGGCGGTCGAGAGACTTAATCTTGACGGTCTCTTGGCGCTTTGGCACCCTCCATCCACCAATTGAGTACCACTTGACCGGGCAGGGCGGCGTCAATGATCAAGTCAGAGCTTGTCCAGCGAATTGCCTCCCAGAATCCTCACCTCTACCAACGCGACGTCGAAAATATCGTCAACGCCATTCTTGGCGAGATCACGAGCGCCATGGCCAAAGGCGACCGCGTCGAATTGCGTGGCTTCGGCGCCTTTTCGGTGAAGCACCGGCCGGCGCGAACCGGCCGGAATCCCCGGACCGGAGCTCATGTGGCTGTCGACAAGAAATCGGTGCCGTTCTTCAAGACCGGCAAGGAAATGCGTGAGCGGTTGAACAAGCCAGACTCGATTTAGGACCGGTTTTTCCGGTTTGTGAAAATGCTATGATTGTGGCCGGGCATGTCCCGGCCGTCGTTTTTTGACAAAGGACGTCACGATGTTCCGCAAAATCGTGTCGGCGGTGATCCTCGTGCCGTTGGCGGCGGTCATTATCATTTTCGCCGTGGCCAACCGGCAATCGGTGACGGTGTCATTCGACCCCTTTTCGACGACTAGCCCAGCATATGCGGTGACGCTGCCGCTTTTCGTTCTCATCGTCGTGCTTATCATTCTTGGTGTGCTGATTGGCGGCACCGTTGCCTGGGTCGGCCAAGCCCGGTGGCGCCGTGCTGCGCGCAGGCTTGATGCCGACGTGCGCTCACTGCATCAGGAACTTGATGCAATCCGCCGACGCTTCACACCGGAAACTCCGCGCACACCGGATCCCGCCCCGTATACGGTCATTCCGCCGCCACTTCCGTGACCGTCACGTTCCGCTTTGCGGCCGAGTGGATAAAACGGTAGAACGCGCCTCATAATGCCTCTGTCGATCAAAATCTGCGGCCTTAAGACCCCGCAAGCGCTTGATGTAGCGCTCGATTCCGGGGCCAACCTCGTTGGGTTCGTATTCTTTCCCCCAAGCCCTCGTCACATTGGCTTTGAGGCTGCGCGCACGCTCGGCCAGCGTGTGCAGGGCCGCGCAGTCAAAGTCGCGCTCACCGTGGACGCGAACGATGAGATGCTGCTCGACATCATCAACGCGCTCAATCCGGACATGTTGCAGTTGCACGGCAACGAAACGCCAGATCGCGTTGTCGCCGTGCGCACACGCTTTGGCTTGCCCGTCATGAAGGCTCTTGCGATCGCCGAGCGCAGGGACCTGTCGCCCATCCGCGAGTATGCGCAGTTTGTCGAGCGGCTGATATTCGATGCGCGACCGCCGAAGGACGCGACACGACCAGGTGGACTGGGCAGGGCGTTCGATTGGACTCTCCTCAAGAATATCAACGCCGGTGTTCCCTTTATGCTGTCGGGCGGCCTCGACGCCGACAATATAGCGGAGGCGCTGCGTATCACACGTGCGCAGGGTGTCGACGTGTCTTCTGGCGTCGAACGCAGGGCCGGCGAAAAGGATGCGGAGAAAATCCGTGCGTTTGTCCGCGCCGCCCGCGCGGCCGAAGCAGAGATCTTTTCACCGCCCCTCCAGCTTGGTGAGGGGTCGATCGTGCGCCCGGTCAAATAGGCACATGCAACCATGACCGTGCAGCAGCCAAACTCATTCCGTACCGGCCCCGACGAGCGAGGGCATTTCGGCATCTATGGCGGCCGATTCGTCGCCGAGACGCTGATGCCGCTGATCCTCGAGCTTGAAGCCGCGTACGCAAAGGCCAAAGCCGATCCGAAATTCCAGAAGGAGATGGATGGCCATCTTGCAAATTACGTGGGCCGGCCTTCGTCGCTCTATTTCGCCGAACGGCTCACGGAGCACTGCGGCGGGGCAAAAATCTATTTCAAGCGCGAGGATCTCAACCACACTGGCGCGCACAAGGTGAACAACGTGCTCGGCCAGATCATGCTGGCTTTGCGCATGGGCAAGACTCGCATCATCGCGGAAACCGGCGCCGGGATGCACGGGGTCGCGACTGCGACCTTGTGCGCCAAGTTCGGCCTGCCGTGCATCGTTTATATGGGCGCGGTTGACGTCGAGCGGCAGAAGCCGAACGTGCTGAGAATGAATATCCTCGGAGCAGAAGTCCGTCCGGTCGAATCCGGCGCACGCACGCTCAAGGATGCAATGAACGAAGCGCTGCGCGACTGGGTCACCAACGTCAGCGACACGTTCTATTGCATCGGCACGGTGGCGGGCCCACATCCCTATCCGGCGATGGTGCGCGATTTCCAGTCGATTATTGGCCGCGAAACCCGCGATCAGCTGCACGCCACCGAGGGCAGGCTGCCCGATTCGCTTGTTGCCTGCATCGGTGGCGGGTCAAACGCGATGGGTTTGTTTCACCCGTTTCTCGATGAGCGGTCAGTCGAGATCTACGGCGTCGAGGCGGCTGGCCATGGACTCAACGGCAAGCATGCGGCCTCGATTGCCGGCGGCAGACCCGGTGTGCTGCACGGCAATCGCACCTACTTGTTGATGAACGACGATGGCCAGATCGAAGAGGCGCACTCGATTTCGGCTGGTCTCGACTACCCCGGCATCGGTCCCGAGCACGCTTGGTTGCACGACATGGGCCGCGTGAAATTTCTTTCCGCGACAGACGACGAGGCGGTGGCGGCGTTTCAGCTTTGCAGCAAGCTCGAGGGCATCATTCCAGCACTCGAGGCCGCGCATGCCCTCGCCAAAGTGCCCGAGATCGCGGCGAAGAAGCCGAAAAGTCATCTGATGGTGGTGAACTTGTCCGGCCGCGGCGACAAGGATCTCGCGTCCGTTGAAGCTTATCTCGAAAGAAAGAATCGATGACCACCCGCATCGAGCGCCGCTTCGCCGCGTTGAAAAAGGAAGCCCGCGCAGCGCTGGTGACATTTACCATGGCGGGCGACCCCGACTATGCGACGTCGCTTGCGATTGCCAAGGAATTGCCAAAGGCCGGGGCTGATGTCATTGAGCTCGGCATGCCGTTCACTGATCCGATGGCGGACGGTCCGGCTATCCAGGCCGCGGGATTGCGGGCGCTTAAAGCGGGCCAGCGCGTCGGCGATACACTCAGGCTGGTGCGCGAATTTCGGAAGGGCGACGACGAAACACCCATCGTCCTTATGGGTTACTACAATCCCATTTATATTTACGGCGTCGACAAATTCCTCACCGATGCAAAGTCGGCGGGGGTAGACGGGCTTATTGTCGTGGATTTGCCGCCAGAAGAGGACGAGGAACTCTGCCTTCCCGCGCTTAAAGCGGGCCTCAATTTTATCCGTCTCGCCACCCCCACCACCGATGACAACCGTCTCCCGGCGGTGCTCAACAATACATCCGGATTTGTCTATTACGTTTCCATCACAGGAATTACCGGTGCCGCGGCACCGGATACTGGCAAGGTGACGGCCGCGGTTGCGCGCATCAAGCGCCATACCAAGCTTCCGGTTGCGGTCGGGTTTGGGGTCAGGACCGCTGAGCACGCCCGTGCCATCGCTGCTAGGGCCGATGGCGTGGTCGTAGGCTCAGCGCTCGTGGACGCGCTGCGCCAGAGCCTCGATAGAAACGGCAAGGCCGGTTCGGGCACGGTGAAAGCCGTAACAAATCTGGTTTCGACACTGGCGGAGGGCCTGCGGTCCGCCCGACGCGTGGCAGCGGAATGAACATTTGGCGCCGCAAGCGGTTATAATTTTGCCGAATCGTATTTATAGAAACGACCCATGAACTGGATCTCCAATCTCGTACGGCCGAAGATCCGCAGTTTCCTGCGACGCGAAACGCCTGAAAATCTTTGGATCAAGTGTCCGGAGACCGGGCAGCTCGTCTTTTACAAGGACGTCGAGGCCAACCAGTTCGTCATCCCAAGCTCGAACTACCACATGCGGATCAGCGCGCCGCAACGGCTTAACGCGATGTTCGATGGCGGCGAGTTTGAAGATGTTGCGCTACCCGAAGTGGCCCTCGATCCACTCAAGTTTCGTGATGAACGTCGTTACGCCGATCGGCTGAAAGATGCCCGCGCCAAAACAGGACTGCAGGATGCGGTGAAGGTTGGTATTGGCCGCCTTGAAGGGCAGATGGTGACGATCGCGGTCCAGGATTTCGATTTCATGGGTGGTTCGCTTGGCATGGCCGCCGGTGAAGCAGTGATCACGGGGCTTGAGACCGCGGTCCGCCGGCAGACGTCGTTCATCATGTTTGCGGCTTCGGGTGGAGCGCGTATGCAGGAAGGCATCCTGTCGCTGATGCAATTGCCACGCACGACCGTCGGCGTGCAGATGCTGCGCGAATCCCGCAAGCCTTATATTGTCGTGTTGACCAATCCTACCACTGGCGGTGTTACAGCTTCGTACGCAATGCTTGGCGATGTACAGCTCGCCGAGCCCGGGGCGTTGATCGGCTTCGCGGGCCCGCGCGTAATTGAGCAGACTATCCGCGAAAAATTACCTGACGGCTTCCAGCGCGCCGAATATCTCGCCGAACACGGCATGGTTGACATGGTCGTGCACCGGCACAAGTTGCGGCCCACGCTTGCCGAACTGTGCCGGCTATTGACGAGAGCGCCTGCACCCGGTGGCCAGCAGTATCGAGAACAACTACCCGTTCCGGCGCACGCCTGAGCGTTGACCTCAATGCTCAATAATTTGTCATGGCCGCGCAGAGCCGGCCGAAGGACGGGATGCTTTCGCGCGCCCATAACCCAGCGACCTCGCTTAGCAAGGCGGGACTGTGGCACATATATCGGTATCACCGGGCCGGATGTGCCCCGATGACCACAAACGTATTGTCATGAATCAAATCGATTCCATTGTGTCTCGGATAATGGGGCTGCACCCCAAGCGTATCGATCTGTCGCTCGATCGCGTGCAACGCCTTCTTGGCGCGCTCGGCCATCCTGAGCGTAAGCTGCCGCCGGTCATTCACGTTGCCGGCACAAATGGCAAGGGATCGACAATCGCCTTTTTGCGAGGAATTCTGGAAGCCGCGGGGAGGAGCGTGCACACGTACACGTCGCCGCATCTTGTCCGCTTCAATGAACGCTTCCGCATTGGTGCGCGTGGCGAGGGGCATCTCGTCTCCGATGATGAACTTGCTGCAACCTTGCAGGAATGCGAACGAGCGAATGCAGGTGAGCCGATAACGGTGTTCGAACTAACGACTGCCGCCGGCCTTTCGATTTTTGCGCGTCATCCAGCGGATGTTCTTCTGCTTGAGGTGGGCCTTGGCGGGCGGCTCGATGCAACGAATGTCATCGACAAGCCTTTGGCATCGATCATCACGCGCGTTTCGGTCGATCACACTGACTTTCTTGGCGATTCACTGGAAAAAATTGCCGGCGAAAAGGCCGGAATACTCAAGCGGGGCGTTCCCGCCATTGTCGCTTCGCAGCATCGCGAAGTCCTCGCCGTGATCGAGCGGCAGGCCAGCAAGCTCGCCGCCCCGCTGAAAATTGCCGGCGAGGATTGGACCGCCACCGAGGAGCGGGGAAGGCTGGTCTACCAGGACGAGGCGGGCTTGCTCGATCTGCCGGCTCCGAGGCTCTACGGGCGGCACCAGTTTGAAAACGCCGGCCTGGCAATTGCCACTTTGCGGACAGTGAAGCCATTCGCGATTCCGGCTGCCGCATTCGAAGCCGGAATGACGAAGGCCGAATGGCCGGCGCGGCTGCAACGTCTAGGGCAGGGCCGGCTTGTCGACCTTGCTCCTGCCGGCAGCGAGTTGTGGCTCGACGGTGGACACAATCCGGATGGCGGCCGTGCCATTGCGGCGACGCTGGCCGATCTTGAGGAACGCGTATCGAGACCGTTGATCCTGGTGGTCGGCATGCTTGCCAGCAAGGATTGCGAGGGTTTCCTGAGAAACTTTGCCGGGCTTGCACGTCGATTGATCGCGGTGCCGGTGCCCGGCGCCGAAAAAGGCATGACGTCGGAAGCGGTAGCGGACGTTGCGCGTGCCATCGGCATTTCGGCAACAAGCCGTGACAATCTCGTCGAGGCGTTTGATGCGGCGCGCAAGCTTGATCTTGACCCACCACCGCGAATTTTGATTACCGGGTCCCTTTATCTGGCCGGCGACGTTCTTCGCGAGAACGGAACGCTCCCGCGATAGCGCTGCGCTGATGCAAAACGGCCGGCTTTCGGGCGGCCGTTCAGGAAAGTTTCTGTCTCGGCTTCAGACAGAACCGCTAATCCACTGATGCAGTTTCTGCTTCGGTGCGGCTCCGACCTGGCGCGAGGCGATCTCGCCGTTCTTGAACAACATCAGCGTCGGGATCGACATGATGCCGTACTTGGCGGCCGTGTTCGGGTTCTCGTCGACATTGAGCTTGACGATCTTGACCTTGTCGCCGAGCTGGCCCGCGATCTCTTCGAGCGCCGGTGCGATCATGCGGCAGGGGCCGCACCATTCCGCCCAGAAATCCACGACCACCGGTTCGGCAGACTTCAACACATCCGATTCAAAGCTAGCGTCCGACACTTTGCCGACGGCCATGGCAGCACCCTCTTGTCGTTGAATGGGGAGAATCGCCCCAAAAATTGTGAGGGCACGAACCTATGAACGAGGTTTGCTAGCGTCAAGGAGTCTCACGCGGAGGTGACGCAGACAGCGCCTCGTCCAGCACCTCGGTGGAAAGTTCCATGAGATCAGGGGCTTCAGTCCAAACTATAGCCGCGCGGACCGTCTTGTCAGGATACAGCCTTCTTAACACCGCACGATAAAGCGCGAGCTGGCGGACATAGGCCGCGAATCGAGCCGGCTGATTTCGGCCGGTTTTGAAATCAGCGATCAGAACAGCGTCGTCGGTATCGGCCAGACGGTCGACTTGGCCGGATACGCGCATCAGTTCATCGCCGATCACGACCCTGCCGATGATCGGCACTTCGGCCCGGCTGTTGGGTCCGAACAGCTCGCGAAAGTGCTGATCATCGAGCACTTGCATGACTTCGTCGGAGATCGCCTTGCAAACTTCCGCCGTTAACTCGCCGCCTCTGCGCGCGAGATACTCCTGCGCTGTCTTGGCGCGGCGCTCGGCCGGAATATCCGGCAGCGACTGCATCAGCCGGTGGGTAAGCGAGCCGCGCAGCAATGCCGCCTTGATGCCGGCCAGTGGACGCACCGCGCTCTCCTCTATTGCGCTCGATGGCGTGATGCTGCGCACCGCCTGCTTATCCATCGCCGCATTGCGTGCGAGCCACGCCGGCAACGAAATTTTTGCTGCTGGTGTTTCATGCTTCGCAAGCCCGGCGCTCGGCATTTTTCCTTTGCGGTAGCGCAGCACTTCGTCACTGCCGACGTCGGCCGGTTCGTTCGCGCAATCGCCACGCAAGGCATCATCCACGAGCTGGTACCAACAGCCGTCAGGAATCTTGTTCGGGCCTTTCGACCCGCACACCACCAGCCGCTCGGCTGCGCGCGTCATTGCCACGTATAACAGCCGCCGGTATTCGTTGATCGCGGCACGCTCGGCAGCGGCACGCGAATCCTCCATCGTGCCGGTGTCATCCTGTTTGCGCTTGGCCCAAACGATCGCACCGTTGGACAGCGTCAGCAGCTTGGGGGGATGGGCGCCTTTCGGTTCGGTTGTGGTGTCCGCAAGGATCACGGTGTTGGCCTCAAGGCCCTTGGCGCCATGAACTGTCATCACACGCACCTCGTTGCGCGCCATCTCCATGTCGCGCCGCACCTCGCTCTGCGCCGCACGCAGCCAAGCGAGGAAGCCTTGCAATGATGCTGTCTCGCGGGCCTCATAGTCGAGCGCAAGGTTGAGGAATTCGTCGAGTGCGTCATTGGCTTCCGGTCCAAGCCGGGCAAGAAACTTCTTGCGGCCTTCACGCGGGCCAAGCACATCGGCAAAAAACGCGAACGGCGAACGTCGGCGCGCCGTCCCAGCGAGTTCGTCGACTTCTGCGTTGACGGCGCCAAACAGCACATCAGTTGCGTGAGCGCGCAGACTTCCGCGCAAGGACCCTTTACGATTCCAGGCGAGCTCGAACAATTGATCCTCGGTGAGACCGAACAGCGGGCTTTTGAGCACGCTGGCGAGCGCAAGATCGTCGTTGGGTAGCAGGAGACAGTCGGCAAGTGCCATTAGGTCCATCACCGCGATATGCTCGGTCAGGACCAGTCGGTCAGCGCCTGCAACCGGCACGCTCTCGTTCTTCAATGCGCGGATGATCGCCTCAAACAGCGGTCCGCGTTGGCGGACCAATACCAGCACGTCGCGTGCAGCCAGCCCGTTCGCGCACCACTGCTTTACATGCTTGGCGATTTTTTGCGCCAGCAGTACGCGCGGGCTTTTTTCACTCTCCGTGTCAAAAGGTGCATCCCAGCCTTCGATTTCCTTTTTTTCCGCCGGTTCGACCAGCGGCCACAGTTCGACCAGACCGGGCGCGGCGTCGGGCAGCGATTCGTGTTTTGGAATTCCGACCACGTCTGTGGTGACGCTTTCGTAAACTTCGCGTCCGCTGAATACCTGATCGACCGAGCCGAGCACTGCGGCACCGGATCGGAACGAGTGGTGAAAGCGCAGGAATTTCCAGCCCAAATCCGGCGTATCGAATTGTTGCGCGAACAGCCGCCGCATCACGTCGAAGGCCTCGGGCGCCGCACCCTGGAACGAAAAGATCGACTGTTTTTCATCGCCGACCGCAAACAGCGTGCGCCGGGTGTTGGGTCGGCTGCCGCCGGGCAGGAATTCGGCCGCCATAGTTCTAATGATCTCCCACTGCTTCGGACTGGTGTCCTGCGCCTCATCGATCAAGATGTGGTCGATGCCGAGGTCGAGCTTGTAGAGCACCCAGGCGGCCGAAACGTTCTTGAACAGTGCCAGCGTGTGGTCGATCAGGTCATCGTAGTCGAGCAGCGCGCGCCGCTCCTTTTCCATTTGGTAGCGGTCGATCACCTCCTTGGCGATGGTGACGAGTGCGCGCGTCCGCTCGCGGGCGTTAAGCGCGCGCTCGCGTTCAATCAGCGCACAGATACGTTCCTGTTCGGCCAGCAATCGCTCAAGCCATTCGGGGTACCGGTCAGCAAGCGCTCTGGTCAGCAGGCTTTTTCGCGGGGAAATCTCGGCTGTGCAGAAGACGCGCAGATAGTGATCGATACGGTCGCGCCCGGATGCCGCGCGCGCGGCTGCAAGTGCATCGATGTTGTTCTTGTCGGATTTTGCGCCTTTCGAGAGAATCTCAATCAGTGCCGACCATTCGCCTTCCGGAATGAGCGAAGCTGAGAAAAAGTCCTGCTCGACCTGTTCAAGGCTATCGTCGGACGCAATCCCAAATGTCTCCGACAATTGCGCAATTGCCTGACCAATGTTGCCGGCTCTCCCGATCCAGGCACCGATTGCGTCGCGCGCCTTGATGGCGTCGCCGATCACCTCCTTGAAGGTGACATCGGCGGCTACGACGATGGCGATGCGGAGCGCTTTGCCGAGCGACCCCTCCGGCTCGGCCGCCCCCTGCAACAGGACCGCGAGGGTCAACTGATTGAGCAACTGCGCGGTCGATGGCTCGTCGAGGACGGTAAAACGCGCGGCGACATTGGCTTCGAACGGGAATTGGTGCAGCAGCCGCGTGCAGAAGGCGTGGATGGTCTGCACCTTCAACCCGCCAGGTGTCTCCAGCGCCGAGGCAAACAGCCGCCGTGCCCGCGCACGTTCTCCGGCGTTGGGCATTTTGCCGGTGCTGAGCCTGACTTGCTCGTCCAGCGCGGCATCGTCGAGAGCGGTCCACACCGCCAGCCGCTTGAAAACCTCGTTCGCCATGTTGGCGGCCGCGGTCTTAGTGAAGGTGATGCAGAGAATCTTGGCCGGATCAACGCCGCGCAGCAGCAGATTGATCACGCGCTGCGCCAGCACATAGGTCTTGCCCGAGCCGGCATTGGCCGAGACGAAGGCGGAAACTTCCGGATTGGCGGCATCGATCTGGACGCCACGCACATGATCGGGGACGGTGCGGGTGGCGCTCATGAGAAGGGCAGGTCCTCTTCTACGCCGCCGGCGAGCGACCATTCCTTCACGCGGGCGAGGTGATCGTAGTCGCCGTAATGCGTCTTCCACATCGGGTGGACTAGCGAGAGATAGGGCTTTGTCTCGTCGTCGAAGGTCGCTGCCAGCTCCTTGAGCTTGGCGAGCGCGCGGTCAGCATGGGCATCCGGCGGATTGCCGTCTTTGAATTCGATTTCGTACGGTTTGCCTGGCTCGGCACCGCCCCTGAGCGTCACGTAAGCAATCTCTGAGACTGAGCCGCCGACGATCGGCCTGAAGCCGCCGCCGCGCAGGATTGCGCTCTCAAGTGGCAATTGTGGCGCTAATCCCGTACGCACCTGCTTTTCGGTGCGCGCCTGCCCAGTTTTGTAGTCGATGATGGCGTAGGTGCCGTCCTTGCGCAGCTCGATGCGGTCGGCGATGCCGGAGAGCGTGAATGCGCGCGTGCCGACAGGGAAAGTCAACTCTCCGCGGATTTCGGCATGCAACGTGGTGAGGCCGGTGCGCCGATCCATGTCCCATGCAGCAAACCAACGCGCGATACGTTCGAAGCGTGGCCACCAGAAGGCCCGTGCCTCCGGGTAGTCGTTGAGCGGCGCAAAGTGATGTTCGCCGAGCTTGAGCAGCTCCTTTAGCGGGTCGGCCGGCGGGTTGTTGGCGAACATTTCTGTGTAGTCGCCGATCGCGCCGTGGATGACGGTGCCACGATCGCGTGCACCAGGCGGAGTATCGACCGCGTCGAGCGGCTGTAGGCGCAAAACATGGCGGGCATAGATCGTATAGGGGTCGCGCAGCCAATCCTCGATGGCGGTGACCGACAGCTTGTTGGGCCGCGCAGCGCGCGGCGGCTTGGGCGCCGGACGCTCAGCGTGCCTTACCTCGGTCGGCGCATCGAGCGCGCGGGCAAGCGCGAGATACTCGTCACCGCGCGCGACGACTTTTTTCCAGCGCTCGCCGGCGAGTGCGGCGATTCGTTGCACAAAGCGGGAGGTAACAGTCGGGCCACCGGCCACCTTGGCCGCGCGTGAGAGGATGACGTCGCTCGCACCCAATGCCTGCGCGAAGTCATGTGCGGAGAGGCCGATACGGCGCTCGGGCGAATCAAGGCCGAGATCTCGGCGCATCGGGCGGCTCAGCCACGGGTCGTTGCGTGTCTCCGGCGGCCAGGTACCTTCGTTCAGCCCACCCAGCACGATTCGATCGACCGTCTGCAGGCGCGCCTCAAGCGGTCCATAGATATGCGCGCGCAACTCGCGGCTTTCGGGCCGGCGTACCGTGCGGTCCCCGATGGCAACCTCGAAAAGTTCGGCGTAATCCCCGCGTGTGACCGCAAGATTTGCGGCGGTCGGGCTATCGGTAAGCTGCTCGAGGGCGTCGGCAAGCACCGTACCGTCACGATTAGCGAAGGCAGCTGCCTCGCCGGTTTCGTCGGCGCTGAGGGCCGCGATCACGTCGCGGTGCCGCTGCGCGAATTCGGCGAGGGATTCTCGACTGAATTTCAATGTTTCGAGCGGTGCCACTGCCGCAGCGATTTTTTCGACCAGCGAAGCCGCGGAGTCGAGTTCGTCATCACGGATCGATTTGCGCGGGTCGCTTGGATGTAAGTCATCATGCGTCGAGCGGAAGGTCTCAACCGCGTGGGCCAAGGCTTTTGTTCCGGCTCGCGGACGCGGTCCACGCAGCAGCGCTCGTTCAAGGGCGGCCACCGCTTGATCATGCGCGCCCTGCTGCTGCCCGAGCTGCAGTAACGGGTGCTTGAGCAGGGCAAGGAGCGGCACGGGCTCGATCCCGCCGAGCGCCACTTCCGCCGCCAGCCGTGCGAATAGACCGGCACCGGTGTCGACCAGCGCATCACCGCCCGAGTCATCGACCTTTACATCCCAGCGTGCGAGCGCCGCTACAACGCGGCGGGCGAGTGCGCGATCAGGGGTGATCAACGCGACCGTTTTGTCCTTTGTTTCCAGCACCTCGCGCATAGCCACCGCGATGGCAAGCGCTTCTTCTTCGGCATTGGCAGCCTCAATCAACGACAAGGTTTCAAGCGCGCGCGATGCGGCGGCATTGAAATCATTGTCGGCAAGACGCTCGCGCCAGCGCTCGGTGGTGGCCGCAGGGCGCAAGGCCTCCGACACCAGCGCATCGCAGCCTTCAGGTTTTGCAAGCTCTTGAACATCAGCGCGCGTGATGCCGATGCGGTCGAGCAGCGCATGCATGGCGAATTGCGGATGGCCGCTGGCGGCTAGGCCATCATGGCTGTTATCGTCCTCATTGCCAGCGATCAGCGCCCATGAAGCATCGTCGAGCGCCTTGTCTAGCCCGGGGAGCACGACGGCGCCATTTGGCAGCTTGGCGATGGTCGCAAGCAACTTGGCGGTTGCTGGCATCGAGCCGGTGGAACCCGCAGCGATGACCGGCGCGTCAGAGCCTGCAAGCCGTGTGGCCTCAGCCTCGATCAATTGGTCGCGGCGCTCGGCGGACTCAATGGCATCTTTTTCGGCGAGGATCTTGCGCCACGCAGGGTGCACGAATTTCAGGAACTTCAGCGACTGCTGCCAGTATTCATCGAGTTCGTCAGGGACCAGCTTGTCGAGATTGTCCCACGGCACTTGGCGCGTGATCATGTCGTCCATCAGCCGCGCCAGCGCGTCGGCAAGCGCCACGGCAGCCTCCGGTGTATTGGCAATGAGCGGCGCGCCTTTCTCGGGCGTGATAGCCGCAGCCCAGGTCGAGATCAGCTCCGCGAGGCTCAGCCGCCGCTCCAGCGTACCGAAGGTGGGTGAAAAGTTGAGGGCTGGACCAGCAAGCGCGCCGGTCGCGGCCTCGGCAAAAATGATCTCGTCCTCGTCCAGATCGCCGAGTGCGACGATGCGCGGCAAGATAGAAGCGTCGCCGTTGAGATGGTCGAGGAAGACGTCTCGCGCAAGCCGGCAGGCGCGCCGCGTCGGCAGATAAAGCGTCGCCTTTGCCAACGCCAACGGATCGCCTTCGGCCGGGAAGCCAGGCACGAGCGTGCCGTCGCGCAACGCGCCGATCAACGTCGGCAGGAATGGCGCTGAAGCGGGAATGGTAAGAACCTTGGGTCGACTCGGGCGCATTGGTTGAATCATACACGCATACACGCGCAGCTGATCAACCGGCGCTCGCTTTGATCGCGCCTTCCGCCTCATCGATGGCTGCTAATGTACCCACGTGCATCCACAAGCCGTCGAGCGGCAGTCCGAACAGACGCCCCTTTTTGGCGACGCGGTCGAATATCTCCGTAAGAGGGAACTCACTTTCGGGTGCCTCGACGAAAGGCGCCGGCTGCAGGATCGCCGCTCCCGCATAGACGAATGGCACGGTATCGTGCTCGCCGCGACGAGTTAGCCGCCCGTCGGCCGCCATGGCGAAGTCGCCGCGGCCGATGTAGCCGATGCTTCCTTTAGTCGGGGCGAGCAACAGAAGTGTGTCCATAGTCTCCGGGTCGAAAGCATCCGCCAAACGGGTCAGGTTCGGCTTGGCGCCATCGATCCAGATGGTGTCGGAGTTGATGTGAAAGAACGGCCCTTCACCAAGCTCAGGCAGCGCCTTTCTGACCCCGCCGCCCGTCCCGAGCAGCAGTCCGCGCTCATCGGAGATCGCAATCCGCGGCCGCGCTCGCTGAGCCAGGTGGCCGATGAGTTGTTCGGCGAAGTGGTGCACGTTGACGACGGCTTTTTCGACGCCGGCGTCGGCGAGACGATCGAGCACATGGTCAATGAGCGGTTTGCCCGCGATCCGCACGAGCGGCTTCGGCATGGTGTCGGTCAGCGGGCGCATGCGCGTGCCGAGGCCGGCGGCCAGCACCATGGCGCAAGGCGGCGTGCTTTCTCCGGAGGCGTTCATCTAGACCTTCAGCGCCGGCACATTGGCGCGGTACCAGGCGGCGAGGGGCGCTAGGTCCGGGTGAGCCAGCGATCGTTGCAGATAGTTCCAGACGCGCGGCATATGACGGAGATATTGCGGCTTGTGATCGCGGCGCTCGAGCCGCGCGAATATGCCAAGGATTTTTGAGGCGCGCTGCGCGGCGAGCGTCGCGTAGCCGCGCGCGAAGTCGGACGCCTCAAAGGGCCCTTTGCGCATGCGCGCACGCACGTAGCGGGACAGCAAGGCGATCTCCATCATTTCCGGTACGTCGACACGCGCGTCCTGCAGCAGCGATGCAAGATCGTACGCGGCCGGTCCCACCACTGCGTCCTGAAAGTCGAGCAATCCGACCCGCGCAACGCCCTCGCGCTCCGGCAGCCACAGCAGATTAGGCGAATGGAAGTCGCGCAGCACCCAGGTCTGCACGCCGCTCGTCAATGGCAGGAGCAGCTCCTGCCAGTGCGATCGAAAGGCGTTGCGCTTGATGTCGTTGATTTTGACACCGAGCTTGGGGAGATACCAGTCGAGTAGCAACTCGGCTTCGATCAGGAAAGCTTCCATGTCGTAGTGCGGCAATTGGTACTCGACACCAGGCTCGACCGGCACGACGGTTGGCGGTGTATCGCCGTGCAAATCGGCCAACAGGTCGGTCGCCGCCTCGTAGCGAGCTTCGATCGGTGCCGGCGGATCACCTTCGACAAAAAGCTCTTCGCCGAGGTCCTCGATCACCAGCAGTCCGGATTCGCGGTCGGCAGCGAAGATAGCCGGCGCGGAAAAACCGCGACCACGCAGCGCATGGGCCATCGCGAGGAAAGGCGTGACGTTGTCCGCAAGATGCGCGATTGCGCTGTAAGGCTTGCCATCGCGCACGGCCGGGCCATCCGGTCGCTTGGGAGAGTTCATGAAAATGTACGTGGCGCCATCGCGGGTGAGCCGCTCATAGCTGCGCGTGGAGGCATCGCCCTGGATGCGACGGCGCGTTGCGCGGCCGTAGCCGGTTCGATCGAGGAATCGACGCATTGCGACAATTCGTTCGACACGGGGGGCGAACCGGCCAAAACCGGTGATGCGTGCGTTGCGTGCGCTGGCGCCTTGCTGCGGCGCCAGGGTAAATGCGACGTCTAGTCGATCGGCCGGCAAGAGCGTACCGGCGCGGTCAGGCCATTCGACCACCAGTACCGCGCCTTCCGCCGCATCCTCGAGGCCAATTTCGGCAAGTTCGGCCGGGCTGGACAACCGGTAGAGATCGGCGTGGACGAGCGTAAAACGCGGCAGCACATAGCTTTGCGTGAGCGTAAAGGTCGGGCTTGGCACCTCGATGCTTTCGTCGTCGGCAAAGAAACGGATGAGAGCTCGGGCGAACGTCGTCTTGCCGGCGCCGAGATCGCCGGACAGCGTAATTACGTCACCGGGCTCGATCAATGCGGCGACATCCGCCATGAGGCGGTAAGTGCCCCCTTCGTCGGCCAAGGCCGCGTGGAAGTTGTAGTTGGTGGGTGCGGTGGGAAACATCGGATCATCCGATAGCGGATGTCGCTTTCTCACGCCAGAATCGCGTTCAATGCAATGAGTGGCTTACTGTTTCGCAAGGCCGGCGCGCTCAACGATTTCCTTCCAGACCGGCATTTCTCGGACCATACGTGCGTGCAGCTCATCCGGCCCCTCATATTTCACGAGGAAGCCGGCTTTGAGCATTTTCTCCCTCACATCCGGCTTCTGCAGGATCACACGTGTCTCTTCGCTCAGCCGCTTGATGATATCCGGCGGCGTGCCGGCCGGCGCGAGAAACATCTGTGAAGTTTCAACCACCGCATTCGGGACTCCCGCCTCCTGCAGCGTCGGAACATCGGGCAGGTCGACCCAGTGCTCGGCACCAGTCTGCGCAAGCGCCTTGAGCGTGCCGGAACTGATGTGGCCGATCAGCCCCGCTATACTGACTGAGGCGACATCGGTTGTCCCTTGCAGGGACGCCTGAAGTGAAGGCGCCGCCCCGCTATAGGGCACATGTGTCATGTCGATGCCGGCGCGCAGCTTCAACAATTCAACGGTGAGCTGTGAAACGCTGCCGAGTCCGGCGGTCGCATAAGTAATCTTGCCTGGATTGGCTTTTGCTTTTGCAATGAGATCCGCAATGCTGGTGATGCCCGAAGCGGGCCGAGTGATGATGGCATTGGGCGCCGCGCCAAGGTACGCGATCGGCGCAAAATCCTTGATCGGGTCGTAAGCAACTTTAGTGACGCTCGGATTGATCAACACAACGCCGGTCACAACTACCAGTGTGTGTCCGTCGGGCGCTGCCCTTGCACCTGCCGCAAGACCGATGTTGCCAACGGCGCCAGCCCGATTTTCGACGATGACGTTCTGCCCGAGCTTTGGCGCCAGCTCGGCCGCCAGCAGCCTGCCGAGCAGATCGTTTGGCCCGCCCGGCGGAAATGGAACGATGATCGTGATGGTATGGTCGGGCCAAGCGGCACGCGCAACGCTCGATTTGAGAACAGCGCCGGTGAGCACGAGGGCCGCACAGGCGCACGCTGCGATGCGCACGATCCCGGCACAATCGATTTTCATAGGATCCTCCCCGAGCCGGTATCCGGTTCATCGATCGGCAAATGTTAGTGGAGCAATTTCACCCGCGCCAGCGCGCGGATGCGATTGCGGTCATGCTGCGGTTCGCTTTGCCGTGTGCTTTACCGGAAATACGCAAGTGACTGTCGTTCCCTGGCCGGGCGCAGATTCGATCGAGACTGTACCGTCATGCAGTTCGACGAATGAGCGAACCAGAGAAAGCCCAAGTCCTGGCCCGCGATGCTGGGACCCTCGGGAGTCCGTTTCGAACCAGTCGAATACGCGATCCTTGGCTTCAGGCCCGATACCAGGGCCATGATCGGTCACGGTGAATACGACCGAACCCGCGCGTCGTTCCGCGACCAGGGTGACGGTATCGGCCGAAGGCGAGAAACCGACCGCATTTGAAAGCAGATTAAACAGGATCTGCCGTAGCCGGCGCTCGTCGGCGACGAAACTGCCTATATCCGCCGGCGCGCGAATATCGAGCGTGATCCGGTTCTTGGCCAATCGGTCCTGTACGCCTTCTGCCGCGGCTTCCATGCTGGCGCAGATATCAACGTCGGCGAGATTGAGCGTCATCGCGCCGGCGTCGATCGTCGCAAGATCCAGGATGTTGTTGATGAGCGCCAGCAATGCATTGGTCGAGGTGGTGATGTAGCCGAGATAGTCCGCCTGCTTTGCGTTAAGGTGCCCGAAGGCAGGATCACCGAGCAGGTTTGCGAAACCGATGATGTTCGTGAGCGGCGAGCGCAGCTCGTAGGAGACGTGATGCACGAAGTCGATCTTGATTGAGTCGGCGGTTTCTAGCGCTTCGTTGCGTTCGCGTAATGCACGCTCGACGTTCACCGTGTCAGTCATGTCCTGGAACGCAACCAGCGTCGCACCGTCGGGGAGCGGAACGGTGGCGAGCTCGATCATCGCGCCGTCGCGCCGCTCAATGCGAGCTGCGATCGGCTCACGATTGTCGATCGCGGTCACCGCGGCACGGAGATTTCGCCAAATGACATTGTCGTCGTGGAGCGCCTGGCACCAGGCCGTGATAGCTTCGACGTGGGGATGTTGCTCGAGCGCATCGTGCGAAAGCTTCCACATGCGTTGGAACGCCGGATTGTGCAGCCGGACCCGACCATCGCTTCCAAAAACTGCCACTGCCTCTGCCAGATGATCGAGTGTCTCGCTCTGAACCTTTATGAGCGCATCGTAGCGACGATGCATGTCGAGTCGCTCGGTCACGTCGTCATAGAGATAAGTCACGCCACCTTCCGGATTCGGCGTGGTGATAACGCGCAGGGTTCGTCCATCCGGCAAATGCCAGGTATGTTCTTTCGGCTCGACTGCGCGATAGGCCTCGTACAGCTCCTGCCGCCATTGGCGGAAATTCTGTTCCTCCGGCAATTTTCTCTTGTCACGGAGGATGTCGAGTAGGGCCGCGTCGGTCGGGGCCTGATCGAGGAAGCCCGCATCGAGTTCGAACAATGAGCGGAAGGCGGTGTTATAGAATGTCAGCTTGCGGTCGATATTGAATACGGCGACACCGGTCGCGAGTTGATCGAGCACACGACGATGCGCTTCGGTCATACGAACAAGCTCGCCGCGCAGGGTTTCTGCCTCGGTGCGGTCGATGGCTATACCCGCGCTGCCCGCCCCACTCGAGGCATCGATCACGTCAAACACGCGGCGCAGGCCTGCCGCGACCGCTGGAACGCGCCCAACGTATGTCGCACCGGTGGCGCGCGCGAGAGAGACTTCTGTTCGTGCGCTTTGATCAAGGAGCTCCAACTCGCGGGCGACGGCATCGGTGGGATTTTCAGCTTCGACCGCGCGGGCATAGGCAGAATTGACGAAGATTAGCCGTCCGGCCGCATCGCGAGCCCAGACCGGCGCCGACAGCGTATCGAGAAGCGATCGCATAATTTCGACATCGCCCAGCAGCTCGTCGTGACGCGCGGCAAGATCCAGCAGCTCCTGCTCGATTCCGCTGACGTCTCGCAGTCGGAGGATGGCGCGGCCAGCAATGACGCGTCCTTCGGCTTCGACGGGGCGGCCGGTGCGGCTGGTCACAGTCATCGCAAATCCGCGGCCGTCGCTACGCAGCGTATCAACGGCCTGTTCCATACGCTGCGCTGCCGAAGCCTCCAGCCAGGTCCCGAACGCGAGCACGCGCTCACGCGTGGCCGCAGGCACGAGCATTGCGGTATCACCGATGATCTCCGGATGTTCGGAAGCGGCAGGCCAAGTCACAAGGACCTGCGGCTCCGACAGCAGCAGCGCTTTGAGCCGATCGACATCAGCGCGCAACGATGCGACTTCATCGCGGGCATCGATCTCGGCACGGTCTGCGCTTCGGCGTATGCGAAACACGACCACGATTGTAAGCAATGTAAAGCCGAGCAGGGCGAGGACGAGCGTCAACGCCGTGATCTCCTGTTCCCGGAGGGTCGCCAGCGCGCGATGCATGGTGCCCACCAGCGTCGCGCCGAGCCTTGTCTCGGCGCGGACCGGCGCGCTGCACAGGTTCAAAAGACTTGCGAGGACGAAGGCGGCGAGGAATCCGCCTCGCCACGGACGAGAACGCAGCCTCTCGTTCGCCGCCCGGATTGACTCCGGCATTCAGGCTTGCCCCAGAGATGCAGGCGGCGTCCGCCACGCCGCGCCGCGAATCATTCGACTTTACCCCTAAGGCGAATCGCGCCGAAAGAGTCCAGACCGTGAACATGCTTTATGAAAGGGCCTGAATTCAGTGTCTTAGGCGTTATTTCAGAGCTTCGGCGAGCTTGACCATGTCGCTGATGACGATCCGACCCGGCGCGGCGGAAAAGTTCGTTCGATCTCGGCCAGTGCCAGTCGGACGACGTCGCTGACCAGGGCTGAGCCAGGCAACGGCGGCTCGTTGCCGGCTTTCACGGCCGCGGGATACTCCATCGACGCGTCCAAATCGGAGCTTGCGCTTTTGTGCGTCAACTTCCAGTCGAGCCGAATCCTCCGCTTCCGCGTGAGGTTTTGTCGAGAGATGCAGCTTCTACAATATGAGCGCGTACAACTGGCGCGATAACCAACTGTGCGATCCGCATGCCGCGGGAAACAACGACCGATTCGCTGCCGAGATTGACCAACAGCACCTGAATCTCGCCCCGATAGTCCGCATCGATCGTACCGGGCGAGTTGAGGATGGTGAGACCATCTCGGGCAGCGAGGCCCGAACGCGGCCGCACCTGCGCTTCATAACCTTCGGGGAGCGCGATCGCCAATCCTGTCGGAACGAGAGCGCGGGCGCCAGGCGCGATTGTGACGGGGCCGGTGGAAGATACCGCTGCAAGCAAGTCGAGCCCCGCCGCATGCTCGCTTTGGTACGTTGGCAATGGCAGGTCCTTGCCATGAGCGAGACGCATCAAACGAATATCAATACCGCTCACGATGACTCTCCACCGAGTGCCTGCGAAATACGTGCGACGAGCCGGGATGCTACCTCCTCCTTGCTCTGCGGCGGCCAGGTTTCTATCCCCGAAGCTTGGACAAGCGTGATCATGTTGCGATCGCCACCCATGACACCGGACTGCGGTGAGACGTCGTTTGCGAGAATCCAGTCGCAACCTTTCTTGGCGAGCTTCGCCTTGGCATTCGCCGCAATATTCTCGGTTTCAGCGGCAAATCCGATCACCAGGTTGGGCCGCTGAGATTTTCTCTTGGCGATCGTTGCAAGGATGTCCGGATTCTCGACCAATGGCAGCTCAGGCGTTGATTTGCCGGGCTGTTTCTTGAGCTTTTGTTGGGCGGCATTGGCCACACGCCAGTCTGCGACCGCGGCAGCGAAGATCGCGACGTCGGCAGGCAGCGCACGCTCGACCGCATCAAGCATTTCACGGGCGCTTTCAACTTTGACTATCTTGACTCCGTGTGGATCAGCCACTTGCACAGGTCCGCTTATCAACGTGACGCCGGCGCCGGCGGCAGCAGCTGCGGCGGCGATTGCATGACCTTGCTTGCCCGACGAGCGGTTAGCGATATAGCGCACCGGGTCAATCGGCTCGTGCGTCGGGCCCGATGTCACGAGCACGCTTCGTCCCGCCAGCAGGCCGGTGGTGTGTGTCGCCAGCAACTTTTCAACGGCCGCCGTGATCTCCAGCGGCTCAGCCATGCGGCCCCGCCCTTGCTCGTGCGCTTCTGCCATCTCGCCTTCGTTCGGACCAACGAGCGCGAAGCCGTCCGCACTTAATTGCGACAGATTGCGTTGTGTCGCCACGTTTGCCCACATGCACGGGTTCATTGCAGGCGCCAGAAGTATTTTTGCCGATGTTGCCAGCAGCACGGCGGTGGCCAGATCGTCGGCGTGGCCGCCGGCAAGCTTCGCCATCAGGTCGGCGGTCGCGGGCGCGACTACGATCAAATCGGTTTCGCGCGCCAAGCGAATATGTCCGACATCGAATTCACTGGCCGGATCGAAAAGATCGGTGAACACCCGTTCGCCGACGAGCGCGCCCGCTGAGAGCGGCGTCACGAAATGCTCCGCGGCTTTGGTCATGATGCAGCGAACGGCGAACCTACGCTCCTTTAGCCGGCGGATGAGATCGAGCGACTTGTAGGCTGCAATGCCTCCACCGATGATGAGCAGCACCTTTTTGGCGCCGTCCGGCAGCGGTGGTCGCGCGGTTCGCGCACTTGATTTGGATGCTGCCGTAAGGTCGACGGCAGTGCGCGTTTCGTCGTCGGTCTGCCCGGCCGCCTCGCGCAGAATTGTCCGCACTTCGTCTTCGACCGAGCGACCGCTTTTCGCGGCGCGCAGACGCAGCCGCTTTTTGAGCTTCTCGTCGAGCTGGCGGACCGTGAGCGAAGCCATAAAACCCTCTAAATATAAATATCTTAGGTAGGCATTGATTGCAATGAAATCATTGCAATCAATCGACGCCATTTTGACCGCCTTGACGTTACGCCACTGCTTCTGTAGTTAGCCGATCAGTTAAATAACCATGTGGTTATATAAGGCCAAGATCAAATGCCGACCGATCGCCTGAGTGCCACCTTTTCCGCGCTCGCGGACCCGACGCGTCGCGCAATTCTCGCGCGCCTCGCGCTGGGCGAAACCACGGTTAGCGAGCTTGCAAAACCGTTCAAGATGAGCGGGCCCGCCGTATCCAAGCACCTGAAGGTATTGGAACACGCGGGCCTGATAGCGCGCGGCCGCGCGGCGCAATGGCGCCCGTGCCGGCTCGAACCTGCCGCACTGAAAGGCGTTGACGATTGGCTCGAAAGCTATCGCCGCCTGTGGGAGGCGCGCCTCGATCGTCTCGAGAATTATCTCAAAACCCTGCAGGCGGAGGAAAAGAAGCATGGGCGAAAAAAATAGCATTGATCTGGATTCGGATCCGTGCTCGATCATCGGCAGCCGGCTACTCAATGCGCCGCGCCAGCTGGTGTTCTCGGCCTTCACCGATCCCAAGCACCTGGCGCAATGGTGGGGGCCCGACGGTTTCACGACGACGACGCACAGCTTCGAGTTTCGACCAGGCGGCGTATGGCGCTTCGTGATGCATGGTCCGGACGGACGCGACTACCAGAACCGTATTACGTACGAAGAAATCATACGGCCCGAACGCCTCGTCTACCGTCATGGTGGCGGAACGGATGTAGAGCCGGTGCAATTCACCCAGACCTTGACGTTTGAGGCTCTCGGACGCGACCGCACGCGACTTACATGGCACGGACGATTCCCATCAGCGGAAGAGCGCGCCCGTGTAATCAAAACTTACAACGCCGACAAAGGTCTGTCGCAGACCATGGCACGGCTCGTCGACTACGTCGCGACGATGGCATCAGAGAAGATCACATAGATGTCCGCGCGATCACGACAGCGCACGCAAGGCTTCGCGCAGGTCGCCTGCGCCGCCGACCTGTCGTTCGATTTGCCCATGCGTATCTTTCCAGATCGGATACGCCCTGATCAGCAGCGCGCGACCGGCTGGCGTCAGAGCAAGACGCCGGCTACGGCGGTCTTCCTTATCGACCGAAACCTTCAGAAGCCGTCGCCGTTCGAGAGGCTTGAGATTGGCCGTGAGCGTTGTTCGGTCCATGGCGAGAAGGGACGCAACGCTGCCGAGCGTCGGCGGTTCGGGCCGGTTAAGCGACATCAGCAGGGAAAATTGACCGCTGGTGAGATCAAGTGGCCGCAGCACATCGTCGAAGCGGCGCGCCAATGCACGCGCCGCCCGGTGGACATGCAGGCACAAGCAATTGTCGCGCACCAGGTGCGTGGCCGCGAGCGGCAACTCATTATTTTTTGCGCCGGAGTTTGACACGAGATCATTATGTTGATATCAACGTATTTGTCAATGTCCGGAAGGACCTCAATACCGTTGTCCCCCGGTTTCGGAAAAGGCCGCAAAATCGGCCGCAAATGAGGAGGATCGAGTCATGCAAGTTCAGCCCTACCTGTTCTTTGACGGCCGTGCCGAAGAGGCGATCGATTTCTACAAGAAGGCTGTTGGCGCCGAAGTTGGCATGCTGATGCGCTGGAAGGACAGTCCGGAAAAGTCGATGTGCACGCCGAACAACGAGAACAAGGTGATGCACGCTTCTCTCACGATCGGAAATACGCGGGTTATGGCGTCCGATGGCGAAAATAAAGGCCGTCCGGATTTCAAGGGTTTCGCACTTTCACTCGATGCCAAGGATGAAGCCGACGCCGATCGTCTGTTCAATGCTCTGTCGTCCGGCGGAAAAGTCACGATGCCGATGACCAAGACCTTCTTTTCGCCGCGCTTTGGCACGCTGGCCGACAAGTTCGGCGTAAACTGGATGATCATCGTCGAGCCTAAGTGAACTGGACCTGCCGCCCGCAGGCATAAGGGGACGACACAATGACCGAAGATTTTGTGATCTCGCGCACGTTCGACGCGCCGCGTGACTTGGTCTGGAAATGCTTTACCGATCCGGAGCGCATGAAACAATGGTGGGGCCCAAAAGGCTTCAAAGTCATTGCGTCGAAAATGGATCTGCGGCCTGGCGGCAGCTATCATTACGGCCTGCAATCTCCCAACGGACAACCCATGTGGGGCAAGTTCGCCTATCGCGAAATCGTCCCGCCGGAAAAGTTGGTGCTTATCAACTCGTTTTCGGACGAAAAGGGCGGCACGACGCGTCATCCGGGACACGAAAGCTGGCCTTTGCAGATGCTTTCAACATTCACCTTCGAGGATCTGCCCGGCGGCAAGACGAAGTTCACAGTCCGATGGGCCCCCTACAATGCGACGGAGGCGGAGGTGGCGACCTTCGACTCGAACCGCAACAGCATGACGCAAGGCTGGAGCGGAACTTTCGAGCAGCTCGACGCGTACCTGGCGAAAGCCGCCTAGCGCGGACGAGAACAGAGGAGGGGTCAATGACCTATGTCGATGGTTTTGTTCTTCCAGTGAAAAAAAGACAACTGGCGACATACCGCAGCATGGCCAGGCAGGCCGGCAAGGTCTGGCGTCAGCACGGTGCCCTGGAATTCCACGAGTGTATTGCCGACGACGTTCCGCACGGAAAACGCACGTCATTTCCGCGCAGCGTCAAGCTCAAGCGCAGCGAGATCGTTGTGTTCTCATACATTGTCTACCAGTCACGCGCCGACCGTGATCGTGTCATGGCGAAAGTCATGAAGGACAAGCGCATCGACGCGATGATGAAATCAAAAAAGGTTCCGTTCGACGGCAGGCGCATGATCTTTGGCGGTTTCAAAACGATGGTCAGCGCATAGTCAATAGGCGTACGAAAGGAAACAAGATGAAGCATCGAACGGGCCTACGCGGGGTAATCCAATGACAGCCGCTGCAAATACTGCAACTTACGGACAGGCAAGCGTTACCCTGACCCGCATCTTCGATGCGCCGCGCACCTTGGTGTGGAAAGCCTGGACCGACCCGACGATGATGGCGCAGTGGTTCGGGCCGCGTGGCTTCACGAGTACCGTCGGCGAGCTCGACGTGCGCGTCGGCGGCAGCCTGCGCATCGTCATGCGTGGGCCGGACGGCAACGAGTACCCGATGAAAGGTGAGTTTCTCGAGGTTACGCCACCAGAGCGGCTCGTATTTACCAATATCGCCATCGACAAGGATGGCAAGCATCTGCTCGAAGGCGAGACCACCTTCATTCTCAGCGAGAGCGAAGGGAAAACGACGCTGACACTACAGACTCACGCCATCGGTCTCGTTCCGATTGCTCCACAAATGCTTGCCGGAATGGAAGCGGGATGGAATCAGAGCATCGACAAGCTGGCGGAACTGTTCCTCAGATCAGCCGCCAGATAATGAAGGCCAGCAGGATCGCGATTACCCACAGTGCGAGCGCGGTCCAACGGTTACGGCGCGCTTCCGCAGCACCGATCGCCGACACAGTCTCAGCTGAAAGCACCAGGCCGTCACGCGTGATATCGTCGAACTGATCGACCAAAGTCCCTGCGCGGGTCAATAAACCCGGGACTTCCCCGAAAAATCGGCCTATTTCGCCGGCGCCTTCGACCGCGTCTTCCAGTCGGCCGACCGGGCCGAGATTGCGCGCAATCCATTCGCGCACCACCGGCTCGGCGGTGCTCCACATGTCGAGCTTTGGATCGAGAGAGCGTGCGACCCCTTCGACGACCACCATGGTTTTTTGCAGCAGCAGCAACTCCGGCCTGGTCCGCATATCGAACAGACCAGTAACCTCGAACAGCAGCATCAGCAGTTTGGCCATCGAAATGTCTTCGGCCGTGCGGTTGTGGATCGGCTCGCCGATGGCGCGAATGGCTTGCGCAAAGCTCTCGACAGAATGATGCCTTGGCACATACCCAGCATCAAAATGCACTTGGGCCGTGCGATGGTAGTCGCGAGTGATGAAGCCGAGCAGGATTTCGGCAAGAAAACGGCGTTCCTTCGGCCCCAGCCGTCCCATGATGCCGAAATCAACGGCGACCAGTCGTCCGTCATCGTCCACGAACAAATTGCCTGGATGCATGTCGGCATGAAAGAAGCCGTCGCGCAACGCGTGGCGAAGAAAGCTCTGGATCACTTTGTGCCCAAGCTGCGGCAGATCGAAACCTTTGGCTTCGAGCGCGCGGTGGTCGCTGAGGCGAATCCCGTCAATCCACTCCAGGGTGAGGACTTCACGTGCGGTGCGGTCCCAGTCAATGGCGGGGACACGAAAGTCGGCATCTTCACGCGTGTTCGCCGCCATTTCGGACGCCGCCGCCGCCTCCAGCCGAAAATCCATTTCGATGGCGACTGAGCGCGCCAAAGTAGACACGACCTCGATCAAGCGAAGGCGGCGCGCCTCCGTCGACAGCGCTTCAGCGTTGCGCGCCGCGAAGAAAAAGGCATCGAGATCCGACTTGAAGCGCCGCTCGATACCGGGACGGAGGACTTTGACCGCAACCGTCTTGCGACTGCCGTTCGCATCAATCTCTGCGCGGTGAACTTGTGCGATCGATGCGGCGGCGACGGCAGGTCCGAAGCTCGCGTAAAGTGCAGATAGCGGCTTATCGAACGCGGCAGCGACCGCCGCTTCGGCTTCGCTTTGCGGAAACGGCGCCATCTTGTCCTGGAGACTTTCGAGGTCGCGTGCGATCGCCGTGCCGACGACATCCGGCCGCGTGGCGAGAAACTGGCCGAGCTTGACATAGGTCGGCCCGAGCCTCGTCAACGCAGCGGCGAGGCGATTTTCACCGCTTTTCGCAGACGGTCGCTCGATCAGGCGGGCAAGCGCGACGGCGGTCTTGGCAGGCAGTGGCAGAGGTCGCGTATCGACCAGGGCAAAGACACCCTCTCGCGCGAATACGAAACCGGCGCGCGCCAGACGCAGCAGGTGATAAAGCGCAGAAATCACAATCGCCAGCCTGAGTGCAGCGCCACGACGCCACCGGTCATCGGCCTAAACGATACACGGCGGAAGCCTGCGGCTTCGATCATCCGCGCAAATACCTTCGGCTTGGGAAATTTATTGATCGATTCGACGAGATATTGATAGGCGTCGCGATCTCCGGTCACAACCTCGCCCATACGCGGGATCACCTGGAAGGAATAGAGTTCATACAAGGCATCGATCCCGGGCACGTCGACCGAGGAAAATTCGAGGCACAGAAACCGTCCGCCGATCTTCAGCACGCGATACGCCTCGTCAAGCGTCCGTTCAACGCGGGGAACATTGCGGATGCCGAAAGCGATTGTGACGCAGTCGAAGCTGCGGTCGGGATAGGCCAGTTCTTCGGCATTGCCTTGCTCGAACGTGACGACACCGTCGAGCCCACGGGCCGCGGCGCGTTCGCGCCCCACCTCGAGCATATTGGCATTGATGTCACAGACGGTTGAGCGAACGCCGTGGCCACCCGCATCGACGATGCGAAAGGCAACATCACCGGTGCCGCCGGCAAGATCGAGCGCATGGAAATGCCGCTCGCTTTTGGGTGGATTGACTGCTGTCACCAGGGCGTCTTTCCACGCGCGGTGCAGGCCGCCCGACATCAGGTCATTCATCAGGTCGTAGCGGCGGGCGACCGAACGAAAGACGTCGTCGACGCGCCCCTGCTTGTCCTCGAGCGGCACGCTCTGATAGCCGAAATGAGTCTGCTCGCCGCCCGTGGTCATAGCCGATAGTCCTTTGCGGGCAAGACCATAGCGCGCGCGCTCAGGGGGCGCTATGTGTCAACCCGGGAGCGGTTAATCATGCCCGAATTACCAGAGGTCGAGACGGTTCGGCGCGGTTTGGCGCCAGCCATGGAAGGCGAGCGCTTCGACAAAGTCGAGGTGCGGCGCGGCGACCTCCGTTGGCCGCTGCCAAGGGGCTTTGCGCAAAAGTTGCACGGCAAGCTCGTAGAGGGGTTGGGACGCCGCGCAAAATACCTGCTCGCCGATCTTTCGTCCGGCGACGTGCTGCTGATGCATCTCGGCATGTCCGGATCGTTCCGTGTTGGCAAGAACAGCACGCCTGGCACCTATTATCACGAGCGTTCCAAAAGCACCGCGCACGATCACATTGTCTTTCATATGTCGAACGGTAAGACGGTGACCTTCAACGATCCGCGGCGTTTTGGCTCGATGAAGCTTGTGCCGCGTGCCAGGCTTGAGCAGGAGCCACTGCTGCGCGCGCTCGGGCCGGAGCCGTTGGGAAATGAATTCGATCCGGCGATGCTGGCGAAAGCATGCGCCGGCAAAAAGACGTCGCTGAAAGCGGCCCTGAGCGATCAGCGCGTCGTGGCAGGCCTCGGCAATATCTATGTCTGCGAAGCCTTGTTTCGCGCGCGGCTCTCGCCCAAGCGTCAGGCCTCGACTATCGCTGACAGAAATGGCAGGCCGAACGAGCGAGCCGATAGGCTGGTCGAAGCCATCAAGGCGGTGCTCAGGGATGCGATCGAGGCCGGAGGATCCTCGCTGCGCGATCATCGGCGCGCGGACGGCTCGCTCGGAGATTTCCAGCACAATTTCAGGGTTTATGACCGCGAGGGCGAGCCGTGCCCCGGCTGCAAGGGCAAGATCAAACGCATCGTGCAGGTCGGGCGGTCGACCTTCTATTGCCCAAGTTGCCAGAAGTAACTTCTTCGGCTGTCATGTCGTGGATTGCGGGGCCAGAGCCTGCAATAGCAGAGTGTGGACGCCGAACCGCCGGAGATTGCAATGCGGACGTTCTTGGTCACATCTATTTTCCTTGTTGTTACGTTGACCGTTGCGCCGGCTGCGGACTATCCGGATCATCCAATTCGATTGATCGTGCCGCAGGCGCCCGGCAGTGCCACCGACAACGCTGCGCGGCTTATCGGTGCGGTGCTGAGCCAGGAGCTGGGACAACAGATCATTGTTGACAATCGTCCCGGCGGCGCGCTGACGATCGGGCTTGATCTGGTCGCTAAGTCTCCGCCGGACGGCTACACCATCGGCATGGGACCGATCGGCGCGCTCGCAATTACGCGCCACATGGTTTCGAAGTTGCCTTACGACATCGAGCGTGACTTTCAGCCCATTGCCCTCATCACGCGCGGACAAATGTTGCTCGCGGTCTCGCCGAAGCTACCTGTGAGCTCGGTCAAGGAATTGATCGACTACGCCAGGCAGAACCCCGGGAAGCTTACCAATGCTTCATCCAGTAATGGCTCGCCGGGCCATGTCGGTGCCGAGCTTTTCAAGTACATGACCGAAACGAAAATCGTTCATGTGCCCTACCGCGGCGGCTCGCTGGCGATCAACGATCTCATTGCGGGACACGTCGACTTAATGTTTGAAAGTCTGCAATCCATCGCGCCATTTGGTCGTGACGGCAAGGTTCGTGCATTGGCGGTTACAGGCGACCATCGCTCCCCTTCGTTTCCGGATTTGCCGACCGTCGCGGAAGCGGGCGTGCCCGGCTATGTGGCCGCCACCTGGACCGGCGTCATCGCGCCGGCCGGCGTGCCGCGCCCGATCGTCGACAAACTGAACGCGGCGATCAACAGGGCGCTCAAGTCGGAGGCCTTCCTCGATAAATTCTCCAAATTCGGCGATGAACCGGGTGGCGGCACTCCCGAGGAGTTCGCAGCGACAATCAAGGCCGACTCCGCCAAATGGGCGGATGTGGTGAAACGCTCGGGCGCCAAGCTCGACTGAATCAGGATCAGTCATGACCTACGAGAACATCGTCGTTGAAACAAAGGGCCGTGTCGGAATTATCCGCCTCAACCGCCCGCCGGCCCTCAATGCGCTCAACAAGGCGCTGATTGCCGAGTTGACGCAGGCGATCGAGGCCTTCGATTGTGACGACAAGATCGGTTGCATGCTGATCACGGGTAGCGACAAAGCCTTCGCCGCCGGGGCCGACATCAAGGAAATGGCGGACAAGCCGTTCGTCGAGGCCTATCTCGGCGATTTCGTCTCGAACTGGAATGCCGCGGCAAAGGCGCGCAAGCCGATTGTCGCGGCTGTGGCCGGCTTTGCGCTTGGCGGCGGGTGCGAACTCGCCATGCAGTGCGATGTCGTGATCGCTGCCGATACCGCCAAGTTCGGCCAACCGGAGATCAAGCTTGGAGTTATTCCCGGCATCGGCGGCACGCAGCGCCTGACGCATGCGGTTGGCAAAGCGAAAGCCATGGACCTGATTCTGACCGGACGCATGATGGATGCGGCTGAAGCGGAAAAATCGGGGCTGGTGACGCGTGTCGTGCCGGCGGCAAGCCTGATGGAGGAAGCGATGAAAATTGCCGACACCATCGCGAACATGTCGCTGCCGTCGGTGCTGGCGGGCAAGGAAGCAGTCAATCGGGCCTTCGAGAGCGGCCTTTCGGAAGGCATGGCTTTCGAGCGCCGTATTTTCCACTCGCTGTTTGCGACGGAAGATCAGAAAGAAGGCATGAAAGCCTTCGTCGAAAAACGCGCGCCGAAGTGGAAAAACAAATAATTATTTGCGAACGCAGATAATTCGTACGATCGCCGACTTGGCGTCGCCGCCTGTCGAGACGGGCGGCACGTTGTGCCCGCTGAGAAACGTGCGAATCGTTTCCGCCGTGATCAACCGCACTGGCGGCGCGGCGGGCTCGGTGCTGGCAAGCACGAAATTTCGCATCTCCATCATCCCGAGGACCTGACCCTGTGCGTCGAGGGCAGCCGCACCTGAAAAACCGGCCATCGGCACCGGCTGTCGCAGCTCGATGGCGTTGTTCTCTGCAAGGCGCGCCTTGATTTCGGTAAGCCTTTTGGCGCCGTTCTGCTCTTTCGGATCAGGGATGCCGACCAGTGTCAGATCGCCTTTCCGGGCGGTATCCGCCGCAAGCGCAAGCGGGAACAGCTTGCGCGGGCCATAAACGCGCAAAAGAGCCAGACCGTGGTCCCGATCCTCGGCCACGCGATCGGCATCGCCGAGACCATCTGCCACAATAACCTGACATCCCGCCGCGAGCTTGCGGTCGGTAACTATGTGACCCCGCGCGCTCACGACCAGGCCAGTCCCGTATTCGACCGATTTTGTCGGAGCCGCGAACGGCAGAGCGCGTTCGGGAAACGGCGAGAATGCACTCACCATTGCTGCTGTCACCGGCGCAACAATTGTCTCCATCATCTGATCAAAAAGTACGGTAACGCCGCGGATCTCGCCATCGCGGGCATAGGCGCGCACTGAAAATTTCTTCAGGCCTTGCATGCCGGTGATAACAAAACTGTCATCGCGCAGCGCGCTCTGTTCGATCTTGCGCGTCGAGGGCTCCTTCTTTTGCTGCTCGAACAAGGCGGCAAGTTTGATCTCGGCACTCTTGATACGGAACGTTTCGACCTGCACTTCTCCGTGCTTCGCCGACCAGCGTGTTCCGCGCGGCGTATCGCGCGCTTGTGGCACCAATTTCATCGGCAGGCCGATGCGAACGCCGGTCGCCGGATCGACGACGACGGTCCATCCAAATTCGTCTTCATGCAACTGGGCGGCGGCAAGCAAATTCGTGCGCTCGACTGGCGACAGAACTCCGGTGATCCGAGACCGCGCACGCTTCTGATAGTTCCTGATTGCAGAGATGAGTGGATCATCTCCGTTGACCGAGCCGGTGTAGTCGCCCGACCACAGCAGTGCGGACTGGATCTTCAGGCGATCGCTCGCAGAAAGTACCGGATCGACAGATGATTCAAGTTTGATGGTTTCGGACGTCATGGCGGCCGTTTTTGGTGCGACCGTCGCCGGCGCGGAAATTTTAGGTGCAACCGGTTTCGTAGTCTTGGCCGCGTGCGCGGACTTCGCTTTCACGTCTGGTCGCGCCGGTGCCGGCTGAATCTCCGGTGACTCCTGCGCCACCGCAACTGCGACGCCGAGCAAAAGCGCAAAGGTGGCCGTCGGCCCAAACAAGCGCATTATAAAACGCCGTCCCCACGGGGTTTTTGCCACCTTAGCCGATGGAGACCGGTACGCAAGTCGGCCTGGGGACTGCACTCAGTTGCGCAAAGCGGCAAGAGGGCTGGTCCAAAGCTTTGGGCCACCCTATACGGTTAACCACAATGCTCGATGCTAGCGAACTCGAACGGTACGCCCGTCACATCGTGCTGCGCGAAGTGGGCGGACCTGGTCAAGCCAAGCTCAAGGCCGCGCGAGTTCTCGTCGTCGGCGCCGGCGGTCTTGGCGCGCCGGTCCTGCTTTATCTTGCTGCGGCCGGTGTGGGCACGCTCGGTATCGTCGACGACGACACTGTGTCGCTCTCGAATCTGCAGCGGCAAGTGATCTTCGGAACGAAAGATGTCGGCAAACCGAAAGTTGAACGCGCCGCCGGTGCAGTGGCGGGTCTCAACCCGCACGTCAGCGTCAAGACACATGGTCAGCGGCTCGAGACGGCGAATGCGCTCGATGTGATCAAAGACTACGACGTCATCGCCGATGGCTCCGATAATTTCGCGACGCGTTATCTCCTCTCCGACGCCTGTTATTTCGCGAAGAAGCCACTCGTCACGGCCGCAGTCGGAACATTCGATGGGTCGCTTACATCCATACGGGCACACGAGAAGTCCGTGACGGGTACGCCAAATCCCACTTATCGTTGTTTGTTTCCCGCGCCTCCGCCGCCCGGCACCGTGCCCGCCTGCGCCGAGGCCGGGATCCTCGGTGCGCTGCCGGGCGTGCTCGGCTCGCTGATGGCGCTGGAGGTAATCCGCGAAATCGTCGGCTTTGGCGAAGGTCTGGTTGGCCGCCTTCTTATGGTCGACGCTCGCTCGATGCGTTTCGAGACGCTGAGCTACGCTTGGGATCCCAACAATCCGCTCAACGGCATTAGGCCGACGATCAAGGACCTGTCACAGCATCGAGGGTAGGACACGATCGGGCGGCCTATGGCCGTCCATGAAAGTCCTGATGTTGATGATGACTTTTTCGCCCATGTCGATGCGGCCTTCAATCGTCGCCGATCCTGTATGGGGCAAGAGCACGACCTTTCCCGCACGCGCGAGCTTCACCAACTTTGGATTGACCGCCGGCTCATGCTCAAATACGTCGAGCCCGGCGCCGGCAATGTCGCCAGTCTCAATAAGCCGCGCAAGCGCGTTTTCGTCGATCACCTCACCACGCGACGTGTTCACGATGTAGGCCTCCGGCCGCAGCATCTTGAGACGGCGTGCCGAAAGCAGGTGATAAGTCGCCGGTGTGTGCGGGCAATTGACCGATACGATATCCATCCGCGCCAGCATCTGGTCGAGACTTTCCCAATAGGTCGCGTCTAGTTCCTGTTCGATCTTGGGCGCTACCCGTCGCCGGTTGTGATAGTGGATTTGCAATCCAAACGCGCGCGCGCGTCGGGCGACGGCCTGACCGATCCGCCCCATGCCGATAATGCCGAGACGCTTGCCCCAGATACGGTGCCCAAGCATCCAGGTCGGCGACCAACCGGTCCAGTCTTTGTCGGCCGTCAGGACGTGAGAACCTTCCACCAGCCGGCGAGGAACCGCGAGGATCAGTGCCATTGTCATATCCGCAGTGTCCTCGGTGAGGACACCCGGTGTGTTGGTGACCGTTATTCCACGTTGAATGGCCGTAGCTACGTCGATGTTATCGACGCCGTTGCCGAAATTGGCGATAAGCTTGAGCTGCTCGCCTGACTTGCTAAGCACCGAGGCATCGATCCGGTCGGTGACTGTCGGCACCAGGACATCTGCGGTCTTTACCGCTTCGGCGAGCTGACTTTGTGTCATCGGTCTGTCGTCGGGATTGAGGCGGGTATCAAAAAGTTCCCGCATGCGCAGCTCGACAGAATCGGGCAGCTTGCGCGTCACAATAACCAGCGGCTTTTTCGTCTTCGCCATCGACTCTCACTACAGAAATTAGGGGCGGTACCGCCGTGAAAGCGCCGATTTAGCCCTCTTTAACCGTGGTCGCCGACACTGCGTGTCGGGCGAAATCCGTACTTTTTCCTACCAGATGACCCTAACAAGACAAAGCTTCCGGACCACGCTTGGCGCCTGCGCACTGGCGGCTAGCATCGTGGCATTGCAGCCCCACCTTGCCCAGTCGGCGGGCGAGGTCGCCACCGGCTCGGTCAGCGGCCTTCCAATCCCGCGTTTCGTCAGCCTCAAATCCGACCGAGTCAACGTTCGCTCTGGTCCGAATAAGGACCAAGAGGTGCGATGGGTCTATACCCATGCGGGCATGCCGGTCGAAATTACGGCCGAATTTGAAAACTGGCGGCGTATCCGAGATTGGGAAGGCGCCGAAGGCTGGGTCTATCATTCATTGTTATCCGGTAAGCGTACAGCAATGGTGCTTCCTAAGACGAAGGACGAACTCGTGCCACTGTTCGAGAGCGCGGATATCGAGTCCACCGTCGCCGCCAGACTGCAATCCGGCGTGCTTGGAGCGCTCAAGTCCTGCAATGGCAGCTGGTGCCAATTCAGCGGGAAGGGTTTTCAAGGTTACATCCGGCAGGAACGCTTGTGGGGTGCCTATCCGAACGAGAAAGTGGACTAACTCGCGCACGGTAGCCTTACAACGCAAAGGCCGGGACAGGCCCGGCCATTCAAACAAAAATCCACGATTGCTGAAGGTCTTACCTTCAGCGTTTCCGGCGCAGCCGCACGACCACGTCAACGCGCGCGATCTCGTACCCCTCGGGCGGGGTTGGTGCCTTGCCGATAATCACCTCGGCATCCGGGATGTCGAGTACCTCATCTTCGCCTTCGACAAAGAAATGATGGTGCGCCGTCGCATTGGTATCGAAATAGGCCTTCGATCCATCGACCGCGACCTGACGGAGAAGTCCGACTTCCGTGAACTGATGCAGCGTGTTGTAAATTGTTGCGAGCGAGACCGGCACTTTCGCGCGCGTCGCTTCTTCGTAGAGCATCTCGGCGGTGAGATGGCGATCGCCTTTGCCGAAGAGAATCCAGCCCAACGCCATGCGCTGACGAGTCGGACGCAATCCGACCTCACGCAGCATGGCCTTCACGTCATGCCATGGGCAGCCGGTGAGGACCGATCGATCCGGCGAATGGCCGGCATCGGTTACTACCTTCGGTATCACGGAAGCACGCGTTGGCGTCATTTTCCTTCACACCTGAACAGCCGGTCCGACGCACGGACCAGCTAGAAACCTTTGCATTTATATACGAAAACACCCTTCCAGATGCAACCGCCTCGCAGTTGATGGAAAGACCATATTCTCGTGGGTTTCATGAGCGAATTCGCGATGGTCACCGGGTCCCGCCATCTTTGCCCGCTAAGTTTGGTATGTTACCAACTCGGGCATGGGAATTCAGCCAAGCCCCAAACAAGGGGATGCGATCACGATGGAACCGCGGCGGCACAGCTTCGAATATGAAGATCTGCTGGCCTGCGGCCGTGGCGAACTTTTCGGCGCGGGCAATGCGCAGCTGCCGTTGCCGCCGATGCTGATGTTCGATCGTATCGCAGAAATCAAGGAAGAAGGCGGCGAGCACGGCAAAGGCCTCATTCGTGCCGAGCTCGACGTAAAGCCTGACCTTTGGTTCTTCCTTTGCCACTTCAAGGGCGATCCGGTGATGCCCGGGTGCCTCGGTCTCGACGCACTGTGGCAGCTCGTCGGTTTTTTCCTTGGCTGGCTTGGCGCGCCAGGAAAGGGCAGGGCGCTTGGTCTCGGAGAGGTGAAGTTCTCGGGCCAGGTGCTGCCGACCGTGAAGAAGGTGATCTACGGCATCGATATCAAGCGTGTCATGCGTTCAAAGCTCGTATTGGGCATTGCCGATGGCTGGCTATCCGCGGACGGTAATATCATCTACCGCGCCAGCGATCTCAAAGTCGGATTGTTTAAGCAGGACGAAGCTTTGCAGCCGGGCAGCGCCTGAGCTTGGAGGCCTTGCGGAATTGCCTCGGGCGGCCAATCTGTGGCCCAATCAACGATAAACTGCGGGAATTTTAAGGGATCATATCATCATGCGACGTGTCGTCGTCACCGGAATGGGCATCGTCTCGTCCATCGGCAACAATACGCAGGAAGTTTTGGCGAGCCTGCGCGAAGCCAAATCCGGCATCGTGCGTGCCGACAAATACGCAGAACTCGGCTTCCGCTGCCAGGTGCACGGTGCACCGCGGCTCGATCCGGAAGAAGTGGTTGATCGCCGCGCGATGCGCTTTCTTGGTGGCGGAGCCGCTTGGAACCACGTCGCGATGGAGCAGGCGATCCGGGATTCCGGCCTCGAGGACGCAGATGTTTCGAACGAGCGTACCGGCATCGTGATGGGATCGGGCGGGCCGTCGTGCCGCGCGATTATCGAGGCCGCTGATACCGCGCGCAGCAAGGGACCAAAGCGTGTCGGCCCGTTTGCCGTACCGAAAGCGATGTCGTCGACAGCGTCCGCGACGCTTGCCACCTGGTTCAAGATCAAGGGCGTAAACTATTCAATCTCGTCGGCGTGCGCGACCTCAAACCACTGCATCGGAAACGCCGCAGAATTGATTCAATGGGGCAAGCAGGATCTCATATTTGCCGGCGGCTGCGAGGAATTGGATTGGTCGCTCTCCGTGCTGTTCGATGCGATGGGTGCAATGTCGTCGAAGTTCAACGCGACGCCGGAAAAAGCATCGCGTGCCTACGACAAGGATCGTGACGGTTTCGTCATCGCCGGTGGCGCCGGCGTATTGGTGCTGGAAGAGTTTGAGCGCGCGAAGGCACGTGGCGCCAAAATTTATGCCGAAGTCGCCGGTTATGGGGCCAGCTCCGACGGCTACGACATGGTTGCGCCGTCGGGCGAGGGCGCGGTGCGCTGCATGAACATGGCGCTTGAGAATGTGAAAGTGCCGGTTGACTACATCAACCCGCACGCCACTTCGACGCCGATTGGTGATATCAAGGAGATCGAAGCTATTCGCGAGGTCTTCGGCGCTAAGTGCCCGCCGATCTCCGCCACCAAGTCGCTCACCGGCCACTCTCTCGGCGCGACTGGCGTGCAGGAGGCGATCTACTCGCTGCTGATGATGCAGAGCGGATTCATCTGCGAAAGCGCCAATATTGAAAACCTCGATCCCGCCTTCGCCGACATTCCGATCGTGCGCGAGCGCAAGGACAATGTCGCACTCGGCTGTGTGCTGTCGAATTCTTTCGGTTTTGGCGGCACTAACGCGTCGGTCGTCTTCAAGCGGTTGGATGCGTGATTGATGAGGTACTAAAAATAGTAGGTGACCGCATGGCCGGGGCTCGTCCCGGCCATCCACGTCTTTGAGTAGAGAAGCGGGACAACGAGCGCAGAATATCCGGTGCAAGCCGGGCACGGTGACGGAAAGGCCGAGAATGCCGGGGCTGATGGAGGGCAAACGCGGGCTGATCATAGGGGTCGCCAATGACCACTCGATCGCCTGGGGGATAGCGAAGACACTCGCGCAGCACGGCGCGAAGCTCGCCTTTACCTATCAAGGTGACGCGCTGGCCAAGCGCGTGAAGCCTCTGGCCGAGGAGGCGGGCTCGTCATTCGTGATGCCCTGCGACGTCGAGGATATTGCCTCTGTTGACACCGTATTTTCCGAAATCAAGAAGCAATGGGGCACGATGGACTTCCTCGTGCATGCCGTCGCCTTTTCCGACAAGAATGAATTGAAAGGCCATTACGCCGATTCCACGCGCGAGAACTTCATCCGCACGATGGTGATCTCCTGCTACGCCTTTACCGAAGCTGCAAGGCGCGCCGCCGCGCTAATGCCGAACGGCGGCGCAATGGTGACACTCACCTACAATGGCGGGCAGCGCGCAATGCCGAATTACAATGTGATGGGCGTAGCCAAGGCTGCACTGGAAGCCTCGGTGCGCTACCTTGCCGTCGATTTCGGGCCTCAAAAAATCCGCGTCAACGCTATTTCGGCCGGTCCCATCCGTACACTAGCTGGGGCAGGGATTACCGATGCGCGCTTCATGTTTGCGTTCCAACAAAAATACTCCCCGCTCGGGCGCGGCGTCACGCTTGAGGAATTGGGTGGCGCGGGTCTCTATCTTCTCTCCGACCTTTCCACCGGCGTGACGGGTGAAATTCACTTCGTCGATTCGGGCTACAACGTCATCGCCATGCCGCAGCCGGATGCGCTTAAGGCCGGCGCCAGTGAAAACGGAGAATAACGCTCTCTTGCCGACCGGTTCTTGAAGCACGGCATGAGGGATTCGATTTTGACGTATCGTTCAAGCTTGGGGAGGTTTGTCGCAATGTACCGGCATCTGGCGGCGGAATTTATCGGAACGTTTTCACTCGTTAGTGCCGTCTGCGGCTCCGCGTTGTTTTCGGCGCCACAGGCGGGTCTGATAGCTATCGCGTTTGCGGTCGGCTTGTCGGTCATGGCGATGGCCTATGCTGTCGGGCACATTTCGGGAGCGCACTTCAATCCGGCGGTAACCTGCGGACTGGTGGTTGCAGGACGTTTTCCGGCCGACCGCGCACCGGCTTACATTGCCGTTCAGGTGCTCGGCGGCGCGGCGGCGGCGGGCGTTTTCTATCTTGTGCTCACCGGCGCGCCGCCCATCAAGTGGAATACGTTCGCCCAGATTTCCAACCTCTATGGCGGTGGCGGATTCTCTATGGGCGTCGTGTTCCTCACGGAGACTGTGATCACCGCACTGTTCCTGGTGGTAATCGTCGGCGCGACTTCAAAAGGTGCGCCAGCTGGGTTCGCACCGATTGCGATCGGCCTCGCGCTGACCATGTTTCATCTTGTCGCCATACCGATATCGAATGCTTCGCTCAATCCAGCACGTTCGACCGCAACGGCGATCTTTGGTGGGTCGCAGGCGCTCAACGCACTGTGGCTGTTTTGGGTCGCCCCCATCCTGGGCGGCGTGATCGGTGGCGGCATTTGCCGCTGGCTGCAGGACGAAATGCCCAAAAAGAAAGGGCGGCGTTAAGCCGCCCTTTCTGGGTTCATTGCGCTGATTGAAGATTACTCGGCGCCGCCCTGGGCCGCCTGCGGCTGCTCACCGCCTTCGGGCCGCTGCTTGCCTTCGATATCCTCGCCGGTGGCCTGATCGACTGCCTTCATAGAGAGGCGGACCTTGCCGCGTTCGTCCACACCGAGCAGCTTTACCTTCACTTTGTCACCTTCCTTGACGACGTCAGTGACCTTATTGACGCGGCGCGGTGCTAGCTGGCTGATATGCACCAGGCCGTCCTTGGCGCCGAAGAAGTTTACGAAGGCGCCGAAGTCCATGACCTTCACGACGGTGCCTTCGTAGATGTGGCCGACTTCCGGATCCGACGCGATCGACTTGATCCAGTTGATAGCCGCTTTGATCGACTCGCCGTCCGCTGAAGCGACCTTCACCGAGCCATCGTCCTCGATATTGATCTTGGCGCCGGTCTTTTCGACGATCTCACGGATCACCTTGCCACCGGTGCCGATCACCTCGCGGATTTTGTCAGTCGGGATCTTGAACATCTCGATACGCGGGGCGTGCTCGCCCAGCTCGGCGCGGGCAGCAGTGAGCGCCTTGCCCATTTCACCCAAGATATGCATGCGGCCGTCCTTCGCCTGCGCGAGCGCGACCTTCATGATTTCCTCGGTGATGCCAGCGATCTTGATGTCCATCTGCAGCGAGGTGACGCCGTTTTCGGTACCCGCGACCTTGAAGTCCATGTCGCCGAGGTGATCCTCGTCGCCGAGGATGTCGGAGAGCACGGCGTAGCGCTTGTCTTCGAGAATGAGGCCCATGGCGATGCCGGCTGTCGGCCGCTTGAGCGGCACGCCCGCGTCCATCAACGCCAGCGAAGAGCCGCAGACGGATGCCATCGACGAAGAGCCGTTCGACTCGGTGATCTCGGAGACGACGCGGATGGTGTAGGGGAACTCGGCCGGCGCCGGTAGCATAGGATGGATTGCGCGCCAGGCGAGCTTGCCATGGCCGATTTCGCGGCGACCGGGCGCGCCGACGCGTCCGGTTTCACCTACCGAATAAGGCGGGAAGTTGTAATGCAGCAGGAATGTCTCTTTGTACGTTCCCTGCAGCGCGTCGATGAACTGCTCGTCTTCGGCTGTGCCGAGCGTCGCCACCACCAGCGCCTGAGTCTCGCCGCGGGTGAACAGTGCTGAACCATGGGTACGTGGCAGTACGCCGACTTCCGCGACGATCGGGCGCACAGTCTTGAGGTCACGGCCGTCGATACGCTTGTTGGTGTCGAGGATGTTCCAACGCACAATCTTGGCTTCGAGCTCCTTGAACACGCCGGCAACCGCGAGCTTGTCGTATTTTGGCTCGGCACCTTCCGGGAAGAAATGTGCCATCACCTTTTCTTTCACGGCGGCAACGGCGTCCTGGCGGTCCTGCTTCTTCACGATCGAGTAGGCGGCGCGTAGGTCCTTTTCGGCGAGGCCGAGGATTTCCTGCTCCAGCGCTTTGTGGTCCGGAACGGCCAGTTCGCGCGGCTCCTTTGCAGCTTTTTCAGCGAGCTTGATGATAGCCTCGATCACTGGCTGGAAGTGCCGGTGGCCGAACATCACGGCACCGAGCATGATCTCTTCGGACAGCTCTTTGGCTTCCGATTCCACCATCATCACCGCGTCATTGGTGCCGGCGATAACGAGATCGAGCTGGCTTTCCGGCATCTCGTCGAGTGCCGGATTAAGCACGTACTCGTTGTTGATAAAGCCGACGCGGGCGCCGCCGATCGGGCCCATGAATGGGGCGCCGGACAGTGTGAGCGCGGCGGAGGCCGCAACCATGCCGACGATGTCGGGATCGTTCTCCATGTCGTGCGAAAGTACGGTGACCGTCACCTGGGTATCGCAACGCCAGCCTTCGGCGAACAGCGGGCGGATCGGGCGGTCTATCAACCGCGAGGTCAATGTATCCTTTTCGGTCGGACCGCGCTCGCGCTTAAAGTAGCCGCCGGGGATACGACCAGCGGCGTAATATTTTTCTGTATAGTTGACGGTGAGCGGAAGGAAATCGATTCCCTCCTTTGGCTGCTTGGCCGCTACGACGGCGGCGAGCACGGTGGTCTCGCCGTAGGTGGCGAGCACGGCGCCGTCGGCCTGGCGCGCTACGCGGCCTGTCTCGAGGGTTAGCTTGCGGCCACCCCAATCGAGTTCAACGCGATGGATATCAAACATTGTGTCTTTCTTTCATGGTTTTCGGCGAGCCCCGAAAGCCATGAGCAAGACGGCGAGAAGCTGTCGCACGTGACCGCGGTGCGGGAAGCAACAGCGTCTGGCGATCCTGCCATGGCGTTTCGAACCTTGCCTTGTCGCAAGAGCGATCTTTATCGGCCCTTGCCAAATTGCCGGCCGCGCCCATCGCCGCCGGTCTGATCGAGCGATCGCGTCCTCGCGCCGCTCTACGAAACGCGCCGGGCTCAAGCGCCCCGCGCGGAATAAATCATCGGCGGATGCCGAGCTTCTCGATCAAATTCTTGTAGCTCGCTTCGTTAGTGCGACGCAGATAATCGAGCAGCTGGCGGCGCTGGCCCACCATCTTGAGCAATCCACGACGAGAGTGGTTGTCCTTGACGTGGGACTTGAAATGCTCGGTGAGGTTATTGATGCGCTCGGAGAGGATCGCCACTTGCACTTCCGGCGAGCCGGTATCCCCGGGCTTCTTGGCATACGTCTTGATTACTTCGGCCTTGCGGCCGGTGGTCACCGACATCGGTCATCCTTTCTTGCGCGCGGCTCTGCCCATCAGGCCGGCGAGGTTGAACACGCGCTTGGGGACGATCTCGCCACGATCCAGTTCGGCAAGAGCCAGAAGTTGGCCCGATACCGTGACATAAACCGTGCCGCGGAAATTGGGTGCGTCCCGTCCGCGCAACAAGGCGGCTTGGCCTCGCTGAAGCCTTGCCGCATCCGCCCGGCTGACGGCCAGCGCCGGGATGTCGTCCAGCGCGGTCTCAACGGACATTAGAGCGTCGGCGAGGTTGCCCTCGCCGGACGCGGCTCTATGGCATAGAGCCTCCAGATGTTCCAGCAAAATCATGGTTTCTTCGCCGAATGGCCCGACTGTTGCCCGGCGAAGGGCGCTGACATGGCCAAAACAGCCCAAAGTGCGGCCGAGATCGCGCGCCAGGGAGCGAACATATGTGCCCTTGCCGCATTCGGCTTCCAGCACGGCATGATCCGGGTCGGGAATGTTAACGAGCTCCAGTCGGCTGATCTCGACCGGCCGAGGTGCAAGTTCCACCTGCTCTCCGTCCCGGGCGAGATCGTAAGCCCGTTCTCCCTCGATCTTGATCGCCGAGTAACGGGGTGGAATCTGCTGAATGAGGCCCGTGTAGGACGGCAGAAGCGCGCGCACTGCCTCAGGCGAGGGCCGCTCCTTGCTCATGGAAACGGTGCGCCCTTCGGCGTCGTCGGTGTCGCGCTCTTCGCCCCAACGTATGGTGAAACGATAGAGCTTGCGACCGTCCATCACGAACGGAACGGTTTTGGTCGCTTCGCCGAGCGCAATCGGCAGCGCACCGGAAGCAAGGGGGTCGAGCGTACCGGCATGACCACAGCGCTTTGCCCTGAACAGCCGCTTCACGACGCTGACTGCGTGCGTTGATGTCATGCCCACGGGCTTGTCGAGCACGATCCAACCGTGCACGTCGCGTTTGTCGCGCTTCTTCTGCTTCGGCCTCTCAGCGTCCGCCAGTACGGAGTGAACGCGATCGACGTCATTCAAGTCGTATTCGGTCACTCGCTGTCCTCGTCATGTTTCAGATCGCGCTGTACCTCCGGAGAGTGCAGCAGCTTGTCGATGCGCTCGGCCTCGGCAAAACGATCATCCACCCGAAAGCGGATGTCCGGTGCGAATTTCAAATTGATCCGGTGCGCGATTTCGGCGCGCAGAAATTTCTTGTGGCGCTCGAAGGCAGCGACAACTTCTTCGGCGTCGCGCCCGCCAAGCGGCATCACATAGATCGTCGCCAGCCGCAGGTCGGCGGTGACACGCACTTCCGGAATTGTGATCATGTGTCTTTCGATCACGGGATCGTGGACATCTCCGCGCGTGAGCATATCGGCCAGCGCGTGCCGCACCAGTTCGCCGACGCGCAGCTGCCGCTGCGAGTCACCCAGCGGAGAATCGCGATGTTGTTTCTGCCGTGCCATTGTTCAAAAACTTTCGATTGTCATAGCCGGCGTATCGCCGCCATCTCGTTTAGGAGGGCACACGTTGTGCCATCCTTTTCAGGATGCCCGGGACGAGCCCGGGCAGGACGGTGGAAATTGGCGGAGAGAAAATCAGATCGCACGCCTGAGATTTGGACTCACAGCGAGCGTTGAATCTGCTCCACCCGGTAGCATTCGATTACATCGCCTTGCCGCATGTCCTGGTAGCTCTCAAAGGCCATGCCGCATTCCATGCCGGCGCCAACCTCGCGCACGTCATCTTTGAATCGTTTGAGTTGCGATAACTTTCCTTCGTGGATCACCACGTTGTCGCGGATCAACCGCACATTGGCGCCGCGCTCGACGGTGCCGTCGGTGACCTTGCAGCCGGCGATTTTTCCGACTTTGGAAATGTTGAAGACCTCGAGGATCTGCGCGTTGCCGAGCATGGTTTCGCGTAGCGTCGGAGCGAGCAGGCCCGACATCGCCTTTTTGACGTCATCCACCAGGTCGTAGATGATGTTGTAGTAGCGGATTTCGATGCCCGCACGTTCGGCCGCCTCGCGCGCTTCCTTGTTGGCGCGCACGTTGAACGCGATAATCGGAACGCCGGATGCTTCGGCCAAGGTGACGTCGGACTCCGAAATACCACCGACACCTGAATGCAGTACGCGGGCGGCGACTTCGTCGGTTGCAAGCTTGTCCAATGCGCCAATGATGGCCTCCACCGAGCCCTGCACATCGGCCTTGATCACCAGCGGAAATTCCTTGCGGCCGGACGTTTTGGCCTGCGCCATCATCTGCTCGAGCGAGCCGCGCATGCCGGTGGCGCGGGCGGCCAATTTCTCGCGCTTCTGTCTTGCGCGGTAATCGGTGACTTCGCGCGCGCGGGCTTCGTTTTCTACCACTGCCAGGCGGTCGCCGGCATCCGGCGTGCCCGAGAAACCAAGCACCTCTACCGGTGTCGATGGCCCGGCACTGCCGATCGGATCGCCAGTATCCGACATCAGAGCGCGCACCCGCCCCCATTCGGCACCCGCGACCACGAGGTCGCCGACATGCAGTGTGCCGCGCTGGACGAGCACAGTGGCAACCGGGCCACGGCCGCGGTCGAGTTTGGCTTCGATGACGGTACCTTCGGCCGCTCGTGCTGGGTCTGCTTTCAGATCGAGAATTTCCGCCTGCAACCCGAGCATTTCGAGCAGCTTGTCGATATTGGTTTTCTTGATAGCGGACACTTCAACGTCCACCACGTCGCCGCCCAAGGATTCAACCTGGATTTCATGCTGTAGCAAATCAGTGCGCACGCGAGTCGGGTTGGCGTCAGGTTTGTCGATCTTGTTGATGGCTACGATAATCGGAACCTTCGCCGCCTTTGCATGGTGAATCGCTTCCACCGTCTGCGGCATCACTCCGTCGTCAGCGGCGACAACCAGCACGACGATGTCCGTGACTTTAGCGCCACGCGCTCGCATCGCCGTAAAAGCCGCGTGGCCCGGCGTGTCGATGAAGGTAATCTTGGCTCCCGACGGCGCGGTGACCTGATAGGCGCCGATATGCTGCGTGATGCCACCGGCTTCGCCGGCAGCAACTTCCGACGAGCGAATCGCGTCCAGCAGGGACGTTTTTCCGTGATCGACATGGCCCATGACTGTGACAACGGGAGCGCGCGATGCGAGTTGCGCCGGGTCGTCGGCCACATCAAAAAGACCTTCCTCGACGTCGGCTTCAGCCACACGGCGCACGGTATGGCCCATTTCTTCGGCGATGAGTTGAGCGGTATCGGCGTCGATCACGTCGTTGATTGTCGCCATCTGCCCCTGCTTCATGAGCAGTCGGATTACATCGACCGCGCGCTCGGACATGCGGTTGGCGAGGTCCTGAATGGTGATCGCTTCGGGAATAGTGACCTCGCGGACCAGTTTTTCCTTCGGCTCGCTGGAGGCGACGCCCTTGAGTCGTTGGGTGCGACGACGGAATGAAGCGACGGAGCGCTCACGCACCTCGTCGGCGCGCAGCGCGGTGACCAGCGTGAGACGGCCACGCTGCTTCTCGCCGCCGGCGCGGGGCGTCGGACGCGGAGCTGCCACGGGACGTCCAGCGCCGCCGGGGCGGCGCGAGCGCGGCGCCTCGTCATCCTCGACTTCGAGCGCCATGCGGCCGCCCGGTCCGCCAGGACGACGTGTTTCGTCCTCGCCGAGGCGCTTCTTGGCAACCTCGCCGGCCTTGCGCTTAGTTTCCTCCTCGCGCTTGTGACGCTCTTCTTCCTCGCGCTTGCGGGCATCGGCGGCTTCGCGCTCGTGGCGGTCGACTGATGCGCGGCTAGCACGGCGGCGGGCCTCTTCTTCGGCAATTTTACGTTCTTCGGCTTCACGCACGCGCGAGTCGGCGAGCGCATGGGCGCGCGCACTCCGTTCTTCCTCGGTCAACGTGCGGAGCACGACGCCTGAAGGTTTTGGCTTGGTGGCGGTCTCGGCTTGCATCGCGGCGCGGCTGGCGGCCGGCGTTGCAGCTGTCTTGCCGGCAGGCTTCTTAGGTTCGGCTACGGACGGCGCTTCCGCCTTGGTCTCGCCGCCGACCATGCGTCGTTTAACCTTCTCGACCACGACCTGCTTGCTGCGGCCATGGCTGAAGCTTTGGCGCACCGTTCCCGTTTCGGAACGAGGCTTGAGCGTCAGCGTCTTGCCGGAGACGCTAAGTTTTTTCTCGCCGGGGTTCTTTGTCTCGCTCATTCCGTACTGTGTCCTTATGCGCCGTCCGTCGGCGCATGCGCGCTAACTACATCGGGCGAAAAACCGGTCCGAAAACGCGTCAGGCGCGCAACGCGCGCGAGAAATGTCTCGCTTCCGGGTCCGGCAAGCAGGGCTGCATGTACCACATTTGGGCGGCTTAATGCCAAATCCAATTGGGTACCGATAAACGTATCGATGATGGCGATTTCACCCAGTTTGCCCCCTGTATTGCGCTGCAAAGCGGCGGCAAGCTTGCGTTTGCCATTATCGGCCGCGTCGGTGGCATGGATCAGCGCCAGGAGGTCGTCGCGGCCGAGCGCCGCCTCGACCTTGGAAAAACCGGTGACGATTGCTCCGGCCTTGCCGGCGATTGCCAATGCGTCGAGCGCCACGCGTTCGAGCAGCCTTTCAGTCTGCGCCGCGAGATCTCGCGGGACGTGAACCTCTTTGCGGAAACCCCGGGCAAACACGTTGCGCTCGGTAGCATCAGCGATCGCAGTACGGGTCGCAGTGATCCAGATGCCCCGGCCAGGCAATTTGCGCTTGACGTCAGGCACAGCATCGCCAGCGGGTCCAACAACAAAACGGACCAATTCAGAGATCGGCCTGACTTCGCGTGTCAACGCACAGGTACGCGCGGTCGCGGCAGCGACACTCGTCGCTCCACGGTCGAGTTCTCCATCCTGCGCGATTGCCAGCATCGTTGGGCCAACTCCGTCAGGCTTGGGGCTGTGCAGGCTCTTCAGCCACTTCTTCAGCGGGAGCCGGAGCGAGCTCGGCTTCCGTAACCCAGCCGGCCTTCACGCGGGCCTGCATGATCATCGTCTCGGCGTCCTCGCGCGAAATGCCCAGACCATCGAGAAAGCCTGGCTCGTGCTTGGTCTCGCCGTCCTTGCGCTCGGTCCAGCCGGTCAAATCATCGGTGGCGCAGCCGGCCAGATCCTCCACAGTCTTGACGCCATTTTCACCAAGCGCCACCAGCATCTTGGTGGTCACGCCGGGCACGTCCTTAAGCGCGTCTTCTACGCCCAGCTCTTTACGTTTGTCGTCGAGCTCGGCTTCCTGCTGCGCCAGGTATTCCTTGGCGCGCTCCTGGAGTTCGCGGGCCGTATCGGCGTCGAAACCCTCGATACCGGCGATTTCTTTCTCGTCGACGAGCGCAAGCTCTTCGATTGAGCCGAAGCCTTCCGAGGCAAGCAGTTGACCGACGACTTCGTCGAGGTTGAGCGCTTCCACGAACACCTTGGTACGGTTTTCGAACTCGGCCTGACGGCGTTCGGACTCTTCCTGCTCCGTCAGAATATCAATGTCCCAGCCGGTGAGTTGTGAGGCAAGGCGCACGTTCTGGCCCCGACGCCCGATCGCCAGCGACAGTTGCTGGTCCGGAACGACGACCTCGATCCGCTCCTTGTCTTCATCCAGCACAACCTTCGCCACTTCGGCTGGTGCGAGCGCGTTCACCACGAACGTGGCAATATCGTGCGACCACGGAATGATGTCGATCTTCTCGCCTTGCAGCTCGTTCACCACCGCCTGCACGCGCGAGCCGCGCATGCCGACGCAGGCGCCGACGGGGTCGACGGAAGAATCGCGGGAGATCACAGCGATTTTGGCGCGGGATCCTGGATCGCGTGCGACGGCCTTGACTTCAACAATGCCGTCGTAGATTTCCGGCACCTCCTGCGCGAATAATTTGGCAGTGAATTGCGGATGCGTGCGCGACAGGAAGATCTGCGGGCCGCGCGGTTCGCGCCGAACGTCGTAGATATAGGCGCGGATGCGGTCGCCATTCCGGAAGACTTCGCGCGGGAGCATTTCGTCACGCCGCACGATCGCCTCACCCCGGCCGAGATCGACAACGACGTTGCCGTATTCGACGCGCTTGACGATGCCGTTGACGATGTCGCCGATGCGATCCTTGTATTCCGCATACTGCCGGTCGCGTTCCGCCTCGCGCACCTTCTGAACGATAACCTGCTTCGCCGATTGTGCGGCGATGCGGCCGTATTCGAGCGGCGGCAAAGGATCCGCGATCGTGTCGCCGACCTGCGCGGCTGGATGGCGCTTACGTGCTTCGTCCAAGGTGATCTGATTGGACGGGTTCTCGACGGCTTCCACCACCAGCATATGGCGGGTCAGCCGCAGATCGCCTGTCTTCGGCTCGATCTCGGCATGAACGTCGGTTTCCGCGCCGTATCGCGAGCGTGCAGCTTTGGCGATGGCGTCTTCCATCGCTGCGATCACGATGCCGCGGTCGATCGCCTTCTCGCGGGCGACCGCATCGGCAATTTGCAATAGTTCGAGCCTGTTGGCGCTTACAGCCATAGCTCATTCTCCTCCTGTAGCGGCAGGCCTCTGAGGCCGATGCCGTGAATGTCTTTCTTTGCGTCGTAGTTCTCTTCGTGCCGCACGTGCGTCGCGTTTGGCAGATTTTTCTCGTCGGAGCACTTCCGTCACCAGCTCATCGGTCAAGATGAGCTTGGCTTCATTCATCTCTTCGATTGGAAGCAGGACTTCCGCCGATTCACCTTCCGCAACATCGTCACGGCGGATCCGCACTGCTTCACCTTCGGTTCCGGCGAGCACGCCACGAAAGCGCTTGCGGCCTTCGAACGGGACAAGGGTTTCAATCTTGGCGAGATGTCCGGCATAGCGCTCGAAATCGGACTTGCGTACCAGCGGACGATCGATCCCGGGAGACGAAATCTCCAACCGGTAGGTCCGGTCTATTGGATCCGCCACATCGAGGACGGGTGACAGTGCGCGCGACACCATTTCGCAGTCCTCGACCGTCATCGTGCCATCAGGGCGCTCTGCCATCACCTGTACGGTGCAGCCCTCGGCGGCCGATACGCGCACGCGCACGAGACGGTAACCGAGTTGCTCAACGACTGGCTCCACGATCGCGGCGACGCGCGCGGGAAGCCCCGGCTCGGTGATGAGCCGCGGTTCGTCTGCTGCGGCGCTGGCCGCAAAGTTCTCCAACGTGTCGCCTGTTGGCATCTGGTAACAAAAAAGAGCGGGCCCCGCGGGACCCACTCTCAAAACCCATTCGGTTATGAGGGTGTTAGTAACGCCGGAAATATAGCGATTTCTCGCGCCTGCGCAAGGGTCGGGGTGCCGGTTAACGGCTAACCGTTCCTTCAGAATCTACCCCTAAATTTGCGTAAAGCCTCCGGCCCAGGCGATTTTTTGAGCGTTTGCAGGTTCTTGTATGAGTGTTCCCGCGTCGCTGCTTCCGGAACTGGAAGACGTCGTCCAGCATGGTTCGGCGGAAAAGCGTGCGGAAACGCTCCGTCGCATTACCACTCTGTTTCTCGACGGCGTGCCGAGCTTCAACGCCGAACACGTCGCGCTGTTCGACGATGTCATCGGGTGCCTGATCGAGGAGATCGAAGCAAAAGCGCTCGCTGAACTTGCCCGCCGCATTGCACCGGTTCCGAACGCGCCACCTCGTGTTGTGAGCGCGCTCGCCAAGAATGACGACATCGAAGTCGCAGGTCCCGTTCTCAAGCAGGCACGGATCGACGAGAGCGATTTGATGCACATCGCTGAAACCAAAAGCCAAGCGCACTTGCTCGCGATGTCCACTCGGCTGGGGATCGGCGAAGCGCTTTCCGATATTTTGGTGGAACGCGGCAATCGCGATGTTGCACGTTCGATCGCCAACAATCCGAATGCGCAGCTCTCGACAAACGCATTCACGACACTTGTAAGGCGTGCCGAACAAGACGGCGTTCTGGCCGAAAAGGTCGGCATGCGCACCGACATTCCGCCGCGTCTTTTTCGACAACTTCTGATGCAGGCGAGCGACGTAGTGCAAAGGCGCCTGTTGTCAAAAGCAAAACCTGAAACGCAGGCGGAAATCCGGCGCATTCTCGCACAAGTCACCGACGAGGTCGCCGCCAAGGCTGCGCCGCGCAACTACACGGCGGCGCTTGCTGCGGTCCGCGCGCTGCACAAGGAGCGCAAGCTCGGCGAGAGCGATATTGCCGAATTTGCGAGCGCCGGAAAATATGAGGAAACGATTGCGGCTCTGGCAACGATGTGCGCAGTGCCGGTCGAGGTGGTGGATCGGCTAATGAACGGCGACCGTGCTGACCCGGTCCTGATCTTGGCGCGCGCGGTCGGGTTCGGTTGGCCGACTGTGAGAGCTGTTCTCAGAGCTCGCCCCGGCCCGAAACCTTCGCCGCAGTCGCTCGACGCGGCGCGCGAAAATTTTGAACGGCTGACGGCGACAACGGCACAGCGTGTTGTCCGGTTTTGGCAGGTGCGTCAGGGCACCGGGGAATAGTTATCTGCGCTCAAATATGAAATAGGCGGGCCTGCGCCCTTCGCGCTTGGCTTTTGCCTCGTAACGCGTGCCGCAAAATCCAGCCCACGGCTTACGCCAGTCATCCGCACGTTCTGCCGTCCATTTGAAATCTTTCGAGCGCAAAACCCGGGCGAGCGCGTAAGCGCCGTAGTCGCCGATATCGGTGGCAAACCGCAGCTCGCCGCCATGTTTCAGGATACGCGCGAGTCGCGTCAAACTTTCATCCTGGATGAATCGCCGTTTCCAGTGGCGCCGCTTCGGCCAAGGATCTGGATAGAGCAGGTCGATGCGCGACAATCCTTCGACGGGCAGCCAGTCGACGAGCTCACTCGCGTCGCCAAAATAAAGACGGATATTGCTCAGGGCGGTGTCGTTGATGGCAACCAATGCTTTGGCGATAGAATTCACGAAGGCGTCTGTCCCGAGAAATCCGATCCGTGGATGTGCTTTTGCCTCCGAGATCAGATGCTCGGCGCCGCCAAATCCGATTTCGAGTCGCACGCTATCGACTTCACTTGCAAACATCTTGCGGAGATCGGGACCCGCGGGGTTACCGAGGTCAAGCGCGAGTTTCGGCAGCAATGTATCGAAAAGGGCCGCTTGCCGCGGCCTGAGTGCATGACCCTTGCGGCGGCCGAAAAACGCGCGCGTTGGCTCTTTTCTGCCATCACCGTGCCGCTGCGAGAATTCCGATTTGCGTGGCAATGCCGTGCGATCCTAAGCAACATCGCCGGGGCGTAGGCGCTTGCCCCGGCGATGTCAGCTTAGTGCGAAGAAGCAGCGTCGGAAACGGCGTCTATCTCACCGCGCTGCGGATTGCTGGGGCAAGGTCGGTCCTCTCCCACGAGAAGCCGCCGTCCTTGTCGGGCGCGCGGCCGAAATGCCCGTAGGCCGCCGTGCGCTTGTAGATCGGCCGGTTGAGTTTGAGCGTGCGGCGGATGTTTGTCGGAGTGAGCCGGAACAACTCGGGCAAAATTTTCTCGAGCTTTTTCTCCTCGACCTTGCCTGTGCCGTGGGTATCAACCAGCACCGACATCGGGTCAGCGACGCCGATAGCATAGGCGACCTGGATCGTGCAGCGCTCGGCGACGCCGGCAGCTACAACATTCTTGGCAAGATAGCGCGCAGCATAGGCTGCCGAACGGTCGACCTTGGTCGGATCCTTTCCGGAGAACGCACCACCACCGTGGGGCGCGTAGCCACCGTACGTGTCGACGATGATCTTACGGCCGGTAAGACCACAATCACCGTCAGGTCCGCCGATCACGAAGTTGCCGGTCGGGTTGACCAGGAAGTCGGATGGCTTCTTCGGCATCCATCCCTTCGGGAGCGCGGACTCCACGGCGTCAGAGATCATCTCCTTGATCAGGCCGGGCGTATATTTCTTGCCGTTGCGGCTTTGCGCATTGTGCTGCGTCGATACCACGACCTTGGTACAGCCGATTGGTTTACCGTCGACGTAACGAATGGTGACCTGGCTCTTCGAATCGGGCTGCAGGTCGTAGAGTTGGCCGGAACGGCGCTTTTCCGACAGAACCTTGAGGATCTTGTGCGCGAAATAGATCGGCGCCGGCATGAATGAGTTCTTCTCGTAGACCTCGCTCTCGGTGCAGGCGAAGCCGAACATCATGCCCTGGTCGCCGGCACCTTCTTCCTCTCCGCCCTTCTTCTTCTTGGCATTCACGCCCATCGCGATGTCAGGCGACTGGCCATGTAGGAGTACCTCGACGTCGGCGCCGTAATACGAAAAGCCGTCCTGGTCATAGCCGATGTCCCTCACGACATCGCGTGCGATCTTGGTGATGAACTCGCGATCAACCACGGCCTTGTCGCCGTGCTTGCGGAACAACGGTGCCTGACCGCGCCCTTCGCCGGCGATGACTATCTTATTGGTTGTTGCGAGGGTCTCGCAGCCAAGCCGCGTGTTCACCAAGCTATCGTCGGCGATGCCGAGCTTGATGTCGTTTTCCAGAAATGCGTCGAGCACCGCGTCAGAAATCTGATCGCAGACCTTGTCCGGATGACCTTCCGAAACCGACTCGCTGGTAAAAAGAAAATTCGTGTGAGCCACCGCTACAACTCCTCCCGTGGCGCGGCTGCGTTGCCGCCTCATGCCATGTCGGGGGTGGTTCTTGCAGCGGCGGCGATGCAGGTCAAGATGCGGGCAGCGTTGGGCAGATGCCTCAAAACGATGGGATATGACCCTAGGTCAGTTGATTCCGGCGATTTGTTCGACGAGATCGACGATACGCCGCCGCAGCTTGCTGCTTTTTATACGCATAAAGGCCTTGGTCAAGGACAGGCCATCGGAAGTCGCAAGGAAGTCGGCGACGTAGGTCGGCGAGGGCGCTTCGCTCATGCCGCCGGCATGCCCCGACGAATGCGGCGCGCCTTCGAAGAAGAATGCAACCGGCACCTGGAGGATGTGCGCGATTTGCTGCAGCCGGCTGGCGCCAATGCGGTTAGTCCCTTTTTCGTATTTCTGAACTTGTTGGAAAGTGAGCCCAAGAGCATCACCCAGCTTTTCCTGACTCATGCTCAGCATCATTCGGCGCATGCGGACGCGTGAACCGACATGTCTGTCGATCGGGTTCGGCGCCTTCTTAGCCATAGATTTCTCCTATGCCCCCATTTCGGGCATAGTTGTCACAAGTGAAGGCGCTAGCGCAATGCGCGAGTCCTTGTAATCGGGAAACGCCGCGTAAATTTAGTCATAGATGTCAGCGGAATTTGTATCACTACATTCCGGTGGTATTTTCTTTAGCGACGATTTTGCTGCCTGATTTTCATGCAGCAACTTGCATAATGCTGTGAACAATTGCGCAATCTACGCGCGAAATCGCCTGCGCCCTACAACAAGCAGGCTGAGTAGCAAGACGGAACCCAGGAGATAGTTGCCGTACTTCACGTAAAGCGTCGGTTCGATCGCAGCCGGTAGCCGGGAGTCCAGCACGCCTTCGATTCCCAAGGGTAGTGAATTGATGATGCGTCCGACGGGGTCGACCACCGCCGAAATGCCGGTGTTGGCTGCACGTACCAAGGGCAGCCCTTCGGCGATCGCAAGGACACGTGCCTGCTGGAAATGCTGATACGGCCCGGAACTGATTCCGAACCAGCCATCGTTCGTGACATTGACCATCCAGCCCGGGCGCTCGCCGGGGGGCACTGCAGCACCAGGAAAGATCGCCTCGTAACAGACCAACGGGAGCATTTTTGGTGCGCCGAGAATGTCCATCGGGCGTCGGCGATCACCAGAGAGAAAGCCGCCGATTACTTTCGTCAATTGCATCAATCCCAGCCGTTCGAGCACGCGTTGGAACGGCAGGTACTCGCCGAACGGAACAAGATGCACCTTGTCGTAGATACCGCGGATCGACCCATTGGGGTCGACCACATAGATCGAGTTGTACGCGCGCTGGTCGCGCGGGTTGGCGTCCGACGCCGCCCGCACTGCGCCCGTTATCAGTACCGTTGACGGCCTGATCAGGCCGGCGATTTGCGCAAGCGCGTCAGGCTCGCGCGTCAGAAAGAAGGGAAAAGCCGCTTCCGGCCAAATGAGATGCGTCACGTCCCGGATGCCATTCGAACCTGGGCTTGTGACGCGATCTGACAGACGCAAGTAACGGCTCATTACGTCCGCCTTTGCCGAGTAGTTGAATTTCTCATCTTGCTGCAAATTGGGTTGCATGATGCGCAGGCGGACGCCGTTCACATATTCCGTTGGGTGCAACCACAGCCTTGCGGCGCCGTAACCGGCGAGCCCCGCGAGGACAATCAGTCCAAAAACGAGAGGGCGGTACGGATATCGCGTGTCGGCCTTATCGTCGGCGATGACGGCGGGACTCGCGCAAATGGCGACGCAGAGAAATGTAAGGGTCCATATCCCGGTCAACGAAACGCTTTGCGCGAGCACGAGCGGCTCAGTCAGTGCGTAGCCAAACGTATTCCAGGGAAACCCGCTGAGCAGGCGGCCGCGTAGCCATTCTGCAGCGGTTATCGCGGCGGCGAGCGCCAGGATTCGTTCGGACCCGCGTACCCAGATCAGCCGGGCGATCGCAAGTGCAAGGCCCGTGTAAAGCGCCAAATAAGCGGGTAGTCCGGCAACGGCGACAGGCAAAAGCCAGCCGAAGGTCTTAGCGTCGACGAGAAAGGCGTATCCGACCCAATAGAGTCCCGCGAGGAAATATCCAAAACCAAAACACCAGCCGGCCACCGCGGCGGTGATTGCGCCGCTCCAGCGTCCGGCGGTGGATCCGTCCGCGAGCCAGACCAGGACCGGGAATGTCACGAATAGGACAGGCCATGCGTTGATGGGCGGCATGGCCAAAGCCGAAGCGGCGCCGGCAACGAATGCAATGTTTGCGCGCCGCCAGCCAATGGCAAGCATGACGGCGTGGGCGAAGCGGGTAATGATCACGGCTGGCGCACGCCGGCCGGACCGGTGTCGTTGCGGGGTGACTTGTCATCGGGCGCCGCCGGCGAAGTCGTGACGCTCGAGAACATGCCATCGGCCTCGTTTCGCTTGCGCACCTCGCGCGGCCGCTCACGTCTCTCTTTCAGCCGGGTTATCCGGACGCGCTTGACGCGGCGTGGATCGGCGTCGAGAACTTCAAACTCGAAAAGATCCGGGCCGGGCACGATCTCTCCACGCACGGGTAGGCGCCCCGCGCGCGTCACGAGATACCCGCCGATGGTGTCGACGTCATCTATAGCGTCACCAACGTCGAAATCGTTGCCAACGGTCGCGATGACGTCTTCGATCTTGGCCCGCGCATCGGCAACGAATGAGCCATCAGGTAGCTGTGTGATCTCGGGCGTGGCGTCTTCGTCGTGTTCGTCGGCAATGTCGCCGACGATCTGCTCGACGATATCCTCGATCGAAGCGAGCCCGTCGGTGCCGCCATACTCGTCGACCACCAGCGAGAGGTGAATTCGCGTCGCCTGCATGCGCGCCAATAGATCGATGACGCGCATCGACGGCGGCACGAACAGGATCTCGCGGACGATCTTCGTCGCGGACAGCGGCGTAGCGAGGTTGATTGCCTTCAGGTCAAGACCTGCGGGCAGCGGCTTTTTACGCTTGGCGTTTTTTTCCGGATTGGCAGTCGCACGCGCGGTCATGAAGGCGATCAGGTCGCGTATGTGGACCATGCCGACCGGATCGTCGAGGGTGTCGTTGTACACCACAAGCCGCGAATGGCCCGCACCCTCGAACACTCGCATCAATTCGCCGAGCTTGATGTCCTGCTGAACGGCGACAATGTCGGCGCGCGGCACCATGACGTCGCCGACGCGGCGCTCGCGGAGGCCAAGGATGTTCCTGAGCATCCGGCTTTCGTCCGCAGTGAAACTGGAATCGCCGGGCCCGACGGCGTCGAGAACGTCCTGCAGATCGGCACGTGCAATATTTGGCTTTCGCCCGAACAGCGCGCGCAGCGCGCGGATGAACCAGTTCTCACCCCCGTTACGCGCCGGCGGCACCGGCACCGGCAGGTTTCGCGGCTCGTATGACGGAGCGCCGGCGGGCCTTGAACCAGATGGATGGCTTTCAGACATGGCGGCGGTCAGGCGTTGCCAAGATCGTGGGCGCGGTAGGGATCGGGCATGTTCAAACGCGTCATGATCCTGCTTTCGAGCCCTTCCATTGCCTCAGCCTGCGCGTCGGTCTGGTGATCGTAGCCGTTGAGGTGGAGAAATCCATGCACCGCGAGGTGAGCGAGGTGATGAAGAAAGTCGTGGGTCTCATCAGCGCATTCCCGTTCGAGCGTCTCGAAAGCGATCACAATATCGCCAAGCAGCCGTGCGCCGTCGCCGGTGTCGGGACCCGAGGCGGGAAACGACAAAACGTTGGTCGGCTTGTCGATGCCGCGCCAGTCCCGGTTGAGCGAGCGGATGGCCGAATCGTCGGTAAGCACAATACTGACTTCGCCGCCCGCTGTTGAGAGCGCTGCGGCTGCGGCAAGGACAGAGTTTCGCACGGTTTTTTCGGCGAGAGGCTGGCCGTGCCAGAGCGTTGACTCAATCCGGAGGTCGATGTGCAGCGGTGACGCGGGCCGTCCCGGTGGCGTCTTCATCCTTTTCCCTCGCGCGTGGGGACGCTGCGATCGTAAGCCTCGACGATGCGGGCCACGAGTTCGTGGCGGATGACATCCTCATGTGTGAACGCTACATGACCGATGCCTTCAATGCCTTTCAGCAGTTTGACGGCTTCCGCAAGGCCGGAAGTTTGGCCGTGCGGCAGGTCGACTTGGCTTGGATCTCCCGTGACGATCATGCGGCTGTTTTCACCCAGCCGCGTGAGAAACATTTTCATCTGCATGGAGGTCGTGTTCTGCGCCTCGTCCAGAATGACGGCGGCGTTCGAGAGCGTTCGGCCGCGCATAAAAGCAAGCGGTGCGATTTCAATTTCACCGGCTTGCAGCGCCCGCTCGACGATGCGCGCGTCCATCAAGTCATAGAGCGCGTCGTAGATTGGGCGCAGATAGGGGTCGACTTTTTCGCGCATGTCGCCGGGAAGAAAGCCAAGACGTTCGCCAGCTTCGACCGCAGGGCGCGACAAAATGATACGGTCAACTTCTTTGCGCTCGAACATCTGAAGTGCCTGCGCAACGGCGAGCCAGGTCTTGCCCGTGCCGGCAGGCCCGGTCCCGAACACCAATGCGTGGCGCTTGAGCGCCCGGATATAGGCATCCTGCGCAGCCGTGCGCGCACGTACCGGCCGCTTACGCAAGTTGATCTCTTCGAATGCCGGCCGCGGCGCGGCAGGGTCGTAGTCGAACAGCGAGCCCTGCGCGATCGCCTGACGGATGGCCCCTTCGACGTCGCCCTGGCTCAAGTCGCGGCCACGCTTGAGTTGCTCATAAAGTCCCTCGAGAACGTGACGCGCCTGTTCGCACGCCCCGCGCGAGCCTTCGATCGTGACGTGATTGCCTCGCTGCTCGGCGACCACACCGAGGCGACGCTCGATCAGCGCAAGATTTTGTCCGTATTGTCCGAACAGCATTGACGCGAGCTTGTTGTCTTCGAACGCAAGCACGGTCTGGGTCGTGGCCGTCTCCTCGGAGGCGGCAGCGGACGGGATCACGGGATCCTTTGTGCGCAAGGCTGGTTCAGGCTCCTGCTGTTGTGAGCGCTACTGCACGGCTTTCATCGGCGAGGCTGCCAAAAAGGCTGTTGCTGCCGACTTCGTCGATGGTCACGCGGTGCACCGAGCCGATGGAATCGACCGGCGCCATGACCTGCACCGCCTGCAGATAGGGCGATCGGCCCACAAGCTGCCCGGGCAGTTTGCCCGGCTTTTCAAGAAGCACGTCGACGGTGCGTCCGGCAAATCCGGCGTTGAAACGGCGTTGATTGCGCGTAATGGCGGACTGCAGGCGTTGCAGGCGCTCGGACTTCACGTCTGCCGGAAGCTGCTCTTCCATTTCGGCGGCGGGCGTCCCGGGGCGCGGCGAGTATATGAAGGAGAATGCGCCCGCGTAACCAACCTCGTCGACCAACGCGAGGGTATTGCGGAAATCCGACTCGGTTTCACCGGGGAAGCCGACAATGAAATCGGATGTAAAAGCAAGGTCCGTACGGCTCGCACGAAGGCGCGCAATCACGTCGAGATAATCCTTACGCGTATGTTTGCGGTTCATCGCCGCAAGGATACGGTCGGAACCAGATTGCACCGGCAGGTGCACGGAGGGCATCAGCTTGGGCAATTCGCGATGGGCCGCGACCAGATCGTCATCCATGTCGCGCGGGTGGCTCGTCGTGTAACGGAGACGAAGAATGCCGCGGACCTCGGCAAGGCGGCGAAGCAATCTGCCGAGGCTTGATGCGGCTCCCTCTGGTTCGGGCCCGTGATAGGCATTCACATTCTGTCCGATCAGCGTCACTTCGCGCACGCCGCCATCCGCCAGCCGTTCGACTTCGGCAACGATCTTTTCAACCGGGCGCGATACTTCCGCGCCGCGCGTGTAGGGCACGACGCAGAACGTGCAGAACTTGTCGCAGCCTTCCTGAACGGTGACGAACGCTGAGATGCCGCGCTTGGCGATCGCATCCCGTTTCGGTGCCGCCAGGGCTTCAAACTTGTCTTCGACCGGAAAATCTGTGTCGATGACTTTCTCGCCCCGTTGCGCGCGCGCGACCATCTCCGGCAGCCGATGGTAGTTCTGCGAGCCGACCACCAGGTCAACGGCACCCGCGCGCCGGATGATTTCGCGGCCTTCCGCCTGGGCGACGCAGCCGGCGACCGCGATCAGCATGCGACGGCCGTCGCGCGCGGCCACTTCCTTCATTTCCCGGATGCGGCCGATCTCGGAATAGACCTTTTCGGCCGCCTTTTCGCGGATGTGGCAAGTATTGAGGATGACAAGGTCGGCGTCTTCGGGCGATGTCGTCTCGTTGTAGCCCGCGGGCGCCAAGGTGTCCGCCATACGATGGGAATCGTAGACGTTCATCTGGCAGCCGAATGATTTGACGTGGACTTTGCGAGCTTTGCTCATGCCATTTCGATGCGAAGCGTGTCCAATTTACCCGCCGTGCTGGGATTTGTCCCGAGAGACCATATATTTGATTTTACAACGATTTTAAGACTTAGATGGTTCGCGCAGAAGATAAATCCTCAGCTGGCATGCGCGTTTTGCACGGTCAATGGCCGTCCGCGCAAGGCCGAGGCGAGCAGGCCGCGCACCGAGCTTTCGAGCCGCGTGGTCATGGCTTTGCGGTCGATTTCAACATCTGCTGGAACTGCTTCGCCATAACTGACGACGGCATCGACCGCGCCCAGCTCGATGAATGCCTTGATGTGCGGCAGGAAATCGAGGTCGCCATACCACGCCACCAGCGGGCGGTGCTGGCGGCCCATGGGGATGCCGTGCAGGCCGGTGTAGCTGATCGACATCGGCTGAATAAGGGTGTTGCCGGCGTGTGTGGACGCCTCTTCTACCGCACCAAGCAATGCCGAGCGGAATGGCAGAACGCGGTTGCCGTCGCTTGAGGTGCCCTCGGCAAAAAGGACCACCGACACGCCGTCCTTCAGCCGCTTGACGATGTCGGCTACGGCTTCACCGGCCTGATGCCGTCGCGTGCGGTCGACAAAGACCGTCCGCTGCAGTTTTGCCGCGATGCCGACCAACGGCCAGCTTGCTACTTCACGCTTGGCAACAAAGGCGACGGGCGCAAGCGATCCGATGACGAGAATGTCGGCCCACGACACGTGATTGGAGACGTAGAGGACGGCACGGTCGTGCATCGGCGTGCCGTTCACGTGCACGCGTATGCGAAGTAGTGTGCACAGCACTCGATAGTAATTAGAAGCGATGAAGCCCCAACCGGGCAATCCAAGCTTGCCAAGCGTCCACTGGAGTAAAATCAGCAGCGGCGTCGTCGTGAAAAAGAATGCCGCGATGAAAAGCGCGCGCGCCATCAGCGTTTAGTTCCGGAGAATCATGCTTAGCGCTTTTTGTCGTCGCTCAATGGCACGGCATAAAGCTCGAGCCGATGGTCGACGAGTTTATAACCGAGCTTGCGCGCGACTTCGGCCTGCAGGCGTTCGATTTCCTCGGATTGAAATTCGATCACTTCGCCGTTGCGGAGGTTGATCAGATGATCGTGGTGGGCGTCAGGGCTGGTTTCATAGCGCGCCCGCCCATCGCGGAAATCGTGCCGCTCGATAATGCCGGCATCTTCAAAAAGACGCATCGTGCGGTAGACGGTCGAAATCGAAATATGCTCGTCGACCTTGGCACAGCGCCGGTAGAGTTCCTCAACGTCGGGATGATCGTCCGACTGCGCGAGCACGCGTGCGATTACCCGACGCTGCTCGGTCATGCGCATGCCCTTGGTGGCGCATAGCGCCTCGATGTTCTTCTTATCGAAATTGCGCTTGCTCGCGGCAGTCACGTTGGCGTCTCTCTGGAGCCCAGGTCCTTCAGTCGAGCCCCCAATATCATATTGGCCGTGTCTGGTATGTGTCCACCGCAGGCTCAGACCAAGTCGCGGCGCAGAATCAACGCAGTGGCGGCCGTTGCGTCGGTACCGGGATAATAGCCAAGACGACGTGAGATTTCTTGGAAGCCGGCGTGCTCATAAAGCCGCAGCGCCGGTACATTGTGCTCATCGACTTCAAGGAAAATAGTGCGTGCACCAAGGCCGGCTAAGCGGCGCAGATGAAGGTTGAGCAGCTTGCGCGCAAGTCCGCGGCCGCGCTGCCGGTCGGCGACGGCGACGGAAAGGATTTCCGCCTCATCCTCTACAAGCCGCGACAGGACAAATCCGTCCAGCTTGGCGCCGTCGGTTGCCCGGTGTGCGATCACATGCCGGTCAAGAAGCAGACCTTCGACCTCCTGCTCGCTCCAACCGCGACGGAATGACATGCCGTGAAGTACCGCGATTGCGGATGCGTCGCGCGCGCTTGCCTCGGTTATCGACGGCTCGGAGCGGTTGAACAGATTGCTGATGAAACCGATCATCGCCGGGCCAATTGCACCGCATCCTGCGGATGCGCGTCCGGTGGACGAAGGTAAAGAGGTTTGGGCGGCGTGCCGGTGTCGGATGCAGCGGCGCCGAGTCGCGCGACCCAATTGATGTCGGGTGCACCACGCTGGTCGACTTTCGTCGGCGCACGTTCGCCGGCGGGCCACAGCGCTACGAGCTTGGCGGCAGCGGTTCCAGTGACGCGCGGCATACCGGTTGAGGAAACGCGCAAGGCCTCACGCAGCGGTGCGATGCGAGGTGCGACAAGCGTGCGGCCGCCTGGGCCGAAAACCTGCAGATACACATGATCGTGCCGCGCATCAATCGCGACCACGACCGGCAGCGTATCGTCGGCCGCAATGAATGGCGCGGCGAAGGCGGCAAGCGTCGTTAGTCCGATTGCGGGCTTGCCCGAAGCAAGCGCAATGCCGCGCGCGGCCGCGATGCCGACTCGCAGACCGGTGAAGCTTCCCGGTCCGGTCGTCACTGCGACGCGGTCAATGGCGGAGAAATCAAACTGAACGCGGTCGAGCACCCGTGCGACCAGGGGCATCAACGCTTCGGCATGACCACGCTGCATCGGCAACGATTCGTGCGCGCGCAAATCGGGGCGGTCGGTATCCAACACGGCGACCGAGCAGGCCTCGAGCGCGGTATCGATGGCAAGAACGCGCATGAATTGAGTTTACCACCGTCACGGCCGGGCTTGTCAGCGCGCCGGCCACGTCTTCACAACAACGCCAAAACGTCGATGCCCGGCGCATGGGCCGGGCATCGTCGAAATAGCTCAGATATTGGGCCTACATCGGCCTTACCTCGACAACATCGGGAACGAAGTGCCTGAGCAGGTTCTGGATGCCGTGCTTGAGGGTCGCCGTCGATGATGGGCAGCCAGAGCAGGCGCCCTTCATATCGAGGTACACGATCCCCTCCTTGTAGCCGCGAAAGGTGATGTCGCCGCCGTCACCGGCCACTGCCGGGCGCACGCGCGTCTCGATCAGATCCTTGATGGTGGCGACGGTCTCGGCGTCCTTGGCGTCGAAAAATTCATCCGCCGCGACATCGCTCGGGCTTGCGTCGCCGTTAAGCAACGACGCACCCGACATGTAGTGCTCCATGATGGCGCCGAGAATCGCCGGCTTGAGCTGCTGCCACTCTCCTTCGGTTTTGGTCACCGCAATGAAATCGGATCCGAAGAACACGGCGCCGACATTGGGAACCTCGAACAACTTGGCGGCGAGCGGCGATTGCGCCGCGGCATCCTTCGTCGGCATGTCGAGGGTGCCAGTCTCGAGCACGGGTCGGCCGGGCAGAAACTTCAGCGTCGCCGGATTGGGCGTAGCCTCGGTCTGAATGAACATCGAAATTGCTCCTTGCCTCAACGGGTTCAAGGCCCGTGGGTGGTCAAATCATAGCGCATAAATGGCGCTTGCGGTGCTTCCGGTCAACCGGCTGGAAATGGCCTCAAATCAGGAACTGGCGTCGATATCGTCGTCGCTCAGATGGCCCGGCACCAGCGCGACCGGGATTGGAAACGTTCCGGCGGTCTTGGCAAGGTTCGATACCAAGGGGCCCGGGCCTTCCTTGCCGGTGCCGGCGGCCAGCACCAAAATACCGATGTCGGCGTCTTCGTCGATCAGCTTGATGATCTCTTCCGACGTGTTGCCTTCGCGAATGACGCGGTCGGGCGTGATCTTGGCGATCTTCTTTGCGCGCGCGGCAAATTTATCGAGCGCGGCGTTTGCTGCCTCCTGCGCCTCAGCCTTCATGAGATCGGCAACGCCGAGCCATTGCTGATTGCGATCGCCCGGCTCGATCACGCGCAGCATCACGATCTGTGACTTCGTACGACCGGCGCGCTTCGCCGCCCAGTAGACGGCGCGATCGCATTCCTCGGTGTCGTCGATGACCACCAAATATTTCCGCTTGTGGCCGGCCTCGTAACTGCGGCGCTTGCTGCTCATGGTCGCGACGCTCCCGTCCGATCATATGCGCTGTGACGAATGCACAAGCGGACAATGGTGGCATGCCGCCCGGCGCGACGACAAGGCGGATATTCTGCGCCGCAAACTAGCGGCGCACGAAACCGACGATATCCTTGACCGCCTTCATGGTTTCGGCGGCAATTGCCTGCGCGCGCTGCGAGCCGTCGGCCAGGATCGAGTTGATATAGACAGGATCCTGTACGAGTTTCTTCATTTCCGCACCGATCGGCCCGAGTTTCGCGACCGCGAGATCAACGAGCGCAGTTTTGAAGGTCGAAAACTGGCCGCCGCCGAACTGGCCAAGTACATCGGCTTTGCTCACGCCTTGCAGCGCCGCGTAGATGCCGACCAGGTTGTCGGCTTCAGGACGCGGCGCAAGGCCTTTCTCCTCGCTCGGCAAAGGTTCCGGATCAGTCTTGGCCTTGCGGATTTTCTGCGCGATGGCATCCGCGTCGTCGGTCAGGTTGATGCGGGAGTAATCGGATGCCTCCGACTTTGACATCTTCTTCGAGCCGTCACGCAGTGACATCACGCGTGTCGCCGGACCTTGGATGATCGGCTCCGGTTGCGGAAAGAAAGTTTCGCCGAAGCCGTGCGCCTGGATCGACGCCGAGAAGTCGTTGTTGAATTTCTGCGCAATGTCGCGCGACAGCTCGAGGTGCTGCTTCTGATCCTCGCCAACGGGAACGTGCGTTGCACGGTAAACGAGGATGTCGGCCGCCATCAGGTTCGGATAGACGTAGAGGCCGACCGACGCGTTCTCGCGATCTTTGCCGGCCTTTTCCTTGAACTGCGTCATCCGGTTGAGCCAGCCGACGCGCGCGACGCAATTGAAGACCCAGGCGAGCTCGGCGTGCTCGGCGACCTGGCTCTGGTTGAAGATGATGTGCTTCTTCGGATCGATGCCACAGGCTAGGAACGCGGCCGTCACCTCGCGCGTGGCGCGCGGCAATTCGTTTGGATCTTGCCACACGGTGACGGCATGAAGATCCACGACACAATAGATGCAGTCATAGCGATCCTGCAGCGCCACGAACTTGGTGATGGCGCCAAGATAGTTGCCGAGATGCAGGTTGCCGGTCGGTTGCACGCCGGAAAAAACGCGTTCCTTGAACGCCATTGCCCGTCCTCATTGCCTTGCGCGGGAGCCATGCCACGCCGGAGGCGCGCCGCGCAAGGCCCTTACGATTTTCGTTGCAGGGCGGCCAGCTCTTTGAGCGTTACGACGCCGAGCAATCGCAGCGCGGCGAAGTAGACGGCGACGCCGAGCGTCACCAGTGCGGCAAGGATCGCCAGTCGTGCGGTCGATGACGTACCGCCCGCGCCAATCAAGTGATTGGCGCAGCCGACCGCAACGGCCATTGCGATCGTGGCGAGGCAAATGCCAGGCAGGCGGCGCCAGGCCTCGGCATCGATCCGCAGCCAGCGGCGGCGAAAAAGCAGGGTGCCGAGCAGCCCGGCCCCGAGCCAACCCGATACGGCAATTGCCGCCGCAACACCGACGTACCCAAACCGTGGAAACAGCAGCGCGCCGCCAATGATGGCTGCGGTGAGACCGCCAAGGGCGGCCAGCATGGGGGTGAGCGTGTCCTCGTGCGCGAAAGAAACCGCGCCGAACACCTTCTCGAGTACGTGTCCGGGGAGCCCCGCACAAATCGCCACCAGCGCAGCCGCTACCGCGGCCGTATCCTGGGCGCCGAATGCACCGCGTTCGAACAGGCCGCGCGCAATCGGCTCTGCCAGGAGCGCGAAGCCGGTAGCCGCCGGCAAAGCAAATCCAATAGCGATTTCATAGGCGCGCGACTGGGCCGAGGCGAATTGGCCCTCATTGCGGGCATGCACGCTGCCCGCAATACGCGGCACAATCACGGCCGCGACGGCAATCGAAGCGATACCGAGCGGCAGTTCGTAGAGGCGGTTGGCGTAGTAGAGCCACGACACGGCGGCGGGCGATGCCGAGACGATCGCGGTGGCGGCGATCAGCTTCAATTGAGGGATGCTGGTCGCGATCAGACCTGGCAGTGCCCGTCCGAAGAACACGCCAGTCTGATCGCGCGCAGCAGCCGGGCGAGCTCGTTGCCACCGTCTCCCAGTCGTCAACCAGACCATGGCCGCGGCAAGAAGCTGGATCATGCCCGCCGCGGTGACGGCAAGTGCGATCCAAAAGGTGATTTGATAGCGCTCGATCGGTTCGTCAGGCAGAACCAGCAGCGCCAGCAGCATGGTCAGGTTAAACAAAACGGTTATGACGGCCACGACACCCACGCGGCCGTCGGCGCTGAGAGCGGCGGCGATCACCGCGACGAGTCCCGCAAGCAGGATGTACGGCGCGGTCATGAATAGCAGGAACGCCGCAAAAGATTGTTGCGCGTCATCGAAGCCCGGCGCGATGCCGGCGATGATATAGCGTCCGAGAAACACGGCGAGTAGTGCAATGCTGCCCGCCACACAGAACATCATGAGCAGGGCGCGCCGCGTGAAGCGGTCGGCATTGGCTGCGCCATCCGTGCTGCCACGCAGCTTGGTCCAGATCGGCACGAATGCGCTATTGAGAGCGCCCTCCGACAATAGGCGGCGAAAAAAATTGACCACCTGGAGAACAGCAAACAATGTCTCTGAATAAGGCCCGGTACCCAACAGGGCCGCAATCCAGGCGTCGCGCACATAAGCCAGCAGCCGCGACACCAGCGTGCCGCCGCCGACGGTGGTGATATCGCGTGCGAGCGACATTTTGATGATTCCCTCGCGACTACTCTAGGCTCGTGGGCACAGGCCCGTCATCCACGCAGTGCGCATAAGCTTGCCGCCGCCTGATGCCCCGATATAGTGCGCGCGCGCCATTCAAGAGGACAACACATGACTGCTCTCCGCTATGACGTGCTTGGCATCGGCAACGCCATCGTCGATGTGATTGCCCGCGCCGAAGATAACTTCCTGGTGGCGCAAGGCATGAACAAGGGCACGATGGCGCTGATCGACGAAGCACGGGCGCAAGCGATCTACGCGGCGATGGGCCCGGCGATGGAAAGCTCGGGAGGCTCTGCGGCAAACACGATCGTCGGCGTCGCGAGCTTTGGTGCCCGCACGGCCTTCGTCGGCAAGGTGAAAGACGACAAGCTGGGGCACAGCTTCATCCATGATATCCGCGCTGCCGGTGTGTCCTTCGATACCAAGCCTGCCTTCGGCGGTCCGTCCACGGCGCGCTGCTACATCATGGTGACGCCCGACGGCGAGCGCACAATGAACACGTTTCTCGGCGCCGCCCAGGACTTGCGGCCGGCCGACATCGACGAAGGGCAGGTGGCGAGCGCCGCAGTCACGTACCTCGAAGGCTATCTATGGGATCCGCCGCAGGCTAAGGAGGCCTTCGTCAAGGCTGCGGGCATCGCGCACAAGGCGGGTCGCCGCGTCGCACTCACGTTGTCGGACGCCTTCTGCGTCGACCGTTATCGTGCGGAATTTCTCGACCTGATCCGAAAGGGTGTCGTCGACATTGTGTTCGCCAACGAGCGCGAGCTGCACAGCCTGTATGAGACCGCCGACTTCGATACCGCCGTCAAGGCGCTGCGCGGTGAGGCCAAGCTCGCAGTGGTGACGCGCAGCGAAAAGGGCTGCGTTGTTGTTTCGCGCGAGGCGGTCGAAGCGGTGCCAGCGGAACCGGTCGCGCAGGTGGCGGACGTCACCGGCGCCGGTGATCTGTTCGCGGCCGGCTTTCTTGCCGGTCTTGCTCGGGGCAAGGATCATCGCACCTCCGCCCGCCTTGGTGGCATTGCGGCAGCCGAAGTCATACAGCACATCGGCGCGCGGCCGGCCGTGTCGCTGAAGGCGCGTGCAGCCGAGAACGGCGTCGCGGTCTAGCTGCTACATTTCGGATGGGAATTAAGCGTGAGATGCCAGCGATGCCGGCATCTCACGCGGGACCCAAGGACGCCCGGTGCGACGTTATCCGGGCGCGGTGCAAGGTCCTCTCGATTGATAGGGGGCGCGGCCGCTTGCCAGCAAGCCATTGGTAACCAGTTGGTAACCAAACATGGTTACCGACTGATGAACGCCCGATTGAGGACCAGTGCCATGGCCAACCGCAAGCAAATTGAGAGTGCCGGCGACGATCCCGTAGCAAATCCGGACAACGCACCGCAGCAAGGGCAGACCGAACTGCCGTTGGTCGACTCGCCTTCGCTCTCGCCGACGCCATCAGACGCGGCCAGCGAATCGGTGGCGGAGGTGCCAGCCACCCTCGAAGCGGCAGCGGCGGTCAGCAAGGCGGACATCGATAATAAAGAAAAGCCGACCGACATTGCCCAAGCAGCACGGGCGCGATGGCCGCAGCTCCGCCTGCGTCCGCGCCACCGGCGCTACGCCATGCTTGCCGCTTCGGTTGCAATCGCCGCTGCCGTCGGCGCGCTGGCCGGCGCGGCGATGACAGGCGGATTCGCCAAGCCCGCTTCGGTCGATGTTGCAGGTCTTGAAGAGAGCAAGGCGGTACAACAGTCGATCGCGCGTCTTTCCAAGGACGTTGCCAGCCTGAAGGCAAGCGTTGAAGCCGCAAACAAATCGGCGCACAGCCAATTCGCCAAGGCCAGCGAGCGTCTGGCGCGCGACAGCGCGGAAATCACCGGTGCGATCACGCCGCCGCAAACGGTGCCGCCGACATCGTCGGCCGCGGCACCGTTGCCGCCAGTACGTCCGGCCGCCGCAGCGGAGGCGCTGCGGCGCCCGTCGGTCATCAACGACTGGACGATTCGCGAGACGCGCGATGGCTTTGTCTACGTGCAAGGTCACGGCGACATTTATCAGGTCGTGCCGGGCGCGCCTTTGCCGGGCATTGGCCCGGTCGAGCAGATCAAGCGGCAGGACGGTCGCTGGGTCGTAGTCACACCGAAGGGCATCATCGTCTCGATGCGCGACCGCCGCTATTTCGAGCAGTTCTAGACCGCTCAACGCGAACGACGTTTAGCGGCGCCTTCGGGCGCCGCTCTTCATTTGCGCGTGAGGTCGGTGGCAAGCGCCGTCAAACCATGGCAGATTCTCGCACCTTCAATCGGCGCGGGTAGATGTCATGCATTGCGCTTCGAAAATTCTCATTGCGACGGCATCTGTCGTTGCCGCTGTGGTGCACGCGCAAGCGCAAGGAGCCGCGCCTTCGCCCGCCAAGCCTGAAATGATGGAGAGTTGCCCGGGTCTCGTCGCCTCGCGGCCGCCCTTGGTGACACCCGCTGCCTTTCGTCTTGCCGCGCTTGAGCGCGGTCAGGCACGTCTGACTTATGTCGGCCACTCGACATTCCTGATCGAGAGCCCGCAGCTGGTGCGCCTTGCGACCGACTACAATGATTACGTCAGGCCGACTGTGTTGCCCGATATTGCGACAATGAACCACGCCCACAGTACGCACTACACCCTGTCGCCCGATCCCGGGATCAAATATGTGCTGCGCGGCTGGTCCGAAGATCAAAAGCCGGCGCGTGTCGATGTCCAGTACAAGGACGTCCGCGTGCGCAATGTGCCGACAAACATCCGCACCTATGATGGCGGCACCGAACGGCATGGCAATTCGATTTTCATCTTTGAGGTCGCGAACCTGTGCATCGCGCACCTCGGCCACCTGCACCACACGCTCACGCAGCAGCAACTCAATGAGATCGGCCGGGTCGACGTGGTGCTGGTGCCCGTCGACGGATCCTACACGCTTGATCTTGATGGCATGGTCGAGGTGCTGCATGCGATGAAAGCGCCGCTGATGATCCCCATGCACTATTTCAGCGCCTATACACTCGACCGGTTCCTGCAACGTGTGCGACGGGAGTGGGATGTCGAAGTCGCCGAGATACCATCGCTGGTGGTGTCGAAGGCGACTCTCCCGGCAAAGCCGAAGGTGCTGGTGCTGCCCGGCCATTAACCGCGCCAATTAGCGTAAATACGAGAAGGCTCGCCAAATTCCGGCCGCGATTGCCCGTTTATCAACAGGGCCAGTTGACCTGACGGAACCAATGATTAGTTGTCGCGTTCCTGATCCGAATTTTTGAATGGATACTGAGGTTATTTTCATGGTCCAGACTTGGAGCACTTGGAAGCGATTTCCCGATGCGCAAAGCGGCGATCATGTCGAAGCGCCAATCGGGCCCGGAGTCTACGAAGTCCGCCACACCATGACCGGCCGGGTTGTCGCCTTTGGCCACTCGGGCAACGTTGCAAATTCACTTGCCGATCTGAAACTGAATGGCGGCGCTGGCACGTTCGCCCGACTCTTTCGCAAGCAGCCTCTGGTGTCGCGGGTCTCCGACCTTGAATATCGCACTTGCGCGGCGGCCAGCCGCGCGGAAGCAAAGACGGCCGCCAGCCGCTTGATGGGCCTGCGACAGACAGCGTGGCGCCGCCGCACGGATATGGGCTGGGCCGCGCGCCACTAGGGCTGGTTTTCTGCAGCGATTTGAAATGCGGCCGGCCTACGCCGGCCGTTTTGCTTCTGGTCCGGCACGCTTCCGGTCCTTCCCGGAGTTCGTATAAAGTCGCTCCGAAATAGGGGAATGGACAGCCATGTTGAGTGCGGAGCAGAACGATTTCATTGCCCGGACCGGCCCAGGCACACCGGCGGGTGGCTTGATGCGGCGCTACTGGCAGCCTGCGGCGCTGGTTGACGAGCTCTCGGGTAACCGACCGGTGAAGCCCGTCCGGCTGTTCGGTGAAGACCTGGTGATCTTCAAGGACGACAAGGGCCGCTATGGCCTGATCGGCCGGCGCTGTCCGCACCGCGGCACCGACCTCGCATATGGTCGGCTTGAGAATGGCGGCCTGCGTTGCGCCTTCCATGGCTGGCTGTTCGACGTAAACGGCAAGTGTCTTGAGACGCCGGCCGAGCCCGACGACAGCAATCTCTGCGCCAACATCAAGCAGAAATCTTATCCGGTGGTCCAGAAAAGCGGCATCCTGTTCGCCTATCTAGGACCGGGTGCGCCGCCGGCATTTCCGCATTTCGACTGCTTCATCGCGCCCGACAGCCACACGTTCGCGTTCAAGGGTATGATCGACTGCAACTGGCTGCAGTCTCTCGAGGTCGGGATCGATCCCGTGCACACCTCGTTTCTGCACCGGTTTTTCAGTGACGAAGACCCGAGCCAGGCCTACGGGAAAATGTTCCGCGACACCTCGCGCGATTCAGACATGCCGATGTCGCGCATCATGCGCGAGTTCACGCGCCCGCGCATCGAGGTCGAGCCGACCGAATTCGGGTTCCGGCTGGTCACGCTGCGGCAGGTCAGCGAGGCGAGCACGCATGTGCGCGTGACCAATCTGATGTTTCCGAACGCCTTCATCATCCCGATGAGCCGCGAGATGACGATCTCGCAATGGCATGTGCCGATCGACGACGAGAAGCACTATTGGTACGCGATCTTCACCAGCTTCGGCGCGCCCGTGAACAAGGATGAGATGCGCCGGCAGCGGCTCGAGCTCTATCAGTTGCCGGATTACATCCCGAACAAGAACAAGAGCAACGACTACGGTTTTGATCCGCACGAGCAGGAGCACGACACCTATACCGGCATGGGCGCCGACATCAATGTGCACGACCAATGGGCCTGCGAGTCGATGGGCGCGATTCAGGATCGCACCAACGAGCACCTCGGTACGTCCGACAAGGCGATCAGCGCATATCGCAAGCTCTTGCGTCAGGCGATCGAGCAATCCGGCAAAGGCGAAAAGCCGATCATGGTGCTCGATCCCGCCAAGGCGGCAAGCATCACCGGGCCGCCGGCGATCGACGGCATCGGCCCGGTCGACGATTGGCAGAGCTATTGGCAAAAGACCGAGGCAGCAAAACGCAAGGCCGCAAGCTGGGCTAACGGACATTAAGGCGAATGCCCCCGCGTTCGCGTAAGCCGGTCACTTTCGTCGAGCGCCATAGCCTGTGGAGCGACGCACAGGCAAAGGCCGCTACGCAAGTCGAGCGCATTATCAAGAAAGAGAAACTTGAGGTCGTGCGCTTTTCATTCGCCGACCAGCACGGCGTGTTGCGCGGCAAGACCCTGCTCGCATCCGAGGCGGCGAACGCGATGCGCAGCGGCGTCACCATGACGACTACGCTGCTCGCCAAGGACACCGCGCACCGGACGGTCTATCCGGTGTTCACGCCGGGTGGCGGCTTCGCAATGAAAGAGATGCAGGGCGGCGGCGACTTCGTCATGGTCGCCGATCCGGCGACGTTCCGCATGCTGCCCTGGGCGAACAAGACCGGCTGGCTCCTGTGTGACATCCATTTCACCAACGGCAAGCCGGTGCCGTTCTCCACGCGCGCCCGCTGCCGGGACGCACTTAACATGTTGGCCAAAGCGGGCTTCGATTTCCTCGCCGGATTGGAGGTCGAATTTCACCTGTTCAAGATTGAGAATCCCCGGCTTGCGCCGACCGATGCGACCTGGCCGCCAGAGGCGCCGGAAGTGAGCTTGCTCACGCAGGGCTATCAATATCTCACCGAGTCGCGGTACGACATGCTCGATCCGGCCCTGGAAGTTCTGCGCCGCGGTATCGAAAAGCTCGGCCTGCCGCTGCGTTCGGTGGAATCGGAGCTCGGGCCCAGCCAATGCGAATTCACCTTTCGCCCGCAAGCCGGCCTGGCCGCCGCCGACACCATGGTGCTCTTCCGCGCGGCTGCAAAGCAGATTGCTCGACGCCATGGGATGCTTGCGAGCTTCATGTGCCGTCCTGCGCTCCCCAATGTGATGTCGAGCGGCTGGCATCTGCACCAATCGCTGCTCGAAGCAAAATCAAGCCGGAACGCCTTTGCTTTCGATCACGCCGATATGTTGTCGACCGTCGGCCGTTACTACCTTGGCGGCCTGCTGGCGCACGCACGCGCAGCGGCGGCCTTCACGACGCCGACGATCAATGGTTACAAGCGCTATCGCCCCTATTCGCTTGCGCCCGATCGCGCCATCTGGGGGCGCGACAACCGCGGCGTGATGATCCGCGTGCTCGGCCAGCCCGGCGATCCCGCCACCCGTCTTGAAAACCGGGTCGGCGAGCCTGCGGCAAATCCGTATCTCTACGTCGCTTCGCAGGTCTATTCCGGGCTCGACGGCATTGCGCGCAGGCTCGATCCAGGGCCTTCCGCGGACACGCCCTACGAGGCGGCAGCGGCACTACTTCCGAAAAATCTCAGCGAGGCCCTGACCGCGCTGCGCGCTGACGAAACATTTCGGGCCGGCTTTGGCGGCGGGTTCATCGACTATTACACGCACATCAAGGCGGCCGAGATCGAACGCTTTCAAAAGGAAGCCGCCGATCAGCCGGACGTCACGCCTTGGGAGCAGAAGGAATACCTGGACTTGTTCTGATGCCTTACGCAACGACGCTAGAGTCCTGTATCGGCGCCCGGATTGTGAAATTCGCAGAAATTTAACCGCGTTCGTAAATAACGCCGGTCCGGAAAAAAGCCCTTTGGTTTTGGCGGCTATGGTGCCAGGAAATCCGATGGAGTGGGACTCATGCGAACGATTTTCGTATTTCTGGTAGCGGGTCTGATTGTGTTGCTCGGTGGCGCGTCTTACGCCGCCGATGTGAGGCTCGACCATAAGCGCGCACACGCGCGAGGTGCTGGCACCTTCGATCAGCGCCTGCGTGTCGTCGAGCAGAGGCCTTACTGCGGAAATTGTGAGGCGCCCTTCGGCCGCACCCATTCCGCCAACGTCGTGCGCCTGCGCTTCATCAACTGGCCGTATTGGCAGGAAAGCTGCGCGGCCGGCGCCTGCGGGGAATATTACCCCGTTATGCGGTCCTGCGTCTTTTGGGGCCTGGGCTGCACCTAGATCCGAGCGCGCGGTCTCGTTTCAGACGTCAACGCTGGCGGCAAGCGCGTTCTGCTCGATGAAGAGCCGACGTGGCTCCACCAGCTCGCCCATCAATTCGGTGAAGATGTTGTCGGCATCCTCGCCTTCCTTCACCTGCAGCAGCGAGCGCGCGTTCACATCGAGCGTGGTCTCCCACAGCTGCTCGGGGTTCATTTCGCCGAGCCCTTTGTAGCGTTGCATTGTTACGCCCTTGCGTCCCGCGCCGGTCACGGCCTCAAACAGACCGACCGGTCCATGAATCGCCCAGGTTTCGTCCTTACGACGCAACGAGCCGGGTTTTTCGTAGATCTTCTGCAATGAGGCAGCGTATTCGTCGAGCTTACGGGCGTCTGCCGACCCAAGCAGAGCATGATCGATAATGGAAACGGTCTTCACGCCACGCAAAGTGCGCGTAAAGGTGAAGCCAGTCTCTTCGCTGAATTCGCCTTCCCACCCACGTTCGGTTTCTTCGGAAAGGGCATTTAGGCGTTTGGCGATGTAGGGCGCCGCCGCTTTGGCCTTCTTCGGATCACCGAATATCTCGGAACTGAGCACGCCAAGGATAGCCGCTTGTTCGACGACCTGGCGGTTGTAACGGCTGTGAAGAGCATTGAGAAGGTTGCGGATGACGCGCGCCTGATCGACCACCTTGCGTAGATCTTCGCCGGCGCGCTCCTCGCCGGAGGCAAGGCGCAGCACAGCCTCTTCGACGCCGGTCACGATCAAAAAGTCTTCCAGCGCGCGTTCGTCTTTCAAATATTGCTCAGATTTTCCCCTTGCAACTTTGTAAAGAGGCGGCTGAGCAATGAAAATGTGGCCGCGCTTGATCAACTCTTCCATCTGCCGGAAGAAGAACGTCAGCAGTAACGTACGGATGTGCGAGCCGTCGACATCCGCGTCAGTCATGATGATGATCTTGTGATAGCGCAGTTTGTCGGGATTGAATTCATCGCGTCCGATGCCGGTGCCGAGCGCCGTGATCAACGTGCCGATTTCCTGGCTCGACAGCATCTTGTCGAAACGCGCCCGTTCCACGTTGAGAATCTTGCCGCGCAGCGGCAGCACCGCCTGGAATTCGCGGTTGCGCCCCTGCTTGGCGGAGCCGCCGGCGCTGTCGCCCTCAACGATAAAAAGCTCTGATTTTGCCGGATCGCGCTCCTGACAGTCGGCCAGCTTGCCCGGAAGCGATGAAACGTCTAGCGCGCCCTTGCGACGGGTAAGTTCGCGCGCCTTGCGAGCGGCCTCGCGCGCGGCAGCCGCTTCCACCACCTTGCCGACGATGACCTTGGCTTCGGAGGGATGAATTTCGAACCAGTCCTGCAGGGCCTGGTTGATCACGTTCTCGACCACCGGGCGGACTTCCGACGACACCAGCTTGTCTTTCGTCTGCGACGAGAATTTCGGGTCGGGCACCTTGCACGAAAGCACGGCGGTCAGGCCTTCGCGGCAATCGTCGCCGGTAAGCGCGACCTTTTCCTTCTTCGACGTGCCTAGCGTATCGGCATACTGCGTGATTTGACGGGTGAGTGCGCCGCGGAAGCCGGCAAGATGGGTGCCGCCGTCGCGCTGCGGGATGTTGTTGGTGAAGCAGAGCACGCTCTCGTGATATCCGTCGTTCCACCACAGCCCGCATTCAACCGTGATGCCTTCGCGCTCGACCTTGATCATGATCGGGTTCGGAATGAGAGCGGTCTTGTTGCGGTCGATGAATTTAACGAAGGCCTCGACGCCGCCCTCGTATTTCATTTCCTCGCGCTTCTCGACCGCGTGGCGTTGATCGGCGAGCACAATGGCGACGCCCGAATTCAGAAAGGCCAGCTCGCGCAACCGGTGTTCTAGCGTTGCAAAGTCGAACTCGACCATTGTGAAAGTCTTCGTGCTCGGCAAAAAAGTCACCTCGGTGCCGCGTTTGTCCTTCGCGTTGCCGCCCGCTTTCAGCGGAGCCTTCGCGACGCCGTCGCGGAACTCCATGAAATGCTCTTTGCCGTCGCGCCAGACAGTGAGCTTGAGCCAGGTCGAGAGCGCGTTCACCACGGAGACGCCGACGCCGTGCAGACCGCCGGAAACCTTGTAGGCGTTCTGGTCGAATTTTCCGCCCGCGTGCAGCTGGGTCATGATGACTTCGGCCGCCGAGACGCCTTCACCCTTGTGGATGTCGGTCGGGATGCCGCGCCCGTTGTCGCGCACCGTGCACGAACCGTCGGGGTTGAGCGTTACAACCACCTCGGTGGCAAATCCGGCGAGCGCCTCGTCGATGGCGTTGTCCACCACCTCGTAGACCATGTGATGGAGGCCGGAACCGTCATCGGTGTCGCCGATATACATGCCTGGCCGCTTGCGGACCGCGTCGAGGCCCTTGAGGACCTTGATCGACTCGGCGCCATAGTCGGACGGGTTTTTGCGGGCCGGTTCAGCCATTGACGGCACCCTTTGCGCGGTCAGAAAAATGAGTCGGAATCGACGATTTGTGTGACACGAAAATAAGGCCCCGTATAGGCCAAAGTCATTGGGCTTAATATGTTGATTTAGCAATGCTTTTTAAAGAGGTGAAGGTACAAAAATCCCCACTTTTTTTGCCGTTTTTTCGGCCCCGATTCACGAGTAGAAGACGCTCAAAAAGTTGCGTCGGAAGGGCAGTCAAACTGCCGCCTCTCGATTGATTTGCAGCGCTTGCAAGCGTCATGGAATTTAAGCCAGAGACGCGGCCCAGCCGCTTGAATTTGCTCCGGATGCATCTGTTCAGCCACCCGCTCGAAGTGCCGCATGGCGGCGCGAGCTGCTCGGAAAACCTAGGCCCTCGGCTCGTCCGCGGCGAGCTCGTGCGCATTCCGGTTCAGCTGGGGGAGATGCCGGAACATCGGCTCATAGCCCGGAATTGGCGCGTTAAACGCAGCAAGGCCAGCGGCCAAAATCTCGATGCGATCGAGTTCGGCGCGTGTGTTGTCGAAGGCGCGAAGGAGCTCCTTCTTGATCCGGTCGATTGTTGCGTCCGTTCCCATTGCAGCTGTTGTCCTGTCCATGGGGTAAAGCGATCGCCGTGCGATGGTTCCTATTTTCCGATAATTGATCGGATTTCGATTAACAAAACGTGAGTGGGCTGCGGGAACCGTCAGGCCTGCTCCACCACGCCGCTTCGAACGAGGAAGACCTGCGCGCGTCCGACGATGTCGCCAAACACTGCGGGATCGGCACCAGTCATCCAGACCTGCGCGCCAAGCAAGGATAGCGCGTCGTAGAGAGCCGCGCGCCGCGACGGATCGAGATGGGCGACCACTTCATCCAGCAGAAGCAGCGGCGCGAAACCTGTCATCTGCTTGATCAATCCCGCGTGCGCCAGCACCAGGCGAATGAGCAGAGCCTTCTGTTCGCCGGTCGAGGCATCGGCGGCCGGAATGTTTTTGCCGGCATGCGTGACAACGAGATCTGACAGATGCGGTCCATCGAGCGTGCGCCCGGCGGCGGTATCGCGTGCGCGATTTTCCTTCAACAGCGCACGATAGCGATCCTCGATTTCAACCGCACTATGGTCGGGCAATAACTGCTCCATCCATCCCTGCAGGGCGATTTGGGCCTGCGGAAATTCCAGCGCGTTGTCGCGCGATGCTTCGAGAGCCGCCGACAGTCGCTTGGCAGTTTCGGCCCGGGCCGCAGCAACGGCGACTGCAACCTCGGCCGTCTCATGCTCGACCGCGTCAAGCCAGTGAGAATCGCCGGGCGAATCCTCGAGCAGCCGATTGCGCGAGCGAAGGCTTCGCTCGAGTGCGGCGACGCGGCTCGAATGTTGAGCGTCGACTGCGAGCACCAGCCGGTCGAGAAAGCGCCGGCGCTCAGATGCTGGCCCGTTGAAGAGCGGGTCCATGGCCGGCGTCAGCCATACAACCCGCAAATGGTCGGCGAAGGCAGTGGCCGAACCGACGCTTTCACGGTCGATGCGGCATTTGCGCGACGGCGCCGATTCTTCTCCCGCCGGCGGATCAATGCCGGTGCCGAGCGTCGCCAGTCCCAGCATGCCCTCGATCTCGGCTGAAATCGCCCAGGCGCCGTCGCCTTCCGAGAAGGCCAGTTCTTCCATCGTTGCCCGCCGCAGGCCACGGCCAGGGGCGAGAAGGGAGATCGCTTCGATCAGGTTAGTCTTGCCCGCGCCGTTCGCGCCGGTGAGCACAACCGGCCCCGGGCGGTCGAGCCGGACCTGCGCAGCATGATAGCTGCGGAAATTGCTCAGCGTTAGGCGGCGAATGAAGGCGGCGGTCATGTCAGAACCAGTAGTCAGTATTCAGGAATCAGAAAAGCACTGATTACTGACTGATTTCTGGTGCCTGTTACACCCGCATGGGCATCAGCACGTAAAGCGCGCCCTTGGCGTTTTGATCCTGGATCAATGTGGGCGATCCGGGGTCGGCCAGCTTAAGAACGGCAACTTCGCCTTCGATCTGGGCGGCAATGTCGAGCAGGTAGCGTGAGTTGAAGCCGATATCGAGCGGATCGGCGGCATACTCGACTTCAATTTCTTCCGTTGCGCTGCCCGAGTCGGGATTGGTGACCGACAGCACCAGCCGCCCGCTGGTGATCGACAGCTTAACGGCACGACCACGTTCGCTCGAAACCGTCGAAACGCGATCGACTGCGGCCTCAAAGTCCTTCTTGTCGACGACAAGATTCTTGTCGTTATTGACGGGGATCACTCGCGCATAGTCAGGGAACGTGCCGTCGATCAGCTTTGAAGTGAGCACGACGTTGTTGATCGTGAAGCGGATTTTTCCGCTGGAGAGTTCGACAGCGACGTCGCCTTCGCCGGTTTCGATCAACCGCTGCACCTCGCCCACCGTCTTGCGCGGCACAATGATGCCGGGCATTCCGGTTGCGCCCTGCGGCAGGGGTAACTCGACCTGCGCAAGGCGGTGTCCGTCGGTCGCGACGGCGCGCAGCGTGCCGCTTTTGGCGGTGCCCGCCACGTGAAGATAAATGCCATTGAGGTAGTAGCGCGTTTCCTCGGTCGAGATCGCGAACTGGGTCTTGTCGATCAGGCGCTTGAGGTCGGCTGCCGCGAGCTTGAAGGAATGGCTCATCTCCCCCGCCGCCAGATCCGGGAAGTCGCTTTCCGGCAAAGTTTGCAAGGCAAAGCGCGAACGTCCCGCTCGCAGCGCGAGCACAGCGCGGTCCCCGGAGCCCTCGAGAACGATCTGCGAGCCTTCGGGCAACTTGCGTACAATTTCGTAGAACATATGGGCGGGTACTGTGGTCGATCCGCCGGGAGAGACTTCCGCGGCAATCGAGTCGGTGACCTCGAGATCGAGGTCTGTGGCCTTCAGGCTGAGCTTGCCGCGGTCGGCCTTGACCAGCACGTTCGCCAGAATGGGAATGGTATTGCGCCGCTCGACCACGCGATGCACGTGACCCAGCGACTTCAGAAGTTCTGCACGCTCGACTGTAACTTTCATCGAGAAATCCGCTTCGGCGCCGTTGAAAATACCCCCGCACCAGGCGCGACGGCCGGCCGGCGTAACGCGGAATGCGAGGCCGGAGGGCAAAGGTGACGTGCCAGCGCAAAAATCGCAAGAGTGTAGGGGCTTAGCGCGGCCCTTTCCCCAGGCTCCATAGTGCCAAACGCCCCGGCCTCCCTGGCTGACGGGTCGCGCAAAAGACGTTTATGCCCGGCACAGGCTTGTACCTGGCCGGGCATGACGTCGAGATCAAGTTGGCGATCGCTATTCCTGTAGCTGCCGCTTGAGGATCTCGATCTCCTCGGCCAGCGCCATGTCGTTGCCGACAAGGCCTTCGATCTTGCGCACGGCATGCAGAACCGTGGTGTGGTCGCGGCCGCCAAAACGCCGGCCTATCTCAGGCAGCGAACGAAGGGTCAGGGTCTTGGCGAGATACATCGCCACCTGGCGCGGTCGGACCACGTTGGCGGTTCGCCGGGAGGACAGCAGGTCGGACCGGCTGACGTTGTACTGCCGCGCAACGACCCGCTGGATGTCCTCGATCTTGACCCGCTTGGGTTCCTGGGGGCGGATGAGGTCGCGTACTTCGCGCTCGGCCATCTCCAGCGTGACTGCATGCCCGGTCAGCTTGTTATGGGCGAGGAGGCGATTGAGCGCGCCTTCCAGGTCGCGGCCGTTGTGGGTGACGGTTTTGGCGATATAGCCAAGCACCGGCAGCGGGACATCAAAAGTCGGATGGTAGGTGCGCGCTGCCATCACCCGTGCTTTGAGTATTTCAAAGCGCAATTCCTCCCCGAGGGGGCCCATTTCCACCACCAGGCCGCCGGCGAGACGGGATCGAACGCGATCATCGAGGCTTTCCAGGTCCGATGGCGGGCGATCTGAGGCGATCACCACCTGTCGGCCCGCGTCGATCAGGGCGTTGAGCGTGTGGCAGAATTCAGCCTGGGTCGACTTACCTTGCAGGAATTGCAGGTCGTCGATCACCAAAACGCCGATACCACGGAGCGCTTCCTTGAAGGCGAGAGCGGTCTGCGTGCGGAGCGCCGATACAAAGCCGTACATGAACTTCTCGGCTGTGAGGTAGAGGACCTTGCGCTCGCCTACTGCATTTCCCGCCCAGGTGACAGCCTGCAAAAGGTGCGTCTTGCCGAGGCCGACGCCAGAATGAATATACAGCGGATTGAACATCACGGCGTCGCCGCGCTTGGCGCTCGCGACCTGTTTCGCCGCGGCATGCGCGAGCGTATTAGAGCGTCCGACGACGAAAGTGTCGAAGGTCAGGCGCGGGTCAAGCGGTGAGCCGCCAAGGGCCTCATGTACGCTGGGGTCGCCGGCAGCAAGAGGCCGGCCATTTCCGTTGCCATTTATGTAACGACCGCCATTGTCGCCGGCGGCCTGATCCGTCTTTGCCTTGGGAAGAACCGCGGATTTGAGGACCGCCGAGCGCACGATCAGTTCGACGCGCGTGACTTTTTCTTCCTGTGCCTGCCAGCAGGCGAGCACCCGCTCGGCATAGTGCGACTGAATCCAGCTCTTGAGAAATCGGGTCGGCACGGACAGGCGTACTGACCCTTCTTCGATCGCCTCTAGATCCATGCGAGCAAACCAGCTCGAATAGACGTCTTCGCCCACTTCTGTCCGCAGGCGTTCCTTGACCCGCGACCAACTTTCTTGTTCCCCGGTAGCCATTTTTCTTCTCGATCCGATTAAAGGTGGGACGGACTCGGTTGCCCGGCCTGGCGGAGAGACCGCCAACGCGCCGGAAACGGGACGCAACAGCACTCGTTCTATGATGTCGTCGTGGGATTTGAGGCCCGCCGGTTGATTTGTTCGGCGAACGACATCGACAGGAAGTCGAGGTGTTGCGCCTTCAGTCCGCAGGGGGCGGAGTGGCGCTTCGGATCCCGATCGTGAAAATAGGGGCCGCACCCAAGGTGTGACGGTCAATATGGCAGTATGAATTCGGCAGGGGCCGGCTCGCAGCACTGGCGATCGTAGGGCATGAACCGGCACCGGACAAAACACGTCCAAGGTCATCAAACCTGACCACCGAGATTTTCCCTGCGCCTGTCATGATGTCACCCCTCGAATAAGCTGCGGCTTTCGCCCTGTGGTTCGTTTTTTGCCGGCTCCTGGCCACCTTGCCATTAAAAATTCTGATCGCGTTTCGCTCAGTCTCGTCAATCTTGAAATCGTTTCGCTACCGGACGGCCTCGACGTTGAGGCGGCTAAATTTGACGCAAGTGGCAAACCAAAGCCGTTCTCATCCGTCGATGAGCGTGACGTGGAACCTTGTTTCTGATCGCGCGCGAAGAATTCCCGCGCGTTTTTTCAAGATACACAAGCAAAATGCGCGGGCAATGAAATTCACGCGGACTACAGCGACAGAGCAAGGGGCTACCAGTGCCGAGACGCCTCCAATTCCAGAACCATTTTGCCCAACGTGTTGATGAGTCGTATGGAATCTCGCCGAGCAAATTGGTTCTTGGTATGGAAGTGTCGCGCGATTTTTTAAAATGCCTCGAACGCCAAAAATGCCTGTCACATATGCGTTTTTAAGGTCCCTGCTTCGCTTTCCTGTTAAGTCTTTATCGTCGCGCAAAAAAATCTGAGCGAATTTTGACGTAACTCCCGGTGCGAAAAGCTAACTACCATCGCAGCTGTTGCACCGCCTGCGACGATCAAGCGAGCAAAATCGGAACGAGCAAAATTCTCTGACGGCGCGATGACACTTTGAATACGTCGACGGGCCGAGTCCTTTCGGAGGCGGCCCGTTCGAACGTTTTTTAGCAGAAATTGAAACGGACTAAGGTACAACGGTGAGCGACAAGTGCTGCCGTCGACTATTTGCCGAGTTTGGCGATACGATGCGCGAGCCGCGAGACTTTTCGGCTGGCATTGTTCTTGTGCACGATACCTCGTTGTGCTGCCCGCATGATGACGGGTTCTGCCGCCTTAAAGGCCGCCAGGGCGGTTTTGCGATCGCCGCTCTGGATCGCTTCCTCGACCTTGCGTACAGAATTTCTCAGCACCGAGCGCCGAGCCTTATTGACTTCGGTTCGGCGCGCGATCACGCGCGTGGCTTTGCGGGCGGACTTGGTATTGGCCATCAATCTCTCATTCGCGGCTGGCGCCTCGAGCGGACCGTCCGCTAAAAGCGACTAGGTTTTACAAGAAGTTGCGACAGCGGTCGAAATCGCCGGCAAGGCTGAGGCTTATAGTTAGGCCGTGCGCGGGCGTCAACGCCTGCGAAGACCCCTCACGCGACACGTTTGGCCCGGACCGCGTCGTGGCCGGCGACTACCGCGGCACGATCCGCCGCCGAGAAGGGCGCCAAGGGCGGTCTGACGCGTGCGAGACCGGCGTCCCCGTGGATGTGAGCGAGCAGCGCCTTTACACCGGAGACCAACGGCTTCCCGTCGAATAGTTTGCGGATTGTGACAGCGGCTTCCAGTGCGGCAGCATCGCCCTTGCTCCAGGCCCGTGCGCACAGATCGGCATTGAGGTTTGCGGTGGCCGAGATGCAGCCCGCGAAGGGACCCGATCGTGCCTCTAGCAGGCAAGCTTCGGTCGAAGGGAAGACCGCAAAGTCCGAGGATACCGCGGCGGCGGATCGTGCGAAGGCCATGTCGCCGGAAGAATCCTTCAAGCCAACGATACGGGTGGGAAACGATTCCAGCAGTCGCTTGATTAATGTCACGTGCCAGGGCAGGCCCGACATTGCCGGGAAATGATAAAGATAAATCGGAATTGGCTTTTGTGCTGTGGCTTTCACCAGCGTGTCGATATAGGCGACGAGGCCATCGTCGGGGACGCCCTTGTAGTAGAAAGGCGGCAGCACCAGCGCGCCGGCAAACCCGAGATTGGCAGCATGACGCGTGAGCGCGACCGCATCCGAAACGGCAGCGGCGCCGGTGCCGACCATGAGCCGGTCCAGCGGCAGACCATTGGCCTTGTAAGCGTCCATGACTGCCTTGCGCTCGGCAAGGGAGAAAGAGGTCGCTTCGCCCGTGGTGCCGAGGACGTTGAGGCCATCGCAGCCATTGTCGAGCAGGTAGCGCGCGAGTTTGACCGCACGCTTGAGGTCTGGCGCACCGTCCTGGTCCATCGGGGTCGCAATCGCGGCGATTACACCGGTAAGGGTCTTGGTCAACGTCGTCTCCGTCTGTCTGTCAGGCTTCTAGCTAGCCACTCACGTTATAGGCGGCAAGCGCTGCCATATTGACCAGCTGGTTGTCCTTGGCGCCGAGCTGGACGATCTGGACCGGGCGGTCGAGCCCCACCAGCAGCGGTCCGATCACGGTGGCACCGCCGAGCTCCTGCAGCATCTTGGTCGAGATCGAGGCCGAGTGAAATGCCGGCATCACCAATACGTTTGCCGGCCCCGACAGCCGGCAGAACGGGTATGCCGACGCCAGCTCAGGATTGAGCGCCACGTCGGCGGCCATTTCGCCGTCGTATTCGAAATCGACCCGTTTGCCATCAAGAATCTTCACCGCTTCGATGACCCGCGCCGAACGCTCTCCGGGTGGATGTCCAAAGGTTGAAAAGGCGAGCAAGGCCAGGCGCGGCTCATAGCCGAGCCGGCGCGCAACGCCGGCAGCCTCGACGGCGATGTCGGCGATCTCATGTGCCTCCGGCATCTCGGTCACCGCGGTGTCCGCAACGAGCACGGTGCGTCCACGCGCCACCACCACCGACACGCCGATGACGCGGTGACCCGGCTTCGGGTCGATGACGTGGCGGACGTCTTCGAGCGCTACGGAAAAATTGCGCGTGACCCCGGTAACCATCGCGTCGGCATCACCGAGCGCGACCATGCAGGCCGCGAAATGATTGCGATCCTGATTCACGAGTCGCTGGCAGTCGCGCATAAGATAGCCGCGCCGCTGCAGACGTTCGTAGAGAAAATTCATGTAGACGGTGTTGCGTGTCGATACCCGCGCGTTGACGATCTCGATACCCTCGCCGAGCTCGATGCCGGCTTCGCTCGCAGACTGGCGCACACGATCCTCGCGCCCGACCAGGAGCGCGGTACCCAAGCCTTGGTGCACGAAGCTGGCTGCGGCGCGGATAACCTGCTCTTCCTCGCCTTCGGCAAAAACGACTCGCCTCGGTTGCCGTCGCAAACGATTGAAAACCTGGACCAGCGTGCCGGCGATTGGATCGCGCCGTGCGCTCAATTGGTGCCGGTAGGCATCCATGTCGACGATCGGCTTGCGCGCAACGCCTGTGTCCATGGCTGCTTTGGCGACGGCCGGCGGAACGTGGGAAATCAACCGTGGATCGAACGGCACGGGGATGATGTAGTCCGGTCCGTATTTCGGCCGCGCGCCATAGGCGCTGGCGACTTCGTCGGGCACATCTTCTCGCGCAAGCTCGGCGAGGGCGCGCGCCGCGGCGATCTTCATTTCCATGTTGATTGCGCAAGCTCGCACGTCAAGCGCGCCGCGGAAAATATATGGGAAGCCGAGAACGTTGTTGATCTGGTTCGGATAGTCGGAGCGCCCTGTCGCCATGATGGCGTCGTCGCGTACCGCGGCGACTTCCTCGACGGTGATTTCCGGGTCCGGATTGGCCATCGCGAAGACGATTGGCTTTGGCGCCATCTTCTTCACCATGTCCTGCGTCACCGCACCTTTGACCGAGAGTCCGAAGAAAACGTCGGCACCCTCCAGCGCCTGTGCCAACGTGCGGGCCGAAGTCTTGACGGCGTAGCCTGACTTCCACTGGTTCATGCCGTCCTTGCGACCCTGGTAAATCACGCCCTTGGTGTCGCAGAGGATGAGATTGTCGGGCTTGAAGCCGATCGCCTTGAGCAATTCGAGGCAGGCGATTCCGGCCGCACCAGCGCCGTTGCAGACAAGCTTCGTCGTGGCGATCTCGCGTCCGGTCAGATCGAGCGCATTCAGCAGGCCGGCGGCGGCGATAATGGCAGTGCCGTGCTGGTCGTCATGGAAGACCGGTATGTCGAGCAGTTCGCGCAACTTCTGCTCGATGATGAAACACTCCGGCGCCTTGATGTCCTCGAGATTGATGCCTCCCCAGCCGGAGCCGAGATAGCGGACGCAGTTGATGAATTGCTCGGGGTCTTCGGTGGAGACCTCCAGATCGATCGAGTCGATGTCGGCGAACCGCTTGAACAGTACCGCCTTCCCTTCCATCACGGGCTTGGCCGCAAGCGCGCCGCGGTTGCCTAGCCCGAGGATGGCGGTGCCGTTGGTGATGACGGCGACGAAGTTGCCCTTGACGGTGTAGTCGTAGGCGCGGCTGGGGTCCTCGGCGATGGCCAGCACCGGCACCGCGACTCCTGGCGAATAAGCCAGCGACAGGTCGCGCTGGGTGGCCATCGGCTTGGTGGCTATGACTTCGAGCTTACCCGGGCGGCCAACGCTGTGAAATTGCAGGGCTTCTTGGTCGGTAAAGGTCGGCCGGCTACGGCCGGCAGGGGGCTTGGCCATTGGCACTCCATCAACACAACCGGGACGCCGGCTCAATCGACGTTAGCGGATGCAACCGCGCCGACTCAAGCGAAGGTGGTACCACCCGTCCTGCTGTTGAATGAAAGAAAGCCGCAGGGTAATCGGTGGCGGTAAGATCGATTCTTTCGTTTGGTAGCCATGATCCGTTTCCTACTCCGCTTTATCGGCCTGGTCTGCCTGGCGGGCGGATTCATCCTGTTGATCTATGACGGCACCAAATCGATCGCCGGCAACAAGCTTTTTCTGACCGACGTGCGGACGCTCTGGGAGCTCGTCAATCCCGCCAGCCTGGCCAAACTCAAGCCGGTGATCGAACCTTACGCAGGTGGTTTCCTTTGGGATCAACTGATGGTCACATTCCTGTCGGCGCCGAGCTGGGGTGTGCTCGGCGTCCTCGGCATATTGTTCATTCTCCTGGGGCGCAAGAGGAAGCCCCTGATCGGCTATGTAAGGCCGTAAGCGCCAGTCACCGTGCCATAGACGTGATCCGCCCGGCCATTCCGGCAGCATCGGTCCCGACATATATTGCGGTCAGCAATTGCAGGAGGATCCGCATGTTCGGCTTCAAGAAGGTTGCCATGCCCAAGCCAACCGAAGCGCTGCCCGGCCGCGCGCAGCCGATTCGCACCGCGACGGCACATTTCATCAATCACCGGGCGTTGAAGGGGCCGTACCCGGAAGGAACAGAAAAGGCGATGTTCGGTCTAGGCTGCTTCTGGGGGGCGGAGCGCAAGTTCTGGGAACTTGGCGAGGGTATTCATGTGACCGCCGTCGGCTATGCCGGCGGAATGACTCCCAATCCGACGTATGAAGAGGTTTGCTCGGGCCGCACCGGGCACAATGAAGTTGTGTTCGTGGTCTACGATCCGCAAAAGATCACATACGAGCAATTGCTCAAGACATTCTGGGAAAATCACGACCCGACCCAGGGCATGCGTCAGGGCAACGATATCGGTACCCAATATCGTTCTGGCATCTACACCTTTACGCCCACGCAGAAAAAAGCGGCCGAGGCCTCGAAGGCGATGTACGAGCAGGAACTCAAGAAGAAGCGCTATGGCGCGATCACCACGGAGATCGTCGATGCGCCGGAGTTCTATTTTGCCGAGGACTATCACCAGCAGTATCTTGCCAAGAATCCCTTTGGCTATTGCGGGCTGGGCGGAACCGGGGTCGCCTGTCCGATCGGGACCGGAGCAAAGCTGACGCAAGGCGCGACGGCTTGATTGCCCTGCACGGCTGCGACCCGTGGCCGGCAGATACGCGACGGTGCCGCTCGGCTATCCGGTGCGGTGACACCATCCTCGTCAGGGAACGGTGGTTCTGAAACGTAGATGGCCGGGCATACGCCCGGCCACTACGTGAAGAAACGCCTGTTTGGCGCGCGCTATTTCTTCATATGCTTTGACAGGAATTCCTGTGTGCGCTTCCAGGCGAGGTCGCCGGCTTCTTTGCGGTAACTCGCGCGCTCGTCGCAATAGAAGCCGTGCGGCGCGTCGGGGTAGGTGTAGATCTCGGCCTGCGACTGCTTCTTCTTGATAGACTCGACCACGTCCATCGGGATGCCGTCGTCTTTTTCGCCGAAATGCATCTGCATCGGGCACTTCGGCTTTTCGTCGGCGAACTTGCCGATCATCCCACCGTAGAAGGAAACCGCGGCTGAAAACCCCGGAATGCGGCAGGCAGCAAGAAACGCCGCGGTGCCGCCCATGCAGAAGCCGACGACACCAAGCGGCCCTGTGCCTTTGAGATCGCCTTGGGCGGCTGCGACATCGGCCATCATGTGATCCCAGTTGAGATTACCGAGGTAGCTGCGTGCGTGCGCGATCTCATCGGGAGTGTAACCGCTTTCGAAATCGCGCACGAAGCGGTCGAACACTGCGGGCGCAACCGCGACGTAACCCAGCGCCGCAAGCCGGTCGCAGACCGCGCGGATGTGATGATTGACTCCAAAAATTTCCTGCACCACCACCATTCCGCCCTTGGGCGTGCCCGCAGGATCGGCGCGATAGGCGCCGAGCGAGTGCTTGTCGGTCGTGGTCAAAGTGAACTGCTTACCCAACGTTGCCTCCCGTAATTTTTGTCGAACCAAAAGCCGTGGCGGTTTTACCGTTATTTGAATGCCTTCGCCAGCAGCTCATACGAGCGTTTTCGCGCCGTATGATCGAAGATCATCGTGGTCACCATCAGCTCGTCGGCTTTGGTGGCTTCGATCAACGGCAGCAGGCGCGCCTTCACCGTGTCAGGGCAGCCGACCGAAAGGCGCGTACGGTTCTGCGCGATGCGCGTCCTGTCGACCGGCGTGTATTCATAGCGCGCGGCATCTTCGGGTGAAGCCAATGGCTGGTATTCGCCCTTGGCGCGGCGCACGAAATTGAGATCGACGGTTGCGGCAAGCCGTTCGGCCTCTTCGTCGGTGTCTGCGCAGACCACATGCGTTGCCAGGATCGCGTAAGGGTTTTCATGAGAGATTGATGGCTTGAAGTTGTCGCGATAAAGCCGCATCGCTTCGACCGCGTCAAAATTCGCAAAATGATGCGCGAATGAAAATGCCGCGCCGATGTGTCCTGCGAGTTGCGCACTGTAGTCCGACGAGCCGAGAAGATAGATCGGCGGCAATGCCACGTCGGACGGCATTGCGCGCACATTGTGGAACGGATGGCCGGTTGGAAACCCGCGTGTCTCAAGCAGAATCAACTCATTGAAACGCTCGAGAAAATCGTCTTCTTCACTGATGCCCTGGCGCCGCCGTAGCGCGTAGGACGTCGCAGGGTCGGTGCCGGGCGCGCGGCCAAGGCCGAGGTCGATGCGCCCGGGATAGAGAGCCTCAAGCACCTTGAAGCGCTCGGCCACCATTAGCGGAGCGTGATTAGGCAACATCACGCCGCCGGACCCGACGCGCATGCGTTTGGTCACCGCCGCGATCTGGCCGATCATGATGTCTGGTGCAGAGCTCGCAATCGCCGGCAAGTTGTGGTGTTCGGCCACCCAGTATCGGGTGAATCCGAGATCATCGGCGAGCCGCGCAAGATCGAGCGAATTACGCAGAGCCTGTGCGGCCGTGGAGCCGGCAGAGACGGGCGAGAGATCGAGGATGGAGAGCGGAATCATGAGTCTGACGGGTTACACTAACATGTGAGTGCGGTCTTTTCGCCGGCATGATCCGGCGTATGATAGGAGGGAGACCCGAGGAGCATAGCGATGGCCTCGCTGATCGAATGGAAAGTGCCGCAGTCGGTGCAGCCGCGCGCAGAGGACTATTCCTACGATCTCGAGCGCACGCTGTCTTCGGTGGTCGGCCTGCACTCAATTGTTCCGCCTGATGCGTTCACGGCTGACACGCTTGGTGTCGAGCGCGCCGGGAACGGCGTGCTGGTCGACGACGGCCTCGTTCTTACCATCGGCTATCTGATCACCGAGGCTGAAACAGTCTGGCTGCATCTCGGCGATGGACGGGTCGTGCAGGGGCACGCGCTTGGCTTCGATCAGGAGACAGGGTTCGGTCTGGTCCAGGCGCTCGGCAAGATCGACCTGCCGCCGCTCGAGATTGGTTCATCGAGCAGGGCCGACATCGGCGAGCGTATCGTTGTTGGCGGTGCCGGCGGCCGCACGCGCTCGCTAGCCGGGCGCATCGCTGCAAAGCAGGAATTTGCCGGCTACTGGGAATACGTGCTCGAGGAAGCGATCTTTACCTACCCGGCGCATCCCAACTGGGGTGGTACGGCGCTGATTTCCAGTGAAGGCAAACTGATCGGCATCGGTTCGCTCCAGCTCGAGCGCGCGCGCAATGGCAAAAATGAACATCTCAACATGGTCGTGCCGATCGATCTGCTTGCGCCGGTGCTCGAGGACCTGCGTAAGTTCGGCCGGGTAGATCGACCCGTGCGGCCGTGGCTCGGACTCTACTCGACCGAGATCGAAGACAAGATCGTTGTGGTGGGAATAGCCCCCAAAGGCCCAGCCGCGCGCGCCGAGATCAAGACCGGCGACGTCGTGGTGGCTGTGCAGGGCGAGCGTGTTTCGACGCTTGCCGCGTTCTATCGAAAAGTTTGGTCGCTGGGCCATGCCGGCGTGGAGATACCGCTCACGCTTTACCGTGAAGGCGTGACCTTCGACGTGCGGGTGAATTCGTCCGATCGCGCGAAATTCCTCAAGGGCCCGCGCCTGCACTGACGCAACGCGTCAGATTTCCTCGATCTTGTCCACGCGATCCGGATAGAACGCGAGATATTCCTTGATCTCTGACATTGCGGGGTAAGGCTGCTCGTAGGACCACACGGCATTTTCGGCGCTGCGGCCATCGATCGTGATTGTGAAATAGCTGGCGTCGCCTTTGTACGGACAATGCGTGTGGTGATCGGTGGGCGCGAGCAGGCTCATGTCTGTATCCGCGCGCGGAACATACAGCGCTGGCTTGTAGCTCGCCTCTTTTAACGTCAGTGCGGCCTCGGTGTCGGCGATGATGCGGCCGGCGAATGTGACCCGCACGCGCTTGCCACTACGGGTGATGTTAATCGGGTGGTCCGGGCCAGGAAGTTTCATGACGTCCGTCTCAGCAATGAATGGGTGATATTGCCGCATATTTGTGACGAATGACGGTCCACTGCAAGGGGCGCCATGGGCGGCAGCTCGGTCCAAGCTGTCGCTAAATGATTTCGACCGATTATTTAAGGCGCTGTATGTGTGCCGCCATGTCGGGTGCTAACCGAACTCTGTACGAGTTGTTCTCGCATCGAAGAACCCAAACCGACACGTCTGGAGCCGACTGCTTTTTTTCCCTTGTTGCGCTGATCGGGCTGTCGCAAACCTGCCCCTGCGAGCGCACTTGAACCGCGAGCAATCCTTTTGCCGTCTCTTGCGCGAAAGCACCATTTGCCGAGGTCAGGGTCGCGACCGCGGCTGTGGCAATCATGGAGCAGATCGTGCGCAGACCGATATCGGATGGGCGGTCGGATCTCATCTTCAACCTCCTACGATTGCGCGGACCCTGAAAAATCAGGAGTCGCCGTTGTAACCGGCGGCTCAAACCTGAACTTAATCCGGGATTGATGGCTGCTGGTATTGCCCCAAGGGGCATAATTGCGCGGCGTCTTCCGGCGAGGCCAGCGGCACAAATCACGTCTAGCTTTCGTCCATACGGATGATCCCGCCCGCATTCCCGTGTGACATAACGATAGCTCCATTCCACGACTTGATTCCAATTCGTTCCAGCACACAAATAGAGGCCGCTCTGGACCGACGGAGGGTATTGCTATGGACTTTCAACGTCGTCGCCTATTGTGGCTGGCAACATGTGCTGCCGGTTTGCCACTAGCAGGGGTCGCAAGGGCGCAAACCTATCCGGCAAAGCCGGTGCGCGTGATCGTGCCGTTTGCCGCCGGCGGTCCCACAGATGTCTTCGCGCGCCTGATCGCGCTTGGTCTTTCGCGCGCGCTTGGCCAGCAATTTTATGTCGACAACCAACCGGGAGCGGGGGGCAATATTGGGATGGGCGCCGGCGCCCGGGCCGCTCCCGACGGTCATGCGCTGACGGTCGTGAGCACGAGCTTTGTCGTCAATCCAAGTCTCTATGCGAAAATTCCCTATAGTCCGACCAAGGACTTTGCGCCGGTGACTCTCGCCGCTGCTTCACCAAATGTGCTGGTGGTCCACCCGTCGATTCCGGCGACGACCGTCAAGGAACTGATTGCGTTTCTTCGGTCCAATCCCGGCAAGTACAGTATCGCGCATCCTGGCGTCGGGACGTCATCGCAGCTTGGGGGCGAGATGTTCAAGCACTCACAGGATCTCGATCTCGTATCGGTACCCTTCAACGGCTCGGCACCCGCTGTCCAATCCGCTCTCGCCGGCCATACGCCCATCGCACTCGTGGTGCTTACGCCGGTGGTGCCGCATGCAAAGGAAGGCAAGTTGCGCGCTCTCGCCGTCACCACGGCAAAGCGCTCGCCGGCATTGCCGGAGGTCCCGACACTGGCGGAAGCAGGCCTCCCCGACCAGGAATCCGACACGATGCAGGGGGTGCTCGCGCCTGCCGGTACGCCTGAGCCAGTTATCGCCATGCTCCACCGCGAGATCGACAAGGTGATGGCTGATCCCGAGGTGGCGCAGAAGATGGCGGCGCTTGGATTCGAGAAGATTGCGAGCACGCCTGACGAATTTGCCCGCCGCATTCGGGCCGACATTCCGAAATGGGCGAAGGTGATTCAGACAGCCAACATCAGGATAGATTAGGGAACATGCCCGGAAACAGGACGAACAAACGGGAAAGCTGGCGCGCCCGAGACGATTCGAACGTCCGACCTTTGCCTTCGGAGGGCAACGCTCTATCCAGCTGAGCTACGGGCGCGCGTGCGTTTTAAATAGACGAAACGCCCGTAAGCGGCAACGGCCACACCCGTGGCCGCCTTCGCTTTACGGGCAGGGTGCCGGCCGCCCACGGGCAAACCGTCCCGCGGCGCATCGCGTTCCCTGCAGGAACTTGTGGTTAAACCCGCCGGGCGAGCGACCGCACATTTCGAAGCGGCCGAGAATCCCTTACGTCTGTGACGTTCGCGCATTGGGCGCCCCAAGGAGTATTTTCAAATGGCAGCAGCCGCCTCATCCAAGCCGAAAGCCGGCAAGCCGGTCACCACCCGACATCTGGCAGCCGCGCTTGCGAAACAGCATCAGCTCACCAAGAAGCAAGGTTTGCAGATGCTGGAAGATCTCATCGGCATGATCACCAAACACCTGAAAAAAGGTGAGCGGGTGAAGATCGCGGGACTCGGCATTTTGGTGGTCCGTAACCGCGCCGCACGCATGGGCCGCAACCCGATGACCGGCGAACCGATCAAGATCAAGGCGAGCAGGAAAGTCGCCTTCCGCGCTGCCAAGGATTTGAAAATGGCGATCTGATCGCCGACAATTTTGTTTGCAAAACCCCGCCGCAGCCCGGCGGGGTTTTTATTTTTCACGATCACTCAATTTCAAGACTGAAGTGCGGTGCTCCTTTACCAAATAGAGGTATTCCTTGCGTTGCCTTGGCTCGGCACCAAGCGTCACGAATGTCGATGGCCCAAGGTCCATCTCGACTTGTGCTGACGGTGATCAAGAATCTCACACAGACATCAAGACGAGAGGAGAAGGCAATGGCCACGAACCTCGTAACGCTCATTATGCAATTTCTGACACCTGACATGATCGGACGCATCGCCAACACGCTGGGCGTTGGTCGTAGCGACACCGCGACTGCTGTTGACGCAGCAGTGCCGGCGTTATTGGCTGCGCTCACCGGGGTTGCGACACAGCCCGGTGGACCACAAAAACTCGCCAATGCCGCGAAACAGGAAACTGGCGTGCTCGACAGATTTGGGAGCATGCTCGGCGGAGGAGGTCAAACGTCCTTCGTCGACCGCGGATCGCAGATGCTTTCGTCGCTTCTCGGCGATCGCGACCAGAGCGCGCTCGCCAATGCCGTCGGCAAGTATTCCGGATTGCAAACAGGCCCGAGTAGTTCGCTGCTTGGAGCACTGGTACCGGTCGTCATGGGCACCATCGCCCAGCAGCAAGGCGGTCGTGTCGATGCCGGCAGCATCGCCAATCTTCTCACGAACCAGAAGGACAATATTGCTGCGGCACTTCCGTCAGGCCTCAGCAGACTGCTCGGCGGAACCGATTTGCTCGAACCGTTGGGCGATACGGTCAGGAGGACCACGGCGGCAGGTGGGGAAGCAGCGCGGGCCGCCGCAGCCGCAGTGGCTCGTACCGCCGATGATACGCGACGCTCCGCCCAGGCGGCAGTTCCTTCAACCAACTGGCTGATGTGGGCCATCCTTGCGCTCGCTATCGCGGCCTTGCTTTTTTATTTGCTGGCCAGGCCAGGGGAACAGGTCGTTCAGCAAGGCGTAACGACGGAGCAGAACATCATCGTTGGCGGCCTAAACCTCAATCAACAGGTCACCGACAGTATCGGCAGCTTGCGTACTACCCTCAACGGCATCACCAATGCAGCATCTGCTCAGGCAGCCTTGCCGCGCCTGCAGCAAGCCACCGCTCAGCTGGATAAAGTCAGCGGTGTGTTGGGGCAGTTATCGACAGGTCAGAGAACGGTTCTCGCCGGCTTGATCAATCCGGTGATGCCCGCGCTCAACCAGTTGATTGACAGGGTTTTGGCGATCCCCGGAGTTGCCGAAATCATCAAGCCGACGATCGACACTTTGAAAGCCAGACTCGCAGTACTGGCGGCAGCATAAGTCTAAAGCGTCAGTCCCAAGTCAGAACCCCGCCGCTCGCCGGCGGGGTTTTGTTTTTGTGCGCCGGAAAAACAGTAACCAGTTACCAAGCCCTCAGCGCGTCGTCGTCACTGGCTTCTCCGGGTAAGTACTTGGCAGAATCCAACAAGACGTCCGCAAACATTCGCTCATAGAAGTTGCCGTCCGCCCGGTCCTGCATCGCAACCGGCGGCTTTCTTCAACAACACATGAGCGAATGAATGAACACTCGGTCTCGCGTAGCGTTTTTTGCTGTCACTCTGCTCTCTGCGATTTCACTCTCATCGCCGCTCCTGGCATCGACTGAAACCGGAATTGCGTCAATCTATAGCGACGAACGCACTGCGAATGGCGAATATGCGCATGCACACGCGCTTACGGCGGCTCATCGCACGTTGCCCTTCGGTACGAAGGTGAAGGTGACAAACATCGGTAATGGCCAATCCGTGATCGTCCGCATCAACGATCGTGGACCATACATCAAGGGCCGCATCATCGATCTCACGCCAGCAGGTGCCAAGGCAATTGGATTTTCCGGCCTCACTCGCGTCCACTTGACCGTGATTTCCGCCAAATCGGCCTAGTTGGCTTCCGCAGGCGTCGGGCCATCGTTCTTTGGAGCGGCCTGACACTGCAAACAGCGTTTTGCCAATGGTCGCATTGGACCTCGGTCCAACTCGAATTCCGCTTCCGGCTCTTGCACACTAATTCAGCTTCGACATTCGCCTGCCGGAGCACGTAGTGACGCTTGGGCCGGAGCCAGCGGCCATGGATATTCAAAAGGATCACCGGTCATCGCGGGCACACGGTGCCAAGCATGTGGATGCGGACGCGTTCCACGAGCCCGACTTTGTTCTGGTACAGGACTTTCGGCCGCCGCCACGGATCGAAATGGCGAGAGAGCGGATGCTCATGTGCCGCCTCTATCTCGGCCTAATCCGCAGCATGACCGAAGATTACGGGGCCGCATTTGCGGCGCACAATGACAGCTCCACTTTCCGGACAATTGGTATCTACGTATTTCTACGGACGGTGATGTGCTCGCCGGTCGGTGCGGGCAAGATCGCAAATGCTCTGAAATTACCGCGTGTGACGGTTGTTCGGCGTCTGCAGGAAATGTTGAAGCTCGGTTATGTGGAGCGCGTCGGCAACGCCTATCGGGTCACCGATAAGGTGAACATTCCCGATTTGAAAAACAAACTGCAGCGGCGAATGGACATGATCGTGGAGACGGCAAGAAGGCTGTCCGAATTGAACGGCTCGACTGACCTTGGGCCTGTTGCGAACGAGGATGTTCAGGCGAGCCGGACAGGCGTCATCTAGGGCGTCTCGGGGCAGTCTGGTGACGGCAAGGCCAGTCGGTCGACCGATTTAGACTTTCTGCCTGGCACTGGTGGGCTCTCGACAACGAATAGTGGCGATGACGCTTGCCGGAATGTGCCCCCCGGATGGCCGCACATCGGCGTTGGCTACGCACCACCGTGCCGGTCTATAATGTAGCCAAAGAATTTCGAGGAGGCCTCATGTCGCAAGCTGCGGAGAAGCGCGGCGGGATACCCGCAATGCTCAAGGACACGGCATTCGTTTGGGAAGATCCGCTCGATTTGGAAAGCGAGCTGACCGAAGAGGAGCGTATGGTGCGCAACAGCACCCGTGGCTTTGCGCAGAGCTATCTGATGCCGCGTGTCGTCGAAGCATTCCGCGACGAAAAATATGATCCAAACCTGCTGCCGGAGATGGGCAAGCTTGGCCTGCTCGGTCCGACCATTCCGGAAGAGTATGGCGGTGCGGGACTTGGTTATGTTTCCTATGGTCTGATCACGCGCGAACTGGAGCGTGTGGATTCCGGCTACCGATCGTCGATGTCGGTGCAGTCGTCGCTGGTGATGTATCCGATCTATGCCTACGGGACCGAAGCGCAGCGCCGCAAATTTCTGCCCAAACTTGCAACCGGCGAGATCATCGGCTGCTTTGGCTTGACTGAACCCGATCACGGTTCCGACCCGGGCTCAATGGTCACACGCGCGGAAAAAGTGTCCGGCGGCTACAAGCTCAACGGCGCAAAAACGTGGATCTCGAACGCGCCTGTTGCCCATGTCGCGGTGGTGTGGGCGAAGCTCGACAACGTCATCCGCGGCTTCCTGGTCGAACGCGGTGCCAAGGGATTTTCGACGCCGAAGATCGAAGGCAAGCTGTCGCTGCGCGCGTCGATCACCGGCGAGATCGTGCTGGAAGATTGCCTGGTGCCGGAAGACAGTCTGCTTCCGAACGTGAAGGGACTCGCCGGCCCGTTCGGTTGTCTCAACAATGCACGTTATGGCATCGCCTGGGGCGCGATGGGCGGCGCTGAATTCTGCTGGCACCGCGCTCGCCAATACGTGCTGGAGCGCAAGCAATTCGGGCGCCCGCTTGCCGCCAACCAGCTGGTGCAGAAGAAGTTGGCCGACATGCAGACCGAGATTGCGATCGGCCTGCAGGGCGCCTTGCGGCTTGGCCGCATGCTCGAGGCGGGCAAGGCGTCGCCGCCGTCGATCTCGTTGATGAAGCGCAATAACTGCGGCAAGGCACTCGAAATTGCTCGGCTCGCCCGCGACATGCATGGCGGCAACGGCATTTCCGAGGAGTATCACGTGATGCGTGTGCTCGCGAACCTCGAGACTGTGAACACCTATGAGGGCACGCACGACATCCACGCGCTGATTCTCGGCCGAGCGCAGACCGGCATTCAGGCGTTTTTCTGATCCTAGGGGATCATGGACGTCATCACCACCGCGTTCCTGGTCGGGACCGGCGTCGTGGCCGGGATTATCGCAGCCATGATCGGCGGCGCGGCGGTGGTGATCTATCCGGCGCTGATCGCAACGGGCGTGTCGCCGCAGCTCGCGGCCGTTTCAAATCTTGCTTCGGTGATGCCGGCGACAATGCTTGCGGCGCTTTCCGATCGCTCCCAGCTGCCACCATTCAACCGCGCGTTTATCGGCCTGATCGTCGCGTCGGTGATGGGGGCGAGCGCGGGAGCCGTGCTTCTGCTGCTCACGCCAGAGCGTATGTTCGCGCAAATCGTGCCGTTGTTGATCGGATTTGCGACGCTTCTTTTCGCATACGCCGAACGCATCACGAGCTGGCTGCGCGCACGGGCCCGGGGCCGCGGTCATGACATCACATTCAATCTTGCCAGCCTGAAAGTCGTCCTGCCTGTGTCGTTCTACGGCGGTTATTTTGGCGCAGGAGTCGGCATTCTGATGCTGGGTGTGTTCTCACTCGCGACCGGTGGCGATTACCGCGCGGCGAACGTCGCGAAAAATTTTGTCGCCAGTCTCAATGGCCTGGCGGCCACCCTGATTTTTGCGACCCATGACGCGATCCTCTGGCCTCAGACCCTGGCGCTGGCCGCCGGCACCATCGGGGGAGGATTGATCGGCGCCTATGCCGCCCGCGTGATTCCACGCAATGTCGTGCGCTTTCTGATTGTCGCTGTCGGCGCAGCGCTGACAGTCGCGCTTGCGCGACGTTACTGGTTTTAGAGGGTGATCGACTTCACGCTGTACGCAAGTGCCGCGACGCGCGCGGTCATTGGGCTGCCTGGATTGGCGAGTGGGTCGATGACCGTAAAATGATTGGTCCCGGCGACCTCCTCGTACCGCGTCAGCGCCATGCCCTGCTGCCAGGCTTCCGCAACCGTCTTGCTCTGGCGCAGGAACTCGCTCGATTCAAGGGCGCCGACGATGGCGTCGAGGCTGCGACTCACAGGAACGTGCCAGAAAAGCGGCGATACGCGGCGCGCCTCCGCATCGTCAAGCCTCAAGTCTTCGTTGATTGAAATGCGAGTCAGCGGCGCCAAGTCGAAGACACCGGATATTGCATAGGCCGCGGGAACAAGGTCGGCCGGTGCGTCGGAAGCAAAGACCTTCCAGTCGGTCGCCGCCATACAGGCGGCGAGATGGCCGCCTGCGGAATGGCCGTAGACAAGGATGCGCTGACGGCGTCTGCGCCAGAGCGTCAGGCAAGCCGCGCGCATCTGCTCTATGATGTCAGCGATCGACACTACCGGACAAAGATCGTAACCGACCACCGCAACGCTCACGCCACGCGCGTTGGGGCCCGCCGCGATCTGCGAGAACGACGCGGGTTCAAGCGAGCGCCACCAGCCGCCGTGGATGAACATGGCAAGCGGCGCCTTGCCATCGTCCCTCGCGGGGAAAAGATCGATCGTCCGCCGCGACGACGGGCCATAGGAAATCCCAAGTTTTGCGTTATGTGACGCCGCGCGATAGGCCGCGCCTTCGCGCTGCCAGCGCGCAAAAATTTCCGGGTGCTCGGGGACGCGGGCGCGGTTGTTGTATTCGACTTCGTAATCGACAGTCATGACAATATCTCTTGTAAATTCTTTTGGTATTTCTCTCGTAGCGAGTAAAAAGCTCGGCTTTGCGCCGGGTCGGAACGGCGCTATGTCTTAGCCATGAAAATCGAACGCAAGCAAATGCGCAAGGTATCTCGATGGCACTGACCGCGGCTGTGCCCCTCGAACTGCCGGCCGACGGACGCCAGTCAGAGACGGCGTTGGCCGTTGCGCGGGGCACCGCGCGGCTCCTGCACGCGTACGGGCGCTGCGTGGTCAGCGAACTGCCGCTGCCGTCCGGGCGCCGCGCCGATCTGGTGGCGCTCGATCCGGGCGGTGAAATCTGGATCGTCGAGATCAAGTCCTCGATCACGGACTTCCGCGCCGATCAGAAATGGCAGGATTATCGCGCCCATTGCGACCGGCTGTTCTTCGCCACGACGGTCGAGGTGCCGTGCGAGATCTTCCCGCCCGACACCGGTCTCATCGTGGCCGATGCCTTTGGCGCCGAATTCAGATGCGAGGCGCCCGTCCACAAGCTTGCGGCTGCGACACGCAAGTCGATGATGTTGCTGTTTGCGCGCGCCGCGGCGCTGCGGCTGCAATCGCTCGCGGACCCGACGGGGCCCTACGGGGATGTGAGCTGACGATCAGCGCGGCGCGCGCTTGGCCAGAATACGCTGCAAGGTGCGCCGGTGCATGTTGAGCCGTCGTGCCGTTTCTGAAACATTGCGGCCGCACAATTCATAAATCCGCTGGATGTGCTCCCAACGCACGCGGTCGGCCGACATCGGATTTTCCGGTGGTTCGATCTTGGCATTGTCCTGCGCGAGCAGCGCCGCCACGACGTCGTCGGCATCTGCCGGCTTCGCCAGGTAGTCCACCGCCCCGAGCTTAACGGCATTCACCGCGGTGGCGATATTCCCGTAGCCGGTGAGGATGATGGCACGCGCGTCAGGCCGGCGACTCTTGAGTGCGGAAATCACATCAAGGCCATTGCCGTCATTGAGCCGCATGTCGACCACGGCATAGGCTGGCGCGGCCTTCTCGACCTGCAGCAAGCCCTCAGCGACCGAATCCGCGGTCGTAACGATGAAGCCGCGTTGCTCCAGCGCCTTGGCCAAACGTTGCGAAAACGACTGATCGTCCTCGACGATCAGCAGCGATCGCTCACCAGGGATTTTAATCTTGGCCGCCGGGCTGGCGGTCTCACTAATCACGGCGTCCACGATATCACCTCGATACTCTACGTTCGGCGTATCGTACCGTGCGGGGCCGTTCAATCACACCGCAAAAATTAGTGATCGGAGTTCTCAGGCCGTGGCGAACGTTAATGGCCGCTCAAAATCACTGCGACTCCAATGGAGTCGGACGGTTGCGCCGCGATCGGGCGCGGGCCGGTTTTCAAGCGAAAGGGTCGCCCCCGCACGTTCCAGTAGCGTCTTGGCGATGAAGAAGCCGAGCCCGAGGCCCGCCGGCTCGTCGCCGGCGTCGTGCGGGTGCCCGCGGCGGCTGGTGACGTAAGGTTCCCCAATCCGGCCCATGATTTCCGGTGCAAATCCGGGGCCGTCGTCATTGATGGTCACTTCCACGGCATCGTCGGTCCAGCGTGCGTCCACCAAAACGCGATCGTTGGCAAAGTCGACGGCATTTTCCAGAAGGTTGCCGAGACCATACAGGATTGCTGGATTGCGCGCGCCGACCGGTTCGGAGCCGAGATTGTCCGGCGCGTTCACCTCGATGGCCACGCCAAAATCCCGATGTGGCGCTACCACTTCCTCGATCAATGCGGTGAGCCGCATGCGGTCGAAGGGCTCGCCGCTGCCGCCGGCCGACAACTCGGTGAGTTTTGCCAGGATATCGCGGCACCGCGTCGACTGCTCGCGCAGAAGCCGTACGTCGTCGCCGTGCGGCGCGTTGGGCGCGATCGCGCGTTCAAGCTCCTTTGCGATCACCGAAATTGTTGAGAGTGGTGTGCCGAGCTCGTGCGCGGCAGCGGCCGCGAGTCCGTCAAGCTGCGAAAGGTGCTGCTCGCGCGCCAACACAAGCTCGGTCGCGGCCAGCGCGTCCGAAAGCTGGCGTGACTCTTCGGTGATCTGCCAGGCGTAGACGCCTATGAATCCAATCGCGAGCAGGATGCAGAGCCAGACACCCATCATGTAGATCGGCGGCAGTTGCAGCGGGTCGTCGATGTCCCACGGCAGCGGGTAGTGCACGAAAACGAGGACGGTCGAGCAGACGACGGCAAAGCCGCCGAGAATCAACGTGAAACGGGGCGGCAGCGCTGTTGCCGAGAGTAGAACCGGACCGAGAAAAAGGAATGCAAAGGGATTCTGCAATCCGCCCGTCAGGAACAGCAGCACCGCCAGCTCGGCTATATCGAATGCCAGCAGCCAAGCCGCGCGATCGGGCTCAAGGCGCTGTGTGATGTGGAAACGGAGCCGCAGCACGACGTTGAGCCATGCCGCCAAAGCGATCACGCCGAGACACGCATAGATCGGCAGTTCGAAGTCGAGACCGTAGTAAACCACGAACACGGCAGTTGTCTGGCCGATGATCGCAAGCCAGCGCAGCCGAACGAGCGTATCGAGACGCACGTTGCGGTGCGGATGATGTGGGGCAGGTCCGAGCGCAGGCATGCAGCCAGTGTAAAGTCTGGGCCGGCTCTGTTGAAGTGCACAGACGGCACGGGAATCGACCCTTGCGCTTTCTGCGGCGCGGCGTCACATCTGCACCGTTATGGACGTGCAGCAAACGCCCGCAATTGCCGTCGACCGTTTGGTCAAACGCTACAAGGGCGTAGGGGCCGTGGACGGCATATCGTTCAAGCTTGCGGCGGGCTCGGTGACCGGGTTGTTGGGCGGCAATGGCGCCGGCAAAACCACAACCATCGCGATGATCATGGGGCTTGTGACGCCGACATCCGGCGCGGTCAGGGTGCTTGGCGCCGAGATGCCGCGCGAGCGATATCGCGTGCTGCATCGGATGAATTTCGAAAGTCCTTATGTCGATATGCCGATGCGCCTGACGGTGCGTCAAAATCTTTCAGTTTTTTCGCAGCTCTACGCCGTGCCGGATATCCGCGAACGGATCGCAAGCCTTTCCGCCCAGCTGGATCTGACCGAGTTTCTTGATCGGCCAACCGGCAAGCTTTCCGCTGGACAGAAAACGCGCGTCTCGCTGGCGAAGTCACTCCTCAACAGGCCGGAGGTTCTGCTGCTGGACGAGCCGACCGCTTCACTCGATCCGGACACGGCTGATTGGGTGCGCACGCGCCTCGAGCAATACCAGGCCGAAAACCACGCAACCGTTCTGCTCGCTTCGCACAATATGAATGAGGTGGAGCGCATGTGCGAGCGCGTGATCATCATGAAAAAGGGGCGGATCGAGGACGACGATACACCGGCGCATCTGCTTGCGCGCTATGGTCGCGAGAATCTGGAAGAGGTATTTCTCGACGTGGCGCGCGGCCGCCGGCAGAGCGAGGCCGCGCAATGATGCGCACCGATACCGGAGTGGATTTCTCGCTTAACCGAGTCGCTGCGATGGTACGCCGCTATTGGTACCTGCTGCGGTCGTCATGGCCACGCATCCTCGACCTGATCTATTGGCCGGCTGTGCAGATGCTGATGTGGGGTTTCTTGCAGGTCTACATTTCGCAAAATGCCAGCTTTTTCGCGCGCGCTGGCGGCGTCTTCATCGGCTCGGTACTACTGTGGGATATCCTGTTCCGCGGCCAGCTTGGGTTCTCGATTTCTTTCCTCGAGGAAATGTACGCGCGCAACCTGGGCAACCTCATGATGTCGCCGCTGCGGCCAGCGGAATTCTTGCTGGCGCTAATGATCATGAGCATCGTTCGCCTGTCGATCGGCATGATCCCCGTTTCGATTCTGGCCATCATCTTTTTCGGGTTCAATCTGTGGGCACTCGGACTGGCGCTTGCGGCTTTCTTTGCGAACCTGATTCTAACCAGCTGGGCGGTCGGCATTTTTGTCGCCGGGCTCTTGCTGCGGAACGGTCTCGGCGCCGAAAGCATGGCCTGGACGATCATGTTTCTCTTTCTGCCGCTGACCTGCGTCTACTATCCGGTCGCCGTTCTTCCTGGTTGGTTGCAGTACGTGGCTTGGGCGCTACCGCCGACCTACGTTTTCGAAGGCATGCGTGCGCTGGTCATCGATCATGTGTTTCGCGCCGATCTGATGGCCCAGGCTTTTGCGTTTAATATTGTCCTGTTCGCAGTTGCATCATTGGCCTTTTTCAAGCTTCTGCAGAGTGCACGTATCCACGGATCTCTTTTGCAGACCGGTGAGTAACCGAAAAAAGCCTGTGTTCTTTGGGGCTTACCGGCCTCTTTCGCGTTGTAAACCTGACGCGAACAACTTATCTCTATGTTGACGGTATGGATGAAAAACGACAGTCTGCCGCACCGCAGCGAGGGTCGGGGGACTCAATGGCAATAGGCGAATTCGGTGGAGCGGCAACGCTCCCCGTAGATGGCGGCGCGTTTCTCGCGACGCCAATGTACTGGTTCTACGAGCTGGGCCACGCAGCGCTCAATCCGTCGCGCGCGTTTGCGGATGCGACGCGTTTGTTTTTCAAGAATCCCGCCAATCCGCTCGCGCACACCGCCTACGGAAAATCGATCGCAGCGACGATGGAGCTGTTCGAGCGTTCGACCCGCCGCTACCGCAAGCCGGAATGGGGAATCGATTCGACCACCGTCGGCGGTGAGAGGGTGGCGGTCAACATCAAAAGCGTCTGGCAACGTCCGTTTTGCCGACTGCTTCATTTCGAACGTGCGTTCGTGCGCCCGCCGCGCCGGCCACAGCCGAAACTGCTGATCGTCGCGCCGATGTCGGGGCACTATCCGACATTGTTGCGCGGCACGGTGGAAACTTTTCTACCCAACCATGACGTCTACATCACCGAGTGGATCGATGCGCGCATGGTGCCGCTCGCCGATGGGCGCTTCGATCTTGATACATATATCGACTACATCATCTCGATGTTTCATGCGCTTGGCGGCGACGTTCATGTGATCGCCGTTTGCCAGCCGTCGGTGCCAGTCATGGCGGCGGTCGCGCTGATGGAGGCCGACAACGATCCGGATGTTCCGCACTCGATGGTGCTGATGGGCGGGCCGATCGACACGCGGGTCAATCCCAACTCTGTGAACGATCTGGCCGAACGGCGTGGGCTCAACTGGTTCCGAAATCACGTCATCACCAAAGTGCCGTTCCCGCATCCGGGCTTGATGCGCGACGTCTATCCCGGCTTTCTGCAGCTGCATGGCTTTATGAGCATGAACCTCGACCGCCATATCGAGGCGCACCAAAACCTGTTCCTGAATCTGGTCAAAGGGGACGGCGATTCCGCGCAGAAGCATCGCGAGTTCTACGATGAGTATCTTGCCGTCATGGATCTTGCGGCCGAGTTCTACCTGCAGACGGTCGACACGGTGTTCATCCGTCACGCCCTGCCGAAAGGGGAGATGATGCATCGCGATCGCCGCGTCGATCCGGCCGCCATCAAGCGCGTTGCGCTGATGACGGTCGAAGGCGAGAACGACGATATTTCAAGCGTAGGCCAGACCGAGGCGGCGCACGCGCTGTGCGTCAATATTCCGGCCGAAGACAAGGTTCACTACATGCAACCGGCTGTTGGGCATTATGGGGTGTTCAACGGCTCGCGTTTCCGCGCCGAGATCGCCCCACGCATTGCCGACTTTGTGCTGTCGCGTAATGGCGGACGCGTTGCGCGTTCCGCCCCGCTTAAGGTCGTAGCCCGGAATTGAACCGGTGCTCGTTCGCGTGGTCGTGACACACAATGCAAGGTGATCCGGAGCGATAATTCCATGCCGCTGCGCGCGTTGTTGTACCGCCGCATCAGGGGACCGTCGGCGATCACCGTCGATGTCGACGGCCAGATTTACCCGGTCCGCGTACGTCGTCACCGCCAGGCGCGCCGCTATACCTTGCGCGTTCATACGGCTGGCCGCGAGGTTGTGCTTACGATGCCCCCACGCGGATCTTTGCGTGAGGCTCACGCGTTTGCGAACAGTCATCGGGATTGGATTGCGGCCCGGCTAGGCCGATTGCCGGACGCAGTGCCGTTCGCACACGGTGCGGTATTGCCGCTCCGGGGTGCTGAGCACCGGATTGAGCATAGACGTGGTGTACGTGGAACCGTCTGGATCGAGCAGGCCGCCGGCCAGAGCCTGCTGTGCGTTGCAGGCGATGAGGCGCACGTATCACGGCGCCTGCGCGATTTTCTAAAGCGCGAGGCCAAGCACGATCTTGAAGCGGCGAGCCGGCGCGCGGCTGCGGCACTGGGAGTCAATTTCAGGCGAATATCGATGCGGGACCAATCGAGCCGATGGGGGTCGTGCTCATCGACGGGGGTTCTGTCATACTCCTGGCGACTTATTTTCGCGCCCGATTTCGTGCTTGAGTATCTTGCTGCGCATGAGGTCGCGCATCTGATCGAGATGAACCATTCGCGACGGTTTTGGCGGCTGGTCGAACAAATCTACCCGCACGTCGGACGCGCGAAGGCGTGGCTGAACGCGCATGGTTCCGATTTGCACCGGTACGGGTTGGATACCCGCTTGTAAGCACCACGTTTTACCGGACTCCATCACTCCATGCTGCGTCCAGGAACGTTTGCGCTCACGGCTTTACTGGCTGGTCTGAGCGCGGTCGGCCCGCTGACGACCGACATGTATCTGCCGTCGCTGCCGGACATTGCACGGCAGCTCGGCGCCTCCTCCGCGCAGGTGCAGCTTACGATATCCGCCTACCTGATCGGCTTTGCAGCGGGTCAGATTATCTATGGCCCCGTGTCCGACCGGCACGGCCGCAAACCCGTTTTGATCGGAGCGATTGCACTCTACTGCGCGGCGAGCCTTGCCTGCGCCCTGTCCACGTCAATCGAGATGCTGATCGTCGCGCGCGCGTTTCAGGCACTCGGCGGCTCCGGCGGCATCGTGCTCACGCGTGCGATTGTGCGCGACATCTATTCGGGAGCGCACGCCGGGCGTGAATTGTCGGTGATCGGTTCGGTGATGGCGCTCGCGCCAGTGCTGGCGCCGGTTATTGGCGGTCTCATACAGACCGTCTTTGGCTGGCGCGTGACATTTCTCGCCTTGGTCGGCGCTGGATTTGCCGGCGCTGCAGTCGTCTGGGCGCTCCTGCCTGAAACATTGAATAACCGCGCCGCCGAACCGGTATCGCTTCCGTCAATGCTTCGGTCCTATCGGATCGTCGGACGCAATCCGGCATACCTTGCCTATCTGTCCATTACATCGGCGAGCTATGCCGGTCTCTTCGCCTGGATTTCCGGCTCGGCCTTCGTGCTGCAGGATCTCTATGGCCTGGCGCCGTTCGATTTCGGTGTCGCCTTCGCGCTCGGTTCGATCGGCTATATGGCCGGCTCGGCAATTGCCGCCCGGCTTGTCATTCGTCTCGGATTGGACGGAGTTCTCGGATTAGGCGGTTGCGCCTGCGCTGCCGGCGGGCTGGCGCTGGTCGCCGCAGTTGCGTTCGGACTTACGTCCTCCATGTCGCTGGTTCTTCCGATGGCGATTTATCTTGCCGGCCTCGGCATGGTGCTGCCGCAGGGCATTGCCGGTGCGATGACGCCGTTTCCCGAACGGGCCGGGGCTGCATCGTCGCTGTTCGGGTTCTTGCAGCAAACTGCGGCAGCGCTTTGCGGGGCGGCGGTCGGATGGTTCCTCGGACAAAGCGCCTGGCCACTCGCGCTCGGCGTCGCCACCATGGGGTTAGCAACGTTTGGGCTCTGGCTGGCGACGCGCGGGCTTCGTGCCCGCGCCGCAAAGCATTAACGGCGGCCAAAGAGGCCGTTAAGCAGCCAACCGTCGAGGCCGCCCGTTCCGGTCGTAGCCGCGCGCGTGGCGGCAACAGGTTGCACCGGCGCGGGCGGTACCGGCCGCGAGCCGTTGCCGAACAATCCCGAGAAGAAACCGCCGCCGCCGGACGCACCAGGCAGGCTTGCGACCGGCACGCCCTGATGGGCGCCGCGCATGAACCGGCTCCAGATCTCGACCGGCAAGCCGCCCCCGGTCACGTGCTTTGTCGACGTGCCATCGTCGTTGCCGAGCCAGACGCCGGTCACGAGATGCGCGGTATAACCGATGAACCAGGCATCGCGGAAATCCTGCGACGTTCCGGTTTTCCCGGCCGCGGGCCAGCCAGGCAATGTCGCTTTGTGCGCGGTGCCGATTGTGAGCGTCTCGGCCATCATCTGGTTCATCATTGCCACGTAACGAGCCTCGACGATGCGGCCGAGCTGGCCCGTGTTACGCGCATAGAGCACCTTGCCGTTCGCGGCGGTGATCTTCTGGACGACATGCGGGACCAGCGCGTAGCCGCCGTTGGCAAATGTCGCATAGGCACCGACAAGCTCCAGCATCGACACTTCCGAGGTGCCAAGCGCGATCGAACCATTGGGCTCGAGTTTTGAGACGATGCCGAGGCGATAGGCGGTGCGGATGACCGCCAACGGAGTGAATTCCAGTGTCAGGCGCACAGAGACGGTGTTGAGCGAAAGGGCGAGTGCTTTCGTCAGTGTGACCGGCCCGAAATATTCATGGCTGTAGTTTTCCGGTTGCCACCCTTTGACATTGATCGGACGGTCCTCACGCACACTGTCAGGTGTGAGCCCGTGCTCAATCGCGGTCAGGTAGATAAACGGCTTGAAGGCGGAGCCGGGCTGACGCTTTGCCGACACCGCACGGTTAAACTGGCTGTCGGCATAGTTGCGGCCTCCGACCAGCGCACGAACGGAGCCATCCGCCGTCATCGCCACGAGCGCGCCTTGTCCGACGCCGTTCTTGTCGCCTCTTTGCGCAAGCTCGTCGGTCAACGCTTTCTCCGCGTTGGCCTGGAGGTTTGCATCGATCGTGGTCTGAACCGTGATGTCTTCCTCGACACGGCCGAGCGTGTCGTTGAGCGCGTCCATCACCCAGTCCGCGACATAATTGACGGAGCCGGTGTTTGCCTGTGCCACGATGCGCGGTGGGCGCGCCAAAGCGGTGCGCTCGGTTGAATGCGATATGAATTTGAGCTCCGCCATGGCGGCGAGCACGGCCTTCGCACGCTTTTCGGCACCGTCGAAGTTGCGTGTGGGCGCAAGACGTGACGGTGACTTCACCACTCCCGCCAGCAGCGCCGCCTCGGCGACCGTCATCTGGCGTGCCGACTTTCCGAAATAATGCTGCGAAGCCTGTTCGATACCGTAGGCACCCGAGCCGAAGTAAACCCGGTTTAGATAGAGCTCAAGAATCTGCGTCTTGGAGAACTTGCGCTCGAGCCAGATCGCGAGCAGCGCCTCCTGCAGCTTGCGATTGATCGTGCGCTCCTGCGTGAGGAAAAGATTTTTTGCGAGCTGCTGCGTAATCGTCGAACCACCTTGGGCAACCCCGCGATGAAGCACGTTCGCGATCAAGGCGCGGCCGATGCCGTAGGGATCGACGCCGCTATGCTCGTAGAAGCGCCGGTCCTCGATGGCGATGAAAGCTTTGGGAACGTAGGCCGGCAATTCCTTCAAAGGCAGCGGCGCGCCGGCAAGGTCGCCGCGGCGGGCCAGCGCGCGGCCCTGGAAGTCGACGATCTGGATCGACGGCGGACGTTTAGGAATTTCCAGCGACTGGATCGGCGGCAGATGAGCACCGACCCAGGCCACGAAACCGGCGCTGCCGATCGCAACCCAAAGGCCGACGACTAACGTCCAATATGTAAGGCGGACGATGAGCGCCCGCTTGCCGCGGGCCGGGCGCGATTTGCGCGCGCGCGGCTTGCGGCGCTTCGCCGGCGATCTGCTTTTCGAAACGGGCCTTTCCTCGGTCGGCGCGGGTCGATCGTCGCCGGAAACGTGCAGATCCGGGCTCTTGTCGAACACCGGCTCCCGGCGCGCGCCTGCTTGTCCCCGCTTCGACGCCATCACGCGACCCGTTTCATGCCGGCGCACAAAGGTCGCCGGCCCCCGGGATCACGCTATGCGCGGCGATTTAAGGGGCCGTTAAGCCGGAAATGGCCCGGAAATCAGGCGCTTTGCGCTGCTCGGGGCGCTACTGTCTTTGTCTGCTTGTCGTCCTCGCCGGATGCAAAGAGTGCGATCAGGGCACGCTTGATCGCGGCTTGCCGGGTCGGGGAGGTGATCTGCGCGCCCATCAGATCCGTCACGTAGAAAACGTCCACCACGCGTTCGCCGAACGTGGCGACATGTGCGGAGGCAATGTTGAGGTTGAGCTTGGACAGCGTTGCCGTGAGTTCATAGAGCAAGCCGGTGCGATCGAGGCCCGTGACCTCGACCATCGTGTAGCGGTGAGACCATTGGTTGTTGATGGTGACCGACGGCTCCACCGCGAAAGCGCGGATACGGCCTTTGGGTGGCGATCTTTTGGTGACCACATCCGGCAATCGCAACTCGCCACGTAGCGCTTTTTCAATCGAGTCGGCGATGCGTTGGCCACGGCGCTCTTCATCTTCGTCGCGGTCGAATTCGCGTGACAACGAGATGGTATCGAGCGCGCGGCCGTCCGTCGTGGTGTAGATCTGCGCGTCGACGATGTTGGCGCCAGCCAAGGCGCAGGCGCCTGCGATGATCGACAGCAGCCAAGGATGATCGGGCGCAAGCAGCGTAAGCTCCGTCACGGCACGCTCGGCATCGAACGAGATAGATGTTGCGAGACGCTTGTCGGCGTCTTCGGTGGCGCGCACGAAATCGGCGTGTTCGATCTTGTGTGGCAGATCGACCTTGAGCCAATAGGCCGGATAATGCTTGGCGATATAGGCTTCGAGACGCTCCTGCGGCCAGCTCTTCATCGCGTCGCGGAATTCGTTCTGCGCGATGGCGACGCGCTGGGCGCGGTTGACCTCGGAGAAGCCGCCGGTCAGCACAGGTTCGGTCTCGTAGTATAGCGTGCGGATCAATTGAGCTTTCCAGCCGTTCCACACGCCGGGGCCGACCGCGCGGATATCCGCGGTCGTGAGAATCGTAAGTAACTTAAGCCGTTCGGCCGACTGAACGGTGGCGGCAAAGTTCTCGATCGTCTTGCGGTCGGAGAGGTCGCGCGATTGCGCCACGCTCGACATCACGAGATGATTCTCTATCAGCCAGGCCACGGTGTCGGTGTCAGCGGCTGAAAAGCCCATGCGCGGGCAGAACCGGCGCGCAACGCGAGCGCCGGCAATCGAGTGGTCTTCCGGCCGGCCCTTGGCGATGTCATGCAGAAACAGTGTGACGTAAAGCAGCTCGCGATGCTCGGGCAGAATCTTATGGATCAGCTCATTTGCAAGCGGCGATTCATTGCTGCTGCCGCGCTCAATCTCGGCGAGCACGCCGATACAGCGCAGGAGATGCTCGTCCACCGTGTAGTGGTGATACATGTTGAACTGCATCATGGCGACGATCTTCCCGAAGGCCGGCACGAAATGTCCGAGCACGCCTGCCTCGTTCATCCGCCGCAACACAGTCTCTGGATCGTTCTTGGATGTCAGGATTTCCAGAAAGAGCCGGTTGGCTTCCTTGTTCTCGCGCAATTTTGCGTCGACCAATTTGAGGGAGCGGGTGATCGCACGCATGCCATCGGGGTGGAAGGCCAGATTGTGCTTTTGCGCCAGGTGGAAAATACGGATCAGGTTGACCGGATCGCGCTTGAATCCGTTCGGCTGAGCAAGGAGGATGCGGTTCTTGTCGACGATGAAGTCGTCGCTCTCGGCAAGTTTGCGCCGCTTCACCGGCCGAAAACGCTCCATGACACGGCTGAGCACGGGAACGCTCTTGGCGTGACTGTCTTCCAACTCCGCGCAAAGAATCGCGGTCAGATCGCCGACATCCTTGGCGATCAGGAAGTAGTGTTTCATGAAGCGCTCGACGTCCTGAAGGCCGGGATGCTCGGTGTAGCCCAGGCGCACCGCGATCTCGCGCTGGATGTCAAACGACAACCGCTCTTCGGCGCGGCCCATGAGAAAATGCATGTGGCAGCGCACCGACCAAAGGAAGTCTTCGCAGCGCCGGAACAGCTGATATTCCTGCTTGTCGAAGACTCCGCTTTTGATCAGCTCATCCGGCTCGCGCACGCGGTAGACGTATTTGGCGATCCAGAACAACGTGTGCAGGTCGCGCAATCCGCCCTTGCCGTCTTTCACGTTCGGCTCGACCAGATAGCGTGACTGTCCGCTCCGGCGCACACGGTCTTCGCGCTCGGCAAGCTTGGCCGCGACAAACTGGGGGGCGGTATTGCGAACGATGTCTTTGTCGAAGCGGGTTGCCAGCTCGTCGAACAATTTGCGGTCGCCGAGCAGGAAACGCGCTTCGAGAATGGCGGTGCGAATGGTCATGTCCGCCTTGGCCTGGCGGATGCACTCGTCGACCGAGCGGGTGGCATGGCCGACCTTCAGCCCCAGATCCCACAGGCAATAGAGTATGGCCTCGGCGATCGACTCGCCCCATGCGGTCTGCTTGTAGGGCAACAGGAACAACAGATCGATGTCTGAGCCCGGCGCCTGCAGCCCGCGGCCGTAGCCGCCGGTCGCCACGACCGCCATGCGTTCGGCCTCGCTGGGGTTTTGCGAAGGATAAAGGTGCTTGCGCGCGAATTCGAACAGGATGCGGATGACTTCATCTTCCATCCTGCAGAGGCGCTCGGCGCAGCGCCGCCCGTGACGGTCTTTGAGCAGCAGTTGCTCGGCCTTGGCGCGGCCGTCCGTCAACGCGACCTTGAGCTTTTGCGCCACCAGGGAACGCAGGTCGCGCTCGTTGCCAGTGTGAGCCTTGGCGAGCTTTTCCAGGTCGGCGGTAATTGCACGCGCGTCGATGAGGTCGCCCGACCCACGCGAGGTTCGTTCGGCAGCCGGGCGTTGTTCCTGGTCGAGTGCAAGCGATGCCATAGATCCATCGGATAGCGGAGGCGGGGCGGTAAGTCACCCGCCCGACAGAGATATTTCTTGCAATGCTTGATTTTGAGGCATCCGCGAGGCTGGTGACGGCAGCCGAAGAGTGTGGTTCGGTGTCGGGACAATCCACCATGCGGGGAGACTAAACACGATGCGCATGTTCCAGGTCTGCGTTTGCGGTCAGCCGTTGCAACTCAATGAGCAGCCCACGCCGGAGCCGAAAGGCACAGAAATTCTGCTGAAGGTCCTGGCCGCAGGCGTTTGCCACAGCGATTTGCACCTCGCCGATGGCTGGTTCGATCTGGGCGGCGGCAAACGAATGAGTCTTGCAGATCGCGGTATGAAGCTTCCGGTGACGCTCGGCCACGAAAACGTCGGCGAGGTCGTCGCCTTCGGTCCGGACGTCAAGGTCGTCAAAGTCGGCGATCGTCGGCTTGCGCATCCGTGGATCGGCTGCGGCACCTGCGGCCCATGTCAGCGCGGCGATGAAAATCTCTGCCGCGCCATGCGCAGCCTGGGTGTTTTTTCGAACGGCGGCTACGCCGACTATCTGATGGTTCCGCATCCGCGCTATCTGTTCGACATCGGCGATCTGCCGCCCGAGCGCGCAGCGCCGCTCGCCTGCTCCGGAGTCACTACGTATGGCGCCTTGAAAAAAATTTCGACGCTGAAAAGCGAGCCGACGGTGATCATTGGCGCTGGTGGTCTCGGGCTCATGTGCCTCGCCTTGCACAAGGCAATGGGAGGTCACAGTGCAATTGTGGTCGACATCGATCCGGCGAAGCGCGACGCCGCGAAGAAAGCGGGCGCCGTAAAAGTCGTCGACGGTGGCGCAGCCGATGCTTCGCAACAGATCATCGATATGACCAATGGCGGTGCCTGGGGCGTGATCGATCTTGTGGGCTCCTCGCAAAGCGCGCGTGTCGGCTATGACAGCCTAATCAAGGGCGGCAAATACGTCGTGGTCGGACTTTACGGTGGCGATCTGACGGTGCCGTTGCCGCCGATCCCCATGCGTGCGCTGACGATCCAGGGTTCTTATGTTGGCAGCTTGCCCGAGATGAAGGAGTTGATCGAGCTTGTCCGGCGCACCGGCATTCCGCCGGTGCCTGTTGCAACTCGTCCGCTTGAAGATGTGAATGCGGTGATGGATCAGCTTCGTGCCGGCAAGGTGATCGGCCGCGTGGTGCTGACGCCGAATTGAGGAACGCGGGCCGCCGGTCGACATAAAAGCTTCACGCGTCTAGCGCCGACGATCTGCTATGCACGGTTGCAACTTGCGCTGTGCCTGACGGCGTGATCATCTGCGCCGCCCCCAGATGCCTCCCGACTTATATTTTGCTCTCACGCTCATCGTCAAAATGGCCATCACCGCCGCTTTCGTGCTGGCGGCGACAATTACGGCCGAGCGTGCCGGCCCGTTGGTGGGCGGCCTGGTCGCGACGCTGCCGATCAGTGCGGGGCCGGTTTACGTATTTCTTGCGCTCGATCATGACGCACAATTCATCTCGCAAAGTGCAGTCGCGAGCCTGGCCGTCAATGCGGCGAATGTCATTTTCGCGGTGGTTTATTGCGTATTGGCTCAGCGACAATCGCTCGCCATCAGTCTGGGCGGCACCTATGTCGTGTGGACTGTGCTAACGGCGATTATTACTGCCAGCCATTGGTCGCTCGGTCCCGCGATTCTGATCAACGCGGCCGTCATTGCCGTGGGAATCTGGGTCGTACGGCCATTCCGCCACACGCGGATGCCGCGACAACAACCACGCTGGTACGACTACGCTTTGCGTGCGGTGATGGTCGCCGTCCTGGTTGGAATCGTCGTTACATTCAGCTTCCGCATCGGTTCATATGGCAGCGGACTGCTGGCGGTGTTTCCGGTCGTGCTGACCAGTATCATCCTCATTTTCCATCGGCGCACGGGCGGCAAGCCGACGGCGGCGGTGCTCGCCAATACGCCGCTCGGCCTGCTTGGTTTTGGCATAGCCTGCATGGTGCTGCATCTGACCGCCGAGCCCTTGGGTGTCGTGGCAGGCCTCTCGCTGGCGCTCGCGACATCGATCGGCTGGAACCTTGCGGTATTGGTGGCACAGCGTCGTGGAGTCGCGGTTTAGCCATGTCCATAGTCCTGCTCGGATTGCTGCTGAAGATCGTGATGACCGCATCGATCGTGGTTGCGGCCTCAATCATTGTCGAGCGCAGCGGACCTTTCATCGGCTCGCTCATCGCGGCGCTGCCGACCGCGGGCGGCGCGGCGATGATCATTCTCGCGCTCGAGCATACGCCCGAGTTCATTGCGCAAAGTGCGGTGGGGAGTCTGATCGCGAACGCCGCCTGCGCGTTCTTTGCGCTGACCTATGCCGCGCTGGCGCAACGGCACTCACTGCAGCTCAGCCTCGGGGGCGCATTCCTCGTATGGCTTGTCATCGTGTTCCTGTTGCGACTGGTGGAGTGGAACGCGATTGGTGCGGTCTTGCTGAACGCCGTCATTTATCCGATCGCGATCGCTGCGGCGAGCCGCTTTCGAATCGCCGGTGCGGTGAAACGTGTCGAAGTGACCAGCGCCGATCTTGCCTGGCGCGCCGGCGTGGTGACGCTTTGCGTGGTGCTGGTCACCGCGGCGAGCAGCTCCATCGGTTCCTATTTCTCAGGGACTTTTGCGTTTTTTCCCGTGGCCATGGGATCGTTCTTCATCATTCTGCATCCACGCATTGGTGGGCCGGCAGCGGCAAGCGTCGCTGCGCACGTGCTGACGCCACTGATCGGGCTGGGCCTTGGCCTGCTCGCCGTACATCTGCTGGCCGTGCCGTTCGGCGTGTGGTGGTCCTACGCAATTGGCCTGTGCATCGGCATCGGCTGGAACGCGCTGCTGTGGGCGCTGCGCCAGCGCAAACTATTGGCGTAACCCTTCTTCCAATGCCTTGATCTGCAATGCGAGGTAGCGCGAGAAAATTCGGCACTGCGCGAGGCTTCCAGCCGTGAACCAGAGGCCGGGCTGCGCCGTGCGCCGCCACATGTTGCACAACTCGCCGCCTTCATCGAAGCCCCAGACCGGGCCGATGCGGTCGGCGATATCATCGCCGAGGTAGCGGCGGACGGTTTCCTGCTGATTCTTGTAGCCGGTGGCCAGCACCAGAAGTTCGGCGGGCACGATGCTTCCGTCGCGCAGGCGCACGCCCTCCGGCAGGAAGGTCTCGACATCGGCATACTGGAGAAGGCCAATGTCGCCGGAGATGATCAATTCCGAGCAGCCAACGTTGAAGTAATAGCCGCCGCCGCGGCGCAGATACATCATCTGGAACCCGGTTTCGTCTTCGCCCAGCCAGGTATTGAATCCGCGCTCCTCGAGCGCATTGATCAGATTGTTGTCTACCTTCCGGCCTTTTGCCGTGGAAAGCTGATACGAACGCCTCAGAACCGGATAGGGAAATGACGTCGCGAGCAGGTCGCAATCGTCAAATGGAATTCCTTCCGAGTAGATCGCGTAAACGCTCTGCGCTTCCTTCAGGCTCACCACATGGGTTTTGCTGCGCTGGATCATGGTGACTTTCGCGCCGTGCGCGTGCAGCTCCTGCGCGACGTCATGACCACTGGTGCCGGTCCCGAGCACCAGCGCCTTGCGGTCTCTCCATTGCTCGGCGTTCTTGAAATCGCCCGAGTGCACCTTGGTGCCGGCAAACTTATCGAGGCCCGGTAGATCAGGCGTGTGAGGAATGCTGCTTACCCCGGTCGCAAATACGAGGTGGCGTGGCTGCATGACGCGTTCTGTCCCGTCGTCTCGGCGCAGCGTGACGCGCCATTCCACTTTCGTGTCATCATAAGTGCCTGTAACGAGTTCGTTGCCGGTCCAGAAGTTCAGCTCCATCGTCTCGACATAGGATTCGAACCAATTGGCGAGCTTGTCCTTCGGGATGTAGACCGGAAACGTTGGCGGGAAAGGCAAATAGGGCAGGTGGTTGACGTGCACTTCATTGTGCAGCGTCAGCGAATGATAGCGCGTGCGCCAGTTGTCGCCGACACGTTTGTGCCGATCGATGATCAGCGTGTCGATGCCAAGCTGATGAAGGCGCGCCGCAATGGAAAGTCCGGCTTGCCCGCCCCCGACGACGATCACGGCGGGGTCACCTTTGGAGAATGCGCGTTGTTCCTTCAGACGATCGGCCCAGTTCTCCGCGCCGAAATCGCGTGTCGAATCGGGCTCGCCACGCCGTCTGAATTCGTCTTCGTGGCCTCTGAGTTCCTGCAGATTGGTGCTCAGGGTCCAGGCGCGCAGCTTGCCCTGGCTATCGGGTTTCAGCCGCAGCACCCCCGCACAGGGACCGAAGGCACTTTCGAATTCGAACAGCGCTTCGATATTTTCATTGCCGGCGCGGGATATCCAGCGCGGCGGCGTTCGATTGTCTGGTATATGAAAGTTTCTCGCCTGCGTGCGCGCCAGCGCCTCACGCAGGGTCGATTCGACCGCGGACCGGTCGGCCATCGTCTGGATGTTCCAGGTGAAAGCCAGGACGTCCCGCCAGAGGCCGTCATCCAGGAACAGTCCGGCGGCTGCCGCGGCGTCGCGTGCCGATAGCGCAGCCTCGAAGCTCTCAAGCCAGCGTTGCGCCTCCGCCAGTGCGGTTGCCTGCTTCCTTTCGGCAATATTCATCATGGTGTCTAAGGTTTACGCGTACCCGTCAGCTTCGCTCTTAGCATATAAAGCGCTTCTATCGCTTCACGCGGCGATAGGTCGTCGGGATTGATCGCGGCGAGGGCGGCGACAAGCAGATCCTCCGCCGATTCAGGCTTTTCCTGCGGTATCTTCTGGGGAACCGCGAACAAGGGCAGACCCTCAAAGCCCTTGGGCGCGGCGCGGTCTTCCTGCTCCAGCTTGGCGAGCACCAGTTTGGCGCGCGCGATCACGCTTGGCGGCAGCCCGGCAAGCTTTGCGACCTGGATGCCATAAGAGCGGTCGGCCGCGCCCGCGACAACTTCGTGCAGGAAGACGACCTCGCCCTGCCATTCTTTCACGCGCACCGTTGCATTGTGCAGTCGGTTGAGCCGGCCGGCGAGGGCGGTCAACTCATGGAAGTGCGTGGCGAACAGTGCCCGGCACTTGTTGATGTCGTGCAAATGCTCAACTGTTGCCCATGCAATCGAGAGCCCGTCGAAGGTGGCAGTGCCGCGGCCGATCTCGTCGAGGATCACCAACGCACGTTCGCCCGCCTGATTGAGGATGGCGGCAGTTTCCACCATCTCGACCATGAACGTCGAACGCCCGCGCGCTAGATCATCCGCGGCGCCGACGCGCGAAAATAGCTGATCGACGACGCCAAAATGCGCCCGCCGGGCGGGAACGAAACTGCCCATCTGCGCAAGAACTGCGATCAGCGCATTCTGCCGCAGGAAGGTTGATTTGCCGGCCATATTGGGGCCGGTGAGAAGCCAGATACGGCCCGCGCCGGTTTGCGGCGGTGGCGAGAGATCGCAGTCATTGGCGACGAACGGCGTGCCGTCTCGCGACAACGCCTGCTCCACGACCACATGACGGCCGCCTTCGATGACGAAGGCGTGGCTGTCATCGACTTCCGGCCTTACATAGTCGCGTTCGATAGCCAGGTGCGCGAGTGCGCTTGCGACATCGAGCACGGAAAGCGCTTCGGCGCATTCCTTGATGTTGACGCTCTGCGCCATCACGGCTGCGACCAGTCGCTCGAAAATCTCGAGCTCCAGGCCGAGTGCGCGCTCGGCGGCGCTGGCAATCTTCGCTTCCAGTTCTCCGAGCTCGGTGGTGGTAAAACGTACCTGTCCGGCGAGCGTTTGCCGATGAATGAATGTGCCGTTGAACGGTGCACTCATCAGGCGTTCGCCGTGCTGCGCCGTTACTTCGACGAAATAACCGAGCACATTGTTATGCTTGATCTTGAGGACGCGAATGCCGGTGTCCTCGGCATAGCGGGTCTGCAGCGCCGCTATAACGCGGCGCGATTCATCGCGGAGCGCGCGGGTCTCATCGAGAGTCTTGTCATAACCCTCGCGGACGAAGCCGCCGTCGCGCTTGAAGGCCGGCAACTCTGCGGCGAGCGCGGCGGACAATTCGGCGGCCAGCATACCGTCCGGTTTGCGGCAGGCCTGCATTGCGGCCGCAATCTCGGCGGGCTTGTCCTTAAGTGAAGCAAGCGCGCGGGCAAGGTCGGCTGCCGCCAGCGTGCCATCGCGGATGGCGGCAAGATCGCGCGGTCCGCCTCGGCCAACGGCCAAACGCGACAGCGAGCGGGCGAGATCGGGTGCGGCGTGCAGGCGGGAGCGGGTTTCCGCGCGCGCCGCTGCATTGCCCGCAAAGCCCGCGACCGAGTCGAGCCGCCTGGCAATTTGCGCGGGATCGGTCAGCGGCGCCGATAGTCGCTGGGCGAGCAGCCGCGATCCGGCCGCGGTCACGGTCCGGTCGATGGCATCGAGCAGGGAGCCGCGCCGGTCTCCGGACAGCGTGCGCATCAGTTCGAGATTGACGCGGGTCGCCTGATCGATGGCCATGCTGGCCCCTGCGCTTTCGCGCAAGGGCGGCGACAGCGGCGGCCGTTGGCCGATCTGTGTGCGTTCGACATAGGTCACGCAAGCCGCGGCGGCCGTAATCTCAAGCCGTGTCAGCGCGCCGAAAGCCTCGCTGGTCGACACCGCGAAGAATGATGTCAGCCGCCGCTCGGCCGTGGCGCCGTCGAAAACGTCGCGCGCGAGCGGGGTTACCGCCGGCAGCGAGCGCCAGAACACGGCGAGATCGGGTTCGCCGTAAAGCGCGTCCGAGACGATGATTTCGCCGGGCTCAAGGCGCGCGATCTCGGCGGACAGCATTGCCCGGTCGCATTCGGAAACGCGGAATTCACCCGTCGAAATATCGATCCAGGCAAGCGCGAAACGGCTGTCGTCGCCGGACAGGCGCGCGCGCGCGACTGCGAGCAGATAGTTGTTCCGCCTCGCATCGAGTAGCGTATCTTCGGTGAGCGTGCCGGGCGTGACCAGACGCACAACATCGCGCCGGACGACGCTTTTGGCGCCGCGCTTTCGTGCCTCGGCCGGATCCTCAAGTTGCTCGCACACGGCGACGCGATGGCCCTGTGCGATCAGACGATGCAGGTACTCGTCGGCGCGCTCGATCGGCACACCACACATCGGAATGTCGACGCCGAGGTGCTTGCCGCGCTTTGTAAGCACGATGCCCAGCGCGCGTGAGGCAATCTCGGCATCGGCGAAGAACAATTCGTAGAAATCGCCCATCCGATAGAACAGCAGGCAGTCCGGATGGGCGGCCTTGATGTCCTGATATTGCTCCATCATTGGAGTAACGCGACCGGCATCGCCGTTCTGCGGCGGAATTCCGGGTGCGTCAGGTTCGGGCTGGCCGATGGGTCGCGTGAGCGCCATGGGCGCGGAGGTTAGCAGAAGGCGGCCGGGCCATGAGCCGAAAGCAGGGCGTCATGCCCGGCTTTGTGCCGGGCATCCACGACTTTCTTTCGCTAAAAAGCAGAAAAGCCGATGACGAGCCTCAGCTTTTGAACTTCGCGCCCGTGATGCGTTCGAGATTGCCGTGCCAGACCTTCTCCTTGTCTGCCGCCGGCATATCGATGCCTTCGATGATGCGCAGCGTTTCGCGCGTGTACATAGTGCCTTTTTCGGGATCGAAGGGGCAGTCGGACGCAAACACGATCTTGTCGAGATCGTAGAACGCAAAGCCTGCATGTGTCGCCGGCACGCCGCCGAACACAGCGGTGTCGGCATAGAACGAGTGCTTGAAGTAATCCAGCGGGCGCTTTTTCAGGCGCTTGAGAACCGAGCTCAGATCTTCGTCCGATGTGCGCGCGCCGAGTTGGTCCCAGCCTGGGCCGATACGGCCTTCCAGCATCGGCACGATGCCGCCGAAATGATGCGTGATGATCTTCAGGTTTGGGTACTTGTCCATGATGCCCGAGAAGACGAGGCGCGCCATCGCCGCCGCGGTTTCGTAGGACCAGCCGAACGTCCACCAGATCTCGTATTTCGATTTCTTCTCGGTGAGATAGTCCGGGAAATTCGCGGCACGCGCGGGATGCATCCAGACCGGCTTGCCGGACTTGTTCATGGCTTCGAAGAATGGCTCGAAAGCCGGGTCATCGAGCGGCTTGCCGGCGATGTTGGTGTAGATCTGCACGCCGAGCGCGCCGTTCTTAAGTGCGCGTTCGGCCTCGCGCACCCCGCCATCAGGCGCAATCAGCGCTGCCTGTCCGACCCAGCCGGGAAACTGATCAGGATATTTCCGGCAGATCTCGGCGAAGCCGTCGTTTACAAGCTTGGTGTATTCCTCCGTCAGCTTGCCGTCGCCCTTGGTCATGACCTCCAGCGGCGGCATCGGATAGGAAAGGATCTGCGCATAGTCCTTGAATCCATCGACGATCTTGCGGCGGATATCGAGATCATGGATGCATGGGATCTCGCGCACGCGCTTGCCGATGTCGGCATGGCCACTCTCCACGATCTTGTTGAAGTATTTTTCCGGAATGAAATGGGTATAGGCATCGATGCGCATGTACTCGTTCTCCGTGACTTCGAACTTTCTGGATACTGAATCCGTTCAATAGGGGGTGATGACGTTGAGCATCGCCTGCCGCTTTTCATTGATGACAACGTTGCGCGCGCGCGAGAGGGCCTCGGGCAGGTCGGCGGGTTTTTCAACGCGCTCGGCATGGGCGCCTTGGGCGCGCGCCATCTCCTCGAACGGCGGCGATGGATCGAGATCGGCGAGCGTGCGGCCGTCGTTCTCGCCGGCGACGCCGTCCTTGAACATGGAGAGCGTGGCGCGGCGCACGGCTCCGTAGCGGCTGTTGTTGAACACGATGGTCAGGATGGGAAGATTATGAACGGCGGACACCCAATGTCCGACCATAGGATTGGCGAACATGTAGGAGCCATCGCCAAGGGTCGCGACCACGAAGTTGTCGGGCGCTGCGAGCTTTGCTCCAAGTGCTGCGCCGAATCCCCATCCAAGTCCGCCGGCAGGCCCGAGCGCGAAGAACGTGCCTGCCTTTTCGCGTGCGCAATGGTCCGGCCGCAGCGGATATTCATTAATGATGACGGCATCTTTGCCGACCGTTTCGCCGATGACGCGCGACAGATATTCCGGCGAAATCGTCGTGCCGGCGGTTGAATCCTTTGCCAATTGTGCGCGCCGCGTCCGCATGCGCTCGGTCAGGCGTGCGCGGCGCGCCGCTATGCGCGCATCGGCCATCTGCAGGCGCGGCTCGACGGCGCGCGCAAGCGTATCGAGCGCCTGCGCAGGGCCAGCCTGCAACGCAAGGTCGCTCGGAAAACTCCGCATCGGATAGCGCACGTAGAACGGATCCTCGCCGATATGCGCGATGCGGCAGCCACCGGGCGGATGCTGCAGATGCGGAATCCAGGGCACGTCAGACTCGAGCACGATGACAAGGTCGGCATCGGCAAGCAGGGTGCCGGGTTCGAACCCGAAATGCATCGAATGGCTCGAGGGCAGGCACACCGAGCGCGGGTTGTGCGTGACGACCGGGATGGCGCAGCGTTCGGCCAGGCGTTCGAGTTGATGGACGGCCTCGGCGGGCAAGGTCGACGTGACAATCAAAGGACGCTCTGCGGCCGCAATCCATTCGGCCAATGTTGCGATCGTGCGCGGGTCGGGATACGCGGCCGCCGCTTGCGGTCGTGGTTTCGTAGGCCCAACCGGCTCCGGCAACGAAGCCGCAAGCGGTTCGCGTGGCAGCACAAGATAAACCGGCCCGCGCGGATGAGCCATGGCGACTTCAACGCCGCGCGCCACGACATCGCCAATCTGTCCCGGCACGCGCAGTTCGTAATCCCACTTCACGAGCTCACGCACCATGCCGGCCTGATCGAACATTTCCTGCGCCCAATGGATCGGACGTGAGCGCGAGCCGAATGTGCCTTTCTCGGTGATCGGCGTGCGTCCCGCAGCCAGGATCAGGGGGACACGGTCGCGCGACAAATTTGTCAGGTTGTTGATCGTGTTCGCGGTGCCGACATTGACGTGCACCATGACCGCCTGCGGGCGGCCCGTCATCATATAGGCGCCATGCGCCATCCCGACGGCAAGATTTTCGTGAGGTACCAGAATAGGTTTTGGGACCTTGGCATTGGTTTTCTTGGCGCGGCTGAATGCTTCGACGATCGGCGGAAAGTCAGTGCCCGGGTTAACGAAAAAATAGTCCGTGCCGTGGTCGGCGAGTGCGCGCAGGAAAGCTTCGGCGGCGATCGTTGGCCGTTGTCCCGTCGGTGTCGCGGCCATTTCCGCCCCTCAAACGTCCGGTTCCCGCGGACGTGATTATCGTTTGTTTTGTGGGCCCGGTTTTACTCGACCGAGGATTGGCTGACAACGGAGGCGCGCGCACCTCAGCCCTGCAAACTACTCGGCCGCAATCCGCAGCACCGACTGACCGTCGATCTCGGCGAGGCACTTGGTCAGGCTTTCGCCGTCAGGGTCAACCAAGGCCGCGGTGCGTGCACTGGCGACGGCGTCGGCCGCCCGCGCCGACGGGATTTGGCCTGCCAAAGCGGGACGAATCACGCGCGTCTCGATTGCCCGGTAATTGACGAGCCCGCGCGCGTGCGTGTCGCCATAACCTTTGATCAGACGTGCGCATTCGGCGACTTCCAGCGCCAATTCGGCAGAATGTTTCGCGGCCTCGCGGATCAGCCAGAGCCAGCTGTCGATTTGTTGCTGTTCCTGCCTGTGGCGGTAGCCGTAGGGCCGCACGAAACGAAGTTTGGCGAGCAGCCAAAAGCGCAGGTAGCCACTGATCGAGGTGGAATTGATCTCCATTCCGAAATAAACCCGGCCAAGCCAACCTTTGCGCTCCGCCAATCGCAGGATGGGCTGCGCCAAGAACGATGGAAGCAATTGGCAAAGTTCTTCAATGCCGGGCTTGAGAAAATCGTGAACGGAAAACGGCTCGCCATTGGCACGCAGCTCCTCGCGCGCAATGCGCTGCATGCGTGCCGGCGCGATCTTGGCCTCTGCTACGCGGACGACGTCTTCGTAAGACATGCGAACAGCAAGATGTCGCGCAACTTCCTTCAGTAGCTTGCCTTGTGCTCCCATCGCCTGGTCATCCGCGATGATGGGCCGCAAGCGATCAAGATAAAGCCGCCCATAGGCGACATTCTGGTAATTGATAAGGCGCCGTACGCCTTCGAGTCCGGTCGCCTGCGCGACGGCCGGAAACGTACGTGCCACCTCATGCTCAACGAACGCCGGCGTTGCAGCGGCCTTGCTCTTTTTTTCGGAAAGCTTCGCAGGCCGAAGTTTTGCACGAGCGGCGTCGTAACCGGCGCGGAAGCCTTTAAGATTGCTGTCGACCGCCTTGCCATCCTCTCGAATGGCCGCCTCGAATTGTTCGCGTGCGAGCGGCAGCCGGCCGCAGCCGGCGATAGCGCCGAGCATCACCGCATTGATGATCGAGCCGCTTTGCTTTGCCAAGGCGTCCATGTCGACGAGGAGAGCGTCTTTCGCATGCTCGTTGATGATCTTGATGAGCCTGTCCTGATCGAAGCGTCCGTCACCCATCGCAATCTTTTCGTCCATTGCGTAGAAGCGGCTCAGCGAGCTGATGACGTGCGTGCGGCTGGGTGTGACGAAGCCATTCGCGACCGTGCGGCCGGATTCCAGCAATTCGCTTGCCACTGCGATGTCGATATCGCCGACGCCGGGTGTCAGCGCGAGTACGGGACGCTTGCCGTTGAGGTCTGCAATCTTGGTCGGAAGGATCTCAACATAATAAGTCGTGGCACCGGTCCGCTGTGCGACGCCCGGAATAGAGGTGCTCTGCACCGGGAAACCGGCTTGTGCCGCCGCCGACACGATCCATTGCGTCAGCACGCCGCCGCCTTCGCCGCCGAGTGCGGCGATCAGTATTGTTACCGGACGTGTCGCAGTCATGTCGCGGCCTCGCCGGCGTAGCCGCCGAACCAGCCGATCACCTTCTGCCGCAGCCGATGCATGAACCGGTCGCGCCAGTTCGCATTGCGAATGATCTCGGCACGATAAAACGATGGGCACAAAACGGCTGCATGGGCGACTTCGCCGCACAATCCACATCCGACGCAGCTTTCGATCACCGTGGCCACTGGATCCGTCCGCAACGGATCGGGCGAGGGCTTCACCGTCAGCGATGGGCAGCCGGACAAGCGTATGCACGAATGATCGCCCGTGCAGATCTCATCGTCGACCCCATATCTCGTGCGCGTGACGCGCTCTCCGCGCTTGAGCTTCTCGGCGTCTTCCGCGCGCACGCGGCGCTGACGCGCAAGCTGGCACTCGCCGTCCGCGATGATGACCTTCAGCCCGCGTTCCGCTGTCTTCATCGCCTCTTTCAGAGTCTTCACCATTGTGCTGACGCTGTAAGTGCGCACCGTACGCAGCCATTTCACGCCCATCGCACGCAAAGTCGGCTCGATGCCCATTCCGGGCGCCGGGCCTTCCTTGCTGGCCGCGCTCGACGGAATGTATTGCTGGCCCGTCGCGGATGCGTAGCCGTTCTGCATCACAATCAGGACGCCATCGCCCTTGTTGAAAAGGTTGGACGCCACGCCAGTAATCAGGCCGTTATGCCAGAAGCCGCCATCGCCCATGATCGCGATCGGGCGCCTCTCCATGTTGGGTGTCACCGCTGCGGCACTGGCCAGCGACATGCCGTAGCCGAGGATGGAGTTGCCGAGCGAGAATGGCGCGAACGTCGCAAAAGAATGGCAGCCGATGTCAGCGCTGATATGCGTCGGACCAAGCTCGCGCTGCATCAACTTGATGGCGGAGAACACTGGCCGCTCCGGACAACCGGTGCAGAAGGCGGGCGGGCGAGGGGGCAAAGGACCGAGCGCGGCTGCGGCAACCGGCTTGTGAGCGATCAGGCCGCGCGCGGTCTTCGCGACCGTGTCGGCATCGATGCCTTTTGGCCTTGTTTGCTGCACAAAAGCGGCAAGCCCTTCGAGCAGCACATCGGAGGCATACTCTCCTGCGTTCGGCAGCAGTCCTTTGCCGAGCACGCGGGTATTGATATCCGCCCGGCGCAACTCCACGTTGACGGCCTGCTCGATGTAGTCGGGATAACCTTCCTCGACGACCAGCACCGCGCTCTTGCCCGCGCAGAACGCCCGCAGCTCTTCCGGTACCAGCGGATAGACAACGTTGAGAACGAGCACCGGAATGCGGGAAACGCCGAACACATCGGCGAGCTCCATGCGCTCCAGCGCGCGCAGCACGCTGTTGGTGAGCCCGCCCATGACGATGATGCCGACGTCGTTCAAGTCGCCGGTAATCGTCTCGTTGAGCTTGTGTTCGCGGATGAAGGCGCGTGCCGCCGGCAGCCGCTCTTCGACCTTCAGGCGCTCCTGCGTGAAGATCACCGGCGGATGCGCGAGCCGCCCATATTCAAACCGTGGCGGACCGGGGAGCTTGTCGAGGCCGGACACGACGCCCTTGCGATTATTCTTTGCCGCAAAGGCGCCAGTCGCGTGGCAGGCACGGATGCGCAGCTCCAGCATCACCGGGGCATGGCTTGCCTCGGATAGCTCGAAGCCCTTCTCGACCGTGTGAACGATCGAGGGAAGATCCGGGCGCGGATCGAGCAGCCACATCGATGATTTCAGTGCATAGGCATAAGAGCGTTCCTGGATGACGCTGGCGCCTTCGCCATAGTCCTCGCCGAGAATGATCATGGCGCCGCCGATAACGCCGGGCGAAGCGAGATTGGACAGTGCGTCGGCGGCGACATTCGTGCCGACGATCGACTTCCATGTCACCGCACCGCGCAGCGGGTAGTTGATCGAAGCGCCCAGCATGGCCGCGGCCGATGCTTCGTTCGAGCAGGTCTCCAGATGCACGCCGAGCTCGGACATGATGTCTTCCGCATCGACGAGAACGTCGAGCAGGTGCGAAACCGGCGCGCCCTGATAGCCGCCGACATAGGAGACGCCGGACTGCAGCAGCGCCTTGGTGACTGCGAGGATGCCTTCGCCGTGGAAGGTCTCCCCGTCACCAAGCTTGAGCGCCTGCACTTCTTTCTTGAACGAGCGTTCCATTCTCAGGCCTTGGCCAGATAGTTGGGACCCAAACTATATAGCACGACTCCAGCTACATGCGGGAGGGCAGCCACAAAGCAAGGATCGGGAATGCGATCAAAATCACCAGGCGAATCAAGTCGGTAATGATAAACGGGATGACGCCTTTGAAGATGGTCGTAAAACTCACATCTTTGATCACGCTTTTTATCACGAACACGTTCATCCCAACTGGCGGGTGGATCAGGCCGAGTTCGACCGTCATGACGATAATCACGCCGAACCAGATTGGATCAAAGCCAAGGTGCGTGATCACGGGGAAGATGATGGGGATGGTGAGAATGATCATCGCCATCGCATCCATCAGGCAGCCGAGCAGCAGATACATGACCATGATGAGCGCAAGTACGCCGTATTTCCCCAGTCCAAGCGCGGTGAGGAACTCCGTCACCTTCTGTGGCGTCTGCGTGATGGTAAGAAAGTAGCCAAACAGCAGCGCGCCGATCAGCACGGTGAACACGGCAGCCGCCGTACGGGTCGCCTGCAGCAGCGACGTCAATATGCCGTCTTTGTTGAGCCGCCCGCTCAACACGCCGATGAGGAACGCGCCGCTGGCGCCAACGCCGCCGGCCTCGGTCGGCGTGAAACGCGGGAGGAACGGCAATCCGTAGAGCCCGCCGATCACGAAGATGAACAACAAAAGGGGCGCCCAGATGTCTTTCAGCGCGGCAAGGCGCTCGTTCCACGGTGTGGGCCTCCCGGCGGGCAGGAAACCCGGCTTGACCCAGCCGATGATGGCGATCGTGATCATGTACATGCCGATCGCCAGCAGGCCGGGAATAATGCCGGCGATGAACAGTTTGCCGATGTCCTGCTCGGTGATGATGCCGTAGACCGCGAGCACCGTTGACGGCGGCAGCATGGCGCCGAGCGTGCCGCCAGCCGCGATCACGCCGGTGGCGAAGCTCTGGGGATAGCCGTAACGGCGCATTTCGGGGTAGGCGACGGTGGAAAATGTGGCCGCGGTCGCCACCGAGCTGCCGCAGATCGCGGCAAACCCGCCACAGGCGGCGACCGTGGCAATGCCAAGCCCGCCACGAAGATGACCGACAAAATTATTGGCGGTGCGGAAAAGCTCACGGCTCATGCCCGAGCTGGTGACGAAGGCACCCATCAGCAGGAACATCGGGATGACGCCGAACGTGTAGTCGGTGACCGTGCGCATCGAGGTCTGCCCGACCAGCTTGAGCGCCGGTGCGCCACCGACGAGGTAGCTGAATCCCGAAATGCCGACCAAGCCCATCGCCATGCCGACTGGCACACGCAGGAGCATCAACGCGAACAACGCGACGAAGCCGAGAATAGCGACGGTGTCGGTGCTCATCTATTCGACCGGCTTGATCTCTTTCTGCACGGCCGGGTCGACCATGTAGTCGGGATGGAAGATGAGGCGATAGGTGCGCACTGCGATCAGCAGCACAGCCGAAACGTCGCCGAGCCACGCGATCATGAAGAACGGCCAGGTCGGCAGGCGCAGGTCGAAGGTGAGTACATTGTCGCTGCGTGTAGTCACCACCTTGTCGAAAAGCGTGTAGGTCTGCACCGTGACGACGAACAGCAGTACCAGCGTCGCGAAAACGTCGATCATCCGCTGATATCGCGGGCCGACATTCCCCCACACCAGATCGACCGTGATGTGAGTTCCGCGATAGGACGTTGCGGCGATGCCCCAGAAAATCAGGATGCCGAGCATCAGCCGCCCGAAGTCATAGGAATCCGGGATCGAGTAGGCGAACAAGTTTCGAAGCAGAACCTGCAGGAAAATGTTGGCGGCGACGATACCGACAAAAAACGCCGCCACCCATTCGATGGTGTCGATGAAACGATCCATATAGACGCGTTTCACGACGGAATCCCCCCGCTCGCGTTTCAAATCAGGGCGGCGGCAGCAGATGCCGCCGCCGCGTTATGGTCGCTAGCGCCGAATGAGACTCAGTACGCTGCTTTGTCTTTCTCAAGCTGCGCCTTGAGTTCCTTCATGATGGTGTCCGGGTCGCCGCCCGCCTTCTTGACGTTGTCGGCCCAGGTTTTCTCCAACGGCTCGGCTGCCTTTTTCCACTCGGCAACCTGGGCTGCGCTCGGTTCATAGACCTCGTGGCCTGACTCGGCTTTTATCTTGGCAATGCCGGCGTGTTCGAAATCGGCCCACGGCGCAGCCACTTTTAACGCCCATGCCGGCGTGCAGTGGTTGTCGATCACCTTCTTCTGCGCCGCCGACATTTCATTGTACTTCGCCTTATTGAACACGAAGGCAAAGGTCGTGACATAGAGAGGCATGTCGAGGTGATACTTGGTCACCTTGTCGATACCGAACAGCGGCACCGAGCCCCAGGGGAACGTCACTGCATCGGCGACGCCTTTCTCGAGGACGTCACGCACTTCCGGAGCAGCAGCCTGCACGTTGGTGCCGCCAAGCGTGGTCATGAAGGTCGCCATGGTCGCGTGCGCCGGCCGAATCTTCATACCCTTGATGTCGGCAGGAACAACGATCTTCTTCAAGCGAGAATGAAATGCGCCGGGATCATGCACGAAGGCGAGGCAGAACTTGACGTCCTTCATCTCCTTGTCGGCGTATTTGCGGTACCACGCGTCGAGCGCCTGCGTGCCGCCCTTGGCGTTCGTCATGAGAAACGGCAACTCGCCGGCGCCGATGATCGGGAAGCGGCCTGGCTGATAGCCGGGATTGATGTAGGTGAGATCGGCGATGCCGTCGCGCGCCATATCGTAATGGTCGAACGCCTTGCCGAGCTGTTGAGCCGGATAGACTTTGTATTTGATGGTGCCGCCTGACTCCTTCTCGACCGAGGCGCCCCATTCCTCCAGCGCCTTCTGCAGCGGATGCGATGGCGGCACCCAATGCGACAACTTGAGTTCGAAAGTTTTGTCTTGTGCGAGCGCGCCGGTCGCGCCACCGATCAGCAAGGCGGCAGCATAGACACATCCGGCGAAACGGAGTTTCATGGGTTCCTCCCTTGAGGGTTGGGTGTTGGTTAAGTCGCCAACATTTTGCAATATTCAGCCGAATGCCAGCGACGTTGTAAAGCGTATAGTTTGACATCCAACTAAATGCTGGCTGTTGAAAGGATCGACGCGGTGCATGGAACGAACGGCTCGAGCCGCACAAACGGGACAGGCGGGCGCCGGCGCGGCAGGAACGGCGAAGCCATTGGCCTGTCGGTCAATTTTGGTCCACTCGCGCATTGGGTCGGCTTCAACCTCCGCATGGCGCAGGAGGCTGCTTTCCAGGCGTTCTCCCACCTTTCGCAGGAGATCGGCGAAAGCCCTGGCCGGTTCGCTACTTTGACTTTGATCGCGCGCAATCCCGGCATCAGCCAAACGGAGCTGTCGCTCGCCAATGGGCGCGACAAGTCCAGCCTTACGCCCGTGGTCGAGGATCTGGTGAAACGCGGGCTGGTCGAGCGCAAACGCATGGACAGCGACCGGCGCACCTACCGGCTGAATCTCACGCCCTCGGGAAAGAAGGTGCTCACGATGTTGACGCGTTGTGCGCGGCGGCACGAGCGCAATCTCGATCGGGTCATCGGCGAGCGGGACCGCAAGCGGTTTATTCAGATTTTAAAGAAGATTGCGGCGGACCTCGGCTAGGTCTCGCCGGAAATCATCCCTGGAACTTGTCCAGTACGGCGGCTGGGACCGGATGCGATTTGAGCCGGCCGTTCGCGTCGCGGATCACCCACACGCGCTTTTCGGAGCACTCGACGCAGGTGTCGCCGTTGAGGCTCAACTGGTGCTCCACGTCGAAGCTGGAATGGCTGAATGAGATGCTGCTCTTGACCGTCACGTCATCCCCGAAGCGCGTCGGCCTCAGGAACCGCGCCCGTGTGCGCACGAGCGGGAAGCCGCCGAATTCAAGATCCTTGAGCATTTCGAATTTGGTCATTCCGAGCCTGCGCTCGAACAGCAGCGCCGTCGAAGCATCGAAGATCTCGAAGTAGCGCGGATAGAAGATGATTCCGGCAGGATCGCAGTCGCCCCATTCGATCCGCACCGTGCGGGTATTGCTGGATGCCGTCACCGTGACCTCAACGTGGCGCCATGCGCAGTGCGCCGTCAAGGCGGATCACCTCGCCGTTAAGGTAGGAGTTGTGGATGCAGTGAAGCACCAGGTCCGCAAACTCACGCGGCTCCCCGAGCCGCTTGGGGAACGGCACGGCTGCGCCGAGCGAATCCTGTGCCTCCTGGGGAAGCGCGCGCAGCATCGGCGTACCGAAAATCCCCGGAGCGATGGCGAGCACGCGAATGCCGAATTGCGCGAACTCCCGCGCGGCCGGCATGGTCAAAGCCGCGACGCCGCCTTTGGAGGACGAATAGGCAGACTGGCCAATCTGCCCTTCGAAGGCCGCGACCGACGCCGTGGAGACGATGACGCCGCGTTCGCCGCCCGGCAGCGGCTCCGTTGCCTGCATGGCAGCAGCGACAAGCCGCATCATGTTGAATGTTCCGATCAGGTTGACGCGAATGACGCGCTCGTAGTCGGCGAGCGGCATCGGGCCATCGCGGCCGACGATCCGCTTTGCGGGTCCGATGCCGGCGCAGTTGACAAGGATGCGGGCCGGGCCATGCACAGCAGCAGCTTTCTTGACAGCCGCTTCACCGCTGGCGCTGTCGGCAACATCGCACGCGACAGCGACACCCTTGAGTTCGCCCGCGATCTCGCTGGCAGCCTTTTCATTGACATCGGCGACGGCAACCTTGGCGCCGGCGGCAGCCAGCGCGCGTGCCGTTGCAGCGCCGAGACCCGAGCCACCGCCGGTGACGATTGCAGCCTGTCCCTTGATCTCCATCAGCGGTCTTCCCCAATAGTGATCACGCGAGAGGATAAAGGCGTGCCGTAGAGCTCGTCCACCAGGGGCGCACGATTTCGCAAGACGGCGCGCTGGTTGATCGATCCCTTGTCGGTCATCTCGCTCTTGTCCATAGATGGCAGATCGGCCATCGGGATCGCGCGTGCGATGCGTGTCGAGGATCCCTGGCTGAGAGCGGCCAGCTTTTTCAGCAGCTCGGTAAACTTCTGGCGGACGCCCGGCGTGCCGACAATGTCGTATGCGGACGCATCGGGGCCCAGACCAGCAAGTTTCCGGCAAGCCTCGATGTCGGGGAACACGAGCGCAGCGATGAAATCGCGATCGGCGCCGGCAAAGACCACGTCCCGGACGTAGGGCGCAAAATGGTCGATGAAGCGCGCGCGCAGCGGCCCGACGCTGACCCACGTGCCCGTGGAAAGTTTGAAATCTTCGGCGATCCGGCCGTCGAACAGCAGTCCTTTGCCCGGATCGTTCGGGTCAACGAATTTCAGCGCGTCGCCGATCTTGTAGAAACCCTCTTCATCGAACGCATCGCGCGTCAAATCGTGCTGTCGCCAGTATCCGGGCGTGATGTGCGGACCGCGCAGCCGCGCCTCCAACTTCCCTTCGTTCGGCACCAGCTTGAGCTCGACGCCGGGTGTCGGTACGCCGATGTTGCCGGGGCGGTCGAAATCCCACGAGCAGGCAAGCGCAAGAGGCGAGGTCTCCGTCGAGCCGAGCGAGGACAGGAAAATGATGCGCTCGCCGGTCGTCTCGACCGCAAGCTGCGTCAGCTCGTCCCAGGTTGTCTGGTTCAGGCCGGCGCCGGCGTAGAAGAGAACCTTCAGCCGGCTGAAAAAATTGCGTCGCAGTGTCTCATCGGCACGAAAATGCGCGACAAGAGCCTCGTAGCCCTTCGGAACATTGAAATAGATAGTGGGAGCAATCTCACGCAAATTGCGTACGGTCTTCGGCACGCCCGGTGGCGTCGGATTGCCGTCGTCGATGTAGAGGGAGCCGCCGCATGTCAGCACCATATTGAAATTGTGGTTACTGCCGAAGGTGTGACTCCACGGGAGCCAGTCGACCACGACCGGTGGTTCGTCGGTGACGAAGGCGAAGCCGGAGGCGAGCATCGCCTGGTTCGAGCACAGCATGCGGTGTGTGTTGATGACGGCCTTGGGGCTCCCGGTCGAGCCTGACGTGAACAGGAACTTGACGATCGTATCGGGTGTAACGGCCTCATGTGCCGTCGCAACACCTGCGTCGTCCTGAGCGCCGAGGAGATCGGAAAACAATGTCGTCTTTCTGTCGCCCAGCGGATTGCGCGCGACGACCAGCTCGATTTCGTCCGGGACCGTTGCATAAAGTGCGCGCGCAAAGGGTCCTCCGTCGTTCACGAAGACAAGCCCGGGCGTCAGCAATTCGATGATCATCCGCAACTTTCCGAAGTCGCTCGACATCAGCGAATAGGCAGGCGAGATCGGTGCGTAGGGAATGCCGACATATGTGGCTGCGAGGCCGAGTAGCGCATGCTCAATATCGTTGCCGGACAGCACAACGATAGGTTTGTCAGGAGACAGGCCGCGACGCAGCAGCGCGGCGCCTGTTCGGCGCACGTCCGAGAGGACCTGCGCATAACTGAGCTTGCGCCAATTTCCCTGCGAGTCGCGTTGCGCAAGAAACACGCGTTCGGGCGTGGTCCTGGCCCAAAGCTCGAGCGCGTCACTGAGCTTGCGATGGTACTTGCCAAGCGGTTGCGCGGCACGGATATGAATGACGCCATCGGCGCCTTTCTCAAGGACGACATCCAGCTTGCCGAGCCGGACCGGCCGCAATGGCGCGGCAGCGAAAGTCGTCACCTCTGATACTGCGCCTGACATCTTGCTATCCGAGCTACTTGCGCGTGGTCTTCGGCGCGCGCTTCTCAAGAAAATCCTTCAGGCGTGCTTTTGCCTCTGGATCTGCCTGCGCAATCGCCGCCATAAGCGCCTCCACCGCGTATCCGCTCTGAGGATTCATTTCGGCAATGCGCGGCAGGGCATGCATTATGGCAAAATTTGTCAGCGGAGCGTTGCCGGCAATGCGTTGCGCGAGTTCGAGGCCTTTTGCAAAACCTTCGCCTGGTTCCACCAGATAGGTCGTCAAGCCGATGCTCTGGCCCTCCTCGGCGGAATACGTACGACCCGTGAGCATCATGTCCATCATTCGCGCGGTGCCGATCAACCGTGGCAGTCGAACCGAGCCGCCACCGCCAACGTAGATTCCACGGCTACCTTCGGGCAGCGCGTAATAGGCTGACCGCTCGGCGACGCGCACGTGTGTTGCGGCGGCAAGCTCAAGACCGCCGCCGACCACCGCGCCGTGCAAGACCGCCACGGCCGGCACCTTGCCGAATTGAATTTTCTCGAATGCTCTATGCCAGAGGTTGGAATGCGCAATGCCTTGTGTGACGTCGCGCTCCTCCAATTCGGAGAGATCCAAGCCGGCAGAGAAATGCCCGCCCTCTCCGGCGATCAGCACGGCGCCAATGCCGTCCGGCAACGACGAGAAGAACTGCTCGATTCCGACAATAGCCTCATCGTTGAGCGCATTGCGCTTTTGCGGCCTGTTAAGCCGCAGAATGGCGACCGCACCCTCACGCTCCGCAATGAGGGACGCCGGAAGCCTGGCTGCAAGACGCTCCGCCATTATTCCACCTCGTAGACATCAAGACGCACGGCGCGTGTTTCGCGTTGGCCGCGTGCCAGGGCCAGAATTCGGTTGAGCCAATCGACCTTCGGGTCGGATGTCTCGAACCGCATCACGGTCCGGAAATAATAGTGAGCAGGATCGACATTGTCGCCCCGCGCCAGCCTTTCCATTACTTCGGGCGGCCCGTGCCGGAGCCCTTCGCTGGTGACCATGATGCGGGCGCCGTCGTCGGTTTCGATGATGTAGCGCGCTTTGATATCGGCAGCACCGTCTGTGCGGATGATCTGCCAATCGGCGCCGCCCGGAAGAATCCGCCCGTTGAGTTTTGGCCCGCGCACCCTGCCACCGAGGATGCCGATGACACGGCGCTCGCCATAGGGTGTGCGGCCGAGACCGGTGATGCCCTCGAGCTCTGCAAAAATCGTGAAAATGGGTTGCTTTCCCAGCATGACGGCAATCCGTTGGAGCCCCAACTTCTAACCCGCGGCCATTTGACCCTGCCGGTGGCCAGCCGTAAATACGGGACGCAACCGGGATCCCATCTCTATGGCGCGTATTACCTCGCTCGCCGAAGCCATCAAATCCGCCATCCACGATGGCGACACCATTGCTCTGGAAGGCTTCACGCACCTTATTCCTCACGCCGCCGGTCACGAGATCATTCGCCAGGGCCGCAAGAACCTGACGTTGATCCGAATGACGCCCGACCTCGTCTACGACCAACTGATCGGGATGGGTTGCGTCGCCAAGCTCGTCTTTTCTTGGGGTGGGAACCCGGGCGTCGGCTCGCTGCACCGGTTGCGCGACGCAGTTGAGAATGGATGGCCGTACAAGCTCGAACTGGAAGAGCACTCGCATGCAGCTATGGCAAACGCGTACGAGGCCGGCGCGGCCGGGCTGCCTTGCGCGATTTTCCGCGGCTACATCGGCGGCGACATGCCGAAGGTCAATTCCAGGATCAAGCGCGTGACGTGCCCGTTCACCGGCGAGCAGCTTGCCGCCGTGCCAGCGCACCGTCCGGACGTCGCCGTAATTCACGCGCAACGCGCCGACAGGGCAGGGAACGTCATGATTGAAGGCGTGCTCGGTGTGCAGAAGGAAGCCGTGCTTGCCTCCAAGCGTTCGGTGGTGACTGTCGAAGAAATTGTCGACGAACTTCCCGAGCGTAGCCTCAACGCTGTCGTGCTGCCGCACTGGACCGTCGGTCACATTGCCGAGGTGCCTGGTGGCGCTTATCCATCATATGCGCAGGGCTACTATCCGCGCACTAACAGCTTCTACAAGGAGTGGGATGCGATCTCTCGCGAGCGCGACTCGTTCCTTGCCTGGATGAAAGAAAACGTGCTGACCAAGGGACCCGAGGTCTTCGCACAACACGTGCGCAAGTTCCGGACGGCGGCGGAGTAAGCATCATGGCCGACTATACGCCGAACGAAATGATGACGATTGCCGCGGCCCGTGCGTTGAAAGATGACGATGTTTGTTTCGTCGGCATCGGCATGCCGTCGGCTGCGGCAAATCTCGCGCGTCTGACGCACGCGCCGAACATCACGCTCATCTATGAATCGGGTACGCTTGCGACCAAACCGAATATCCTGCCGCTTTCGATCGGCGACGGCGAATTGTGCGAAACCGCAATCACCACTGTTTCGGTGCCGGAAATGTTCCGTTACTGGCTGCAAGGCGGGCGCATCAAGGTTGGGTTCCTCGGTGGTGCGCAGATCGACAAGTTCGCCAATCTCAACACGACAGTGGTCGGACCTTATGACAAACCTAAAGTCCGGTTACCGGGTGGCGGCGGTGCGCCGGAGATCGCGACCTCGTGCGGTGAGATTTTCATTATCATGGCGCAAGGCAAGCGCAGCTTCGTCGACAAGCTGGATTTCGTCACTTCGATCGGTCATGTGTCGGGTGGCGACAGCCGAAGCAAGCTCGGAGTGACGACGAAAGGGCCGACCAGATTGATCACCGATCTCGCCATTCTCGAGCCCGATCCGACGACGAAGGAAATGACCGTCGTTTCGATTCATCCGGGCGTCACGCGTGACCAGATTCAGGAGAACACCGGCTGGAAGGTTGCGTACGCGGCGAAGGTCGCGGAAACACCCTCACCCACGAAACGCGAGCTTGAGGTGTTGCGTGATTTACAGGCGCGCACAAAACGTGCGCAAGAGGCCGCGTAATGGCGCGCGACGTCTTTATTTGTGATGCCGTCCGTACCCCGATCGGTCGCTATGGCGGTGCGCTGGCCAAGGTTCGTACCGACGATCTTGCTGCCGTTCCGATCAGGGCGCTGATGGCGCGTAATCCAAAGGTCGATTGGGCAAAGCTCGAGGAAGTCTACTACGGGTGCGCCAACCAGGCCGGTGAGGACAATCGCAACGTTGCGCGCATGGCGCTCTTGCTCGCAGGGCTGCCGGACAGCGTGCCTGGCGTGACTTTGAACCGCCTCTGCGCCTCCGGCCTTGAAGCCGTGGGCACCGCTGCGCGTGCGATTCGTGCCGGCGAAATGGATTTCGCGATTGCCGGTGGCGTTGAATCGATGACGCGCGCGCCCTTCGTGCAGGGAAAAGCACAGGAGGCGTTCTCCAGAACCGCCGAGATTTATGACACGACGATCGGCTGGCGCTTTGTCAATCCGCTGATGAAACAGCAATACGGTATCGATTCCATGCCGGAAACGGGCGAGAACGTCGCGGAAGAATTCCAGGTTACCCGTGCCGACCAGGACGCTTTTGCCCTGCGCTCTCAGCAGCGTGCCGGCAAAGCGATCGCCGCAGGCTATTTCGCCAAAGAGATCGTTGCGGTGGAAGTGCCCGGAGGCAAAGCGGGACCGGTTAAAGTCGATAAGGATGAGCATCCGCGCCCCGAAACGACGCTTGAGCAACTTGCCAAGCTAAAGACCCCTTTCCGCAATCCCGGGACCGTCACCGCAGGCAATGCATCTGGTGTGAATGACGGTGCGGCCGCCATGATCGTCGCGTCGGAGGCGGCGGTTAAGGCGCATGGGCTCAAGCCGCGCGCGCGGATTCTCGGTATGGCTTCAGCGGCCGTGCCGCCACGCATCATGGGTATCGGGCCGGTTCCGGCCACGCAAAAACTGATGGCGCGGCTGCAGCAAAGAATCGGCGACTATGATTTGATCGAGATCAACGAAGCGTTCGCCTCACAGTCGCTAGCCTGTCTGCGGCAGCTTGGGCTTGCCGATGATGCCGCGCACGTCAATCCGCACGGCGGTGCGATTGCGCTCGGCCATCCGCTCGGCATGTCGGGCGCCCGTCTTGCACTGACGGCCGCGCATGGACTGGAAGAGAATAGTGGGAAACTGGCGCTTGCCACGATGTGTGTCGGCGTCGGTCAAGGCGTGTCGCTGGCTCTCGAACGGGTCGGCTAAGGGAAGTAAAAGGGGCAATAAGAATGACGCTCGTTTTTCCGAAGGAAAGCCTGGGTGCTTTTCCGAAGCACCTCACTCCCGGCTATCGCAGCACGGTGAAGCGGTCGCCGTCCAAGCCCCTGATCATTGTGCCGCACACGTTGTCCGAGCTGACAGGGCCGGTATATGGCCACAATACAGTTCAGGAAGGTGATGCCGATCTTACCAAGCAGCACAAAGGCGAGCCGCTGGGGGAGCGCATCATCGTGCACGGCCATGTGCTCGATGAAGACGAGCGTCCCGTTCCCGACACGCTGGTCGAAATCTGGCAGGCGAATGCCTGCGGCCGTTACGTGCACAATGTCGACCAGCATCCGGCACCGCTTGATCCGAATTTCACCGGAGCTGGGCGAACCATCACCGACAAGAAGGGCTACTATCGCTTTATCACCGTGAAGCCCGGCGCGTACCCGTGGGGTAATCACCACAATGCCTGGCGGCCGAACCACATTCATTTTTCGGTGTTCGGGCATTCGTTCCTGTCGCGGCTTGTCACCCAGATGTACTTCCCGGGGGATCCGTTGTTCCCGTTCGATCCGATTTTCAATTCGGTGACGGACGAGAAGGCGCGCCAGCGCATGGTGTCGCAGTTCGATCTGGACAACACGATTCCCGATTGGGCGCTTTGTTTCCGTTTTGATATCGTGCTGCGCGGACGCGAAGCCACGCCTCAGGACACGGATAAGCACTAGCGTGTGATCACGCCAGTCAAGATCATGCGCAAAGGAAACCGTTAATGTCGGAAATAACGCCCTCACAAACCGTCGGCCCATTCTTCGCGTACGGACTCACCCCGCATAGCCGCTCGGAATGGCGGCCGGAGCAAGGGAAGGATCTATACGACTGGAAGGTGACCGCCGGCGCCAATCTGGTGACCCCGGACGCGACCGGCACCAAGATCCGCATCGAAGGCTGCGTGCTCGACGGTGACGGCATGCCGATCAACGACGCGATGATCGAAGTCTGGCAGGCCGATGCGCAGGGCCGTTACGCACATCCGGCCGACAGCCGGGCGCGCCCGAACACCAAGTTCATGGGCTTTGGCCGTTCGTCGACAGACAAGAACGGCATCTACAGTTTCGACACCGTCAAGCCGGGGTCGGTCCCGGGCCCAAACGGGAAGGCGCAGGCACCACACATCGTGTTCTGCATTTTTTCGCGCGGCATGCTCCGGCAGATCTATACCCGCCTCTATTTTTCCGACGAGGCATCAAACGCCAACGATCCCATCCTGACGCTGGTCCCAGCCGACCGGCGCGGGACTCTGGTTGCCCACAAGGAAATGCGGGGCGATATGCCGGTCTACCGGTTCGACATCCGCGTCCAGGGCGAAAACGAGACGGTTTTCTTTGACATTTGACCCAGCGTCACCGGTTTTGTGTCGTTAGCGGCCATTTGCCGGCACTGACGCCGCCCACCACAGCCCAACGCTAGGGCCTGCAATGTGGGGACTGGCCCACTTCCAACCTTTCGTCCGCCTCTGACTAGCCGGAATTTCGCTTTATATTACAACAATGGCCTGTTTTCACAGGTGGGCGAACCGCCCACCCACCTTGCCCATCTTTCCCAACAAGACATTTATAGTTGACGTTTGGGGCGGGAGTTGGTTCGCTCAGATTCAATGGCCGTCGAGAGCCGCTGAGGAAACACAAGCCATGAACGAACAAATTCTCCAGGAGATCAGCGAATTCTGTCGCTCGCGCGGGCTCGCCGAGTCGACCTTTGGTCGCCGCGCCGTCAACGACGGCAAGCTTGCCAGCCGCCTGCGCAATGGCGGCCGCATCACGACCGATACGCTGGACCGCATCCGCGCGTTCATGGCGCGCAATTCGGACGGCGCTCCGGCGCGCCGCCGCGTTCTGTTCGAGCCAACGCCACCTGGTGTTCTGCCAGTGGTGAAGCCGGCGGCACCGCCGGTTGCTTCGGGCATGTCGGGTGAGGACCCGCAACGCAATTTCCGTTTCTTCGACAACCGGCAGAAGTATCTCCTGTTCGTGAACACCTGCTCGGAGAAATGGGAAGTTGCGTCACGCGTTGGGCTTGAGCTTGCCAATATCCATCCACGCCCGCCGGCGGTGCGCGTATTCGATGCCGGCGTCGGCGACGGTACCGTGCTCGCGCGCGTGATGCGCTCCATGCACGACCGCTTCCCGACCACGCCATTCTATATCGTCGGCAAGGAGATCAGCCTCGAGGATATCCGTCTGACGCTGCACAAGATGGCGGATCGCTTCGTCGAGCATCCGTCTACGGTGCTTGTACTCACCAATCTCGCCTATGCGGAAGCTCCCTGGTTGGCGGTCAAATCGCTAAGCGCCGCGACCAGCCTTGTGTGGAAAGAGCTGGCGATGGATGGCAACACCGCGCATAGCTTCGAGAAGCAGATTACCGACCTCGAGCCGTTCCTCGCCGAGAACTGGAAGGCGCGGGTCAGCGCAAAAAGCGGCAACCCGATCTACGAGCGCCCCGTCATTCTGGTAATCTACCGAAACGATCACCGCTTCCTGCTCGATCAGATCGTACCGAAGCCGGGCGGGACCGTTGCAGATTACGATCTCGTTATCGCTTCGCAGCCTTACCGCGCGCGTGCGTCTCTCGACTTCAAGGCCAAACGCGTGCTGGCGCCGCTTGCACGCGCGCTCGGTCCGGGTGGCCGCATGATCGCGATCCACTCCCACGGTCACGACCCGGGGATGGAAATCATCCAAAAGGTCTGGCCGAACGACAATCCGTTCGTTCACAGCCGCCACGACCTGCTCAAGGAGGTCAAACACGACCTGGGCACAGCCGCCCGCGATCTCAACTTCAATGCCTATTCCGACCAGCGGTCATTGTTTCGCTACGACATGCACACGTTGCCATCGGAGATCTCTTCATCGATCGGAACGTCGACGCTGCTGGCCGCCTGGAACGCGGCGATCTACGTGGGGCAGGTCGAAGACGACCGTTTGTCCGATGTGAACAGCGACCGCCGCTATGTCGAGGCGACGCGCGATGTTCTTCAGAAGCACGGCGGTCTGTGGTTCTACGACGAATCTTTCGTGATCTCACGTCGACGCGAGTGAGCGCGGTTAATACTCATGGCCGTCGGATTCGCGAAAAATTTCTCGATCGAGGTCACGCGGCCGAGCACGGCTGAAGTTGCTATGCTGGCGGACATCCTGCCGCCGGCGACATTGGTCTATTTTTCCGCCGTGCCGACGTTCGCGCCCATTGAGCTGGTCACCGCCGCGGCGGCGCTGCGCAAGAGCAGACTCGAGCCAGTCATCCACATTGCGGCGCGGCGCATGCGGACTGTCGCCGATCTGCAGGATCTGCTGTCGCGATTGCGGGGCGAAGCTGACGTCAGGAAGTTGCTGGTGATCGGTGGTGACGTCGATACGCCGGGGCCATTCGAAGATGCGCTGGCGGTGATCCAAAAGGGCGGCTTGCGCGAGACCGGTATAGAAGAGATCGGCATCGGCGCCTACCCGGAAGGCCATCCTCGCATTCCGCGCGAACGGCTGTCTGCCTCGCTCGACGAGAAGATCGCGGCAGGGCGCGCGCAGGGCCTACGCGTGCATCTGGTCAGCCAATTCTCGTTCTCGGGAGAGCAGATCGTCGTCTGGCTCAGACAATTGCGTGCCGACGGCATCACCTTACCGGTTAAAGTTGGCATGGCCGGGCCGACAAGCATGCCAGCCCTGTTACGCTACGCGAAACGCTGTGGCGTCAATGCGTCGCTGCGCGGTCTCGCGTCCGGCGTTGCCACCAGCCTGATCGGCCATCTGGGGCCTGACCGCATTCTCGAGGCGCTGAAATCGGCGCAGGGCGACATTGGCGACGCTCATCCGCACTATTTCTCGTTCGGCGGACCGATCGATACCGCGCGCTACGCCAGCGCCGCGGCTGAAACGGAAAGTGCCGCGGTTTAGTCCGCGGCACTTCAGGTCGTGACGGGTCATTCACGTCAGGCGTTGACGGCAGTGCGCCAGCCCTGGTGATAGGTCTCGCGCGCCTGCTGGCCGTAGGGTGTCGGCCCGACCTCGATACGGATCTCGGTCTGCTTGTGGCGCTCGACGGTGGTCTTCTTGGTGCCGCCGTTCTCCTCGCCCCAAACAAGAGTCAGCTTGGTGCCGGCCTTGGCATAGGGCTCCTCGACGAAACCAAGCGACAGCATTTTGCGCTCGTTGAAACTGTAGCCGGAGAACATCGAGGCGCCGACCACTTTGCCACCGCTCAAGACGGCATCGAACGAGCTTGAGGCGTAGTTCGACAACGGCAGGTCGATCCATTTATAGTTTTCGCCGGGAGGTGCGAGTTGCGAGGCCCAGACCTTCTCCACGTCTTTGTTGTCCCAGGCAAACGTCACCTTCTTGCGGTGCACTTTGCCCTCCATCGTCTGCAGCGCTTCCTTGCCGATGAAGTCGTGGTCGAATTTGGTGAAGCCGTCGTAGCCGAGCTCGTAAGGCGTCGTGTAGTAGTCCTCGATGTTGTCAGAGACAAAGCTGCCACCGAGTGAGGCGTTTGCCTCGTAGCTCGTGCCCGGCAGCCATTCGCGATAGGGTTTCATCTTGTCGCCGGAATAGACGGCCGGCACCGGTGAGGGGATCCAGCCGGACTCAAGCGTATTGGTGGCGTAGGCCCGGGCACCAACCGCCACGATGCCGGCGTCCTTGCCAGCTTCGAGGATCGCGGCGCGGATCTCGTCGCCCTCAGGGTAGGGGCCCCAGACCTCGAGACCCGGCGCGCCCGCCATGCCGTGACGCAACGCGCGCACCTTGCGGCCGGCGATCGTTATGTAGCCCGTGTTGAAGAACTTGATGTCGGGCATCGCGCCGCCGTTGAGCTTTTTGATGACGTTCTGGGCATTTGGGCCCTGGATTTGGTAGCGGTAGAACTTGCGAAACACCGGCTTGCCCATCGGCCGCGACGGTGAGCGGTCGTCATATTCGACCTTGACGTCGTATTTGCCGGCTTGGGCGTTGTACTGGATCCAGTTTGCTGTCGGATTACGGCCGACGAAGACGAGCGAATTCTCGGCAAGATAAAATAAGATGCCGTCGCCGATCACCTGGCCATTGTAATTGCATGGTGCGAACTGTTTCGCCTTGTCGACCGAGAAATTTTTAAACGAGTTGGTGGCGAGATGAGACAGGAGCTTCAGTGCGTCCGGTCCTTCGACGAACAGGTTGACCATGTGGTGTGTCTGATCGAATAGCACGCAGGTCTCGGCCCAGGCCCGCTGCTCGTCGCGCCAGTTAGTGAACTCGGATGCCACCACCGGATAGACGTAGGCGCCGATTTGCGAGTTGCGCATCATCTTGACGATGTTGCCGGAGGCCCGGATCGCCTCCTCGAGATTCTTGTAGGCCATGCGTACGCTCCTTTAGTGACCAATGCGCGATTGAGTCGTCCTCGGGCAGGGCGCTTTGGACCGCCGCGGTCCGAAATTGACGCCAGCCGGAAGAGGTGGTGTGAATGCGGGTGAATATCGCGTCCCGCAGGAATTATCAAATTCCGCGGGCTCTGAAGTGAGTGGGGTAACGAGCCGATGGCCCAACAAAAACCGCCGTTCCGCGCCGACCATGTGGGCAGTTTCCTACGGAGCGCGACGCTGAAGACAGCGCGTTTGCAGCGTGAAAAAGGCGAGATCACGCCTGCCCAACTCAAGGAGGTCGAAGACCGTGAGATCGAAAAGGTCATCGCAAAGCAGGAAGAAATCGGCCTGAAGCTTGCGACCGACGGCGAGTACCGTCGCTCGTGGTGGCATTACGATTTCTTCGGCATGCTCGACGGTGTCGAGGTCTATGAAATCGATCACGGAATCCAGTTCCAAGGTGTTCAGACCAAGCCGCGCGCGCTCCGCATCGTCGGCAAAATCGGCTTCTCAAACCACCCGATGATTGATCACTTCAAGTTCCTCAGGGCGCATACGAAGGTCACGCCAAAGATGACCATTCCGGCGCCAAGCGTTATGCACTTCCGCCTCGAACCGGACGCCGTGAAGAATGGCGCCTACAAGAGCCGCGACGTCATCTTCGACGATCTTGCCGTCGCTTATCAGAAGGTGGTGCGTGCCTTCTACCATGCTGGCTGCCGCTATCTGCAGTTCGATGACACGGCCTGGGCCTATCTATGCTCGCAGACAGAGTTGCAGAAGGCTCGCGAGCGCGGCCTCGACGTCGATCATCTGCAGGATAGCTACACCGCGGTGATCAACAAGGCACTGGAGGCGAAGCCCGCCGACATGACGATCACCACCCACGTCTGCCGCGGTAACTTCCGCTCAACCTTCATTTCCTCGGGCGGCTACGAGCCGGTGGCGCAGAATCTGCTCAGCAACTGCAACTACGACGGCTATTTCCTCGAATACGACACCGACCGCGCCGGTGGCTTCGAGCCGCTACGCTTTCTGCCCAAGGGCAACAAGCGGGTGGTGCTCGGCCTCATCACCTCAAAGATCGGCCGGCTCGAACCGCGCGACGAGGTGAGGAAGCGCGTCGACGAGGCAACCAAGTACGTTGCGCTTGATCAGCTTTGCCTGTCGCCGCAATGCGGCTTTGCATCGACCGAGGAAGGCAACGTGCTCGCCGAAGAAGAGCAGTGGGCAAAGCTCACGCTGGTTATTGATCTGGCCAAGGAAATCTGGGGATAGGCAACGAACCGCTCTTTTCGCGCTAGCGAGAATCCGGATGAAGACGAAACTGGGTCCTCGCCTTTAAGGAGGAACGGACGCAATACAGGGAGTGGCACGCAAATGTCTCAACGCACTTCGCCGCCGTTTCGGGCCGATCACGTCGGCAGTCTGCTGCGCCCGGCACCACTAAAGGATGCGCGTGCCAAGCATGCCAAGGGTGAAATCGACGCCGCCACCCTCAAGTCGATCGAAGACCGCGAGATCGAGAAGATCGTCAAAAAGCAGGAAGAAATCGGCCTCAAGCTTGCGACCGACGGCGAATTCCGCCGTACATGGTGGCACTTCGATTTCTTTCGCGGCCTAGAAGGCGTCACCCCGATCACGACCGATACGGGGATCAAGTTTCATGGCGTCGAGACCAAACATGAGGCGATCCGCATCGACGGCAAGGTCAAATTCAAGAGCCATCCGCATATCGATCATTTCAAGTTTCTCAAGAGCAAATGTCGGGTGACGCCGAAGATGACGATTCCGGCGCCCAGCACGTTCCATTTTCGGCAAGGCCGCGCGATGGTGAGCAAGCAAGCCTATCCGGGCTATGACGAGTTTTTTGCCGACATCGCCGCTGCCTGGCGCGCGGCGATCAGGGCCTTTTACGACGCCGGTTGCCGCTACCTTCAGCTCGACGATACCGCTTGGGCAATGATGTGCGATCCGAAAGAGCGAGAAGGGTCGAAATCGCGCGGTGATGATCCCGACACGCTGTCCGCGATCTATGCGCGGGCCACCCGCGCGGCGCTGGAGGGCAAGCCTGCCGACATGGCAATCACCATGCATTCCTGCCGCGGTAATTTCCGCTCCACGTGGATCGCAGAGGGTGGCTATGAATTCGTCGCCGAACAGCTGTTGGGCAACACTAACCTCGACGGCTACTTTCTCGAATACGACAGCGACCGCGCCGGTGGTTTCGAGCCGTTACGCCACTTCCCCAAAGGAAAGAAACAACTGGTGCTCGGCCTTGTCACGTCCAAGAGTGGCCGACTGGAACCGAAGGATGACATCAAGCGTCGCATCGACGAGGCGACGAAATATGTTGCGCTCGATCAGTTGTGCCTGTCGCCGCAATGCGGCTTTGCCTCGACCGAGGAGGGCAATGTCCTGGCCGAGGACGAACAATGGGCAAAACTGCGGATGATCGTGGAGTTGGCGGAAGAAGTGTGGGGCCGCTAATCTTCGTTCATGTCGCTGCGTAACAGTCCTCCGTTTCGTGCCGATCACGTCGGCAGCCTGCTGCGTCCTGCGCGGCTGAAAGAGGTCCGTGCAAAGCACGAGAAAGGCGAGATCGCGGCCGACGCGCTGAAGGCGGTCGAAGACCGCGAAATCTCGGCCATCATCAGAAAGCAGGAAGAGGTCGGCCTTAAGGCCGTCACCGACGGCGAATTTCGGCGCGCGTTCTGGAATTACGATTTTCTCGGCAAGCTTGACGGTGTCGAGGCTTATCTCGGCGAACGCAAGATCAGGTTTCAGGGCGTCAACCCGAGGCCGATGATGCTGCGCGTAACCGGCAAGCTCGGCACATTCTCCGGTCATCCGATGCTCGACCACTTCCGGTTCGTGAAAGAGCATACCCGTGCCGTGCCGAAAATGACGATTCCGTCGCCGTCATCGCTGCATTTCCGTTACGGGCGCGACGCGGTTCCGGAATCGATCTATCCCGACATGGCCGATTTCTATAACGATCTCGGCACGAGCTATCGCAAGGCCGTGCGGGCTTTCGCGGATGCTGGTTGTCGCTATCTCCAGCTCGATGAGGTCAATTTCACTTACCTCTGCGATCCCAAGTTGCGGGCACAGGTGGCTGACCGGGGGGACGATCCGGAAAAGCTTCCATCAATCTATGCCCGCATGATTAATGCAGCCATCTCTGATATTCCGCCGGACATGGTGATCGCCATGCATCTGTGTCGCGGCAATTTCCAGTCGACCTTCGTTGCATCGGGCGGCTACGAACCGGTAGCGGAAATTCTGTTCAATGCGATCAACGTGCAGGCGTATTTCATGGAATACGATACCGATCGCGCCGGCGGGTTCGACCCGTTGCGGTTCGTGCCGAAAGGAAAGACGGTCGTGCTCGGTCTGCTCACCTCGAAATCGGGCCGGCTTGAATCGAAAGACGACATCAAGCGCCGCATCGAGCAGGCCGCCAAATTCGTTTCGCTCGAGCAGCTTTGCCTGTCGCCGCAATGCGGCTTTGCCTCGACGGAAGAAGGTAACATCTTGGCCGAGGATGAGCAGTGGGCGAAACTGCGGATGATTGTTGAGCTCTCCGAGGAGGTATGGGGTCGATCATGAGCAAAAGAACAAAGCCGCCGTTTCGTGCCGATCACGTTGGCAGCTTGCTGCGCCCTGCCGCGCTGAAGAAGGCGAGGGAGCAACGCGCGAAGGGCGAAATCACGCCTGCACAGCTGAAGGAGATCGAGGACCGCGAAATCGAGCACGTTATCAGGAAGCAGGAGGAGGTCGGTCTTCAGTCGATTACAGACGGCGAGTTCCGCCGCTCCTGGTGGCATCTTGATTTCCTCTGGGGGCTCGACGGCATCGAAAAGCACATCATGGAAACCGGTGTTGCTTTCGCCGCCGTGACGACGCGCAACGAAGGTCTGAAGGTGACCGGCAAGGTCGGATTTTCCAACCATCCGATGATCGAGCACTTCAAGTTCGTTGCGGCCCATACCAAGCGCGCGCCGAAGATCACGATCCCCGCGCCGTCCGCCGCCTACGGGCGGCCGATGCGGACCCCGATCGACCAGAAGGCCTACCCGAAACTGGACGCATTGTTCGAGGATCTCGGCCAGGCTTATAAAAAGACCGTTCGCGCTTTTGCCGATGCCGGCTGTCGCTATCTGCAGCTCGATGAAGTCTTCATCGCAATGCTGTGCGATCCGAAATACCGGCAGGCCATGAAGGATCGCGGCGACGATCCGGAAAAGCTCGGCGAGCTTTACGGCGACCTGATCAATATCGCGATGTCGGATATTCCGTCCGACATGACCATCACAATGCACATGTGCCGCGGCAATTATAAATCGACCTTCATGGGCGCGGGCGGCTACGAAGCCGAGCAGGATATTTTGTTCAACCGCATCAAGGTCCACGGCTACTTCATGGAATATGACACCGAACGGGCAGGGGGTTTTGAGCCGCTCAAGCTCGTTCCAAAGGATCGCCATGTCGTACTCGGACTTGTCACCACCAAGACCGGGCGTCTTGAATCGAAGGACGAGATCAAGCGTCGCATCGACGCCGCCTCCAAGTACATTTCGCTTGATCAACTATGCCTGTCCCCGCAATGCGGCTTTGCTTCGACGGAAGAAGGCAATGTGCTTGCGGAAGACGAGCAGTGGGCCAAACTGCGGATGATTGTCGAGGTGGCAGACGAAATGTGGGGGCGTTGATGCCTGGCGTCGTTGCCGGCAAGATTGCGATCGTAACAGGGGCAGGACGCGGCATCGGGCGAGGTATCGCTACGCTGCTCGCGAAACAAGGTGCGCGTGTCGTGGTCTGCGACATCGGCGCGAGTCTGCAAGGAGAAGGCCGCGATACCGGCCCGGCACAGGAAACGGTCAACGCCATAAAAAAAGCCGGCGGAGAAGCGATCGCGTCGACACTTTCTATTACCGAACCGAAAAACGCCGAAGCCATCGTGAAAATGGCGATCGAAACCTTCGGCCGCATCGACATCCTCGTCAACAATGCCGGCATCCTGCGCGACGTGATTTTTCACAAGATGAGCTGGTCGGACTGGTCCGACGTGATTGCCGTGCATCTCAATGGTTCGTTCAATATGAGCCGCGCGGTCGCGCCGCTGTTCCGTGAGCAGAATTCGGGCGCCTTCGTGCACATGACGTCGACCTCCGGTCTTGTCGGCAATTTCGGGCAGGCGAACTACATGGCGGCCAAGCTCGGCATCATGGGCCTTTCGCGCGGCATCGCGCTCGACATGGCCCGGTTCAACGTGCGGTCGAACTGCATTGCGCCGTTTGCGTTCACGCGCATGATCGAGTCGATACCCGCACAGTCGGAACAGGACAAGCGCCGCATCGAAGCGTTTCAGCGCATGACGCCGGAAAAGATCGCGCCGCTTGCCGTGTTCCTTTGCTCCGATGCGGCCGCCGGGATCACCGGACAGATTCTCTCGGTCCGCAACAACGAGATTTACCTGTTCAATCAGCCACGGCCGGTGAAGACCATCCATCGCGCCGGCGGATGGACGCCGGAACAGATTGCAGCCGAGCTAAATCCGGCTTTTGCATCATTGTTCACGCCGCTGGAGCGCTCGGAAGACGTGTTCAATTGGGACCCGATCTAGGCGTACTTGTCAGGCGCCGCCGGCTGCATAGAGTGGGACCATGAAGAAGCGCGCGGCCGAGCACGATGAGTTTGCCGACATCCGCACCAGCGTGCGCGCCCTCTGCGCGAAATTTCCCGGCGAATATTGGCGTGTGCTTGATCGTGAAAGAGCCTACCCGACCGAATTTGTCGCCGCGCTCACCGAGGCCGGTTACCTGGCGGCGTTAATCCCCGAAGAATACGGCGGCAGCGGTCTTAACCTGGGTGCGGCTGCGGCGATTCTTGAGGAAGTACACGCATCCGGTGGCAACGGCGCCGCCTGTCACGCGCAGATGTACACGATGGGCACAATCCTGCGGCATGGCAGCGATGCGCAGAAACAGCGTTACCTGCCGTTGATCGCGAGCGGCGAACTGCGTCTGCAGGCGTTCGGCGTCACCGAGCCGACGTCCGGTACCGACACATTGTCCCTGCGCACGACGGCAAAGCGCGAAGGCAACGATCACTATGTCATCAACGGGCAGAAGATCTGGACCTCGCGCGCCGAGCATTCCGATCTGATGTTGCTGCTTGCGCGCACCGCCTCGAAGGAGCAGGCAAAAAAACGTACCGACGGGTTGTCGGTGTTTCTGGTTGATATGCGACTGGCACAAGGCGCGAGCATCGCCATCAATCCGATTCGCACCATGATGAATCACGCCACCACCCAGATCTTCTTCGACGATCTGCGGGTGCCGGCGGAAAACCTGATCGGCGAGGAGGGCCAGGGGTTTCGATACATTCTCTCGGGCATGAACGCCGAGCGAATATTGATCGCCGCGGAATGCATCGGCGACGCCAAGTGGTTCATCGCCAAGGCGACGCAATACGCCAAGGATCGTGCGCTGTTCGGCCGGCCGATCGGGCAAAATCAGGGCGTGCAGTTCCCAATCGCGCGCGCCTACGCGCAGATGCGCGCCGCTGAGCTGATGGTGCACGAGGCCGCCCGCAAATACGACGCCGGCGAGGATATCGGGGCGGAAGCCAACATGGCGAAGCTGCTCGCCGCCGATGCGTCGTGGGCCGCAGCCGACATGTGCGTGCAGACCCATGGCGGCTTCGGTTTTGCCGAGGAATACGATATCGAGCGCAAGTTCCGCGAAACGCGGCTCTATCAGGTGGCGCCGATCTCGACCAACATGATCCTCTCGTATCTGGCTGAGCACGTGCTCGGTTTGCCTCGGTCGTACTAAAATGGCGTTGCCGCTCGCCGGTCTTCTTGTCGTTTCGGTCGAGCAGGCGGTGGCGGCCCCGCAGTGCACCTGCCGTCTCGCCGATGCCGGTGCGCGTGTCATCAAGGTGGAGCGTCCCGAGGGCGATTTTGCCCGAGAGTATGACCATGTCGTGCATGGCGAGAGCGCCAACTTCGTCTGGCTCAATCGCGGCAAGCAGTCGGTGGTGCTCGATCTCGGCAAGATCGGAGACAAGACGCTGCTTGAGGCAATGCTCAAGAAGGCTGATGTGTTCGTGCAGAATCTGAAGCCCGGCGCGCTTGCCAAGCTTGGCTTTCCGATGTCGCGCCTACGCAAGCAATTTCCGCGGCTGATCTGCTGCTCGATTTCGGGCTATGGCGAGAGTGGTCCTTATGCCCAGCGAAAAGCGTATGACCTTCTGATTCAGGCTGAATCCGGTGTCTCATCGGTGACCGGCGGTCCCGAAAGTCCGGCACGCGTGGGCGTTTCCATCGTCGATGTGGCTGCCGGGCTCAACGCCTACGAGGCCATTCTCGAAGCTCTGATTGCGCGCTCAAGAACGAACGAAGGCGCGGAAATATCTGTCTCCATGTTCGACGCCATGGCGGAGTGGATGACCGTGCCGCTTCTGCACGGGGAGGGCGGCACGCCGTTCAAGCGCATCGGTCTCGCGCACGCTGCAATTGCGCCTTACGGCGTCTTCAAGAGCCGCGACGGCGCCGACATTCTGATCGCTATCCAGAACGATCGCGAATGGCGCGTACTGGCGGAGAAGGTCCTGGGCGAGCCGGCGCTCGGCAAAGATGCAAAATTTGCAACCAATCCGAAGCGCGTCGAGAACCGGGGGGAGACCGACGCGAAAGTTGCCGCAAGTTTCGCCCGGCACGATGTTGCGGAATTGATAAAGAAGCTCGAGGCCGCCGATATTGCCTTTGCGCGCGTCAACGACTGGGAGCTTCTGTCGAAGCATGCGCATCTGCGCCGGATCACGGTCGGCGCACCGAGCGGACCGGTCAGCATGCCGGCTCCGGCCCCCATGCGCGCGGGGCAGGAGCGGACCTATGGTCCGATCCCGGGGCTTGGCGAGCACACCGAGATGATCCGGAAAGAATTCTTGGCCTGAGCAGAGGAGCACGCGGTTCATGGACATCGGATTTATCGGCCTCGGCAACATGGGACAGCCGATGGCGCGCCGTCTCATTGAGGCCGGCCACAAGCTCGTCGTCTACGACACGCGCAATGACGCGGTCGCTCCCTTGGTCGCAATGGGAGCCCAGCTTGCGTCATCGCCCGCCGATGTCGCCGACCGCGTCGAGACCGTCATGGCGAGTCTCCCTTCGCTGCAGATCTCCGAAAAAGTTGCGACCGGCGAAGGCGGTGTCATTCACGGCAAGCGCATCAAACGCTTCATCGACCTGTCGACCACCGGCTCGCGGGTCGCGGCAAAGATCGCGGCTGCGCTGGCGAAGAAAAATATTGTGCAGATCGACTCGCCGGTCAGCGGCGGCGTCGGCGGTGCCACCAAAGGCACGCTGGCTGTCATGGTCTCGGGGCCGAAGGCCGAAATCGATTTTGTAAAGGATGCACTCGCTGTTTTCGGGAAGGTCTTCGTCATCGGGGAGAAACCTGGCATGGCTCAGACGATGAAGCTTGCAAACAACTTTCTCTCGGCGACAGCGATGGCGGCAACGTCCGAAGCGGTGGCCATGGGCGTCAAGGCGGGACTTGACCCTGTTGTGATGATCAATGTCATCAACGCCGGATCCGGCCGTACGACTGCGTCGGACGGAAAATTTCCGCAAGCGATCCTGCCGCGTACGTTCAACTATGGTTTTGCCACGGCCTTGATGCTCAAGGACGTACGCCTGTGCTTCGACGAGGCTAGGCAGCTGAACGTTCCCAGCGCTGTGATGAGTGCCGTTCTCGATCAATGGGAAACGACCAACGCTGAGTACGGCGGAGACAGTGATTTCACCGCCATCGTAAAAATGATCGAGAAACGCGCTGGCGTCATCGTGGGGACGGAGAAGAAATGATGAGCGACGACATTCACGAAGTTTACGCCGTCTGTTACGCGACCCATGCCCGCAAGCGCTCGGAGAATTACATTTTCGGCGACCCGCACGACGAGATGACGTCGATCGCCTACTATGTTTGGGTCATTAAAGGTCCGCACGGCACTTTCGTCTGCGATACAGGCTTTGACGAAGTGGCCGCAAAGGAACGCGCGCGCAAGATCATCCATCCGGTCGGCGAAGGTCTGCAGGCGCTTGGTGTTGCGCCCGACAAGGTCGACCACGTGATCGCGACGCATATGCATTGGGACCATGCGGGCAACTACGATCTCTTTCCCAATGCGCGCTACCACATCCAGGATACCGAGATGGCCTATGCTACCGGCCGCTGCATGTGCCACCAGATGCTGCGCATTCCGTTCAGCGAAAGCGACGTGCTCGCGATGGTCAGAAAAATCTTCGCCTATCGCGTGGAATTTCATGATGGCGTTGAGGAGCTCGCACCCGGAATCACCGTGCATAAGGTCGGCGGGCATTCAAAGGGTTTGCAATGCGTGCGCGTGAAGACGAAGCGCGGCTATGTCGTGGTTGCTTCGGATGCCTGCCACCTTTACTCGCATCTCGACGAGGGCCGTGTGTTTCCGATCACCTACAGCGTCGGTGACACGCTTGAGGGGTATAAGACACTGAAGAAACTTGCGAGCTCACGCCATCACATCGTGCCGGGCCACGATCCGGAGGTGTTGAAGCTCTACCCGGCCATGAAAGCGGGATTGGAGAACTGGATCGTAAGGCTGGATGTGGACCCGAAGGTCTGAGCGGCAGCGTGACCGAAAGACGTCACACCAGTCCTAATCCGGCAAACGCGTCCTTGTGATGCTCCGCGCTATCGGGTGAGAAACAGCAGAACGTCACCCGCGCCATGCCGCGAGGCCGCGCGGCTATCTCGGAAGCGACGGTTCCCACCGCAACGCGGGCGGCAAGATCGGGCGGGAAGCGGTAGACACCGGTTGAAATCGCGGGATAGGCGATCGATCGCAGCTTGTTGGCGGCGGCAAGGTCCAGCGCCGTGCGGTAGCAGCCCGCCAGCAGCCCTTCCTCGTCTTCGTCGCCTCCTCCCCAGACTGGGCCAACGGCATGGATCACATGCTTGGCCTTGAGCCGGTAGCCTCGCGTGATCTTGGCGGAGCCGGTTTCGCAGCCGCCGAGGGTGCGGCATTCAGCCAGCAATTCCGGGCCTGCGGCGCGGTGAATGGCGCCATCTACGCCGCCACCTCCGAGCAGCGAACGGTTGGCGGCATTCACGATGGCGTCGACATCGAGCGTTGTGATGTCGGCGACGACAATATCGAGGACGGTCTGGCCGATTTCGGCGGCGAGCGCTGTCATGCGCGCGAGCCTATCACGCGCTGGCAGAACCGGTCGTGGCCTCAAATTCCAGACTGGAGCGCACACCGATGTCATCGTAGTGCGCGTCCAGGAAACGGCGCGCGGCGCGACGGCCGTTGGTACGCAGCATTTCAAAGAAATCATAGTCAGTACTGAGCCGGCTGGCGGTGTCCAGCGTCTGCGCCGACCCTGTAAGGGCGATGCGATGAACGTTAATCCTCCGGTATTGCCCGTCACCGGTACCGCGCGGCAGCTTGCCCTCGTCGATCAATTTTCCGACGAACGTGATGCCACGCAGCTCGGACATCAGTGAGGAGTTGAACGTAATCTCGTTGATCCGCGCCAGGATTTCGTCGTGCGTCTTCGGCACCTGCTTGCGTTGCAATGGGTTGATCTGGACCAGCAGCAGGTTCTCGGTCTCGGTTGCACCGATCAGCGGGTAGAGCGCCGGATTCCCGACATAGCCTCCGTCCCAGTACGACTCGCCACCGATCTCGACCGCGCGAAAAAGATGCGGCAGGCATGCCGACGCGACGATCATGTCGGCAGTCATTTCCTCGCGGCGGAATACGTGCAGTTCTCCCGTTCGCACGTTGGTCGCAGAGACGAACAGTTGCAGGTCCTTGGCTGCCCGGACCGCCTCGAAATCGACGAAGCGGCCGACCAAATCCTTCAACGGATTGATGTTGAGCGGGTTAAAGTCGTAAGGCGACAGATAACGGGTCATCGCCTGCATCCACAGGCCGATCGGCGTATCCTCAATCGGCCAGAATGAAAACAACCGGTCGACGGCGCGGCGCTGAAGGTCGGGCAGGTTGCCGCCGAGACTTGCCGCGCGCCAGAAATCTGCGAGACGCTTGCGCGCCTCTTCCGGTCCACCGCGAGCGAGACCGTCGGCCAAAATGACGGCGTTGACCGCGCCGGCCGATGCGCCGGAAATTCCCTCGATCGTCAGCCGGCCATCCTCGAGGAGATGGTCGAGCACGCCCCAGGTGAACGCGCCCAGCGCACCGCCACCCTGCAATGCCAGGTTGATGCGTTTGCCGGCTTTCGGCTTCTCTGACTTGCCGCCGCCGAATGCGCGAGCGAGGAGTTCGATCATTGCCTGCGGTTACTGCGCCACCCAGCCGCCGTCGATCGAGTAGGCTGAGCCCGTGATCGTCGCCGCCGCGTCGCTGCACAAGAAGACAGAAAGCGCACCAATGCTCTCCGGCTTCGTGAACTGGTGCATTGGTTGCTTTTCGGACAGCAATGCGACTTCGGCCTCGCGAATACTTTTGCCGGATGCTTTCGCGCGTGTGTCAATCTGCTGCTGAATGAGCGGGGTGAGGACCCACCCCGGGCAAATGGCGTTGCAGGTTATGCCGCTATTCGCGGCTTCCAACGCGACCACTTTTGTCAGTCCGACAAGCCCATGTTTTGCCGAGATGTAGGCCGCTTTTTGCACACTGGCCACCAGTCCATGCGCGGATGCGATGTTGATGATGCGGCCCCATTTTCTTGCCTTCATGCCAGGTATGGCGGCACGAATAGTGTGAAACGACGATGAGAGATTGATCGCGATGATCGCGTCCCACTTTTCAATCGGGAAGTCTTCGATATTGGCAACGTGTTGAATGCCGGCATTGTTCACCAAGACATCCAGCGTACCGAAATCTTTCTCGGTGGTACGGACCATATCGGCGATCTCGGCCGGCTTGGTCATGTCGGCAGGCGAATAACCTGCCTTCACGCCGAAATCCTTTTCGATCCCCGTGCGGATTTTTTCGATCTCGGCCTTATCACCGAAACCGTTGAGCATGACATTGGCGCCGTCCTGCGCGAGTGCGCGCGCGGTGGCGAGGCCGATGCCTGAGGTTGAGCCGGTGACCAGACCTGTCTTGCCTTTGAGCATGCCGTCCTCAATTGAATGAAGCCGCGAAGGTATCGGCTGTGGGCGTCAAACGCGCGAAATGGAACCTGCCCGCGTTCTTGCTGCAGTGCAATATATATGTTCAGGACTTAGGATTTGCAGGGGTTTGACGTTAGACTTGAGTCGGAAGGCGGAACACGTCAGTGACCAGAAAATCATCCGCGCAATCGGTATTCCCCAAGCCCAATCACGACCATAGGCGCTGCGCGAACGACGCGATCGCCCATGCTGAAACGATCTGCGCCACCCGCAAGGAACGACTGACGCCGATGCGTCGGCGCGTGCTCGAGGCTCTGCTGGCAAACCATCATCCGCTCGGGGCCTACGAACTTATCGATCGTCTGGCGGGCCGCGGAGCGCGGCCGGCTCCGATCACGATTTATCGGGCGCTCGATTTCCTGCGCGAGCAGGATCTCGTGCATCGGATCGAGAGCCGCAACGCGTTCATCGCCTGCGTGCATAATCACGATAGCAGCGATCCGGTCGTGTTCCTGATCTGTGAAAAATGCGGTGCGGTCGGCGAAGCCGCATCGGCCGCCGTTGCCGACACGATCAAAAGTGCCTCCCGCGCCGCGGGCTTCGTCCCCAAGACACCGGTCATCGAGATTTCCGGTATTTGTGCGCACTGCAAAGCGGCCTAGCCAAAATCATTCACCGAGCCGCATTTGTCCTCCGCGCCCGTTTACACCTCAACCACACGCCCGCTCGACGCGCTCGCGGCAGGAATCGTTGTCGTGCTCTGCCTGTCCTGGGGTTTCAACCAGGTCGCGACCAAGCTTGCGATTCACGACATTCCGCCGCTCATGCAGGCCGCGATCCGGTCGTTTGTCGCAGCCTTCCTGATCGCAGCCTGGTGCCGGCTGCGTGGCATCCCGCTTTTCGATCGCGATGGCACGCTGTGGTTCGGACTGGCCGCCGGTGCGCTGTTCGCAATCGAATTCATCCTGATCTATCAGGGGCTCCTCTATACGACAGCGACGCGCGCCGTGTTGTTCATCTACCTCGCGCCATTTTTTGTCGTGGTTGGCGCGCGCATCGTTCTTCCGGCTGATCGTTTCGGCGCGGCGCAATGGCTGGGCCTCGGCATGTCATTCGCCGGCATGCTGATCGCGTTCGGCGTGCCAACGCCGGCACTCGATCCACGCCAGCATATCGGTGACGGGATGATGGTAGGTGGTGCGCTGTTCTGGGCGGCGACGACACTGACCATCAAAGCCAGCCCGTTGACACGCGCGTCTGCTGAAAAGGTGATGCTCTATCAGCTTGTCGTGTCGGGGCCGATCATGGCCGTGGCTGCATTCGCCGCGGGCGAACGCATGACCGACATGCCCTCGGCTTTGGCGGTCGGATCCATGGTCTACCAGACCGTCTGGGTGGTCAGCGTGACGTTTGTCATTTGGTTCGCACTGATTGCACGCTATTCGGCGACAAGACTTTCGGCTTTTACATTTCTCACGCCATTGTTTGGCGTTGCTGCCGGACATCTGGTGTTAAATGAGCCACTGACACTCGCATTCGGTGCGGCTGTTCTATTGGTCGCCGCGGGGCTGATGCTGGTGAACCGTTCCCCCTGATGCTATTTTTACGCTTATGCCAATGAAAAGCGGCGATATGTGGCAATCGCAACAGGTGCCCGCGGCGGTCGAGACGCTCCAACGAGCCATGGCCGCAATTCAAAGCCAACAGCCGGATCAGGCTGTCCGGCTGGCAAAAGATGTCCTCAATAAGAATCCAAGTCACCCGAATGCGCTGCATATCTTGGGCTATGCGTTGTTGATGCAAGAACGGCCTGCGGATGCGATCCAGCCTCTTGAAAGAGCCTATCGATCGCTGCGCGATCCAGCTATTGAAACGCAATTAGCTATCGCGCTGAGGAAAGCAGGTCGTACACATGAGGCCTTGAAACGACTCGCGCGTGCCAGCAAAAAAGTGCCGCCATTTCCTGCCGCGATCCACGAATACGGCTTTGTGCTGCACTCTTTGGGTCGTAATGATGAAGCGATCGAGGTGCTAAAAACCGGCATCGAATTCGCGCCCGGGATGCCTGAGCTGCCTATCCTGCTGGGGTGGATTTTCCATAGTCGCAACGATGGGGCGAATGCCAAGCTCGCATTCGCTCAGGCCGTGCGCAGCGCCCCGAACCATCCGGATGCTCTGTACGGGATGGGACTGGTTTTGATGGATGCGGGCGAATTCCGTCTCGCTGCGGAACACTTCCAACAGGCGCTGACGGTCAACCCTGGCGATCAAGAGCCGCGCCTTTATCTGGGTGCGTGCCTTCTGGAATTGGGCCAGTCAGGAGCAGCATCAGTTTGCCTCCGCCAGGTGACGCGCGGGGGGCCAAATTTTTACGGCAGGGCATTAAAAATTTTGACGAACTCCGCGCGCGGCCGTTTCTGGCTACAGCCAAGTCACGCGGCCAAATTTTTCAAGGGAGAGCGCAGCTAGCGCTTGGGCGCGCGGAATTGTCTACGATATATACCGGTCTCGCCGGAAATCGCACCCGCTGTGCTGAGCAACTTTCGAGCCGCCTCCTCAGAAAGTGCTCCGAATTCTTCAACAATGTGTTCTCGCTTTACCGGGATGCATTGAGCGACGGGCGTTCCCTTGGGAAGGATTCCGCTGAAGTTCATGTCGTTCCAGCGCGCAGGAAAATGAACAAAACTGTCAACATACATATCGGAATCAACCAGGCCAGTAATGGTTGTGAAAGGCAAGTCTGCTCGATTGGCAGGATGCATGACCAGAAGTGAATAGCCCGGGGGAAGTTGCATTGTCCAAAAGTTATTGAACTTGATGATAAACCGATCATCATCGAACAGCGGTGTCCCTTGGACCTGAACGTTGTCGTGATAGTCGATTGGCGATCGAGTCAGATTTCGTAAATTTCCTGCAACGGGAATCTTACTGTCCCAGCTGAATTCACCGTTCTCGAGTTTTAAATCGGCAGTCAATGGCATTAAAAAGCCATATGTCATTGCGTCGATGAAGGGCGGGCATTTTTTGATAGTCATGAGTTCTGCGTTCGCGACAGTGCTGAAATTTTGCTGCGGCAGAGCTTTGAACCATTCCGGCAATCCGCGCACTGCAGGAATTGGCCGGGGTAAAATGGATTCTAGCTCCGGCGGGCAGCGAAAATTTACTGTGAGCCGATTAGTCTGCTGCTCCATTGTCTGCCCTTTCAATCAACTAAGATCAGTCGCGTATGAGGCGAACACGTAAATATAACCGCGTCCACGATTTTCACATCCAGCCGCCGCCATCGCGGCCACGGTTGGCGACGCCTGCCTCCTCAAGATCCAGCTCGTACTCGATCCGGCGGCGGGCCTCGTCGGTGATCTTTCCGTCGCGCAGCAGCTGATAGATAAAATCGCGCTCGGCATCGATCAGCTCTTTCTTCAACGCAGCGCCCTGGCGCATGTAATCGAGGCCGTCGGCCATATTACTTGGCAGAATTTGTCTGCGGCTCTGATTGCGCGTGCGCAGCAGCGCGATGACCTCGTCCGGCAATTCGCGCTCGTTGATGAATTTTTCAAGCCGGTTTTCCACCTGCTCAAGCGCGGCCACGCGTGCCTCAAGCTCCGACTGAATTTGTCCGGAACGTTCTTCAAGGCCAAGACGTGTTATGCCAAGCCATTGCAAGACCCACGGCAACATCAGCCCTTGTCCGACGAGCGTGATTACGATTACGCCGAAAGTAACGAAAAGAATCAGGTCGCGATGCGGAAACGGCTGTCCGTTGTCGAGAGTAAAGGGGATCGCGAGCGCAGCGGCGAGGGAAACGACACCACGCACCCCGACAAATCCGATCGTAAAAGGTCCTTGCCACGGAGGTGCTGGATCGCGCCTCGCGAGCGCGGGGCTGATCCAGCGCGGAATATAGGTTGCCGGGAAAATCCATATGAATCGCGCAGCAACAACGATCAGCGTGATCCAACCCGTCACGATTGCCAATTCGTAGAATGAAAAGGACTCCACCCGCTCGAGCAATGCCCGCGCCTGCGAGCCCGTGAGGAGGAAAACGAGTCCTTCAACGAGATAGACCAGCAAATCCCAGAAAAAGATGCCCTGCAGGCGCGTAGCAGATGAGATCAGTTTGGGGCCGTTCCAGCTCACGTAAAGCCCGCACGCGACTGTCGCCAGAACTCCGGATCCGCCGAGATGCTCAGGGACCCAGAACGCCAGATAGGGCGTCATCAATGACAGCGTGATCTCGACACGTGGCTCGCGCGCCCATTGTCGCAATCGCAAACTCAGCCAGCCGACGGCAATCCCGAACAAGATCTCGCCAATCACGATGAGCGTGAACGTGCCGGCCGCCTGCGGCAGCGAAAACGTTCCGGTTACCGCGGCCGCTACGGCGAAGCGGTAGAGGATAAGTGCGGTTGCATCGTTTGCCAGCCCTTCGCCTTCCAGCACGACCAAAAGCCGCCGCGGCAGGGCCAAGCGGCGCGCGATCGCCAATGGAGCGACGACGTCGGGCGGTGCAATGATGGCGCCGAGCAGAAATCCGATCGCCCAATCGAACTTCAGCAGGTAGTGCGTGGCAACTGCGACGGCGCAAGTCGTGAATACGACGCAGCCGAATGCCAGCAATGTGATTGGCCGCAAGTTGAAGCGAAACTCCCGCCAGCTCATGGAAACGCCGGCGGAATAGATCAATGGCGGCAATATAACGAGGAGAACGATTTCCGGCGCAAGCTGGATTCTCGGCAGCCCCGGAATCAGGGCCATGCCGATGCCGGCAACCACCAACAAGATAGAAGGTGCAATCTTCAGCCGCTGTGCTGCGACTGCCACGCCGGCCAAAACCGCCAGCATGAAAAGCAGCGTTTCGACGATTCCGGTCATATCAAGTTCGCCACCATGCTTACTGTCAGCGCCAGAACCACCAGATTGAAGAAAAATGACAGCACACCGTGAATGGAAGCCACGCGGCGAATGACCTTGCTGCTGATGCCGACGTCGGAGACTTGCGAGGTCATGCCGATGACAAGCGAGAAATAAAGGAAATCCCGATAGTCCGGCTTGTCGTCATCGGGGAAATGCAATCCGCCGATTTGTCCGTCGCCGCGTTCACCGTAATATTCATGGGCATAGTGGAACGAAAAAATCGTATGCACGAAAGTCCACGACAGCAGGATCGTCGCTATCGCCAGCAGCACGTGTGATGCCGCACCGTATTGAGTGCCCTGCTTCGCGCCGCCCAGTGCAAATACGACGGCAACGAGGCTGGCGAACGTGGCGACGATCGACAATAACAATATGAAAGTCGCGCCTTCATCCTGCTCCGCCGCACGCCGGCGGATACGCGCGACGTCCGCACGCCACATCATGGAAAATGTCAGAACCAGATAGACGGCAACGCCGACATCCCATCCAGTCAGCACGCGCGCCGGAAGGTTGATGCCAAACGGCGCCATTCCAGCGGCTACGGCAATAGCGATAATGATCGCAATTCCGAGTTTGGCGTGCAGCCTGACAATGCGCACCGGAAGTGGCGAAAGCGGCCGCGTAGGCTTGCTTTTGGCCATATCGCAATCCTTACGCGCGGTTCAGGCCTTCCGCTCCGCGATAAAGCGGGCGGTGGCTCGCAGCATATCGGATTTCGAACCGAAAGGTGCCAGCGCTGCGTTGGCCTCCGCAACCAGTTCGTTGAGACGAGCACGCGCCCTGTCGACGCCCAAGGTCGCGACAAGCGTAGCCTTGCCGGCCGCTGCATCCTTGCCGGCCGCTTTGCCCAAAGTCTTGGCATCGCCTTCAACGTCAAGCAAATCGTCGGCGATCTGGAATGCCTGGCCGATGGCGGAACCGTATCGCGCAATGCTCGTGCGTGTCGCATTGTCAGCCTTACCGAGAATTGCACCGGCATTGCAGGCGAAACGGATCAGTGCACCCGTCTTCATGGCTTGCAATGTGATGATCTCGTTTTCGTTGAGCGCCCGCTTGCCTTCAAACCGGCCTTCGGCCGCGAGATCGAGCATCTGGCCGCCAGCCATGCCGCCAAGCCCTGATGCGCGTGCAAGCTCCAGCACAAGGGCGGTGCGCACGGCGGGGTCGGCATGCACTTCAGTGCGTGCCATGACGTCAAAGGCAAGTGTCAAAAGTGCGTCGCCGGCAAGAATCGCGGTCGCATCATCGAATGCTTTATGCACCGTGGGTCTTCCGCGGCGGAGGTCGTCGTTGTCCATGGCCGGCAAATCGTCATGCACCAGCGAATAGCAATGGATGAGCTCGAGCGCTGCGCCGGCCATAAGCGCGCCGGCCCGGTCCACGTCGAATAACGCCGCCGTCTCGACAACAAGGAAAGGCCGCAGGCGCTTTCCTCCATCCAACGCCCCGTGACGCATGGCGGCGACCAGGCGCGGCGGCCGCGCTGTCTCGCTGCTCAGCGCCGCAGGACTCAGGAGCCGGTCGAGCAGCGTCTCAATGTCGCGTGCAGTTGCGGCGAGACGATCGGTAAAGCGGGCGGTATCGTTTTTCATTGTGGCATTGATAGCGGCTACTCCCGTTCCCGCAAAGTGGGGTCAATTGCAGACCGAATGGGTTAAGTTGGGACGGATGGACGGGTCGGACAGAAGACCGGGTATGTGGAATCGGCTGCGGTTACGCCGCTGGCTGCGTTTCCTTATGATCGCGATTTTGGCACTCGTGCTGCTTCCCTATGCGCTCACCCCGATTTATGCGGTCGTTGACCCGGTCTCGACGGCGATGCTTTGGCGCCGGATGAGCGGGGCGAGGGTCGAGCGCCATCCCGTTCCGCTCAGCCGTATTTCACCGGCATTGCCGCTTACGGTCATCATAGCCGAGGACGGGCGTTTTTGCAGTCACCACGGAGTTGACCTGACGGAGATCCGGGAAGCGATCGCGGAGGCCGATGACTTCGATGGAATGCGTGGCGGCTCGACCATCACGCAGCAGTTGGCAAAGAACCTGTTTCTTTGGCAGGGCCGAAGCTACGTGCGCAAGGCGCTGGAATTCCCGCTGGCACTCTGGATCGATCTGGTATTGCCGAAGCGGCGCATCATGGAAATTTACCTCAATGTCGCGCAATGGGGCCCGAATGGTGAATTCGGCGTTGAGGCCGGCGCACGGCGTGCATTCGGCAAGTCGGCAAGTGATGTCTCTCGCTATCAGGCCGCACTTTTGGCGGGGATGTTGCCGAATCCGGCAGTGAGAAATGCGCGCCAGCCCGGACCCGGCTTGCGCCGGCTCGCCGGCCTTTATGTCGCCCGCGCAGAGCGTGCTCCGGGGGCTGCCTCATGCCTGCGGCAAAGACACTAGCCTTGGCGCGCGCCTTCCTCTATAAGCCCGGCTTCAAATCAAAAGATCGCGTTTTTTCAGGAGTTTCGTCCCATGGCTGTGCCGAAAAGAAAAACCTCGCCGTCGCGCCGCGGCATGCGCCGCTCCGCTGACGCGCTCAAGCGGCCGACCTATGTCGAGGACAAGGATTCCGGCGAATTGCGGCGCCCTCACCACATCGACCTGAAGACCGGAATGTACAAAGGCCGCCAGGTCCTGAAGCCCAAGACCGAGGCATAACGCGAGGGCCGGGGCCGGAAGGGAAGCTGCGCCATGTTTATGCTCGGCTTTCCTCTGCTGCTCGTTCCGTTTGCCATCTACAACATCATCGCGTTTCTGATGCCGGGCGTCTCCTGGACCGGAACAGTAAGCACTGTTCACATGGTGTCCGGAGCCGATTGGACGATGTCGACCGGGGACATGCTTCTCGTGCTGGCGATCCTGCTGCTGTTCGGCGAAATCATGAAGTCGACGCGCATCGGTGTTCGCACCGTTATCGATCATGCTCTGTCACTGATTTTGTTTCTCGGGATGATCGTCGAGTTTATCCTTGTCAGGCAGGCTGCCACTGCGACCTTTTTCCTGTTGCTGGTCGTAAGCTTCATCGACGTGCTTGGCGGCTTCGCAATAACTTTGCGTTCGGCTCAACGAGACCTTACGGTCGAGGGCGTAGAGCGCGTGTCGTCCTGATCGTTCCTACCATCTGGTTTTTTCATGAGCCGCGATTTTCAGCTGCCCGGCCGCTCGCCTGTGATCGCCTGCGAAGGCATGGCAGCGACCTCACACCCGCTCGCGACGCTTGCCGCCATCGATACGCTGCGCGCGGGTGGCACGGCGGCGGATGCCGCGGTGGCGGCGGTCGCGGTGTTGTGCGTGGTCGAGCCGCACATGACCGGGATCGGCGGCGATTGTTACTGCCTGATCTCGCAGCCCGGCAAACCGGTGTGGGGATACAATGGATCGGGTCGAGCCGGTGCAAAGGCGTCCGACCAGACGTTGCGCGACAAAGGAATGACCGAGATCGGCAACTCGATTCATGCCGTGACCGTCCCAGGTGCGGTCGATGCCTGGGAAGCAATCCTGAAAGCGCATGGCCGCCTTGGCCTCGATCGCGCGCTGATGCAGGCGATCAAATATGCCGAAGGCGGGTTTCCCGTCGCGTCGCGTGTCGCGTTTGACTGGAAGAAGTACGTTGGCAAGCTCAAGGCCGATCCCGGTGCGTCCAAGCATTATCTGTTCAACGGCGCAGCGCCCAATGAGGGCGATGTGATCCGTTTCCCGGCCCTTGCCGCAACGCTCAAGGCCATTGCGGCAAAAGGTGCGCGCGCGTTCTACGAGGGGGACATCGCCGCGGACATGGCGAAAACGCTCGCCGCGCGTGGTTCCTTTCTCACGGCTGAAGACTTCTCGCGGCACCGGGGCGATGCAGTTGAGCCGATTTCAACCAACTATCGCGGGCTCGACGTACTGGAAATTCCGCCGAACGGGCAGGGGCTCACTGCGCTAGTGATGCTCAATATTCTGGAAAATTTCGACATGGCCTCGCTTGATCCCTTCGGGGCCGATCGGTTTCACCTTGTGCTCGAAGCCGCCCGGCTCGGCTACGCGATCCGCGACACTCATATCGCCGACGACGCGCATATGCGCACGCCTGTGGCGAGGCTGCTCGACAAAAGCTTCAGTAAACGACTTGCGTCGCTGATCGACATGAAAAAACGGTCGAAGCTGCCGAGCGCACCGGCGCCCGGTAACGATACCGTCTACCTGACGGTCGTCGACCGCGACCGCAGGGCGGTCTCGTTCATCAACTCGCTCTACTCGCACTTCGGTGTCGGCCTCTGCACGGAGCAGACCGGCATCATGCTGACCAATCGCGGAGCCTGCTTCACACTCGAGCCGGATCATCCCAATACTTTTGGTCCGGGCAAGCGCCCGATGCACACGATCATCCCGGCTCTCACCATGCGGGACGGCCGCTGCGACATGAGCTTCGGCGTGATGGGCGCGCACTACCAGCCCATGGGTCATGTGCAGATTATTCTCAACATGCTCGACTACGGCATGGATGTGCAGCAGGCGATCGACGCACCACGGTTCTTCTTCGAGGGCGAAAGTACCGATGTCGAGCGTGGCACGCCGGCGGCGACAATCGAAGGATTGAAAGCACGCGGTCATAACGTCGTCATGGCAGCGTCGCCGTGGGGCGGCGCACAGACGATCAAGATCGACTGGGATCGCGGTGTGTTGATTGCCGGCTCGGAGCCGCGCAAGGACGGCTGCGCGCTCGGCTATTAGGCAGTCAAGGCAGCCGCGGCGCGGTAGGCAGCCAGGGCGTCGTGCGGTGCGGCCCGCCGCCGTTCACGTGTTTGCGGATGCTGATCTTTTGTCGCAACGAGATGGGCGACGAACGGTGCGTAGCGATGGTTGGCCGGTTGTCCGGAGTGGCCTTTCAATGGATCAAGCGCGACGAGCGCACGGCTTTCCGATCCCGTGGGTTCACCATTGTTCTCCGGTGCGCTCATCCCATGAGGCTGCCGAAATTGTGACCCGTTAACTTCACCAAGCCGCATTTTTGACGTCTCGATTCAGGACACCTGAACGCATCCCACATTCGAAAGTGCAAACAACGTGCCGCGCGCGATTAACCGCGACGGGACTTTCACTTCCCACCATTTCACAAGGTTTGACGAATTGCGGTCAATACCAGCGCACAACCGTCGCACTAAAGAAACGCCTTCAGACGGGCCAGCGTTCCAAAACGGCACGGTAGCAGGCCACCGCCTTAACCCTTGCCGCCGAGCCTGTCCAACCGCTTCTGCATTTCGTCGAGCTGACGTTTAAGATCGTCCATCTCGCTGCCCGACCCGCCGCTCGAATTTTGCGTCGTGTCAGCAGGCTTCGCCTGGCCGCGCGCAAACGGCGCGAACATTGCAAAGGTCTTCTCGAACATTTCCATGTTGCGGCGTACCTGATCCTCGAGGGGACCAAAGGCGCCGACACCGAAAGCCTGGGCCATCTGCTCGCGAAACTTGCCCTGCTCCTTCGACAGAGATTCAATCGAAGCCTCAAGGAAACGGGGCACGAGCATTTGCATGCTGTCGCCGTAGAAGCGGATCAGTTGCCGAAGAAACGTGATCGGAAGCAGGCTTTGTCCTTCTTTGTTTTCCTGCTCGAAGATGATTTGCGCGAGGACTGAGCGCGTTATGTCTTCTCCGGTCTTGGCGTCGTACACAACGAAATCCTCGCCATTTTTGACCATGGTGGCGAGGTCTTCGAGCGTCACGTAAGTGCTTGTTCCGGTATTGTAGAGCCGCCGGTTGGCATATTTTTTTATTGTGACCGGCTCTTTTTTGTCCTCTGGCATGTCGTTCACACGCTTCCCCTGCCCAGGCTTGAGCATAGCCAATTTCCGCTTCGCTGGGCCACCATTTTGTGGCACCGCGGCAGCGCCGGAACGGCTTCGCCATCTCTTGCGGAAAGGTCGAAAAAGCGCCAATTGTCGCGGATATCTGAGTGGCGGGTCGAGTTGACAGACCGGCTTGGCCTACCGAGGATGCGGCAGTGCCGAAAAACCGGTGAATGCCCCAGAGTCTGACTTAACAGGAGCTTCTGATGAAAGACGACATCGTCATTGTGAGCGCGGCCCGCACCCCGGTCGGCGCTTTCAACGGGGCATTTGCAAATCTTCCGGCCCATGAGTTGGGAAAGGCCGCGATCAAGGCGGCGATGGACCGGGCGGGAGTCGAAGGCGTGCGCGTCAGCGAAGTGATCTTGGGGCAAATTCTTACCGCTGGGCAGGGACAGAACCCGGCGCGCCAGGCATCAATCGCGGCGGCAATTCCTGTCGAGACCCCTGCCTGGGGCGTGAACCAGCTGTGCGGCTCCGGCCTGCGCGCGGTCGCGCTTGGCTACCAGGCCATTCTTAACGGCGACTCTGAAATTGTCGTCGCCGGCGGCCAGGAGTCGATGAGCATGGCGCCGCATTGCCAGCATTTGCGCTCCGGCGTGAAAATGGGCTCGTTCGAGATGATCGACACCATGATCAAGGACGGACTGTGGGACGCCTTCAACGGTTACCATATGGGAGCCACCGCAGAGAACGTTGCCAAACAGTGGCAGATCACCCGCCAGCAGCAAGATGAATTTGCTGTCGCTTCACAGAACAAGGCAGAGGCGGCCCAAAAGGCAGGGAAATTCAAGGACGAGATCACGCCCGTCACGATCAAGTCGCGCAAGGGCGATGTCGTGGTCGATACGGACGAATATCCGAAATCCGGCGTGACGATGGACTCGATCGCCAAGTTGCGCCCCGCCTTCGACAAGGAAGGCACCGTAACGGCGGCCAATGCGTCCGGCATCAATGATGGCGCGGCGGCAGTAGTGTTGATGAAAGCGTCCGAGGCAGCGAAGCTCGGTAAGACTCCGCTTGCGCGCATTGTTTCCTGGGCACAGGCCGGCGTCGACCCTGCGATCATGGGAACCGGTCCGATCCCGGCGTCGCGGGCAGCGCTCAAGAAGGCCGGTTGGAAAAAGGAAGACCTTGATCTTGTCGAAGCGAATGAGGCATTCGCCGCACAGGCCTGCGCGGTCAACAAGGATCTCGGATGGGACACGTCGAAAGTCAACGTCAATGGCGGCGCCATTGCTATCGGGCACCCGATTGGCGCCTCCGGTGCGCGCGTGCTGGTGACGCTCCTCTATGAAATGCAGAAGCGCAATGCCAAGAAGGGCTTGGCTACGCTTTGCATCGGCGGGGGCATGGGGATCGCGATGTGCGTCGAGCGGTAGGCTCGTGCCGCCACGTTGATTCAAGTCATGGCCGGGCATAGCCGTAAGAAGGACGGCGTCGCATGCCCTATGTCCCGGCATGTTGTTCTAAGAAGATAGCTCAGAGGGGACGATGTCATGGCGCGGGTTGCGTTGGTAACTGGTGGAACTCGAGGGATCGGGGCCGCAATCGCCAAGGCGCTTAAAGCGGACGGATACAAAGTTGCGGCCAACTACGGCGGCAACGACGAGGCCGCGCAGAAGTTCAAGGCAGATACCGGGATTTCGGTCTTCAAGTGGGACGTCTCATCCTATGAAGCTTGCGCCGAGGGCATCAAAAAGGTCGAGACCGACGTAGGCCCCATCGAAGTGCTGGTTAACAATGCCGGCATCACGCGCGACGCCATGTTTCATCGCATGAAGCCCGAGCAGTGGACGGCGGTAATCAACACAAACCTCGGGTCGCTCTTCAATATGTGCCGGCCTGTCATTGAGGGGATGCGCGAGCGCAAGTTCGGCCGCATTGTCAACATCTCGTCGATCAACGGCCAGAAAGGTCAGATGGGTCAGGCGAACTATTCCGCAGCCAAGGCCGGCGAACTCGGATTCACCAAGGCGCTGGCACAGGAAGCAGCGCGTTCGGGCATAACCGTCAATGCGATCTGCCCGGGCTACATCAACACCGAGATGGTGCAGGCGGTGCCAAAGGACGTCCTGGAGAAATCCATCCTGCCGCAGATTCCGATCGGCCGCTTGGGCGAGCCGGAGGAAATCGCGCGTTGTGTTGTCTTCCTTGCATCGGATGGGGCGGGTCTCATTACGGGTTCGACGCTGACCGCCAATGGCGGCCAATATTTCGTTTAGGTGTTTTGGGCTCTATGCCAGCTATGCGGCGCACTGAGGCAGTTTTGACCGCGGGGGCGGTCGCCTGCCTCGCTTTCGTTTCAATCGTTTATCCGGTTTTTGCGCAGGATGTCGATCCGCGCTGCAAGGACATTTTCGACAAGGTTGCCTGCACATGCGCCGTTCGTAACGGCGGCCACGTTATTCCGCCGCCGGTCGGCGTGAAGCGCGAAGGATTGAAGCTGCGCCCCAAGGAGGAGGCAGGTGGAACCCAAACGCTGGACGGCGGACGCGTCGCGTTTCCAAAATACTACAGAAGGGAAGGCCTAAAATTTCACCGCAGCCGTGCGCTCGAAGGTTATCTTGCGTGCATGCGTGCAGCTGGCCGCAAATAAGTCGCACTTTCACCGGCGACGTTTTTTCGTGCGCCTGGACCCAGACTTTCTTGGCGCGCGCTTGCGCACCTGAGCGCCGCCACCTTCGGCTTTATCCAGCCGCGCATTCCAGTATTCCCATGCTCGCATGACCGGACCGGGGCGCAGATTGTATTCACCGGCAAGGCGGGTCTCGGCCCGGTTGAGCGGCGAGACAAGCCCGAGCATGTGCGCCTGAATCTGAAGTGCTGCGTTGCGCGCAGTATAGATCGTGCGAAATGTGAGCTCTTCCAGGCTGATGCCGGCGACGGTTGCACCGTGCCGGCGCATCAGGACGATCCAGTTTTCGCCCAGTGCGCGGGCGAGTGACGCCCCTTCTTCCGGTTTCGCGACGATGAGAGTTGTATCGCCGAATTCGTCGCGGGCGTCCCAGAGGGGTACTTTCTCGCCGAGGGTCGCTCCGAGGTGATAGACCGGTTTGAGGTCCATGCCAGAGATGCAGAAAGGCAGGATTGATGGCGCGTGGTGGTGACAGACGGCGTTCACATCGGACCGCGCCTGATAGATTCCGCCGTGTATGACGCGTTCGCCGTAGAGCCGGAGATCGGTCGATTTTACTGGCTGCGAATCAAGCGTGAATTCCAGAATGTCGTCCGGCTGCACAAGCTCGGGCGCACGCGAGCGCGACAGAAGATATCGTCCGGGATCCGTCGGGTGACGCATGCTGACGTGGCCGAATGCGTCTAACACGCCTTCATTCGCAATGATTCTGTTGGCACGTGCGAGTACGTTTCGTGCCTGGTCGAGTTTGGTGGTCACGGCAACTCCCTTTATTTCTGTCGTGTCTGGTAGGCCGGCTTCCAGCCTGATGGCGCCAGTTCGAAGCCATCGAAGGAAAATCCTGGCGCAACGGTGCAGCCGGTCAGCGTCTAGCCTCCAAGGCTTTCGGCGGCCTGCCAGCCAGGCGCGGGCACCGTCACTTGCGGCACCTCGCCACCGTGGATATCGGCGCCAAGCCTGAAGATTTCTTCCTTGGCTCCGTCGACAAGCTCGAGCTTGAGTGGCGCCCCCCCGTAGTAGTGCCAGATCTCGACAGCGTCGATACGATGCCAGTGCGATCGTTCCCCATGTGCGAGCAGAAAAAGGATCGCGGTCGACGCGGGGCGCCCATCCAGCTGACGCGAGTCGCGGAAGGTTTCGCGATAGTGGCCGCCTTCCGGATGCGGCTTGAGCTTAAGCGCGCGAATCATGTCTGCCGCGGTCGGATTACGCATCGGGCGTCAGAACTTGTTCTTGCGGGCGCGGATTTCGGCAAACACTTCTGCGGCGGACTTGCCCGCCATGCCGATGCCCGCGGCGACTTCCGGCACGTCGGCGCGCAGGAATGGGTTCGCCTGCTTTTCCTCGCCGATGGTCGCCGGAATGGTTGCTTCGTTCTGTGCTAGCTGCTTGTTGGCCTCGGCTTCGCGCACGGCAAGCGCCTTGTTGTTGGGCTCGATTGTGCGGGCGAATTTGATATTGGCGGCGGTGTATTCGTGCCCGCAATAAAACTCGGTGTCGTTCGGCAAATCGCGCAGCTTGACCAGCGACCGCCACATCTGTTCTGGCGTGCCTTCAATCACGCGGCCGCAGCCTATCGAGAACAACGTATCGCCCACGAAGGCAACCTTCTCGCCATGAAACCAGTAGGCAATGTGGCCGAGCGTGTGACCCGGTGTTTCGATAACGTTTGCAGACAGCGTGCCGACCTTGACTTTGTCCCCTTCGTGCACGGCCTCGTCGACTGCCGGAATCTTTGCAGCCTCGGCCGCGGGCGCTACCACGCGGCATTTGTATTTATCCTTTAGCGCGCGGATACCATCCGTGTGATCGGCGTGGTGATGGGTGACCAATATGTCCGTTAGTTTCCAGCCGCTCGCTTTCAGCGCGGCCTCGATTGGTGCGGCTTCTGGTGCATCGATCGCAGCGGTTGTCCCGCTCTCAGGGTCATGCAGCAATACGCCGTAGTTGTCGGATCGGCAGCGAAACAGGCGGATTTCCGCGGGCATGAGCTTGGTCCTTTTGGCACTCTGCAATGGATTAACCGTATCACGCGGCTGAATGAAGTTGCACGCCCGCGTGTTCCCGTGTTGTTAGCGCTTTACTATTTCGTGGTAGCTTGCCGGCATGTCGATCGACGTCGTCGACCTGCGGAATTTTTACGGCCAGCGGCTGGGTGTCGTGGCTCGCCGCTTCATTGGACGCGGCATTCGCGCACTGTGGGGCGATACTGCCGGTCAGCGCGTGCTCGGTATCGGCTATGCGACGCCTTACCTCGGATTGTTTCGCGAGGAGGCTGAGCGCTGCCTCGCGTTCATGCCAGCCGGGCAGGGCGTGGTGAAGTGGCCAACCACACGTCCGGCGCTCTCCGCGCTCGTTTATGAAGGCGATCTGCCGCTCGCCGATTCCGCTGTCGACCGCGTGATGCTGGTGCACGCGCTGGAAATGACGAACGATCCAGGGGCACTTCTGCGCGAAGTGTGGCGCGTGCTTGCGTCGGGCGGACGGTTGCTTGCGGTGGTCCCGAACCGGCGCGGCGTCTGGGCGCGAACGGATACAACACCGTTCGGTCATGGGCGGCCATATTCGCGCAGCCAGATCAATCAGCTCCTGCGCGAGACGTGGTTCACGCCTACCGGCTGGAGTGAAGCCCTTTACGTGCCACCGGTCGCGCGCGGCTGGTTTTTGCGGACTGCGGTCGCGTGGGAGCGCACGGGCGCAACGCTATCGGCGCCGTTTGCCGGCGTGCATCTGGTGGAGGCGACCAAACAGGTCTATCGCGCAATACCGGCGCGCCGCGAAAAACGGATACTGGTGCCGGCGCTGGAACCGGTACTCGCGCCATCACCCGGCAGGTGATGCGCCAGCGAGGTTTGCCGCTGCTGATTATTCGGGTTGTCGCGGCTCGTCGCCGGCACTGCTGTCATCCGGCATCGGCTGCGGCGCGACGTTTTGCTGATGTCCGCCACCGAAATCCTGACGGTCCGGACGATCCTGACGATCCGGTCGATATCCGCCACCACGGTGGCGTCGGCGACGGCGATGTCCAAATCGATCCTGTCCGCGATCACCCTGGTCGTAGCCATTCTGTCCGGAATTTTGCTGCGGTTGTCCGCCGCCCGTGATGAATGCCGGAAGGCCGCCGACATCTTGTCCGCCTTCATGACCGCCCTGGCTAGGCTGCGGGTACGGCTGCTGCTGCTGATGCTGTTGATGCTGTTGATGCTGCTGATGCTGCTGATGCTGCTGATGCTGCTGATGCTGCTGTTGATGATGCTGCGGCCGATTCTGGATCTGCTGATCACGCGGCGGAAACGGTTGAGCATCGCGCGGCAAATAAGGCTGCTGCTGCGGCTCTCGCGGTCCGTAGCTTGGCTCGTTCTGACCCATGAACGGCTGATTGTCTTCCTCGTCCCCATCGAAGGAGTCATCGCCGGCCTGTTGCTGGCCACCGGGCGCGCCGCCCTGCTGATGCGGCTGCTGCTGATTGTAGTACGGGTTCTGCTGACGAAACTGTTCCTGCGCCGCGGCGATCAGGCGGAAGTAGTGCTCGGCGTGCTGATAATAATTCTCGGCGGCCACCGGGTCGCCCGACCCTTGCGCGTCACGCGCGAGCTGGATGTATTTTTCCGCGATATGCGAAGCGGTACCGCGGATTTTGACGTCGGGACCGTTCGACTCGTAAACGCGTGTGAGGGGATTCTGACTCTTGCGGTGGTTACCTCGCCCCCGCATGCGCTTCTGACCGTTTCTCATGTTGTGCCTGTTCGTCGACCTTTCACCCTGTCGCGGCATTCGCGCCGAACACTCAACTCAACCTGCAAGTCCAAACAAATCTCATCGCGCGGCCGGACTCGCGTTATGTCCGCGCCAATGATCGAAATGTCGTGTCCTTTATCGCGTTAGTCGCAGCAACCCCATTGCCGCGGTCTCAGCCGCAGCGTTGCCAACCTCTCGTTACGCGCATCGCCCTAGGTTTCGAAAAATGATGCGCCTAACCGGTGAAGCATCCAGACCCGTCTCTGGCGATTTCGTCTGCCGTCTCTTCGCAGCCGGCTCTTCGTCATCCGCCTTGCGCCGCATCTCACAGAGCCGCTTCGCTCCGGAGTTCCTGGCGATGCAACCGTCACGGGTTGATTCCGTGACCGGAAGCTAGTCGTTTCCGAGCCATAATCCAAGTGCTTTTTTCGACGAATAACCGGCTCTGCATTTTCACCCGGTGGGAATGCACAGCGCTCATATCGAGCTCATGGCGCGAAACCGGCGCCAAGCACGCGCGGAATTCCTGCCAGATCCTTGCGCGGGATGCCCGGGCTTAATCCAGCTTTGGTAAACAGCGAGCGAACCTCTTCATTCTGACCCGCCCCCAATTCCACAAACAACCTGCCGCCCGGTGCCAGAATTCGCTTGGCGTCACCCGCGATGGAACGATATGCGTCGAGGCCATCCTGGCCGCCATCGAGTGCGACCTGCGGATCGTAGTCACGGACCTCCGGTGCGAGCGTCTCGATCTCGTCATGCGCGATGTAGGGCGGGTTCGACACGACTAGGTCGAAAGGGCCTTCGACGCCGGTTGCGATGTCGCAGACAACAAAATTGCAACGGGAATCGAGCCGGCAGCGTGCTGCATTGGCACGTGCCACGTCCAGGGCCGCGGAACTCACATCGGTGCCGGTACCGACGGCATTCTTTAGCTCATTCAGCATCGCTAGCAGCAGCGCGCCGGAGCCGGTGCCGATGTCGAGCACCCGCAGCTTCTCCAGACGCAGGCCACTACGAATGACGAAATCGAGCGCGGCTTCGACGACGGTCTCTGTTTCCGGCCGTGGCACAAGCACGTCGGGCGTTACAGAAATCGGAAGGCTCCAGAATTCCTTCTGGCCGACAATGCGCGACACCGGCTCGCGCCGCAGGCGACGCGTTGCGAGCGCCGATATCACCGTGACTTCGCGCGCCTCAAGGATACGGTCTGATTGCGCGATCAGACGAGCGCGGTCGAGATGCAGGGCGTGACCGATCAGCACGCGGGCATCGGCTTCGGCCTCTTCGACGCCGCTTGTGCGGAAAGACTGCGCCACGTGATGAAGCGCTTCGGACACCGAGACGCCTGACGTCAGGCCCGATATAGCCCTCACGCTGCGCCTTCGGCCGCCAGCAATTCGGCCTGATGCTCGGTCACCAGCGCATCGATGACCTCGTCCAGCGCTTCGCCCTCAATGATCTGCGGAAGCTTGTGCAGCGTGAGATTGATACGGTGGTCCGTGACGCGCCCTTGCGGGAAATTGTAGGTCCGGATGCGTTCGGAGCGATCGCCTGAACCGACCTGGCCGCGCCGCTCGGCCGCGCGTGCGGAATCACGTTTGGTCTTTTCGGCATCATAGAGTTTCGCCCGCAGCATCGTCAGCGCCTTCGCCTTGTTCTTGTGCTGCGAGCGTTCCTCCTGCACGAACACGACGATCCCGCTCGGCATGTGCGTAATGCGGATCGCCGATTCGGTCTTGTTGACGTGCTGGCCACCCGCTCCCTGCGCACGCATCGTGTCGATTTTCAGATCGGCCTCATTGATATGAATATCGACATCCTCGACTTCGGGCAGGACCGCGACCGTTGCCGCCGACGTGTGGATGCGGCCCGATGCCTCGGTATCAGGCACGCGTTGCACGCGGTGTACGCCGGACTCGAATTTCAGCTTGGCGAACACGCCTCGGCCGCTGACCTCGGCGACAATTTCCTTGAAGCCGCCCTTGGTGCCTTCGCTAAACGACAGGACTTCCGTCTTCCAGCCCTGTTTGGCCGCATAGCGCTCGTACATGCGGAAGAGGTCGCCCGCAAACAGCGCAGCTTCATCGCCACCGGTGCCGGCGCGGATTTCCAGGATCGCATTGTGGTCATCCATCGCGTCCTTCGGCAGCAACGCAACGCGGAGCTGTTGGGCAAGCTTCTCTTTCCGCTCCTGCAATGCGTGACGTTCGGCGTCGGCCAGCTTGCGCATGTCCGCGTCGGTCGTGGAATCGTCGACCAGTGCCGCAAGGTCTGCGATCTCCTTCTCAGTATTACGATAGGCCTTGATCGATTCGACCACCGGGCTGAGCTCGGAAAACTCGCGTGACAGCTTGACATAGGCCTCGGGGCTCAAGCCGCTCGCAAGCTCGCTCTCCACCAAGGAATGGCGCGCAAGCAGGGCATCCATCTTGTGTTGCGGCAAAGTTATCAAAGCTGAAGTCCTTCGGACGCCGCAAAACCTTCGAGCGTGTGGCGTATAGATACGCTGCCGACCGGCTCCTTGAGGCTCGCCAACAGAGCGGCCTCGCCCTTGCGGCAATCGAGCTCGAGCAGCAGCGCCTTCACGGGCCCCACTGCCGACGGCGTCAGCGACAGTGTCCGATAGCCGAGAAGGACGAGGGCGAGCGCTCCGATCGGCTGCGAGGCGAGCTCACCGCACAAGGTTACCGGCTTGCCATGCTTCTTCGCCTTGTCGGCAATTTCCTTCAACGCGCGCAACACCGGCGCCGACAAGGGGTCGAAACGTTCCGATACCCGCGGATTGCCACGGTCGGCTGCATAGAGAAATTGCATCAGGTCGTTCGATCCGACGGAAAGAAAGTCGACGCGCTCCAGAAGCTCATCGAGCTGAAACAGCAGCGAGGGAACTTCGACCATGGTGCCGATGTCGACCCGTTCCGGCAGCTCGTGGCCATGCCGGCGCAGATGCGTCAGCTCGACTTCGACCAGCGCTTTGGCTTTGTCGAACTCGTCCAGGGCAGCGATCATCGGAAACATCAGACGTAGTTCACGGCCACCCGCCGCGCGCAGCAGCGCCCGCACCTGGCTGCGTAGCAGTCCGGGACGATCGAGACCGAGCCGGATTGCGCGCCAGCCGAGCGCCGGGTTTTCCTCTTCAATGTTGCGCAGGTACGGCAGCACCTTGTCGCCGCCAATGTCGAGCGTACGGAAAGTCACAGGCTTTTTTCCGGCGGCTTCGAGCACCGACCGGTAAAGCGAGAGCTGCTCGCCTGTCCGCGGCAACGTGTCCGCGACCATGAACTGCAATTCCGTACGGAACAGGCCGATGCCGGCCGCGCCGGTATCCTCGATATGCGGCAAATCGATCGTGAGCCCCGCATTGATCATCAGGGCGACCTTTTGGCCGTCCTTGGTGATGCACGGCTTATCGCGCAGCGCGCGATACTGCGCCTGGCGTCGCGCGCGCAACTTAACGCGCTCGCCGTACGACGCCTGCACGTCCTGCGGCGGCCGCATATGAATGTGCCCGGTCGAACCGTCGACGATGATGGCGTCTCCGGATTCCACAAGGCCAGTTGCGTTCTCGATCTCGCCGACGGTGGGGATGCCAAGAGCGCGCGCGACGATCGAAACATGCGATGTCGGTCCGCCTTCCTCCAGCACCAGTCCGCGCAATCTCTTGCGATCATAGTCGAGGAGCGCCGCCGGTCCCATCGACCGCGCCACAACGATGGCGTTTTCCGGCATCTGCTCTTTGGTCGGCGCATGATCCTGACCCATCAAGACGCGCATTAGTCGGTTGGCGAGGTCGTCGAGGTCGTGCAAGCGGTCGCGCAGATAGTGGTCCGACGCGCGCAACATTCGTGCGCGTGTATCCGATTGCACGCGCTCGACGCTCGCCTCGGCGGTGAGGCCGGTCATCACGGCCTCGCGGATCTTGTGCAGCCATCCCTGGTCGTACGAAAACATGCGATAGGCTTCGAGCACGTCGCGGTGCTCGCCACCGTCAGCGACGTCGCGGTGCTCGACCAGCCGGTCGAGATCGGCGCGCAGTGTCGCAATGGCGGCGTCAAGCCGTTTAAGCTCGTGCGGGACGTCGTCGGCAATCACGTTGGTGATGACAACGCGCGGCTCGTGCAGCACGACGTGACCCAAGGCAATGCCGTCCGCCAGCGACGTGCCGATGAAATGCATTGAATGCCGGGCGGCGGGCTCGGCACCGGGGCGGGCGAGGGACGACAGCTCGCCCGATGCGATCATTTCGGCGAGCACCATCGCCGTCGTCTGCAGCGCTTCTTCCTCTTCCTCTGTGTAGGTACGCCGCGCGCGGTTCTGCACGACAAGAACGCCGAGCGTATTGCCGGCGCGCAGGACAGGCACGCCGAGGAACGAATGATAGATTTCCTCGCCGGTTTCGGGACGGTAGGAGAAGGCCGGATGTGCCTGTGCGTCCGAGAGATTTATCGGGCTTGCTTCGCTCGCAACCAGGCCGACCAGGCCTTCGTCGGCCTTCAATACGGTCTGGTGGACGGCTTCGCGCTTGAGGCCTTCGGTGGCGTATAATTCGAGCGTTCCGTCTACGCGTAACACGTAGACAGAGCAGACTTCCGCCACCATGTTGGCGGCGATCAGCACCACCACCTTGTCGAGACGGTCCTGCGCGCTGACCGGCTCCGCCATCACTTCGCGAAGCCTGCGCAACAGCACGCGCGGACCACCCAGCGCGCCACGCATTATTGAGGTCCTTCAGCCGCGGCCTGGGCCGCAGCCCCGTCTACGGCCTAATCATGTACGAATAGCGACCGTCGGCTCCGATTTCCGCGGCCGCTTATGCGTCAGGCTATAGCCAATGGCCCATGCAAGGGGCAAGCCAAAGTCCCGCGCAACCTGGGCTCTTTCCGAAGGCGGTCCGAAGGGCTCGGTCATGGCCTATCAAGCCCGTAGAGCGTGTGCAGGGTGCGGACCGCAAGATCGGTCTGGGCGGCCTTGATCAGCACGGAGAATTTTATCTCCGAGGTGGTGATGGCGAGGATATTGATCTTTTGGCCGGACAAAGCCTTGAACGCCTTGGCGGCGACGCCGGCATGGCTACGCATGCCGATGCCAATGACAGAAACCTTCGCGACATCGGTCGCTCCGTCCAGCCGCTCGTAGCCGATTGCGCCCTTGGCCTTGTCGAGGGTCATTCGCGCACGCTCATAGTCCGCGGATGGAACCGTGAAGGTGAGGTCGGTGGTCGCGCCGTCGGCCGAGACGTTCTGCACGATCATATCCACGTTGACGTTGTTATCGGCAAGCGGGCCAAAGATCGCGGCCGCGACCCCGGGCTTGTCCTGCACCCGACGGATTGAAATCTGCGCCTCGTCCTTGGAGAAGGCGATGCCGGTGACGACTTGCTGTTCCACGATGTCTCCTTCGTCGCAAATAAGTGTACCGGAGGGCGGCTTTTTGGGATCAATGTCCTCGGGTTTGTCGAAACTCGAGCGCACGAAGATGCGCACGTTGTGCACCATGCCGAGCTCAACCGAGCGCACCTGCATGACCTTGGCGCCGAGGGAGGCGAACTCGAGCATCTCTTCGTAGGCAATCTTGTCCATGCGGTGCGCTTGCGGCACCACGCGCGGATCGGTCGTGTAGACGCCGTCGACGTCCGTGTAGATGTCGCAGCGTTCGGCTCCTATCGCCGAAGCGATCGCGACTGCCGAGGTGTCGGATCCGCCGCGGCCCAACGTCGTGACGCGGCCGGTATCCCTGTGCATGCCCTGGAAGCCTGCGATGACCGCGACCTGGCTGTGCTCCTTGAAGCGCTTGATCAGCTCGGCCCCATTCACGTCCAGGATGCGCGCGGAGGCATGCGCGTTATCGGTCAAAATCGGCAGCTGCCAGCCTTGCCAGGACCGCGCATTGACGCCCATGCCTTCGAGAACAAGGGCGAGCAAGCCAGCGGTGACCTGCTCGCCGGTTGCCACCACCGCGTCGTACTCGCGTGCGTCGTGCAGCATCGCGGCCTGCCGGCACCATTCCACCAGCTGATTGGTCACCCCAGCCATGGCGGAGACCACGACGACCACATCATAGCCGGCGTCGACCTCGCGCTTGACGTGGCGCGCTACATTGCGGATGCGGTCGAGATCGGCGACCGACGTTCCGCCGAATTTCATCACGAGCCGAGCCATGACGTTCCCGTGCGCGCCGAAAGGCGCTAACAAGCGACCGGCACGAAAGCCCCGCGCGCCGGCCTGAAAAGGCGCGTATACATACCGGTGGGGTCGCCGCGCTGCAACAACGGCCGACACCCATATAATGAGATCGTCTGCATGGTCACCGGAAAAGCCCGCATGTCCAGCGTCGATACCGCCGAGGTCGAGCGGTTTTCGCGTCATGCCGCCGACTGGTGGAATCCGCGTGGGCCCATGGCGGCCTTGCACAAGTTCAATCCGATCCGGCTCGCCTATATCCGTGACCAGACAGCGGCCTGCTTTGGCCGCGATCCCAAAAAGCTCGACTGCCTGAAGGGACTTCGCATGCTGGACATCGGCTGCGGCGGCGGCATCCTGTCGGAGCCGCTCGCGCGGCTGGGCGCGGCGATGGTCGGCGCCGACCCTTCGGAAGACAATATTGCCGCGGCAAAGGTTCATGCAAGCGGGGCGGGTGTTGCGGTCGATTACCGTGCGACGACCGCGGAAGACCTGTCCGCGGCCAATGAGTTCTTCGATGTGGTGCTGGCTATGGAAGTCGTCGAGCACGTAGCCGACGTCGATGCTTTCGTTGGGGCCTGCGCGGCGATGGTAAAGCCCGGCGGCCTGATGATCGCCGCAACGCTCAACCGGACACTGAAGAGCTTTGCGCTTGCAATCGTCGGCGCTGAATATGTGCTGCGCTGGTTGCCGCGCGGCACGCATCAATGGGACAAGTTCGTCAAGCCCGAAGAGCTGGAGAGCGCGATTGAGCGCAATGATCTTCAGGTCATCGGCGAACGTGGCGTGATCTACAATCCGCTTGCCGACCGCTGGCAGCTGTCGTCGGACATGGATGTCAACTACATGCTGGTGGCACAGCGCCCGAAGAAAAAGGGAGATGCCGCATGATTCTCGAACTGGTTGAGTTCAATTCGCCGAAAGGCTGGAGCCGCCGGCAAGTTGCCGAGGAGGCGCGCAACGTCATTCCGAAGTGGCGGGCGAACAAGGAATTGTTGCGCAAGCATTTTCTGCTCGAACTCAATGGCAAGACCGGCGCCGGCGTTTACATCTGGCCGTCGGTTGAAGCGGCGCAGAAGGCACACAACGAGGAATGGCGCCAGTCCGTGATCAAGCGTACGGGCGGCGCACCGACGATCCGTTATTTCGACCTCTTTCTGCTGATCGACAATGAAAAGGGAGACGTGACAGAGTTTCCCGAGGCTGCAGAGATTCGGCAAGACGCGGCCTAGGCACGAAGAAAGATTAATCTCCAAGAAATGCTCTGGGCCGTTTTTACTCTGATCGCCGCGGCCGCGCAGACCGCGCGCAACGCGATGCAGCGCGAACTGACCGCAACGCTGGGCACGGTTGGCGCCACCCACGTGCGCTTCCTGTTCGGATTTCCTTTCGCGCTGCTGTTCCTGTTTGGTCTCCTGGCAGTCACTGGCGACCACCTGCCGACGGTGCCGCCTGTATTCTGGCCGTGGGTAATCGGTGGGGCGCTCGGGCAAATCGCTGCGACGGCGCTGATGCTTTCCGCGATGGGCGAGCGCTCCTTCGTTGTGGCCTATGCCTACATCAAGACGGAGCCGGTACAGGTTGCGCTGTTCGGCCTGATTTTCCTCGGTGACAAGGTGACGCCACTGTCGGGGGCGGCAATCCTGATCGCGACCGTCGGTGTGATCGTGATTTCACTCAAGCCGCGAACGGGTGCCGGCACGATGCGATCAACATTGATCGGACTTGCGGGCGGCACGATGTTCGCCCTGTCGGCGATCAGCTATCGCGGTGCGATTCTGTCGCTTGGTCTTTCTGATTTCGTGCTTGCCGCAACGTTCACCGTAACGGTCGGTCTGGTCATTCAGGCCGCGCTTTTATCGGTCTTTCTGGCACTGCGCGATCCAGAGGTCTTGCGGGCCATCGCACGGGCCTGGAAACCCTCGCTGTTTGCCGGCTTTATGGGTGCGTTCGCGTCGGAATTCTGGTTTCTCGCCTTCGCAATCACCACGGCGGCCAATGTGCGCACGCTTGCATTGGTCGAGGTGCTGTTCGCACAGGGTGTGACGCGGTTCATATTTAAGCAGCCCACCACGCAGCGCGAGGGAATCGGTATCGTTCTGGTGGTGATCGGCGTCGCGCTGCTGGTCTGGGCGTACTAGTTCCGCTCGTCCGGAAGCGACGGCAGCGGATGAAATTCGACACCTTCCTCGGAAAGTTCTTTAGCTTCTTCCGGTGATGCCACGCCGTAGATCGAGCGATGCTCGATCTCGCCATAGTGCATTTTGCGCGCTTCCTCGGGAAATTTCGCCCCGACATTGTCGGCATTCTTGGTGAGGTGATCGCGCAGTTCCTTGAGCTTGGCGCGGATTTGCTGCTCCTGCGGCGAAATCATCGCGACCGGCGCCGGCGCAGGCGTTGGTGCCGGCGTTGCCTCGGACGCTGCCGCGGGTGCCTCGATAGTCTTGCTCCGCTTTTTTGCAGTCGCGGACAGCCGCGGCGCCATGATTGCTTTTTCGACCTTGGCCGAGCCGCAGTGCGGGCAGCTTACGAGACCGCGCTTCGCCTGCTTGTCGTAAGCAGTCGAATCCTGGAACCAGCTCTCAAACTCGTGGCCCTGCTGGCAGATCAGTGCGTAGCGAATCATTCTGCCCCCCGCACGACGTGAAGGTGCGCCGGCTCCGCCAACGGTTCGACGATTTCAAATCGTCGGCCATGTTGCAGCGAGGGGATGCGCGCACGCGCATTGGCGACTTCTGCGGGATTAATCTCAGCCACGATAACCCCCGGCTCGGTGCCACCTTCGGCAATGATGCGCCCCCAAGGGTCAATGATCAGTGAATGGCCGAACGTATCCCTGCCGTTTTCGTGTCTGCCGCCCTGGGCTGCCGCAAATACAAAACAGCCGTTTTCAATGGCACGGCTGCGGATGAGGACATGCCAATGGGCTTCGCCGGTCTGTTTTGTGAAAGCCGACGGAATTGCCAGCATGGTTGCGCCAGCTTCGGCGAGCGCACGGTAAAGCGCGGGAAAGCGCAGGTCATAGCAAACGGTCAAACCGAGGCGGCCCCACGGCAGGTCAGCCAGCACCGCCAACTCACCCGGACGGTAATTGCGTGATTCGCGATAGCTCTCGCCGCCCGCAAGGTCGACGTCGAACATGTGGATCTTGTCGTAACGCGCCAAGATGTCGCCCTTCGGATCGACCAGGAAGGAACGGTTGGCGGCGCGGTCGGGCGAGATCCTGATCGCAAGCGAACCGATATGCACATATATGCCGAGCTTGCGCGCGACCTCGCGCAACGTCGCCAGCGAGGCATCAGCCTCTTCTTCGACCGCCACCGCGAACAGTTGCTCGCGATTGGCAGCCAGGATGTTTGTCATTTCAGGCGTGAGCACATATTCGGCGCCGGCCGATTTTGCGTCACCGATGTACCGGACGGCGGCATCGATATTGGCGCCGGGCTGCAGACCCGAACGCATCTGGATCATGGCTGCTTTGAAACTACCGCCGTTCATGGCGCGATAAAAATCTGCGGCACAGTCATACGTCCGTTTGCGCGTTGAATCATTTCTTCCCGGCGTCCGAAGTCGCTGCTGACGTCGATCTCGCTGTAGCTTACACCCTTTCGCTTCAGCAAGGCCTTGGCTGCGGAGCAATAGGGGCAGAAGCGAGTCGTGTAGATTTCAACAGGAGGCATGGCGTTTTCGGGCATTTGGGCTCTTTTATATGGGGGGACGCGCCGCCGCCACAACCCGCGCAAAGACCAGCACATCGACATGGCCGGCACCCGCCCGAGACAGGGCGCGGGCGCAAGCATCGACCGTGGCGCCCGAGGTCAGCACGTCGTCGATCAACACCAGCCGGCGCCCGGCAATATCCGATTCATGCTCCGTAGCGATCCGGAAGGCGCCTTGTACATTATCGGCGCGCTCGTTTTTCGACTTGCCCACCTGTTGCGGCGTTGCCCGCAACCGCTTGAGGCCGCCATGGACAATAGGCACGCCGGTCAATCCCGAGATAACGCCGGCGAGAGCCGCCGACTGATTAAAGCGCCGCGCCCATTGTCGCCGCCAATGCAGGGGCACTGGAATGAGCGCGTCGGCATCGGCAAGCAATTCGCGGCCGGCACGCGCCATCCATTGACCCATCGTCGGCGCGAGGTCGAGGCGGTCGCCATATTTGAGGCTATGGACGAGCGCGCGAGAAATGTCGTCGTAACGCACAGTAGCACGCGCCCGGTCATAGGCCGGCGGGTTGGCTATTGCTTCCATCGACAGCAGGCCGGGGCCGGGGTCGTAGGCGAACGGAATCCCGAGCCGCGCGCAGTAGGGCGGCTCCATGAGCGACAGTTTTGACCAGCAATGCGCGCAGAGCCCATTGCCGTCACCAAGCGGTTCGCGGCAGGACGGACAAAGCTGGGGCAAGGCGAAGTCGAGCGCGAGCCGCAGCGCCGATCGTAAACCCCTACGAAAGCGGGCAGCCGAAGGCTCGCCAGCCGGACTTGCCGAAAGAAGCTCGGGCATGCTGCAAGGGTAGCACGATCATCTGTGGGCGTGGCACGATCGCGCGTGACGCGATAGGACAAAGCAATGTCGTCAGGGCCCAATATCTTTGACCGACACCTGCTTCGCGTACGCCAACGACGCGCGCGACGATTGACGCCTGCAACGTTTCTGCTGGATCGCGTTGCGGCCGATTTGGGTGACCGGCTTTCCGCGGTCCTGCGCAAGTTCGATGTGGCCGTTGATCTCGGCACGCCAAGCGATGCCGTGCGTCGCGTGCTGGCGGCGAACAATAATATCAGCACCATCGTTGCGGCCGGACTGGATGGCGATGACGATGGCCTGCGCGTTACCGCCGATGAGGAAACCTTGCCGTTTGCTGAGCGTTCGCTTGATCTCGTGGTGTCTGCGCTTGCGCTGCAATTTGTCAACGACCTGCCCGGCGCACTGATCCAGATCCGGCGCGCTCTGAAACCGGACGGGTTATTGCTGGCGGCATTGATCGGCGGGGACAGCCTGACCGAATTGCGCTCGGCATTTGCTGCCGCCGAGAGCGAAGTGGAAGGCGGCATCTCGCCGCGCGTTGCGCCGTTCGCCGATATCCGCGAGCTTGGCGGCCTTTTGCAACGCGCTGGCTTTGCATTGCCGGTCGTCGATAGCGAGCGGGTCGCAGTGCGCTATGACTCGGCTCTTGCGCTGATGCGCGACCTCCGGCGCATGGGCGCGACTAATATTCTGCATGAGCGCCTCCGCACGCCGCTCAAACGCAGCACGCTTGAGCGCGTGATGGCAATCTATGCCGATCGCTTTGCTGATGCGGATGGACGCGTGCGTGCGACGTTCGAAATCATCTGGCTTTCTGGCTGGGTACCTCATGAGAGCCAGCAGAAGCCACTCAAGCCCGGCTCGGCGGCGCAGCGCCTTGCCGACGCGCTCGGCACCATAGAACTGCCGGCGGGGGAAAAGCCTGAGCGTGGCTGCTAAAGCAAAGTCATCAAATGTGAAATGAGCGGCACGTCTGCCGGAGGCATTTTGTAGTCGCGCAGCCGATTCGGCTTGACCCACGCAAGCTGCTGTCCCTCTGCTGGAGTGACGGTCCCGTCCCAACGACGGCAGACATAGAGCGGCATCAGCAGGTGGAAATCGGGATAGGTGTGGCTCGCAAAGGCAAGCGGCGCCAGGCACGCCTCGCTCACCGTTATCGCGAGTTCCTCGCGTAGTTCGCGCATCAAGGTATCTTCCGGCCGTTCGCCATCCTCGACCTTGCCGCCGGGGAATTCCCAGAGACCGGCCATCGGCTTTCCTTGCGGTCTTTGCGCAATCAGCACGCGGCCGTCCACATCGACGAGCGCGCAAGCCGCAACAAGGACGATCTTGAGCGCCAAGGCGCGGCTCCGGATCTATGAGCGATAGTCGCCGTTGATGGCGACATATTCTTTAGTGAGGTCGCAGGTGAGAACACGATCGCGACCTTTGCCCAACCCGAGCGCAACCTTCAGGCTGATTTCAGGCTTCTTCATCGCCGCGCTGACGGTCGCTTCATCGTAGCTTGGATCGCGTGCGCCCCTATGCGCGACGCGGATGCCGCCAAACCAGATCGAGAGCTTGTCCCTGTCCGCTGGCTCGCCTGCTTTGCCGACGGCCATCACGACGCGGCCCCAGTTGGCGTCTTCGCCGGCGATCGCGGTCTTCACCAGCGGAGAATTGGCAATTGACATTGCAATGCGCCGCGCCGAGACCTTGGATACCGCGCCTTCGACCACGATCTCGACGAGTTTGCGGGCGCCTTCGCCGTCACGTGCCACCTGTTCCGCGAGGCTGGCCAGCACGGAATGCAGCGCTTTTTTGAACCCTTTCAAGCGTGGATCCGTCGCGCGCACAATTCGCGGAGCACCAGAGGCTTTGCCGGTGGCAAACATCATCAGCGTGTCCGATGTCGATGTGTCACCGTCGATTGTCACGGCATTGAAGGTATCGGCGACACCGTCTTTCAGAAGCGCCTGTAGTGCCGGCGCGGAAATCGCCGCATCGGTGAACATGAAAGAGAGCATGGTCGCCATGTCAGGAGCGATCATGCCGGCACCCTTAGCGATGCCGTTGATCGTTACACGAGTTTTGCCGATCTTTGCCGTCGCGGTCGCCACCTTGGGAAACGTGTCGGTAGTCATGATCGCCCGCGCCGCAGCAAGGAATTCACTGGATTGCGCGCGCGCGACCAGGCCTCCCATGACGCCATCGAAAGCCTGCGCCTTCAGCGGTTCGCCGATCACGCCAGTCGAGGCAAGAAACACATCGCCCGGCTCGCAGCCAGCCGCACGCGCCGCGATCTGCGCGGTGAACTTGCAGGCGTCGCGGCCGGTCTTGCCGGTGAACGCATTGGCATTACCGGAATTCACGACCAGCACTCGCGTTTTGCTCTTCTTCAGATGCGCACGGCACCACTCCACGGGAGCCGACGGGCACTTCGAGCGCGTGAACACGCCCGCCGCGGTCGTGCCGGGATCGAACAGCGCCAGCAGGACATCGGTGCGCCCTGCGTAACGGATGCCGGCCTCGGCGGTCGCGAGACGCACGCCGGAAACTGCCGGCATGTCGGGGACATTGGCGGGGGCAAGAGGGGAGACTGCGGTGGACATAACATTCTCCGTCGTCATGTCCGGCTTCGTGCCGGTATCCGCGGTTTCGGATGCATCGGCATAAAAGACGCCAATGGCCGGCACAAGGCCGGCCACGACGAAATCATTTGATGATTTGGATCGCTGCTACTTCTTTGCCGGCGCCGCGGGCTTTTCCTCAGGCTTGGCGGCCGGCTTGTCCATGCGTTCGATCTTGGCTTCGGCACGCAGCTTGGTGACCAGTTCGGCCTGCGCCTTGCGCGTGATGTAATTCTCGATCTGCGGCTTCACGTCTTCGAATTTCGGCGCCGGCTTGACACGCTTATCCTCGACCTTGATGACGTGCCAGCCGAACTGAGTCTTCACGGGCTCCGAAATCTGTCCCTTGTCGAGTTTGAAGGCGGCCTCTGAAAATTCGGGCACCATCTGTTCCTTGGTGAAGTAGCCGAGATCGCCGCCATTGGCCTTGCCGGACGGGTCTTCAGTGACTTCGCCGGCCACCTTGGCGAAATCTTCGCCCTTCTTCAGCCGGGCGATTATCGCCTTGATCTTGTCTTCGGCTTCCTTGCCCGCCTTGTCTTCGCCTGCCTGTGCGCGGAAGAGGATGTGGCGCGCGTGGACTTCCTTCTCCTCGCCGATCTGCTTTACGGCCTCGTCGTAGACCTTATGCATCGCTTCGTCGGTCAGGGCCTCTTTTCCGACCGATTGCAGCAAATTTTCCATGAGAAGCTTCTTGCGGGCGAATTCGACTTTGCGTTTGAACTCGGGCCCATCGCCCAATTTCTTGTCGTCCGCAGCTTTCGACACGAGGATCATGTCCGCGACGAACTGCACCAGGTAATCCTGCTTGGCTTCGGGCGACATCGGCGGAATTTGGCCGGCCTCGTCCTCGGCGACGGCAAGGTCGCTCTGATGGATTTCAATACCGTTGACCTTGGCCACAACCGGATCCTTGTCCTGGGCGCCCGCGGGCCCAGCCGTCATCACGAGGAGCGCCAGAAGTGCGGCATAAAAGCCGGCATGACGCGAACGGACCGGTGAACCGGTTGGAACTGAAATCGTCATAAGGCTTTCCTTGAATTGTCAGTACCCGCCAGGCGGGCGTCTGGCGGACTTTTCGCCCAACGACCATGTCTTTGCAATGGCCGAGTGGTACGCAACGCCTAACGTCCGCGTGACCGGCCTGTCGTTAATGCGAGAACAGGCCGCCAATTGACAACATTCCGACCCCCTCATATCTCTCGCGGAGCATTTTGCCGTCGTCGGCGCGTTCGCGTCGGATTTGCCCGAAAAGTGCCGTATTCCGGAGTGCCGGAGGCAAATCCGGCCGCAACGGCATGATATAAGCGCCCGGCTCACGTGAGGAGTTTCCAAGGATGATCGGCGCAGTTGCCCGCAAGCTGTTTGGTTCCGCCAACGATCGGCGGATCCGCAGCTATCAGCCGCGGGTGGGCGAGATCAACGCGCTGGAAAAAGAGCTAGAGGTATTGTCGGACGAGGCGCTCAGGGCGCGCACTGACGAATTCAAGAAGCAGGTGGCCCAAGGCACCTCACTCGACGACATCCTGGTCCCCGCCTTTGCGACCGTTCGGGAAGCTGCCAAGCGCACGCTTGGGCAGCGGCATTTCGATGTCCAGCTGGTCGGCGGGATGATTCTCCACGAAGGCAAGATTTCCGAGATGAAGACCGGTGAAGGCAAGACGCTTGTCGCCACGCTTCCGGTCTATCTGAACGCGCTGTCCGGCCGCGGTGTTCATGTCGTCACCGTCAACGACTATCTGGCAAAGCGCGACGCGGAGTGGATGGGCCAGATCTACAATTTTCTCGGCCTCACCGTCGGCGTCATCGTGCACGGGCTCGACGATGAGCAGCGCAAGAAAGCCTACGACTGCGACATCACCTACGGCACCAACAACGAACTCGGGTTCGACTATCTCCGCGACAACATGAAGTATCGCCTGGAGGACATGGTCCAGCGCGGGCACATTTACGCGATCGTCGACGAAGTCGACTCGATTCTTGTCGACGAAGCGCGCACGCCGCTGATCATTTCCGGTCCGCTCGACGACCGCTCCGAGTTCTACAACACGATCGACAGCTACATCCCGCAACTCGACAAGACGGACTATGAAGTCGACGAGAAGCAGCGCACAGTCACGTTGACCGAAGCCGGCATGGAAAAGCTCGAGCAACGATTGCGCGCTGCCGGTCAGCTCAAGGGGGATTCACTCTACGACGTCGAGAACGTGTCCGTCGTCCACCACGTCAACCAGGCACTACGTGCCCACAAGCTTTTCCAGCGCGACAAGGATTATATCGTTCGCAACGGCGAGGTCGTCATCATCGACGAATTCACCGGACGCATGATGCCCGGCCGCCGCTATTCCGAAGGGTTGCACCAGGCGCTCGAGGCGAAAGAACATCAACCAATACAGCCTGAAAACCAGACGCTCGCGTCGATCACTTTCCAGAACTACTTCCGTATGTACGAGAAACTTGCCGGCATGACCGGCACGGCGCTCACCGAAGCCGAAGAGTTCATGGACATTTACAACCTCGAAGTGCTCGAAGTGCCGACTAACATGCCGCTCGTGCGCCTCGACGACGACGACGAGGTCTATCGCACTGCAGCCGAGAAATACCGGGCAATCATCACGCTGATCGAGGACTGCAAGCAGCGCGGACAGCCGGTGCTGGTCGGCACGACCTCGATCGAGAAGTCGGAGCAACTCGCCGAGATGCTGCGCCAGGCGGGGTGGGAGCAACACGATTTCTCCGACCCCAACGCGTTTGCCGCGCTTTATTCCGGCGACGATGGCGCCACCAAGACCAAGGTGTTTGCGATCCTGAATGCCCGCTACCACGAGCAGGAAGCCTATATCGTGTCGCAGGCAGGCGTGCCGGGAGCCATCACGATTGCGACCAATATGGCCGGCCGTGGCACCGACATTCAGCTCGGTGGCAATGCCGACATGCGGATCCGCCAGGAAATCACTGATATTTCGGACCCGCGTGAGCGCGAGAAATGCCCGCGCGCCGACGAAATTCGCACGCAGGTCGCACGGCTCAAGGACAAGGCGCTCGGCGCCGGAGGCCTCTTTGTTCTGGGGACTGAAAGGCACGAAAGCCGCCGCATCGACAACCAGCTGCGTGGACGTTCGGGCCGCCAGGGGGATCCCGGCCACTCCAAGTTCTTCCTGTCGCTTGAAGATGACCTCATGCGCATCTTCGGCTCGGACAAGCTCGACGGGATGCTGCAGAAGCTTGGTCTGAAGGAGAACGAGGCGATCGTTCATCCCTGGATCAACAAGGCGCTCGAAAAAGCCCAGCAGAAGGTTGAAGCGCGCAACTTCGACATCCGCAAGAACCTGCTGAAATTCGACAACGTGATGAACGACCAGCGCAAGGTGATTTTCGAGCAGCGGCTCGAGCTGATGCGCGATGAAACGGTCGATGAGACGATTGCCGACATGCGCCATGCGATGATCGAGGACATGGTCGCCAAGTACGTTCCCGAAAATGCCTATCCGGAGCAGTGGAACGTCACCGGCCTCGACCACGACCTGCGCGAGATTCTCACACTCGCGCTGCCGGTGCAGGATTGGGCCAAGGAAGAAGGGATCACCGGCGACGACGTCCGCGAGCGCATTACCCGCCGTGCCGATGAATGGATGGCGGGGAAGGTGGCCAAATGGGGCCCCGACGTCATGCGCTATGTCGAGAAATCAGTTCTGCTGCAGACGCTGGATCACCTTTGGCGCGAGCATCTTGTAATGCTTGAGCATCTGCGCCAGGTCATCGGTTTGCGCGGTTACGGCCAGCGCGACCCGCTCAACGAATACAAGGCCGAAGCCTTTGCGCTGTTCGAGGCGATGGTGACGCATTTGCGCGAGGCGGTGACCGCCCAACTGATGCGCGTTGAGGTCGTACAGTCTCCGCCGGCAGAAGAAGCGGCGCAGCTTCCCTACATGGAGGCGCACAAGGTCGACCCGACAACCGGCGAAGACGAAATGGCGCCCGCTCTGGCGCCTGCGCTCGTCGGTAACGGAAACGGCGCGCAGGCTGAACGTAATGCGAATGACCCTTCAACGTGGGGCAAGGTTGGCCGCAACGAGGTGTGCCCGTGCGGTTCGGGCAAGAAGTTCAAGCATTGCCACGGCAAATTTGCCTGAGGTGCGCTTCAGCCGCCGCCGAATGTCTTCATCGCTAGCTGCCGACGGAATGCCCGGTCGCGTTTGAGATGCCATTCGCGACTCATGGCATGCCGTCTGTTTGCGCAGCGCTCGGAGTAGAGGAGCACCCACTTTCGGCCACGCGTCGAACGCGCGCCCTTGCCGGCATTGTGCGTGACCAGCCGCCGTGCGACGTCATTGGTCCAGCCGACGTAAGTGAGATGGCGATTTTTTGCGATGGTGCCGAGCACGTAGACGTAGCAGTCCATAGTGCTCGCTGCGACGATCAGCGCATTCCCGACCAGCGGGTCTCGAACGAGCCGGTGGGGACCACCGGCTGGGCACCGGCGAGCAGGCCGTTGTTGCTCGCCGGCGGGGTCGTATAGGCGGTACGAATTTCCGGACGTGGCGTCTCGACTTTGGCCGGTTGCTGAACCGGAGCAGGCTTCGGCGCAGGTGCGGCCTCTACGGTTGGTTTCGGCGCGGGCCCCGGCGCCGATGAGGGTTCGGTCGGCCACGGCGACGACCCGGCCGAAGCGGTACGCACGGGTGTGGACGCGGTGTGCGCGGGAGCAGTCTGCTTCGGTTTTGCGGCGAGATCGGTGCTGCGCGCGGTGCTACGCGTCGCGACCTGTTCCGTTTGTGGCGGAGCGGGCGCAGCTTCTGATTTCGACCTGCCGAACAGTTCGCCGATCAGACCTGCAATCGAGGTCGGCTTTTCCTGTTGGGTCGGCGTCTCGCCCTCCTTGGGCTGCGGTGCCGCATGCGGCATTGGAACACTTGCCACGGTAGCAGGCCCGCTTGGCTGCTGCGGCGATTGCAATTTGGCCAGGGTCACCGCGCCACGGTTGGGCGTCCTCGGCAACGCGCCGGGAACTGCTGCCGATGTGACGTAAGGCGCGCTCGTGAGCTCAAAGAGGCGGCCGTTATTATCACCGCTGCTGGAAGGAAGCTTCGCCATAAACACCGGATTCATCCCGCCGTCACCGACGCGGAATGGGACGGTCGAGACACCGGTGGCGATATACTGCGCCATCTTAAGCTGCTCTTGCCGACGCTCCTCGTGCACCGCATCGGCAATCGTCTTGTCGAGCTGATAGACGGGACAGGCGCCTTTCGCGTTGAACGAGAGCGGCTTGGTTGAATCATCCGGTTGGGTCGCGTCGAAAACGTAGCGTTTCTCGCAAACCGCGACCTTCGGCTCCTGATGCGATGCGTTGAAGTGGTCGTAGCCCTCCTTCAACATTTTCCAGAACGCGAAGTTTGGATTGTTGCGATGCTTGGCCATGTTCATCGCAGTCATGCGGAACGGGTAGGCCTGGAGTTGGAATGCCTTTTGTCCGCCGAAAAACGATTCGCGTGCGAGCGCGTAGATTTCCTGAATCTGCTCGTCGGTCATCGCGTAGCAGCCGCGCGAGGAGCAGTCGCCATGCACCATCAGATCGGAGCCGGTGTAGCCCCAGGCGCGATCATAGGCATTCGGAAAGCCGGTGTTGAACGCGAGATAGTAATTGGAATTCGGGTTCATCTGACCGGGCGTGATCGTGTAGAAGCCCTCGGGCGCCTGCCGGTCGCCTACTTTCTTCTTCGGACCGAGATCGCCCGACCATTTGCAGATCGGGTAGCTCTTCAGGAGTGCGTACTCGCCGTCACGGTTCTTTTTCCAGACCTCCATCTCCGCCTCTTCCTTGAAGATGCGGGCGAGGATCGGCGAGTCCTTGTCCATATTTTTCGCCGTCATTTCGGCGAGTAGTTTTTCGGACAGTGGCGCCTGTGCGCGACCCGTAGGAGAAATGCTATCGGCGTCACAGCCGGCAAGGGCTACAGCGGCGATAACGGCCGCAGACGCCAGCAGCGTGCGAGCGAAAGGTCGTTTCAAAAGTGCCACTCCCCGAGGAGGCGGGCCCCTCATTGTGTAATCGTTATCCTTAAGATGTGGCATCTGCAAGGCGATCCGCCCCTTCTCAGGCTACCGCTAACCCTATGGTAAAGCAAAAGTAAACGCCGTTATCCTATACGGTGGCACGGCCCATTGTGAGAAACTTGTCGCGCCGCTGTTTTCGCACGGCCTCGCGGTCCAGTCCCGCTAGTTCCGACAAGGCATTGGCGATCGCCTCGCCGGTCGCCGCTATGGTGGCCTGTGGATCGCGGTGGGCACCGCCGGTGGGCTCCGGGACGATTTTGTCGATGACCCCGAACCGCACCATGTCTTGAGCAGTGATCTTCATGCTAGTCGCCGCCTCCTGAGCCTTGGTCGTGTCGCGCCAGAGGATTGACGCGGCGCCCTCGGGCGAAATTACGCTGTAGATGGCGTGCTCGAGCATCAGCACGCGATTGGCAGTGGCGATGGCGATGGCGCCGCCGGACCCACCTTCGCCCACGATCACCGCGACGTTCGGGACACCGAGCGACAGACATGCATCGGTCGAGCGGGCGATCGCTTCCGCCTGGCCACGTTCCTCCGCGCCAATGCCGGGATAAGCGCCAGCGGTGTCGACCAGGGTGATCACAGGGAGCCCGAAGCGATCAGCCATCTCCATCAGACGTACGGCCTTTCGATACCCCTCCGGACGTGCCATGCCAAAATTGTGCTTGATCCGGCTTTCGGTGTCGGCGCCTTTTTCATGGCCGATGACGCAGACGCTTTCACCGCGGAAACGTCCGAAGCCGGCGACAATGGCTGAGTCCTCGCCGAACTTCCGGTCACCGGCGAAAGGGATGAAGCCGGTGATGAGCCCGTTGATGTAGTCGACGCAATGCGGGCGCTGAATATGGCGGGCAACTTGCGTTTTCTGCCAGGGCGTGAGCTCGGCGTACAAGTCCTTCAGGGCGAGCGCAGCTTTTGCCTCAAGCCGGCTAATCTCTTCGCTGATGGCGACGGCATCACCGCTCTCGCCCATCGCGCGCAGTTCCTCGACTTTGGCCTCCAGTTCGGCCACTGGCTTTTCGAAATCGAGATAACTGCGCATTGGGTCCGGGCAATGTGTTTTTCGGGGCGACCTGACGCGGTGAAAGCCTCTTAGTCAAGCAAGCGGGTTAATTTCGCTTTTAAGTCCGTCCTTGGCTAGCCGTCTGCCAAGGGATGGAGATCACGCACCAGCGTTTTCAGGCGTTCTTCCAGCACATGCGTGTAAATCTGTGTCGTCGAGATGTCGGCGTGGCCGAGGAGCGTTTGCACCACCCGCAGGTCGGCGCCGTTGTGCAGAAGGTGGCTCGCAAAGGCGTGGCGCAGGACATGGGGGCTAAGCCGCGACGACTGAATTCCGCAGGCGGCCCCCAGTGCCTTGAGCTCGCGTGCGAAGTGCTGGCGCGTCAAGTGTCCTTGCTCGCCAAAAGACGGGAACAGCCACTTTGACTCCTTGTCGCGGTCAGCCTTGCCGCGCAATTCAAGGTACTCGGCCATGGCGCGCTTGGCCTGCTTGTTGAGCGGCACCAGACGTTCCTTGCCGCCTTTCCCGCGCACCACCAGCATGCGCTGGTCGCGGCGTGCGGCGGCAGCTGGAAGTGTCACCAGCTCCGACACGCGCAAGCCCGTCGCATAGACGACTTCCAGAAGGCAAAGAAGGCGTGCTGCGCGCAGGCGCTGAAGCGGCGGCTGTTTGGTGTTATCGCTATTGGCGCGCGCAGTCTTGAGCAGCGCATCTACGTCGGCAATCGAAAGCACCTTCGGCAACGAATGTGCATGCTTTGGTCCTTCAAGCACGGCAGCGGGATCGTCGCCGCGCTTTCCTTCCGCATAAAGAAACCGATAAAGCTGACGCACCGCCGAAAGCCGGCGTGCCAGCGATGACGATTTAAAGCCGCGCTCGGCGAGGCTTGCCAGAAACTTGCGCAAGCTATCGGTGGTCGCGTTCGCGATCGTGCTGCGCGATGCACGCAGGTGGGCGGACAGGTCCTCGAGATCGTTGCGATACGCGGCGAGTGTGTTCCCGCTGGCGCCGCGCTCGGCGGCCAGCATGTCGAGAAACAGTTCGATCAGCGCTTCGTCGGATGCCCCTGGCTGGCGGCTCATCGCCATGCGTTCCGGCGTCAGTGATTCTTGAGAAACTTGTCGGGGGGAATAGTCACGATGATCTCACGTGGCTTGTATTTGACGAAAGTAGCGAGCGAGAACACGGCACCGTAAGCCAGCCCGCCGAGCACGCCGAAAAGCACCAGAAATCTGAAAAGACTCGGCATGACCTTTCCGTCGAGGATGGACCGCGGCGATTTGCGGCGAGTTACGACCACGTTCCCGGACCGCTGGCAAGACCGGCCGCGCGGTAGCTGATATATGGAACCGAGGATTCGTTGCGGAAGCCTAGCATGGTTAACGGCGCCATCCAAAAACCCGCGGAAAGCGGCCCAGAATCGGTGGTGGTACGCGCACTCGGCGGGCGCTCGATCGTGCTCGTCGGCATGATGGGCGCCGGCAAATCGTCGATCGGCCGCAGGCTTGCTGGCCGACTGGGGATTCCTTTCATTGACGCCGACACCGAGATCGAAAGTGCGGCGGGCATGACCATTCCCGAAATCTTCGAGAAACACGGCGAGCCTTACTTTCGCGCTGGCGAGGCGCGCGTCATCGCGCGTTTGCTCGACAACGGCCCGCAGGTGCTGGCGACCGGCGGAGGCTCCCTCATGGATCCGCAGACCCGTGCGCTGATCGGCCAAAAGGGTATTTCGATCTGGCTCAAGGCGGACGTCGATGTGTTGCTCAAGCGAACAAAGCGCCGCAACGACCGGCCGTTGGTGGAAAAGATCAAGGATCTGCTGCCCGTGCGCGAGCCGATTTACGCCCAGGCCGACATTATCATTCAGTCGCGCGACGAACCGCACGACACGATTATCGACGAGATCATGGGCGAGCTTCCGAAGCGCCTCGGCTTGAATTCGGAGAAGCCGCTATGACGGCACTGCTACGTCAAAGCGAACCCATCGTGGTGCCGGTCGCGCTCGGTGTGCGGGCCTATGATATCATCATCGGCCGCGGGCTGCTTGCAAGCCTGGGCGAGCGCATCAAGACTCTGCGGCCCGGCGCGCGCGTCGCGATCGTGACGGATGAAACGGTTGCTGCGCATCACCTAGCGGCAACCGAGACCGCACTCGAGGCGGCAAGCATCGGCAGCGCGCGTATTGTTGTGCCGGCGGGCGAGGGCTCGAAGAGCTACGCGATTTTCGAAAAGGTATGCGAAGCGATCATCGCCGCGCGTGTCGAACGCAACGATCTCATCGTAGCGCTCGGCGGCGGCGTGATTGGCGATCTTGCAGGGTTCGCGGCTGCATCTGCCAGGCGCGGTCTCGATTTCGTGCAAGTGCCGACCACGCTGCTGTCGCAGGTCGATTCGTCCGTCGGCGGCAAGACCGGAATCAATTCGCGCCAAGGCAAGAATCTCGTCGGCGCGTTCCATCAGCCGGTATTGGTCGTCGCGGATTCGGCATTGCTCGACACGCTGCCGAAACGGGAATTCCGCGCAGGCTATGCTGAAGTTGCCAAATACGGGCTGCTCGGGGATGCCGCGTTCTTCACCTGGCTGGAGAAGAATTGGCAGGATGTCTTTGCCGGCGGTCCGGCACGCGAGCACGCCATAGCGGTGTGCTGCCGCGCCAAGGCCGGCATTGTTGCACGCGACGAGCGCGAAACCGGCGAGCGCGCGCTGCTCAATCTCGGCCACACGTTCGGGCATGCACTCGAAGCCGGCTGCGGCTTTTCTGGCCGGCTGCTGCACGGCGAGGCAGTGGCGCTGGGAATGGCGCTGGCCTTCGAATTCTCCGCGAAAAAGGGACTCATCTCGGCAGCCGATGCCGCGCGGGCATCCGCGCATCTTGCGGCGGTGGGTTTGCCGACCCACGTAAAGGATGTCCCCGGCGGCGTTCCGCCTGTCGACATATTAATGGAACTGATTGCTCAGGACAAAAAAGTAAAGCGTGGCACGCTCACATTCATATTGGTGCGCGGCATTGGCCAAGCTTTCATCGAAAAGAATACCGATGCCACCGAGGTGCGCGCGTTCCTCACGGACAAGCTAAAATAGTCAATGACCGCGAACGACTGGCTGTCACTTGTCGTCGTCCTGATCTGCCTGCTGCTTTCCGCCTTTTTCTCGGGGAGTGAAACAGCGCTGACTGCATCGTCGCGTGCCAGCATGTCGCGGCTGGAAAAACACGGAAACCGCCGTGCCGCCATCGTCAACCGGCTATTGGAGCAGCGCGAGCGCCTGATCGGCGCGCTGCTGCTCGGCAACAATGCGGCCAATATTGCCGCATCTGCCTTGGCGACAGGCGTTCTGCTCGCATGGTTCGGTAATGCCGGCGTGGTCTATGCGACCGCCCTGATGACTGTGCTGGTTGTCGTGTTTGCTGAGGTGCTGCCGAAAACCGCGGCCTTCAACGCACCTGACCGCATCGCGCTCGCGGTTGCAAAGCCGATGCACTGGGTGGTGCGGCTGCTGGGGCCAATCCTGATCTGGATCGAAAAACTCGTCTGCTGGATTCTTGCGCGCTTCGGCATGGACGTTGGAGAGGATCAGGCGATCCTCTCTGCCCGCGAGGAGTTGCGTGGCGCCGTCGATCTCCTCCACCGAGAAGGTGACGTGGAGCGTCTAGACCGTGACATGTTCGGCGGCGTGCTGGATCTGCGTGAACTTGCTGTCTCCGATGTGATGATTCATCGCACCAATATGGTCACCCTCGATGCCGACGATTCACCCGAAGATATCGTAAATGCTGTGATTGCCTCACCGGTGACGCGCCTGCCGATGTGGCGCGGCAATCCCGAGAACATTGTCGGCATACTGCATGTGAAGGATCTGCTGCGCGCACTGCATGCCGTGGATGGCGATGCGGCAAAGGTCGACATCGCATCGCTGATGACGCCGCCCTGGTTCGTGCCGGATACGCGTCCGGTGTCGGAACAGCTCAAGGCCTTCCGCCGGCGGAAGACGCCGTTCGCACTGGTCGTCGACGAGTACGGCGAAGTGGAAGGCCTGGTGACACTCGAGGACATCCTGGAGGAAATCGTCGGCGACATTACCGACGAGCATGATGTGGCAATACCCGGTGTCCGGCGCCAGCCGGATGGATCGGTGAATGTCGACGGTGCGGTGCCCATCCGTGACCTCAATCGTGTGATGGACTGGAATTTGCCCGACGAGGAGGCGACGACCATCGCCGGGCTGGTCATTCACGAGGCGCGTTCGATTCCGGAGGTGGGCCAAAGTTTCACGTTCCACGGATTCCGTTTCCGCGTGCTGCGCCGCGCACGCAACCGTATCACTGCATTGCGCATTCAGCCTTTGCCGCGAACGCAACCGGCGAAGGCCGGCTAGCTCCCGCTTTCGCCAGGCGCGGAGGCATGGATGGCGAGAGCGTGGACGCCGCCGGCAAGCTCGGCCGCAAGCGATTGATTAATCATGCGATGACGCTCGATGCGGGTCTTTCCCTTAAAGGCGTCCGACACGATATAGACCCTGTAGTGAGTTTGCCCGCCCGGCCGGTGCCCGGCATGGCCCTCATGTTGGTGCGATTCATCAACCACTTTGAGGTTTTGCGGCGCGAAAGCCTCGGTCAACTTTTTTGTGATGAGATCGGCGGTTCGCATATTGCCCGCTTAGGAGAGCGCAGCCTGCCGGTCAATGGCTACAAACAAGTCTTGAAGGCGTCACCTGTGAAAGCGCATAATGTTCGGTCATGAAATTCGACTCGCCTCTTTTTGATCGCATCCGCGTCAAGCCGGAGAAGGACCGCCGTCCGAAGGTCGGCGGGCCCGGCTGCGAGTGGCATGGGTGCAAGGAAAAGGCCACACACCGCGCACCCAAGGGCCGCGGCCGCGAAAAGGATTATTGGCGCTTCTGTCTCGATCACGTGCGCGAATACAACCAATCGTACAATTTCTTTGCAGGCATGAGCGATGCGGCCGTGATGGCGTACCAGAAGGACGCGCTCACCGGTCACCGCCCCACCTGGAAGATGGGAACAGGCAAGGGAACAATGCGGCCGGATATGCGCGCATTCGGTTCGCATTCAGATCCATTCGGTCTGTTCGGTGAAGGCGTTCGTGCGGAACAGAAGGCGCGCGCTGAAACGCGCCCGATCCGTAACGCTGAACGCAAGGCCCTCGAAACGCTCGGTCTCGATATCGACGTGACCCCGCAGCAGGTGAAAATGCGTTTCAAGGAACTGGTAAAGCGCCACCATCCAGACGCCAATGGCGGCGACCGGTCCACCGAGGATCGTCTGGTCGAGATCATCCAAGCGTATAACTACCTAAAGTCGGTGGGATTCGGCTGACCGGGCATCGGCTGCGGGGCAACCCAGCCCCGCCTTTTAGGCAGGGCTAACGGCACCTATCTTATTGAAATAATTGATGGTGCCATTCGGAATGGCTGGGTTTTTTGCCGCCGTGGCCTCTGCTAAGTTGGCCCTCGCCATCAGCCGGCCGTACGAATCGGACCGCATCACGGGCTTCGGCGTTCCGGAGCCACGGAGGATCAATGACCGTCGCAATGCAAGAGAGTGCCGGCCTGCCCGACATGAAAGTGTCAGTTCGGCAGGTTTTCGGAATCGACAGTGATTTGGAAGTGCCCGCCTATTCCAAGGCTGATGAGCACGTGCCCGACGTCGACAGCGACTACCGCTTCGACCGTCCGACCACGCTCGCAATCCTCGCGGGCTTCTCGAAGAACCGCCGCGTCATGGTCACCGGGTATCACGGCACCGGCAAGTCGACGCATATCGAGCAGGTCGCGGCGCGGCTCAATTGGCCGTGCGTTCGCGTCAACCTCGACAGCCACATCAGCCGCATTGACCTGATCGGCAAGGACGCGATCGTGATCAAGGATGGCCAGCAAGTCACCGAATTTCGTGAAGGCATTCTGCCGTGGGCTCTGCAGAACAATGTCGCGCTCTGCTTCGATGAGTACGATGCCGGCCGGCCGGACGTGATGTTCGTCATTCAGCGCGTGCTGGAGGCATCGGGACGGCTCACGCTGCTCGACCAGAGCAAGGTAATCAAGCCGCATCCGTCGTTCCGTCTGTTTGCAACGGCCAACACGGTCGGCCTTGGCGACACGTCGGGTCTTTACCACGGCACGCAGCAGATCAACCAGGGCCAGATGGACCGCTGGTCGATCGTCACAACGCTCAATTATTTGCCGCACGATAATGAAGTGGAGATCGTGCTTGCCAAGGCGAAGCACTATCGCAACGAACAGGGCCGTGACGTCGTCAACAAGATGGTGCGCGTCGCCGATCTCACGCGCAATGCGTTCATGAACGGCGACATCTCCACCGTGATGAGCCCGCGCACGGTGATCATTTGGGCAGAGAACGCCGAGATTTTTAATGACATCGGGTTTGCGTTCAGGCTCACCTTCCTGAATAAGTGTGACGAGCTCGAGCGTCCAATCGTGGCCGAATTTTACCAACGCTGCTTCGGTGTCGAGCTGCCTGAATCGTCGGTGAATGTGGCGCTGAGCTGATCACGGGTCATTCGGGGCTTATGAATGGCCTCCAACATCAAGAGTAAGCCAACCTCAAAAGAGTCGCCGACCGAGCCGTTCAAGCGCGCGGTCGCCGGCTGCGTTCGCGCGCTCGCGCGTAAGCCTGACCTTGAGATTGCATTCGCCGCCGAGCGCCCCGGCCTCATGGGCGGAAAAGTCCGTCTACCAGAGCCGCCGCGCAAGCTTGGCAAGGCGGAAGCCGCTGTTGTGCGCGGTCATGCCGATTCCATCGCGTTGCGTCTTGCCTGTCATGACCCTGCGATGCATCGCCGCCTGCAGCCGGCGGGCCAGCAGGCGCGCGCAGTGTTCGAGGCAGTCGAGCAGGCGCGCGTCGAGGCGATCGGTGCACGCCGTATGGATGGCGTTGCGCAGAATCTGACCGCGATGCTCGACGAGCGTTTTCACCGTGGAAAATTTGACGAAATCACCGACCGTGCCGACGCTCCGATAGAGGACGCGCTGGCACTCATGGTGCGCGAACGCCTTACCGGTATGTCGCCGCCGCCAGCCGCCAAGCGGCTGGTCGATCTGTGGCGCCCGCTGATCGAGGACCGCGCCGGCAGTGATCTCGATCGGCTTGAAAACCTTGTCGAGGATCAACGGCAGTTCAGCGACGTCGTGCATGATCTGCTCGACGCGCTCGAGATGGGCGAGGACCGCAGTCACGACTCCGAGGACGAAGACGAGGGTGAGGAGGACCGCCGCAAGCAGGACTCCGGCGAGGACGGCGAGGCCGCCGATTCCGACGAGATGCAGCGCATGAGCATGGAAGACACGCAGGTGTCGTCCGAGGATATGCCCGACGCCACCGCCGAAGCGGCCGAGGCGCCGACCGCCGACATGGCCGACGACACCGACATGGGCGATGCGGAGACGCCGGGCGAGCCGCAAAGGCCACGTCATTTTGGTAACGAGCCGCGCGGTCCCGACTACCGCGCGTTCACCGCCAAATTCGACGAAACGGTCGCGGCCGAAGACCTCTGCGAAGCGGAAGAGCTCGATCGCCTGCGCGGCTATCTCGACAAGCAACTGTCGCACCTGCAGGGGGTGGTGGCGCGCCTCGCCAACCGGCTGCAGCGGCGGTTGATGGCGCAGCAGAACCGGTCGTGGGAGTTCGATCTCGAGGAAGGCCTACTCGATCCGGCCCGCCTGTCTCGCGTGATTATCGACCCGCTGCATGCGCTTTCGTTCAAGGCGGAAAAGGACATGCAGTTCCGCGATACCGTCGTGACGTTGTTGCTCGACAATTCCGGTTCAATGCGCGGGCGTCCGATCACCGTCGCCGCCACCTGCGCGGATATTCTTGCGCGGACGCTCGAGCGGTGCGGCGTCAAAGTTGAAATTCTTGGATTCACGACGCGGGCTTGGAAAGGCGGGCAGTCGCGCGAGCATTGGCTCACTGCCGGCAAGCCCGCCAACCCTGGCCGTCTCAACGATCTACGGCATATCATCTACAAGTCGGCCGATGCGCCGTGGCGGCGCGCGCGCAAGAATCTCGGCCTGATGATGCGCGAAGGCCTGCTCAAGGAAAACATCGACGGCGAGGCGCTCGATTGGGCACACAAGCGTCTCTTGGCGCGCACGGAGCAACGCAAAATCCTGATGATGATCTCGGACGGTGCACCGGTCGACGATTCAACGCTATCGGTCAATCCGGGCAACTATCTCGAGCGTCATCTGCGCTGGATTATCGAGGAAATCGAGACGCGTTCGCCGGTCGAGCTAATCGCTATCGGTATCGGCCATGACGTAACGCGCTACTATCGCCGTGCCGTCACGATCGTGGATGCCGAAGAGCTCGGCGGCGCCATGACCGACAAGCTTGCCGAACTGTTTGAAGAGCACGCCGCCGCCGAGCGTTCGACCCCCCGCGTACGCAGACGCGTTGCTTGATGCTGTCCCGGCGCCGCTGGCTCAACGTCGGTGCGCTGTGCGCCGCACTAGCCCTCGTTGTCGGCACCTTCGCATTGGCCGACGTACTGCGTTATCCCGCGGCACCGACGCACATCGACATCACCGCAACGGCGATCACATCTTTCGATAATCGCGATCCGACACGGACGCGGTTCGGCGACCTCGAGTTTCGCGGCGGCCTCGAACTCTCGTCGCGACATCCCGCCTTTGGTGGAATTTCCGCGCTTCATGTGGAGCCAGACAGCAACCGCTTTATTGCGGCGACCGATCGCGGTTCGTGGGTGCGCGGCCGCATCGTCTATCGCGACGGTAAGCCGGCGGCCGTCGCCGACGCCGAAGTTGCGCCGATCCTCGGCGTCGACGGACGACCGCTCGCTGCGCGCGGCTGGTTCGATGTCGAGTCGCTCGCGGAGCGAGACGGCATCCTTTACGTCGGCATAGAGCGCGCCGAACAGATCGTGCGCTTCGACTATCGTCGCGACGGTCTGCGTGCACGCGGGCAGCCGATTGACGTGCCCGCCGATTTCAAGACGTTCACCTTCAACAAGAGTCTCGAATGCCTTGCGGCACCACAGGGCGCGCTCGCCGGAAGGTTGATCGTGGTGACCGAGCACAGCCTCGACAGTGCCGGTAATCTACGCTCGTTCGTTCTGGGTGCGGATCAGGTGACGCGATTCGGCGTCAGGCGAAGCGACGATTTCGATGTCAGCGACTGTACGGTCCTTTCGCAGGACGAACTATTGCTGCTCGAACGGCGCGCGTCGCCGGCGCGGGGCATTGCTATCCGCATCCGTCGCATTCCTATCGCAGATATTAAGGAAGGTGCCGTGGTCGACGGTCGGTCGATGTTCGACGCTGACCTCGCGTTTCAGATCGACAACATGGAAGGGATTGGCGTGCACCGCAATTCGGCGGGCGAAACGATCGTCACGCTTGTCTCGGATGACAACTTCTCGATCATCCAGCGCAATCTGCTGCTGCAGTTTTCGGTGGTCGGAGAGTAGCTGTCGGCGCCTGGAAAACGCTAATTGCCCGGCACATAGGCGTGCGAAGCACGCCGTCCTTCAGACGGCTATGGCCGGGCATTACGAGTGATATCCCAGAGGACCGTTCAGCCTGCCTTGGCTTCCCGCTTCTTGAGGATCTGGCGCTTGAGCTCGAGCACGCGCGGCGCCAGCTCGCCATCCTTCGCCTTGAGCAGGAACGCATCGAGTCCGCCACGATGATCGACCGTCTTGAGCGCGTTGGCCGACACGCGCAATTTGATCCTGCGACCAAGCGTGTCCGAGATCAGTGTGACGTTACGCAGGTTCGGCAGGAACCGCCGCTTGGTCTTGATGTTTGAGTGGCTCACCTTGTGGCCGACCAGTGGTCTCTTACCGGTCAGGTCGCAACGCCAGGACATGGCACATTCCTCGAAAAATAACGCGCGCCGACGCGCGGTTCAGGTCAATCGTCTGGGTAAAGACCGCGGACGTATAGAGAGCGGGGTTGCGGGCGTCAAGCCAAGCCAATCGCCAAAAAGGGAGGTTTTTCAAGCAAACTGCGGACGAACACAGAATCGACCAAATCCGGACGGACGAAATGTCTGCGTAGTCGTTAACTCTGCGATCACCGTTCGATGCCTCGAGCGGATTGCAGGGCGGACGATACGATCGGCGGCCCTAAAACGCGGACCACCCGCGGCCGCCGGCGCGCGGAAGGATCGAACTTTGCATCAGAGCAAATATCGCCCGCTGCTCGCGTCGTGCGTGCTGGCCTTTGCCACAGTCGGCCCGATCGGTGTGGCTTCCGCAGAGGGGCGCCTGGAAGCCCGCTATTCGGCGACGCTCGCCGGCATTCCGATCGGCAGTGGCAGCTGGACCATCGAGGCGGCTGAAACGCAATACACCGCGACTGTCAACGGCTCGACATCGGGACTTTTGCGCGCCTTCACGGGTGGGCAGGGCAATGTCACTGCCCGCAGCACGCTCAACGGCGGAAAGGTTGTGTCATCGATCTATGCTGCCACGATCACCACACGCAACTATACGGATTCCATTCGCATCACTATCAACAACGGCAACATAAAGGATTTCAGGATCGACCCGCCGCAGGATGCAAACCCTGAGCGTGTGCCGATCACCGAAGCGCATCAGCACAACGTGCTCGATCCGATGACCGCGTCAATGGTGCGCGTATTCGGCAACGGCGACGTCCTCGCGCCGGAGGCATGCGACCGCACGCTTTCCGTCTTCGACGGCCGGCTGCGCTATGATGTGCAATTCGCCTTCAAGCGGATGGACAACGTGAAAGCGAAAAAGGGCTATGCCGGCCCCGTGGTTGTATGTGCCGCCTATTTCTCGCCTGTTGCAGGCTTCATCCCGTCACGGACGGCGATCAAGTACCTCTCCAAGCAACGCGAGATGGAGGTCTGGCTCGCACCGATCGCTGGCACGCGCGTTCTGGTGCCGTACCGCGCTCAGAGCCCGACGCCGGTCGGCCAGGCTGTGCTCGAGGCGTCCGAATTTATCTCGGCACCGCTTCCCGCGCGGGCCTCGGCCAACGGTCTGAAGACGCAATGACGGATAGCGCTTGACTCGTGGACCGACATCGAATCCGGGCCCGCGTTAACGTTTGAGGGGACCAAATCGCGCTTGAATCCGGCCTGCGCTACTCCATCTTGTGGCTGTACGCCCGGCGTTTGCCAGATGTCGCCGTGAACGAATCCATACAGGGCCTGAGTCAGTGATTCGGGCGCGATTCGTTCCAGACTCGTTCTAAAGCTTAATCAGCCGGATGCCTGTCGTCGCATTGTGATACAGAAAAGAGGCGTGTTGGCGGCGACCGTCGCCGTCGGCACCAGTTCGGACGCGTAATGGCTATCAGTTTTTCCCCGCAGCCTGCCCGAGCATCGCGAACTCGCGGCGCCGGTGTAACGGCAGTTCTGGGACCCACCAATACGGGCAAGACGCATCTCGCCATCGAGCGGATGCTTGCGCATTCCTCGGGCATTATCGGACTGCCGCTGCGGCTGCTGGCGCGCGAGGTCTACAACAAGGTCGCCGAGCGGGCGGGCAAGGATGCCGTCGCGCTGATTACCGGCGAGGAGAAGATCAAGCCGCCAAACCCGCGGTACTGGGTCTCGACTGTGGAGGCCATGCCACGCGATATCGATGTCGCCTTCATGGCAATCGACGAGGTGCAGCTGGGCGCCGACTTCGAACGCGGCCACGTCTTCACCGACCGGATGCTTAACGCCCGCGCGCGCGAGGAAACGTTGGTGCTCGGCGCGGCCACCGTGCGGCCCATGGTGGAGAAATTACTGCCCGGTGCGCACGTCATCAGCCGGCCACGGCTGTCGACACTTACTTACGCCGGCGAGAAGAAGCTGACGCGCCTGCCGTCGCGGTCGGCGATCGTCGCCTTCTCGGCGGAAGAGGTCTATGCCATTGCCGAGCTGATCCGCCGGCAGCGGGGAGGGGCCGCGGTCGTGCTCGGCGCGCTTTCGCCGCGCACGCGCAATGCACAGGTCGCCCTCTACCAATCAGGCGACGTCGACTACCTGGTCGCGACCGATGCCATTGGTATGGGCCTTAACCTGGATGTTGACCACGTCGCTTTTGCGTCAGACCGCAAGTTCGACGGCTATCAGTTCCGCAAGCTAAACCCGGCCGAGCTCGCGCAGATCGCTGGCCGCGCTGGCCGCGCAACACGCGACGGGACGTTCGGTACCACCGGCCGCTGTGATCCGTTCGAGCCCGAACTGGTGCAGGCGCTGGAAAGCCACACCTTCGAGCCGATCCGGGTGCTGCAATGGCGCAACACCGACCTCGATTTTGCCTCGATCGGCGCCCTGCAGGCCTCGCTCGCAGCACCGCCGAATGAACAGGGGCTCACGCGAGCACCGATCGGCGAGGATATTTTGGTCCTGGAACATGCCGCGCGCGACGAGGACGTGCGCGCACAGGCAGCGAACCGGGCAGCAATCGCCCGTTTATGGGATGCCTGTCAGGTTCCTGACTATCGGAAAATCGCACCCGCGACGCATGCTGAACTGGCCGTGACCCTCTATGGATTCCTGATGCGAGAGGGTAACATCCCCACGGATTGGTTCGCTCGCCAGGTTGCCCTTGCCGATCGGACCGACGGCGACATCGACACTCTCTCCAACCGGATCGCGCATGTCAGGACCTGGACTTTCGTTGCCAACCGGCCGGATTGGCTTGGCGATCCGGACCATTGGCAAGGAGTCACGCGCGCCGTCGAAGACAAGCTGTCCGATGCGTTGCACGAACGTTTGGCCGAACGGTTCGTGGACCGCCGCACCAGTGTGTTAATGCGGCGGCTGCGTGAGAACACGATGTTGGAAACTGAAATCGGAAAGTCCGGGGAAGTTAAAGTCGAGGGGCACGTGATCGGCCGCCTCGACGGATTCATGTTTGCGCCGGACGCTTCCGCTGCGGGGTCCGAAGCCAAGGCGCTCAACGCTGCCGCTCAGAAAGCGCTCGCGGGCGAGATCGAGGTGCGCGCGACCAAGCTTTCGCAGGCATCAAACGATCAGATTGTACTTGCTGCCGACGGCGCCTTGCGCTGGACCGGCGATCTTGTCGGCAAGCTCGCTGCCGGCGACGATACCTTGCGTCCTCGCGTACGTATCATCGCCGACGAGCATCTTACCGGACCCGCGCGCGAATTGGTGCAGAACCGACTCGACCTCTGGCTCAAGACCCACATCGAGAAGCTGCTCGCACCGCTGTTCTCGCTCACCGCCGCCGAGGATGTCACCGGAATGGCGCGTGGGGTTGCTTTCCAGCTCGTCGAGGCACTCGGCGTACTCGAACGACAGAAGGTAGCGGAAGAAGTCAAAGGCCTTGACCAGCCCGCGCGCGCAACCTTGCGCAAATACGGTGTGCGCTTCGGCGCCTATCACATTTATCTGCCTGTGCTGCTCAAGCCAGCGCCGCGCGCGCTCGCGACCCAGCTGTGGGCAATCAAGCACGAAAGTCCGGATGCGAAGGGCGTGGGTGAGTTGCTGCATCTCGCCGCCAGCGGCCGCACGTCGATCCCGGTCGACAAGGAAACGCCGAAAGCGCTCTACCGTACGGCCGGCTATCGTATCTGTGGCGAGCGCGCGGTGCGCGTCGACATTCTCGAGCGCCTCGCCGATCTCGTCAGGCCCGCGCTGTCGTGGCGCGAAGGCGCGCCCGGCCCGAAGCCAGACGGTTTCTTCGACGGCCGCAGCTTCCTCGTCAGCGGTGCGATGACGTCCCTCACCGGCGCGTCAGGCGAGGACTTTGCCTCGATCTTGCGCTCGCTGGGATATCGGATGGATCGCAAACCGAAGTCGGTGGAGGCACCAGCAGCACCCGAGGCAGCGGCCGCTGCCCCGGACGCGACAGTGGAAGCTGCGCCTGCGAGCGAGACGCCGATCGAGCCGGCTTTGGTCGAAAGCGCGACGGCTGCATCCGCGGCCGATGTCTCATCACGCTCGTTGTTGCCCGAACCCGAGTTCGTTCCGGCTGACGTCGCGCCGTCGGCGCAGGTCCCCGCGCAAGAAGCAGTTCAAGAACCCGCGCCGGCCGAAACCGAAGCGGCAGCGCCTGTCGAAAGCGCATCAACGGAAGCGAAGCCCACCGAGGAGCCGGCGTTCATCGAAGTTTGGCGCCCCGCCGGCCGCTCCGAGCGTCGTCCGCATCGCCCGCGCCGGCCGCATCGTCAACAACAGACTCAGGTTGCTGCGATCGATGGCGCAACCGCGGTTCCTGCGGAAGGTCAGCCGGCTGCAGCGCCGTCGGCCGAAGCGACCACGCCGTCGCACGGCCCCCGCCGTCCGCATCGCGAGCGCGGCGAGCGGGCCGACCGCGAAAAACGCCAGGAGCGCCACGAGCGGCAGCAGCGCCTGCAGAAGCAGGGAGGGAGCAGCGAGCGGCAGGACAGCAGGCCGCGCGGCGGCCGGCCGCGACGCGAACGCGGTGAGAGTGTCGATCGTGCCGAACGCGAGCGTTACTACGCCAAGCCATTCGGTAATTCTGGCGGCCGTGACAAGCAGCCGGATCCGAATTCGCCCTTTGCCAAGCTCGCCGCGCTCAAGGAGCAGCTTGAGCAGAGCGGCAAAGACCCGTCTTGAGCGCCGGACCGAAAGATCTCGATCGCCAGCGTATCGACAAATGGCTGTGGCATGCGCGCATGGTACGCACGCGCACCGATGCCGCGGCCCTCACAACGGCGGGCTTCGTGCGCCTCAACGGCAGGCGCATGACTGCCGCCGCCCATCCCGTGCGGGTCGGCGACATAGTCACGCTTGCGCTCGACCGCTCGGTGCGGGTGCTCCGGGTTGAGGGGATTTGCGTGCAGCGGGGTGGCGCCCCCGCCGCACGTGCGCTTTACCGGGATTTGACAACAAGTTCCGGGACCGGGGCCTGCACTGGGCCAGGTGAGGCCTCTAAAGTTTCGCGGACCGGCCGGCCCTGACAGTGGCGCGAATTGTGGCGCGCAGAGCGGTTGCGGCCTATCTGCCATTACGTTAGGCAGCGTCCGCTAGAAGTTGTCCGGAGTGGGGAATGACCTACGTCGTCGTCGAAAGCTGCATCAAGTGCAAATACATGGACTGCGTGGAGGTATGTCCAGTGGACTGCTTCTACGAGGGCGAAAATATGCTCGTCATCCACCCTGACGAGTGCATCGACTGCGGCGTCTGCGAGCCGGAATGCCCGGTCGACGCGATTAAGCCGGACACTGAGCCGGGCCTTGAGAAGTGGTTGGAACTCAACGCCGAATACTCGAAAACCTGGGCCAACATCACCGTCAAAAAAGAGGCCCCGCCCGACGCCAAGGACTGGGAGGGCGTCCCGGACAAATTCAAAAAGTTCTTCTCTCCGAACGCGGGAACCGGCGACTGAACGCCCTTGACCGGTATTCGGCTAGGGACTTCGGGCCGGGTCCGTCGAAGAGCGTTAACCGATTCGCGAAAATCGCCGGATTGTGTCCTCGGAATGGCGGGTTTGCGCCCCATAAGGCTTTGATTCTGCCGAAAAATGTGCTATATATGTAAAAAATGGACAGGAACGACGTTCGCCACCGGTACGCTCCCCATTCGGGAGCCTTATTTTTCGGTGGCCGGGTTCCCCGGTTCCCAGATCAGAGGGCGTGCAATCCACGCGTGAGCAGTGGCAGGAAAATCGCGTCATAAGTCGAAGAAAGGGTCAGCCGGCATGAGCCGGGGGCCGAAAAAGTCTGCCGTTACGCGGCGGACCCCGCATGCCTCGCGCGGCCCCGCCCGTGCTGGGGCTCCCGCAGCCAAGATGACCGGTGCCCGCAAAGGGGCCGGTGAAGGAGTCATGCCCGGAATGACCAGCAATAAGAAGACTACTCAACGACAAGGTTTCAAGACCAACGAGTTCATCGTTTACCCGGCCCACGGCGTGGGTCAGATCATGGCGATCGAGGAACAGGAGGTCGCGGGCGCGAAGCTCGAGCTGTTCGTCATCAATTTCATCAAGGACAAGATGACGCTGCGGGTTCCGACCGCCAAGATCGTGTCGGTGGGCATGCGCAAGCTGGCCGAAGGGCCGCTGGTCAAGCGCGCGCTCGAGACTCTCAAGGGCCGCGCGCGCATCAAGCGCACCATGTGGTCGCGCCGGGCCCAGGAATACGAAGCCAAGATCAACTCCGGCGACATCGTCGCCATCGCCGAGGTCGTACGCGATCTCTATCGGTCGGACACCCAGCCCGAGCAGTCTTACTCGGAGCGGCAGCTTTACGAAGCCGCGCTCGACCGGCTCTCGCGCGAGATTGCTGCCGTGCAGCGCGTGACTGAGACCGAGGCGATCAAAGAGATCGAGGCGGCGCTCGCCAAGGGTCCGCGCCGCGGTCCCAAGCCGGCCGAGGAGGGCACTACGGAAGAGGGTGTCGAGGAAGAAGCAGCGTAAGTCGCTGTACCCCTCCGAACGAAAGCAAAAGCCCGGCAGCGATGCCGGGCTTTTTGATTTGGTGGCGTGGTAGAAAGGACACGACGTCAGTCTTGGCCGGACGCTGCCATGCAGGAAATCGCCGTCACGATGGACCCGCCGCGGACATTCCGCCGCGTGCCGCTGTTGCCGCACCAGATGACGAGCAAGCTAACCGCACAACGCGATCTCTTCGTGCTCGCCCATGTCGGCATTCCGCGCTTCGACGTGAGCGCATGGACGCTGCATATCAGCGGACTGGTGCGCAAGCCGGCTTTGTTCACGTTCGACGAGATCCGGCAAATGCCGAAAATTGAGGTCGAGTCCTTCCATCAATGCGCCGGATATCCGTCAAATCCGACAATTGCCACTCGCAGGGTCGGAAATGTCGTTTGGGGTGGCGTCGATCTCAAGACGCTGCTCGACTCTATTGGAATTTTGCCCGAAGCCCGCTTTCTGTGGTCATACGGACTCGATCACGGAGAATACGACGGCATTCGTTCGGGCGCATATCTGAAGGATTGCCCGCTCGATCGTCTGCTAGGCGGCGGCATCCTTCTCGCCTACGAGATCAATGGCGAGCCATTGGATGCCGAGCACGGCTTTCCGTTGCGTTTGCTGATACCAGGATTTTACGGCACCAATTGCGTGAAATGGCTGTCGCGGCTGCATCTCGCGGATGCTCGTGCGGATGGGCCCTTCACGACGCTTCTCTACAACGATCCCGACGGGACCGGTACGCGGCCGGTGTGGCAGGTTGCGCCGGAGTCGGTAATTGTCAGCCCTGCGCCGGAGTCTCACGTTGGGCCACGCGACGTTGAAATTTGGGGTTGGGCGTGGGCAGACGGCGGTGTAGTGATGGTCGAAGTATCGGTGGACGGTGGGCGTAGCTGGCGCGCTGCGGAACTCGAGCCGCCAAGCGGCTGGCGCTGGCAGAAGTTCCGCACGATCTGGGATGCCGATGGCGAAGGGGAGGCGGTGTTGATGTCGCGTGCCATCGACCGCCAGGGCAAAATGCAGCCCGCGTCCGATTGGCGCAATTCTGTTTATGCCGTAAAGATTTCGAGAAGGGGCCTCGTTTGAACGCGCCGGTCATTTGCCCCCGCCGTGCGGCGCGTTAAAATGCAGAAAATCCGACCTTTAATGGAGTAAGTGATGACCGCTATCCGCGGCTATGTCGCGCCGACCACTGAAGCCGATGCGCTCGGTGTGCATTCGCTCGACCAGTTTGTCCTCGCCGTTCCCGATGCGGCTGTGGCGCAGGATTTCTACGGCAACTTCGGCCTCGACGTGCGGCGCGACGGTAACGTGCTCGCCATCAAGACCTTCGGTCACGAGCACCGCTGGGGCTCCGTCGTCGAAGGCGTCAAGACCAAGGCGCTGCATCATCTGTCGTTCGGCTGCTATGCAGAGGACCTCGCGCGGCTGAAGGCACGCATCGAGGACCAGGGCGTCAAGCTGATCGACCCGCCGCCGGGATTCGAGAGCAACGGCTTCTGGTTCCGCAACCACGAAGGCGTGCTGATCGAGGTCAAGGTTGGCCCCAAGGTGTCGCCTGACAGAAAGTCGGAGAGCCAGTGGGTGTCTGTTCCCGCCGGCAAGCCCGGCGCCGGTGTCCGTGCGGCAGCGCCACCGGTTCGCCCGCGACGCCTCTCGCACGTTCTGATCTTCACGCGGGACGTGCCGGAATCGATCAAGTTCTACGAGCGCACGCTTGGCTTACGGCTGTCAGACCGCGCCTCCGATCTCGTCGCATTCATGCACGGCATCCACGGCAGCGACCATCATCTGCTCGCGCTCGTGAAATCGGTCGCGCCCGGCTTCCATCATTGCAGCTGGGATGTCGCCAGCCTTAACGACATCGGCCTCGGCGCCATGCGCATGCACGACAAGGGCTGGACCAAGGGCTGGGGCCTCGGCCGTCACGTACTGGGCTCGAATTATTTTCACTACGTGCGTGATCCGTGGGGCAGCTTCTCGGAATATTCCTGCGACATCGACTATATCCCGAAGGACGAGCGCTGGCCGGCCGCCGACCACAAGCCGGAGGACTCGTTCTATCTTTGGGGTCCGGACGTACCGCGTGAGTTCACGATCAATTACGAAGGCGGTGAGAGCTGAGTTTCGGCTGCTGCGGTCATTCGACCGCCAGCTTCACCTTTTCGCCCGGCTTCAGGCGGTCGTGCGCGCCCAATCCATTGAGCACGCGGAAGCGCTCAAGCGAATGGTCTGACGTGCCCATGCGGCGCGCGAGCTTCTCGACGGTATCGTCCGGCCCGACTGTGACGATCTTCAGATGCAGTGGCTTCACCTGCTCGCTCTCCTTCAGCGTCATGCGACGGAAAGTCATCACCGACTCACGGAAAGCGCGGTCGACCTGCTCGGTCCTGTTTTTCGCTGCGAAGATGAAGCGATAGACGTCGCTGCCGAAGCGCACGGCGAAGAGACGGAAGGCCCAGCCGGTGCCGCTCGCGGCCGCGGTTGCCGCCGGGAAGCCGTTGACGGTGAACTCCTCGACGCTGCCGGGATCGACATTTTCCATCCAGCCGGACTTGAGATAATCGGGCAACGACTGCTCCGCCGGCACGCTCACTACATCCAGCCGCAAGGCTTCATCGCCCCGATCCTTGAGGCCGAGCACCGCCTGTGCGGTGTTGTCGAGTGTAAAGCCGGGTGGTGCCACGAAGCTGAAGCCGAGCTTGGGATGCAGGAAGTGCCGGCCACGCGCGAAACCTTCGCTCGGGTCCTCGCCATAGACCAGGCCGTCAAGAGTCGCGAGATATTCGGTGTGGTCTCGCTCGCCACGGCCGGGACTGCTGAACTGGCGCGCATTGGCGAGCGCATTCTTCACGCGCTCGGGCGTTGCCGGATGGCTCGAGAGGAAATCGATGCCGCGCGGCCCGGCGCCATCGCTTGCCTTGAGATCAGCGTTGCGCTGCATGTCAAACAGGAAGCGCGACGCACCGTAAGGATCGAAACCGGCACGCGCAGAGATTCCGACTCCGATGCCGTCGGCCTCGAACTCCTGTGCCCGCGAGAAGGCGGCGAGCGTCAGCTTTGACTTGGCGAGCGCCAGCGCGCCCACCTGCGGATCGCTGAGCACGTCGCTTACCACGTGGCCGATGATCGCGACCTGCCGCGCCTGTTCCTCGCGGATGGCCGCATGGCGCGCGATGACATGGCCCATCTCATGGGCGAGCACGGAGGCGAGCTCCGCTTTGTCGTTGGCTAGCGCGATCAGGCCGCGCGTGATGTAGAGGCGGCCATCCGGCAGTGCGAAAGCGTTAATCGCCGGCGAATTGAGGATCGTCACCTTGAATTTGAGGTCCGGCCGCTCGGACGCCGCCACCAGGCGGTCGACCATTTTCTCGACCATTGCCTGCAGGCGCGCATTGTCATAGGTGCCGCCGTAAGAGGCGAGAATGCGTGCGTTCTCGCGCTGCACCGCCGGCTCGCGCGAGCTCGGCGCGGGGGCTTTCGGCATTGGCAGCGAAACGAAACGGTCGCCCGGCGAGTTGGTACAGCCGGCGAGCAGGACTGCGAGCACGGCCGCGATGCCGAGCGTGCGCGTCACTTTGATTGTCGACTGTCCCCCCATTGACCCACCGACGCTACGTTACCTGATGACCTCGATCTGCTCAGGAGCCGACGCTTCCATTATGGGACCGCGGCGCTGCTCCACCCAGCCTCGCACCCTGATCCTGCGGCCTTCCAGTTCCTTCGGGTCGACGTTCGCCGCCGCGAAATCTCGCCGATGCCGCTTGGGGATGATGACCGCAAAATCCTGGGCCCACCGCCGCCCGAAATTGACATATATTGTGGCGCCGTTCTCCCGCACCGACAAGACCTTGCCCTCAACGAGGGCGAATTGACCCCGAACAGCCGCAATGCGGCTAATATCGTGTGACGGCAAAGGGGCGAAATTGGGGTCGGCCCAGAGGCCGCGCACGGCGGCGCGTGCCGCGCGTTCCGTCTTCAGTAGCAGTTCCGCACAGGGGCGGTCGCCGACACGAGCCGAAACGCGCGCCTCGCCTTGCGCGAGCATCACTTGCTGCAGCGACTCATGCGCGTCATCCGTATAGGCGATGGCCAACACGCGACCGTAGCGGTCCTGTTCAGGCCCAAGCTTTTCCAGCCGCAGCGTCCTGCCGGCGGCGAGCACGTTCAGCGCGGCGCGACTCGCATCATGTGCCTCGATTGCTGCCAGCCGCAGCTCGCGCCCGTCGACTAGCAGCAGCGTACGCCCGTCACGCACGCCGGCGACAATCGCTGTGCCGAGCCCGGGAAGCTTGCAAGCTTCTTGTGCCATCGTGCCGGACGCGAGCGCCGTCGCAGCGGTTGCGAGCACAAGGTGGGACACTACAGACGTCAACACCACAGACACCGTCGGAATTGGCGCCTCGACAAAATGGGCAGCGCCATGAGAGGCTAATGAGAGGCTAGAATGTTTAAGGCGGCCATAACATCCTGCCGCTGGGGGAGGACCATCGATGACACCGCGTCGCGCTCTGCCGAACCGCCGTTCCGTGCTCGCCTCCATCGCTGCAGCCGGCGCCTTTGCCGCCACCGGCGCCCGCGCGCAATCCAATTGGCCCGATCACCCCGTGCGTATCATCGTGCCCTATCCGGCCGGCGGCTCGACCGACGTGCTCTCGCGCATCCTGGCGGAGCGCATGAAGGAGATGTTCGGCCAGCCTTTCGTGATCGAAAATCGGCCCGGCGCCGGCGGCAATATCGGCATCGCCGCGGTGACCGGCAGCCCGCCCGACGGCTACACTATGGGTGCGGCGACCATAGGCCACTTCGCGATCAATCAATATCTCTACAGCAAGATGCCGTACGATGCCGAGCGCGACATGGTCCCGGCGTCGCTGACCTGGGAATTGCCCAACGTTTTCGTGGTTGCGAGCGATCATTGCCCGGCAAAAACGGTGTCCGAGTTTATCTCCTGGGCGAAGCAGAGGGGCCGCGTCAGCTACGGCAGCCCCGGCGTCGGCACCTCGCCGCATCTGTCGGGCGTGATGTTCGTGAAACGCACGGGGTTGGACGCCGTGCATGTGCCCTTCCGCGGCGCTGCGCAGACCATCCCGGCGATGCTTGCCGGCGACGTCAACTTCGCCATCGATAATCTCACCTCTTATGTTCCCGCAATCAGCTCGGGGAAAATGCGCGCACTTGCCGTCACCGCGGCGCAGCGCTGGCCGACAATGGCGGATGTGCCGACCATGGAGGAGGCCGGCATGAAGAATTTCGTCGTGACCTCCTGGGCGGCTTTCGTATTTCCAGCCGGCACGCCACGCCCGATCATCGACAAGATCGCGGGCGCGATGAAACAGATCGCCGCCGACGCCGAGATCCAGAAACGGTTCCAGGTGGGCGGTGCGCTCGTGCTATCGAGCACGCCGGAAGGCGCGCTGGCCTATGCGGCCAAGGAGCGCACGCTGTGGAAGGACGTCGTCGCCGCGTCGGGAGCGAAGATCGACTGAGCTGCGCCCGCCATTAGTGGCGGGACTTCGGGCCTTCACCGTCGCCCGTCAGCGTATCCATGAAGACGACCAAATCGCTCCGCTCCGCATCGCTGAGCTGGATCAGGATAAGCAGCGGCGACCGGCTGGGGCGATCGATGCCGCCTTTCTCGTAGTGGCGCACGACCTCGTCGAGCGTTGCAAGCGACGCGTTGTGCATATAGGGCGCGCGCAGCGCCACCGAACGCAGCGTCGGGGTCTTGAAAGCGAAATTCAGCGACTCGTCTTTGACGACCGTGCCGCGGCCCTGATCGGTCGTGGTGGTGCCGATGTCATGAAACTGATCGTCGGTGAACCGCCAGCCGTTGTGGCAGGCCACGCAGGCGGCCTTGCCGTTGAACAGCGCAAAACCCCGCTTGGCGGCGGCACTGATCGCTCCCTCATCTCCGGCAACCCAGCGGTCGAACGGCGTAGCCGCGGGCTCCAGGGTGCGCTCGAAGGCCGCCAGCGCGAGCGCAATCGTATCGATATCGATGGGCTGCCCTAGCGCGGCGTTGAATTTCGCCATGTAGCCCGTATCCGATTTCACGCGCTCCTCGATGACCTCGACTATGACCGGCGTTTCGGTTTGGCGCATGGACATCGACCCGGTAGCGATCGACGCCTTTGCCTGATCTTCCAGCGTTGCACTGCGCCCGTCCCAGCCGACCAGCGCCTTACTGGCGTGGCCAAGGCCGATCAGCGGCTGTGACTTGCGCGACGTTGGCTTGCCTGAATCGTTAATCGGATGCGCATCGACCACTACATAGCCGAGCTCGGGAAAATGGCAGCTCGCGCAGGCCGTCTTACCTGAAGCAGAGATGCGGGTATCAAAGAAGAGATCGCGGCCGAGATTGGCCAGCGCTTTGTTCTCGACCGGAAGCGCGGCCGGGCGGCGGTAATCGGCTTTGATGGACTTGAGGTCCTGCGCCGGCGCCGGTTGTGACTGTGTCAGGGCAAGCACGCCCGCGGCTGCAAGCAGAATTGCCGCCGCAACGATGAATGCGATACCTTTTTGATGATGTGGCCTGGTCATTGGTTGCCGAGCTCCGCCCGCCGCGCCTCTAAATCGGCCCGGCCAATCAAATCTTGGGCGTAAGCGTCATTCGCTGGGACTTAGGCGACAAAACGCTGATAGGCTTGCCGCAATCCAAAATTGTTTATAGTTCAAACGGATGGTCCCGTAGCTCAGCAGGATAGAGCAGCGGTTTCCTAAACCGAAGGTCGGAGGTTCGACTCCTCTCGGGACCGCCAAACGCACTTTGAACCGGACTGCAATGCGCGCTTAGCCCCGAAAGCGGACAGTGGTCGCCGGCCTTCTGCTAATGGCTCGAGGCAGACAGTCTAATCCTCGGAGTATGATTTGTTGCGGATATCCGATTTTGGTCTAATTCCCGCTCAGCAATCGACCTGACCGCGTCTGGCGCTGCATACAATTTAGTCTGCATCTCATTCAGAAGTTGCTGCAATGTTTCGGCAATCTGCTCCCTCGAATCCGCGTTGAGACGTCCGTCGGCGTCAAATTCGTTCAATGCCGACCCGTATGGCCGTTCAGTGTTCCGGCGGCCACGAGCTTTGCGCCGGCGCAGCCAGCGCACGGCGTGATAGGCCGGACCAAACAAGGCGAGCAGCGCAAGCGTGATCACGATCACGGGCGAAGGGCCTTCTACCGCAACCTGTACAGGTGTGGCAGCGTTTAACTGGTCAGTACGACCGCTGGCTGGAGCCGGCGTGAGGTCGATCGGATCCGTCGACCGAGGCGTCTCGCGCTCGAACGATGGAGGTACGTCCGGCCAATTCCCCGGCTCGGACCAACTGATCGTAGAGTCCGGCGCGGAAACATTTGTCGCAGCCTCGCTCGCATCAGAGTTACCATCGAGCGCTGTTTCATTTGGCCACGGTACGCGTGACGGCGCCTGCGGCGGCAACGGCAATTGCGACCCTGACAGTTTGAATCTCTCCGTCGTGCGCTTTCGAACAGTCGCGTCTCGTGGTGCCAGATACCAGCATTGCCGGTTTGTGGCGCGATCGGTCCGGTAATACCAGTGCTCGTCGCTGGGTGCCGGAGCGTTTGGCGCAGTGAGGCATTTTTCAGAAGCGCGCACCGCCGCTGTCGATGTCACCCATGAGATGCTTACGAGAGCAAAAGCGAACACGCCCGGCACCAATGTCAACTTACGCTGCAGCATGCGCTCCTCCATCGGCATTTGAACACCGCTGCACGATTCGGATTGCAAATGTGAAACCAGCAAGCTGATTGGTCGGCAGTGAGGCTGCAATACGTTGCAAATTGGACAGCCGAGATTATCCAGAGAAATGTAATCTTGCCGGTATTTTAGGAAGCGAAACGGTTATTGGTTCTTCGTGCTGTCCATTGCGGAGTTGCACCAGGCAGGGAATGGCGATTACACCGGTGCGATAATTTTTTCGAAAGGTACGTTTCGGCCGCCCTCGCTATACCGAATCATCAGAAGATGAGTGCGAAAATTTTTGTGGAGACGGTCTTGAAGTCATTAGTCGCCAAACGCTCCGTCATCATCGGAGGGCGAAAGACGAGCGTGAGCCTCGAAGATCCCTTTTGGAACGACCTGAAAGAAATCGCGCACTTTCAACGAGCGACACTTTCACAAATGGTAGAGGAGATCGACAGGGCGCGCCAGCACACCAACCTGTCCTCGGCGATACGCCTGTTCGTACTGGACCAAGTCCATACGCATGGGGATCCCTGGCGATATTCTCGCATCCGGCGCCCGGCGAAGCGGCGCATTTCCGCTCTCGGGGATGAAGTGGACGTCTAACGAATCCAAAAATAATTTACGGACTTGTACCAACGCTCGTTATCTTCCCACCGTCATATGATGAGGTAACCGGCGGCGCACATCGACTCGGCCCTCTCTGTTAGTATTGGCCGATGTCTGAGCAATTCGTTCAATATGTCCTGGGTGAAGTCCGGTTGATCGCGGAGGCTCCGCTGGTTTTTGGAGCGGCCGTGTTGTTCCTCGGCGCAATAATCTGGGCAGCGCTGAGGTGGCGATATGCCGGTATTATTGAACATAGGAACCGTATCATAGCGCTCTACAAAGCGCGCCTAAATGGCGCGACGCCAGATCAAGCCAAGGCCAAAATAGACAGCCTTGAGGGGCAAGTGACCAGTCTCAAAAACCGCGAATGGCCGAAACTTACGCCGGCTGCGGTGACAGACTTGGAAAGTATTCTTGCGCCACAAGGACCTCATGTCGTTTCTGTTTTGCTACAGGACAGGGATTCGGTCTTTTTGGCTCGCGACCTGGTTGATGCGTTCAAGCGGATTGGCTGGAAAGCAAAGCGCGATACGAGCGTGAATGACGTCCCTGATGGACTAACCGTTTGGCCAGAAGACGATGTGGCCCGCGCTATATGTAATGCCCTGACGATGGCGACCGGCGCGCTAGTCGCGGTAAGGGAGGACCAACATCTTAAAGACCAAGGCACTTATGCCATTGGCGTAGGATACAAACTGATCTGACGGCGCGCAGCGACCGCAGCGAAGTGACCCAAAGCGGACATCGATAGCCAAATCAATGTCGCCGCTACTGCAGGTCGATTGGTTGATAACGCCCATTGCCATCAAGCTGTGTACCCCACACCTTATGCACTCCCTGGTGCTCGGATGGGCTGAAGGTCACAGGCGTACCGAGGCCAATGTCAAGGCCGCGGAGATTTTCAAGAGTTGTTACCAGTCGTTCGGTGTCGAGCTGGGCGCCATTCCGTTTCAATGCCGCGATCAAAACGTTGGCCGCTACATAACCTTCGAACGATACGTAGTCCGGCGACTCTCCCGGGAAGTACTTGGCGAGCGCAGATTTGTATTCGAGCGCCAACGACGAGTGTCCATCAACTGCCGGCACGACCTGAGTGACGATGACCCCGTTTGCGAACCTTTTGCCGAGGAGCGTCAACTCGTTGGCCAGCGCAGTGCTGCCCACGAAAGAAACGCTGGTATAAATCATGTCCGGGTACAGATCGCGCGTCTTCTCAATAAATTTAGCCGCGGCGCGATAGGCGGGGACCATGATCACCGCTTTGATTGGGACGCGGCTCTTGTTGGAGTTGTGCGCCTGAAGCTGCGCGATAGCGTCGTCCACGTCCACCGTGTTGCGCTGGTAATTGAGCCGCAAAATTGCACGGTCGTTGCCCCCGAGTGACCGGATGGCTTTGGCCACGCCGGCGAACCCTGAGTCACCGTAGGAGTCCTGCTGGGCAAAGACAGCGATCTGACTGGTCTTCAGGCGCCTGACCTTCACCAAATAGTGGACCGTGGCTTCGGTCTCTTCAGCATAACTGGCGCGGTAGTTGAAAACGTAGCGGTCCGGGGGATCGTTCCTGAGTAGGCCGGCACCGGTGAATGCCCCGAAAAACAGCATCTTGCGCTCGAGGGCGTAAGGCAATGCGACCGCCGCCGTAGGCGTCCCGACGTTGCCGACCACTCCAAAAACTTTGTCGTTCTCATAGAGCTGCTTCATGGCTATGGCAGATCGAGCTGGCTCGTAGCCGTCGTCTGCCGCGATGAGCCGAAGCTCCCGGCCATGTACACCACCATTGGCGTTGGCTGCGTTGAATGCAGCCATAATGCCCATCTTCATATTTTGGCCGAGTTCCTTGGTCGGACCACTAAGTGCTGCGGAAATCCCAAACCGAATTTCAGTGTCGGTTACGCCGCGAAAGAGAGTCCTTGTGCTACCCGCTTCCTGCTGGAGTGGTTGCGGGGCCGATGTGACCTGCGCCTGCGCGGTTGCGGGCGGGGGAGAAAGAGGAGCCGCTGCTGGCTGCGCCACGGGAGCGGGCGCTGGTTGCGCGAGAGGCACCGGTTGCGCTTGTTGTGGAACCTGAGCCGGCGTGGGTCGCGCAACAGAGGCCGCTGCGAGCGGCGCGTTTGCGGCGAGTCGATCCCCCCGCCCGTTCAACGGCGCGGCATCCGCGGCTGGCCGGTCAGATGGTTTCGAAGGCTGCGATGCCTCGAACAGGCCGCCGACAACCTGCAATACCGGTTTATAAAAAAGGATTCCCAGCGCGAGGACAGCCGCAAATATGAATGCCGGTGAAAATCGGACGAACAAGGACGATGTCCTGGCGTCTGATCGCGGTGGTGGCGGCTCCGGGATACGTTCTGGCCATGAATCAATTTCGTCCGTCGACCGTCGTTCCTGATGCATGTCTGCCGACGAGCGGACCGTCGGCGTCACATGAAGTTGCTGGGCAGCAGGCATACGCGGCTGCTCGCGAAATTGTTTAGGCGCATACTTACTGAATTCGTCGTCGGTAATAGGAGCACCCATCGTTACCTCCCCGCGTTCTAGTCGCCCTGGGACTTAATCGTCCTCTTAGGCTGACCAGGACCCTGATACGTGGTGACCTCTGCTGACGAGGCACCCCGAACGCCCCCCAAGAGACTTTTGAAAAAGCTACGACAATTTGAGGCGTACCAAAGGCAGCGGAATACCGTTGTGGCAAAATTTTGAACTCACGCGACGAGTTGCCGGCTGTGACGTCGAACGTGTCTGCTTTTGGCCCTTAACGGGCATCTGCTTTTGCGCCGCGCATGGAACTTTTCAAAAATAAGAATTTATTCCTCGGATCCGCGAAACTGATCCTAGCGGTGGGACATCGCGGCAAGAAAGCCTAATCTTTCCATGGAGTGATTTGCGGTCTCACTTTTCACTAATGTTTCGCTTGGCTTGGCGAAGCCTCTCGGGACCGCCTCGCTGAAGTAATTTCGGCCTCAGGTGTTCGATGGAATTGCCGCCTCAGCTGCGCAGGGCCGTCGACCGCGCGTTGGGCGGCACGACATTGACCAATCTTGCCGCTGCGGCGAACGATCTGTCACAGCGCTACCGGGAGGAGCAACGCGACGGTAAGGCGCACATCGCCAGCGATCGGGATGCGCTGGCCTATCTCGCGGTGCGCCTGCCTGCGACCTATGCGGCGGTGCGCGCGAGCTTCGCCGCGGTCGGTGAAGTCCGCCCGGATTTTGCGCCAAAGACCGCGCTCGATATTGGTGCCGGTCCGGGCACCGCTTTCTGGGCCGCGGCCGAATGCTGGGCCACTCTCGCCGAGGCACTGCTGGTCGAAGCGAGCCCGATCTTCCGCATGTTCGGCGAGCAACTAGCGGCGGAGATGAAGCAGCCACACGTGACCTGGCGCACTTCTGATATTGCGGTGGACGAAATAGATGGCGAACCACGCGATCTGGTCACTCTGGCTTATGTGCTGAACGAACTCGATCCGGGGCTTCGGCAGCCGGCTTTGCAAAAACTGTGGCGGCTGACCGCGGACACGTTGGTCATCGTTGAACCGGGAACGCCGGCCGGCTGGCAGCGCATCCTGGCCGCACGGCGCCAGCTGATCGGGGAAGGCGCCCACGTGATTGCGCCATGCCCGCATGCTAACGCGTGCCCGCTGCAGTTGCCGGACTGGTGCCATTTTGCCCGGCGCGTCGCCCGCTCGCGCTTGCACCGGCAAGCCAAAGGTGCGGACGTCCCCTGGGAGGACGAAAAGTTCAGCTACGTGGCGGTCTCGCGAAAGCCGGCGCCGGCTATGGGCGCGCGCGTTATTGCCCGTCCGCGAAAAGCCAGCGGCCGTGTCACGCTGAAGCTGTGCCGTCCCGATGGATCGGCCGGCAAACAATTGTTCTCGCGCCGCGACGGCGAATTGTTCAAGCGCGCGTCGCGCAGCGATTGGGGGTCTTCACTGTAGTACGACCCATGCCAGTCTACCGCCGCTTCTTGCGCGCGGCTTTTCTTGCGGGCTTTGAAGCCTTCCTTTTCGCTTTTGCCGGAGTGGACCCGCGCGACGGAATGATCGGCAGCAGAACGAAGTTTTCCCGACCGCTGCCGAGATGCAAGGTCGTCTGGCCGCCGAAGATATCCAGCGGCCGATCGCGCGGGTCGTCATGCAGGAAAGGCCCGTTGCCAGTGAGCTCGTTCTTCATGTTCGAAAGCCGGCCGCCGGATCCGCCGGGATACACATAGTCACGGCCGCGGATGGTCAGCGCAATGCGATGGCCTTTCGGCACCACGATGCAGGTCGGAATGATCTCGATATCGAGCTCGTAGACCTCCTCGGGTTTGAGCGGCTCCTTTTCGTCGTGCGTGTGATAGGGCCGGAACGGCCGCGTAAGTTTTGTATCCAGCTTGCGATGCGATGCGCGGAGCCAGCCTTGTCCAATCGGCGTGTGAGGATCGAGTGCACCCTGAAAGACGACTTCTTTCATGTCGGGTGAGAACACGCGTAGCACGAGGAACAGGTCCGCATCGCTGGTCGATGACGACACGTTCAGCCTGGCAGCCACGGGTCCAGTGATCTCGGTCTCCTCGTTCATCGGCTCAGTGAGGAATGTAACGCCGTCACCCATCGCGTCGAAGGCAACCTTCGCCGAGCGACTGGAAGCCGTTGTAACCAGCTTCTGCGTCTCGGCATCCAGATGGAATTTGGTCCATCGCGTGTCCGGAAGCGGCCAGTCTTTTTCGTGACGGATAACGAACTTTTCGTCCGGGTGCCGGATATTGAGTTGCACGCGTGGCTGCTTGTTCCAGCCGTTGCGCTCACCTTTCAGGAAACAGCCGAAAAATTTCTTCTGCAGGCCGATTCCGTAGTCGGTGTAGTAATGCGTCCAATGCTCGATGCCGTGCACCTCGAGCCATTTCTGCTTCGATGCCGACCGATAAAAACCCTCGAAGTTGCCGCGCGGATGCAGCGGCTGGCCACCCCAGTTCGCTGCAGAAAGCATAGGCACTTTTACCTTCGACCAGTCCGGCCGCATGGCTTCGTAGAATTCGTCGTCGAGAGGATGCGCGAAATAGGTCTTCCCAAGATCGTAGCGGCTCGCGCCCATCTGCTCCGCCTTCAGTGTCTCCGGTCCCGACACCCAGTCGCCGTTCATGCGGCTACGATGACCTTTCGTGCCAAGCCCGTACTGCACCGTCTTGACCTGCATGTCGTACCAATTCTGCGCGAATGTATTGTAGATGCCGCCGTTATGGCTGAGCTCACGATAGAAATCGGCGAAGCCCTCCCAGACGCAAATCGCCGCAAGATGCTTTGGCTCCAGGCTCGCGACCTGCCACTGGTTGATGGCGTAATACGATATCCCGCTCAGACCCACTTTGCCGTTCGACCACGGCTGCGTTCCGGCCCACTCGATACAATCATGAAAGTCCTTCGTTTCGCGCGGCGACCAATGCTCGACATAACCGGGTGAGCGGCCGCACCCGCGTGAATCGACGCGCACGCAGACATAGCCATCCGGCACCCACTTCTCCGGATCGCAGACCTCCCAGCTCTGATACTTGTTGGTGGAGCCGGCCATCACGTCAGGATGCTTGAGGGCCATACGATCCCACGCGGTCTTGTAGCCGTCCTCGAAGTGGAGCCACTTGCCGTAAGGACCGTAGCTCAGGAGGACCGGATAACGGCCCTTCTTGATCGGCCGGAACACGTCACATCGCAACACCAGCCCGTCGTCCATGGTGATCGGCATGTCCCAATCGATTTGCATGCCGTCACGGACTTCGCTCACTTCACGATAGCTCATGCTCTCTCACTCCTGACGGATGGCGGTACGTTATTTCTTCGGGATCACGGGCAGCAGCACGTAAGGCTGCCGGTTGGAGCCCGCGTGCAAAGTGACGTCGCCGCCGAAGACCGCGGGCGGTCGGTCGCGCGGGTCGTCGTGGGTAAAAGGCCCGACGCCGGTCCATACCTTGCCGAGCGTCTCAACGCCGGCGCCCGGTTCGCCGGGGTAAACATAGTCGGTGCCGCGGACGGACAGCGCGAGCCGATAGCCTTTTGGCAGCACGATGCAGGTCGGCCAGACCTCGACGTCGACCTCGTAGATTTGACCCGGCGTCAGCTTCTGCTCCTCATCGTGCGTGTGATAGGGCCGGTACGGCAGCGTCAGGTTGGGGTCGAGCTTGCGGTGGGAGCAGCGCAGCCACCCTTGGGCGATCGGCGTATGCGCATCGAGCGCCCCCTGGAATGTCACCTCTTTGAGATCCGGCGTGAAGGCGCGCACCACAAGAAACAGGTCGGCATCTTCGGTTGCCGACGACACCCAAAGTTTTGCGGCAATCGGGCCGGTGATCTCGACCTCTTGTTCGAGCGGCTCTGACAGGAACGTCACGCCGTCGCTCATGCCGGAGTAAGTCACACTGCCAGCGGACGCCTTCGGCTTCGTCGAGAGGGTCATGTCCGCCGGGTGAATGTAGAATTTGGTCCACTGCGTGCGCGCGAGCGGCCATTCGTTCTCGCGTCGTTCGACGAATTTCTCCCCGGGGTGGCGAACCTGAAGCAGCACCTTTGGCTGTTTATCCCAACCCGTGTCCTCACCCTTGAGAAAGTGACCGAAGAATTTCTTCTGCAGGCTCACTCCATAATTCGTGTAGAAATGGGTCCAATGTTCGATGCCGTGCACTTCGAGCCATTTCTGGCTCGAAGCCGAGCGCACAAATCCCTCGAAATTTCCACGCGGATGCAGGCCCTGTCCGCCCCAGTTTGCCGAGGACAGCAGCGGTGTCTTCACCTTGGTCCAGTCCGGCATGCGAGATTGCCAGTAGGGATCGCTATCGAGCTTGCGCGAGATACAGTCCTCGTAGAAATTGCGGCGGTTGCGGCCCAGTTGCTGCTCCGAAAGCGTCTCGGGCCCTGACACCCAGTCGCCGTTCATGCGGCTCTTGAAACCACGTGTGCCGCGGCCATTCTGTACCGAGTAGACCTGCGCCTTCGACCAATCCTGCACGAAGCCGCGATTGAAGATTCCGCCATGGTGTGCCATGTCGCGATAGAAATCGGCCGCGCCTTCCCAGGTACAGATTGCGGCCAGGTGCTTCGGCTGCAGCGCCGACGTCTGCCACTGGTTCTGCGCGTAATAGGAAATGCCGTTGAGGCCGACTTTGCCGTTCGACCAAGGCTGCACACCGGCCCACTCAACACAACAAGCGAGATCCTGCGCCTCGCGCAAGGACCAGATATCGATCACGCCGGGCGAGCGGCCGGCGCCGCGGCTGTCGACACGAATGCAGACATAGCCGTCGGGGACCCATTTTTCCGGATCGACGACTTCCCAGCACTGGTACTTGTTCGTCGAGTCGGTGGGCACGTCCGGTTGATCGGCGCACATGCGGTCCCACTGGGACTTGTAGAGATCCTCGAAGTGCAGCCACTTGGCATAAGGGCCGAGAGTCATGATCACCGGATATTGTCCGTCTGCCACCGGACGATAGATGTCGCAGCGGAGAACGAGGCCGTCGTCCATCGTTATCGGCATGTCCCAGTCGATCCGCATGCCGTCGCGGATTTCGCTCTTTTCACGGTAGTCCATGGATCCTCACGTGCCTCTGATGCTGAGTCCTTGTTCGTCAAACAGGTGCATGCGGCGCTCGTCCAGCGAGAGCGTGAGCCGCTCGCCGATCTTGGTATCGGCCATGTCCAGGCCTTCACTGACCGCAACGAAGGCCCGGTCCGTCCCCGCGTCGAAATAGAGGAGGGTGTCCTTGCCGAGCGGCTCAACGAGCCGCACGGGCAAGGCGGTGCCGGTCTTGCCGATGATATTGATCCCGACATGCTCGGGCCGAATTCCGAGCGTCCCCTTGCCGGTGCCGGCCGAGCTCAAACGCCCCGGAAGCGGAATGTCGAAGAGCGCCGAGCGGAAGTGCGCAACGCCGTTGTTGCGGACGACCTCGCCGGCTACCAGATTCATCGAGGGCGAGCCGAAAAAATCGGCAATGAAGTAGTTCACAGGGTTTGAGTAGATTTCCATCGGCGAGCCGACCTGCACGATCTCGCCGTCACGCATGACGACGATACGGTCGGCGAGCGTCATTGCCTCTTCCTGATCGTGCGTAACGAATATGAAGGTACGCTTGAGTACCTGGTGCAGCCTGTCACATTCGGCGCGCAGTTCGCGGCGAAGTTTCGCATCGAGACTGGACAATGGTTCATCGAGCAGGAACGTAGACGGATTTGTCACCAGCGTTCGCGCCAGTGCGACGCGCTGCGACTCGCCTCCCGAGCATTGCGCCGGCATCTTGCCCAGCAGATGGCCGATACGGACCATGTCCGCGACCTCACGTACGCGTCTGCCACGTTCCTCCGGCGGGACCTTCTTCATGCGCAGGCCGAACTCGATGTTCTGCGCGACATTTTTGTGCGGAAACAACGCATGGCTTTGAAAAACCATGCCGAGATTGCGGTCGCGAGGCTCGAGGTCGTTTATGACGCGCCCGTCGATGCGGATTTCTCCTGAAGTCGGATCCTCGAAACCGGCGATCATGCGCAAGGTGGTCGTCTTGCCGCAGCCGGATGGTCCGACGAAAACGACGAACTCGCCGTCTTCGATTGTGAAGTTTAGGTTCTTGACCGCCTGTACGGCGCCGAACGACTTGTTGAGGTTGATGAGTTCGATACGCGCCACGACTATCTCCGTATCATTCCGAAGCTGAACCCGCGGGCAAGGTGCTTCCGAATGATGAGGCCGACGACCATCAGCGGAATTGTAATGCCGACGGCGAGCGCCGCCTGCCGGCCGTAAACGCGCCCTTCGGTCGAGCCCTGATACTTCGAGAGCTCAATCGGCAGGGTCGACACCTGAGTTTTCGTGATGATCAGCGCGAGGAGGTATTCGCTCCATGTCAGGATAAGAATGAAGAGAAAAGTCGCCACCAGGCCGGAGCGGATCAGGGGAAGGACAATTTCAAAGACCGTGCGCCAGCGTGAGGCGCCGAGGATCTCCGCGGCCTGCTCCACCTCCCGCGGCACTTCGTCGATGAAGCTCTTTGTCATCCACACGGCGTAAGGCAGCGTGGTCAGGAAGTAGACCATGATGACGCCTATACGCGTGTCGAGCAGGCCGAGTGCCGAGTAATAAAGCGACAGCGGCGCGACGACCACGATCGGCGGAATCATGCGCAGCATCAGAAGCTGGAACATGCGGGCTTCCGACAGGATGCGATAGCGCGAGACGCCATAGGCAAGAACAGAGCCGAAAGCGACCGCAAGGAAGGTCGAACTGAAGGCGATCACCGTTGTATTCCAGAGGGAAACCAACGGCGTCTGGGAGGAGATTGCATATTGCGTCTGGTCATATTGTTCGGCACCGAGCCAGACGTTCATGTAATTGGTCAGCGTCGGCGGGTCGGGAAAATAAACTGGCGGCCATGCGAACCACTGAATGTCCGGCTTGAACGACGTCGAGACCATCCAGTAGATTGGAAAAAAGGCGACGACCCCCCAGATGCTCAGGATCGCATAGCGGACGGTTGCGGAGATCAGGCGACGGCGGGATCTTGTGATCATCGTTCAGCTCTCCGCTTCCTTTGCCCGCAACTCGTACATCTGATCGAGTGAGCGCTTCTCGCGCCGCAGCAGCTGGATTGCGATCAGCACAATAACGACCATCAAAAGCATGACGATGTAAGACATCGCCGCGCCCTTCGAGATTTGGAAGTACTGCCAGGTCGTCATGAAGATGTAGATCGGCAGTGTTTCCGTCGCCGATCCAGGGCCGCCCTGAAACAGGGCCCAGGTCTTGGGGAATTCCGCCATCGCCTCGAGGAAGCGCAGCACCAGCGCGAGAAAAATGACAGGCCGCAGCAGCGGCAGCTGTACTTCCCAGAAAATACGCCACTTCGATGCGCCGAGGATCTCGGCAGCCTCGATGGGCTCCTTCGGGATGGCCGAGAGCCCGGCAAGCAAAATGATGAACGAGAACGGCGTCCAGTTCCAGATTTCGAGCAGCGCGACGGTGGCGAGCGCAATATCCGGATTGCTGAGCCATGCCGGCTTGAAATCGACACCGATGATTCTCGAGATGAGATCGTTAATGGGACCGCTCTGGTACAACATCATCTCGGCCGTGTAGGCGACAACCACCGGCACGGTGAGCATCGGCAATATGAATATGATGTAAAAGAAGGCCTGGCCTCGAAACGGCTTGTACATCAGGTAAGCGAGCAGAAAGCCGAATACGAAGCAGCCCAGTGTCGAACTGGTTGCGAACGCGAGCGAGCGCACGACGGCCCAGCCGAATCTGGGATCGGTGAGCACTTCTCGGAACAAGTCGAGGCCGACAAAGTCTGCTTCCGACCACGAACCGAGGTATACCGTCCACTGGTGGAAGGAGAAGTAGAGCTGCAGCAGCAGGACCGGCATCAGCAGGAACGCGAAGAGCGCGATCAGCGGCAGCAGCAGCGACAGCTTGAAATGGCGTACCGCGAGCCGTCGCGATTGAGTGCGTGCCATGCTCGGGAGCTGTGTTTTGCCGGCTGAAAGAACGTCGACGGCCATGCTCTGACTCTTTGAGAATAGGGCCCGGGGCCGTGAGGCTCGCCCGGGCCCATGCGACGCGTCAGGTCAGGTTGGCAAAGCCTTCTTCGGCATGACCGCCTTGTAGCTCACGAGATCATTCTTGAGCTTGCTGCGGCCGATGCGTCCGATGATGGCGTTCCACTCGTTCTCTGTCTTCTTCAGCACGTCCTTCGCCGGGAGCTGGCCGACATAGGCCTCGGAGAGATTCTTGCCGAGTGCATCCTGGAACTCGAGATAGCCTGTCAGGTAGATCGGCGGTGCAACGACCTGGAAATTCGTTTCGACAGCTTTGATGCCTTCTGGCGTATAGGCTTTCAGAACGGGCTCCGCCTTCATGTGTTCCTTGGCCCAGGCGTCGTTGAATGCGTTAACCGGGTCGGAGACGATCGGGATGCTGTTCTTGCCGGAGCCGAGCCACAGCGCCAAGTAAGCGGCTTGCGCTTTCCGCGGCGAGTACTTGTTGATCAGGATCGCAGCGAGCGGCGACGAAATCGACCGGTGGACCATCTTGCCCGTGAACTTGGAGCCCGGCACGAGGCTGAAATAGAACTGATCCACGGTTTTAGATTGCTTCGGGTTGGCAATGGTCTTGCACGTTCCATCCCAGTATTGGCAGCTCACCACGTGTCCCTGCGCGATGCGCGGAATCATCTGTGGCGTGCCCCAGTTCGCCGCCTCGGGATGATTCACCTTCTTGTCCTGGAGATAGAGGTCGACGGCGTATTGGCCGGCCGGTGTGTCGAGCGTCGGCTTCATGTCGTCGTCGAAAGGAAAGCCACCGGCGCTATAGTAGATCATGTACCACCAGGTCGGGCCGTTTGCGCGGTTGCGCAGGTTGCCGGAACCGTACAAGTCTTTTGACGGGTCCATGAGGAATTCCTGCAGGCGCAGGTTTTCTTCCCATGTCTCCGGCACTTTCAATTCGACCCCGAATTTGTCGGCAAAGCGTTTCTTGTTGTCGGGATTATCGATCAAGTCCTTGCGCGTGTACTGGATGTGCACGTTGCCGTCGGTCGGAACGCCGTAGGTCTGGCCGCCGTACTTCATGAAGTTGCCGTAGTCGGCAACCGCATCGAGATGAAAGCCGGCCTTCTTGATGTATTCATCGAGCGGCTCGAGATACCCGGCCGACGCAAGGGACGGGATCATGTTCGAGTCGATGTGAATGAAATCGAATTGCGGCGAACGGGACAACGCCTCGGCCATCGCACGCTGTGGGGCGTCGAAGATCGAGATGTCTTGTACCGCGCCAATACCGATTCCTGTTTCCTTGGTGAACTCGGCAATGACAGGCTTCATCGGCACCAGATATGGTGACCAGATCATTCCATTGACGTCCGCCTTTCCGGCCGCTTTCGCAGCCGCGATGGTTTGCTCCTCCATCGTCGCAGCATGAGCAAAGGGAGTCGTTCCTGGCACGAAATTCGCCACGGTGAGCCCGACACTGCCTTGCAGGAACGTACGTCGCGAAAAACCCGACCTGGACATGACTTCCTCCTCGCCTGTGTTGTCTTTGTGCATTTATTTGTAGGGTGGTCCGGCGAAGCGTCGCTCGCCGTATAAAAAAGTAAGCCGCGATGTCACGCAGCTCAAAATGCCGAGAATGGACAACGGAAGAGCTTTTGTTGCCTGCTTGGGGCAGGGAACACTCAAACTTTCAACCGGTCGTTCGCGAGAGGAAAAACCCAAAAGACCTCCCGTAACTCTGGTCTCCTGCGCGCTCGGCCTTTGCCGCCAGAGCGCGTCAGAATGACCTGGTACAATCAGTGCGTTCAACTCCCCGGACAACCGCGTTTGTGCCGCGGTCGGTGTTTGAACACATCGTATGTTGAGCGATATCAATCCGCAACATGATTGAAGGTCGCGCACATTTCGCGAGACGAAAAGGAGCTGACACGGTGCAAATGGCCCCCATGGGCCGCGGCGTCAGGCAACGGTCTCGACGTCCCACTTCGGCGCCCGTTCGGGTGGGTCGGCGATGCGGATGTTGTTCTTCCGTAGTGCGGAAATGCTTCGCATCTCTTCATCGCTGAGCGAGAAATCGAAAACGTCGAGGTTTTCGGAGATATGCCGTTCCTCAAGTGCACGCGGCACGGCCGCAACTATCGGCTGCTGGATGAGCCAGCGTAGGCAGATTTGCGCGTGCGTTTTTCCGTGTGTCTTGGCGATCTTGCCGATGACAGCGTCGTCGAGAAGCTTTCCGCGCGCGACAGGACAGTAGGCGGTAAGGATCATGCCATGGCGCTTGAGTGCCGCAATCATGCGATCCTGCGGCAGATAGGCATGATACTCGATCTGGTTGGTGACCAGAGGTTCCGGACAGACGCGCACCGCTTCGTCGAGCATGGCGATCGTGAAGTTCGATACGCCGATGTGCCGTGCCATGCCGCGGCGTTTCGCCTTGGCAAGCGCGCCCAAGGTTTCCGCAAACGGTACTTTGGGCTGTGGCCAATGGACCAGCAAAAGATCGACGTAATCGAGACCGAGAGCCTTGAGGCTCGTTTCCGCCGAGCGAAGAAAATCTGCCTCGCGCGCGTCCAACTCGGTGACCTTGGTGGTGACGAACAGGTCTTTGCGCGCGATGCCGCTCGCACGGATACCTTCGCCCACGCGCTCTTCGGTACCGTATTTGCGTGCGGTATCGATGTGACGATAACCGCCGGCGATGGCCGCTGCGACGAGCTCGACCGGGCGGTGCGGCAACTCCATGGTGCCGAAGCCGATCGCCGGCATCTTTGCGCCATTCGCGGTGAGCACGGGGGCTTTTGCGAACTGCATCTTCAACTCCGCGATAGGGAAACAAAAGCAGACATTATTGCAGTGGGCACGCCGCTGTAAACTTGCCCTTGTCCGTCCTTGACGGGCGTGCCCGGAACGTCACACCTTTCAATGCAGACATTCGGCATCGGGGCGACGATGAAAAAGATTTTCGTAGTTTTGCTCGGGCTTGCGGTCCTCGTTTCGAACGCTAACGGTCAAGTTGCCCAACCCAACGGGGCCACAATGCCGGCCCTTCCGAAAGGCAAAGAGACCGACGTCAAATTTTATTCAGCGGACGGTAGCGCGATCACCGGCCGCGACGCTTTCGAGCAGATGCCTAAGGCTGGCCTCGTCCTTTGGCTCGCCGGCAATCAGTTTTTCGCCATGGACGATGTCGTCCATGCATTCCAGAAGGATCATCCGGGCACGACGGTCGGGCTGATTACCCTTCCTCCGGGCCTCTTGTTGCAGGCAATCAAAACCGGGGGCTGGATTTATGGTGACACGGCCTATCGCGGGCAACCGGACATTTATGCGTCAGTGAATTTGGGTCACCTCAAGCAGCTCAAGACCTCGGGCACCATGGAAAACTACATGGTGTACATGCACAACGAGCTGCAGATCATGGTGGCCAAGAACAATCCGAAGAAGATCACCGGCATTAAGGACCTGGTTCGCGAGGATGTCCGCACATCGATGCCGAACCCTGTGAACGAAGGGATTATGCAGTTCTACACCCGCAAAGTGCTGGAGCGTCATGGACTCTGGCAGACGATCTCCGGCGGCAAGGAATGCGTGTCGTGCCAGACGACGAAGAACAACTGGTTCACGGCCGTGCACCATCGCGAGACTCCGGAACGGATCAAGGCGGGTCAGGCAGATGCCGGAGTCGTCTGGAAGACGGAAGTGTTGGAGGCCCGTCGTGCCGGTGCCGATATCGACGCGGTTGAGCTCCCGGACGAAGATAGTCTGCGTAGCGAAGTCGCCTATGTGATCGGCGCTCTGAACGCCTCGCCGCATCGCAAAGCAGCCGAGGCTTTCCTTGGCTTCTTACGGACACCTGCCGGCCAGGATGCCTACGCCAAATTTGGTTTTGTGAAAGCTACAGAAGCTGACCTTAAGTTGAAGCCGATCAACTGAGCGACCTGATTTACCTCACAACGTCCTCGTCACCTTGCTCAAATGCGGCGGCTTGTCGGGGTCGTAGCCGCGGCGGCGTGCGACCGCTTCGATAGCGCGGTAGGCCGGGATGAGCATGGCGACAGGATCGCAGGCCGGATGTCCGTCGCCGATCCATGGTAATGTTCCTGCCGCGCCACCCGCGGCAAACACTGTCTCGCGCGCCTCGTTGAGGTCGCGCACGAGCTCGTCGATGGCAATGGCGGCCGGATCGTTCTGCCGTAGCACCAGCACGGGCGTCGCCGGCGTCACAGATGCGCGTGGCCCGTGGCGCAGCTCAGCCGCGCTATAGCCGAGTGCAGGCACGCGCAGGATTTCCGACACCTTGAGCGCGATCTCGCGTACGCAACCGAGGCCGTAGCCGCGCCCGACAACAAAGGCAGCGGCAGCGCCGGCGGCACGCTCGGCCCAGGCCAACCAGTCGCAGGCGAGCGCGCCCGACAGTCGTTGCGGCAAATTCCGCAAACCCCCGCTCAGGTCTTCGTCGCGCGCGAGCGCAGCCACCAGTTGCGCGCCAGCGATCATCGACAGCACCACTGTTTTGGTTGCTGCGACGGATTGCTCGGTTCCCGCGCCAATCGGCAACACCAGCTCCGATGCGGTTGCCGCAGGCGACTTTTCGTCATTGACGATCGCAAGCGTCAGCGCGCCGAACTTGCGCGCCATTTGCGTCGCGTCGATGAGATCAGGGCTGCGCCCGGATTGTGACACCACAACGAACAAAGCATCGCGAAAATCCGGCGGCCGCCGGTAGGCCGTGACGACCGATGGGGCAGCGGCGGAGGCCAGCATGCCGAGCCGCACTTCGAATAGGTAGCGTAGATAAACGCCGACATGGCCGGAGCTGCCACGTCCACAAAAGACCATGATACGTGGCTTCGCCCGCTCAATCCTTTCGGCGATGTCCCCGAACAGGTCGGTACGTGTCAGAAGCCGTCCGGCCGCCGCCGGAATTTCCGCGGTCTCGCGCGCCATTGCGCTTGCGCCCAGCGATTCAGCGGGCGCCACGTTTGAACTCATCGATCGCGGCGCGCAGATTGCCGCTGTGCCGCTTGAGCAACTCCGCGGCCTCGACGCGGGTCAGCCCAAAGCCAAGCAGGATGGCTGTCTTCAGGTCGCCGTCCGCCTGCTCGAGATGGCGTGCCGCGTCGCCTTCCGCGCAACCGACAATTTGCCTGACGATAGCGACGGCGCGGCGGCGCAACTTGGCGTTCCGCGCTCTCATATCCACCATCAGGCCGCGATAGACCCGGCCCATCTTTACCATCACCGCGGTCGAAAAGAGGTTGAGCACGATCTTCTGCGCGGTGCCTGCGTTCATCCGCGTTGATCCGGCGATCGCTTCGCTTCCGGTTTCGACCAGAATCTGGTGGCGCGCCGCCGGGAAAATCGGCGCGCCCGCGTTGTTCGCGAGGGCGATCGTCACCGCGCCCGCGGCATGGGCTGCCCGCAAGGCGGCGATCGTGAAGGGAGTCGTGCCGCTTGCCGCGACCCCGATGACGACATCGTCGGCACCGATCTTTGCGTTGACGATGGCCTCCATGCCTGCGGCCTCGTTGTCCTCGGCCCCCTCGATACTGCGAACGAGTGCGTCAAGACCGCCGGCAATGACAAAGACGACCCGGTCGGCTGGCCAGTCATAGGTCGGCAGCAGCTCGCTTCCATCCTGCACCCCGATGCGCGCCGAAGTGCCGGCGCCGACATAGACGATGCGTCCGCCGCGCCTGAGTGCGGGCACCGCATCCTCGACGGCTGCGGCGACTGCACCAAGCGCGCCGCGCACGGCGCCGGCCGCCGCGAGCTGCCCCTCATACATGGCCGCAATCATTTCGGCCGCGGACCAGGAATCGAGGTCGGCATAGCGGGGGTCGATTTGCTCGGTGCGCATCACCACCCCTTCATCATTTCTTATTGACCGCTCGCCGGGCGAGATGCAAGGCGCCGTCCACCGCATCGCCCTCCACCGGCACCAGCCGGCGTTGCACATCCGGCGCCAGCCAGGGCTGCATCGACGATGCGAGACCGCCGAGCAGCGCAATCCGCGACGCGCCGTGCTCCGAGAGCCGGCGCACCAGGTCGTCGATCTGCTCGGCGGCGTCCCGCACGATTCGCCGCGCGATCGGGTCGCCGGCATCGGCGTGACGCATCACCAGCGGCGCGAAGGTCGAATAGTCGGTCGCGGTCGCCTTATCCATCCAGGCGACGGCGTCGAACGGGTCGTTGTGGAAGCGTTGCATCACCTCGCGCGTGAGGGTGGTGCCGACGGCGCGCTCGTCATAGGCGCGCAGCGCCATCCGGATTGCGTGCAGCCCGAGGTCGGCGCCGCTGCCTTCATCGGAAATGGGAAAACCGTAGCCGCCGATCCGGAACTCGTGTCCTCCAACAACGGCAAAACCGACACTTCCCGTTCCGACGATGACGATGCCGCCGTCGCGTCCGCCGTGCGCGCCGATGCAGGCGATGGTCGCGTCGTGAATATAGGAAACCGAGCGGAATGGATGCGGGTGCCGCTCGAGTTGCTCGAGCAGGCCCTTGCGTCCGACACCGGCAAGCCCGACCGCGGCATGCATGGAGGCAAGCGCGCCAGCGCCAAGGCCGGCATCCTCGGCCGCGGCGCAACAGGCTTTTTCAACTTCGGCAAAGGCGCGATCCACTCCGATACGCAGCGCCGCAGGACCGGCAATGCCGCTCCCAAGCAAGGCTCCTTCGGCATCCTCGATCCGTGCGCGGCAGCCGGTGCCGCCGCCGTCGACACCGACGAAAAGCAAAGTGGGTTTGGCGGCCGCCGTCATTCCGCGATCCGCTGGATATCGGCCCCGCATTGCATGAGCTTGCGGTCGAGTGACTCGTAGCCGCGATCGAGATGGTAGATGCGGTGAACCGTCGTTTCGCCCTCGGCGACCAACGCGGCGAGCACCAGGCACACCGATGCGCGCAGGTCGGTTGCCATGACTTCGGCGCCATGCAGGCCGTCGACACCACGCACCAGCGCCGTCGAGCCTTGCAGCGAGATGTTGGCGCCGAGCCGCCCGAGCTCCGGCACGTGCATGAAACGGCTTTCGTACACGGTCTCGCGGATGACCGACGCGCCCGATGCGATGGTCATCAGCGCCATAAACTGCGCCTGCAGATCGGTGGGAAATCCTGGGTAAGGCTCGGTGGTAATGTCGATAGCCTGCAAGGGGCCGGAGCGCACCACCATCAAGCCACGATCGGTCGGCCAGATCTGCGTTCCGGCGCTTTCGAGTGCCGCACCCACCGAGCCGAGATGCTCAAGATGCGCCCCGAAGATCTCGAGATGGCCGCCGGTGATCGCGGCCGCGATGGCATAGGTCCCGGCCTCGATGCGGTCGGTCATGAGCTCGTGGCGCGCCTGGCGAAGTGCATCCACGCCCTGAATCAGTATCCGGTGAGTGCCAGCGCCCTCGATCCGCGCACCCATCGCCGTGAGGCAGAGGGCGAGGTCATACACCTCGGGATCGCGCGCCGCGTTGAGGATTTCCGTTTCGCCCTTCGCGAGGCTGGCCGCCATGATTGCGGTCTCGCTGGCGCCGACGGACGGCGATGACAGGACGATGCGCCCGCCGCGCAGCCCGCCGCTATTGGTACGCGCATTGATGTAGCCGGCTTCGATGTTGACATCGGCACCGAGCGCCTCGAGCGACTTCAGATGCAGATCGATCGGACGCGCACCGATAGCGCAGCCTCCCGGCATCGATACGCGCGCCGTGCCAAAGCGGGCGAGCAGGGGCGCCAGCACGAGGATGCTGGCGCGCATGCGGCGTACCATGTCGTAGGGCGCCTGCGCGTTGCGGGCAGCGCGGGCGTCGAGCGCGAGCACTCGGCCGGGACCGCGCGTTGCAGTTACGCCGAACTCGCGCATCATGGCGAGCATGGTATCGACGTCGATCACGTCGGGAACGTTCGCCAGCTCCAGCCGTTCGGAGCTCAGCAGCGCGGCCGCAATCTGCGGCAAGGCCGCGTTCTTCGCGCCGCGAACCTGCACCGAGCCTTCAATGCGTCTGCCGCCACGAATGACCAGCCGGTCCATTCTGTTTCTCTCTCGGATGCGAAACGGCCAAATGGGCGCGCCACAATCGACGCAGTACCGCAGGCTCAACCTCTTATACTACGGGCGACGTGGTCATGGCCGAGCCTTGCGACGCCCTGTGTATTCGGCATCCGTTAATCTAGATTGGATTTGCTGCACCACCGATCCGGTCCAACGCGGGCTAATATGAGCCAAGACAAGCCAAACGCCGAACGGCGCGCCATCGTCACAGGCCGTGTTTTTGACGGCCGCGGCTGGCATCGCGACGCCGCCGTAATGGTCCAGGACGGCCGCATCGTCGGCCTCGCTTCGCCGGGCGAGATTCCGTCCGATTGGCCGCAATCGCGTGTTCCCGCAGGTGTTTTCGTGACGGCCGGGTTCATAGATTTGCAGGTGAATGGCGGCGGCGGCGTTTTGCTCAATGATCACCCGACCGCGGACGGCATGCGCGCGATTGCCCGGGCGCACCGCCGTTACGGCACCACGGCCTGCCTGCCGACTTTGATCACCGACACGCGCGAACAGACACGCAGTGCCATTGCGGCCGCGCGCTCGGTGGCCGGCCGCGAAGGCGTTCTTGGTCTGCATCTGGAAGGCCCGTTCATCAGCCCGCAGCGCCCGGGCGTGCATCGTCCCGACAGGATTGCCGAACCGGGTGCGGGCGACCTGGAGCAGTTGTGCGAGCTTACCGGTGCCGGCCGCTCACTGGTGACGCTAGCGCCCGAATGTGTACCCGCGGGCTTTGTGATGACGCTGGCAGCCGCAGGCGTGCGGATTTCGATCGGCCACAGCGAGGCGTCTGCCGCCGTTGTCACCCAGGCCGTTGCGGAAGGCGCAACCGGTGTCACTCATTTATTCAATGCAATGCCGCCATTCAGCGCGCGCGATCCCGGCATTGTCGGCACTACGCTGTCGGAGCCCCGGCTCACGGCGGGACTTATTGTCGACGGCATGCATGTCGATCCCGTTTCCGTGCGGGCGGCGTTCGCCGCGAAAGGCGCGGACCGGGTCGCCTTGGTCACTGACGCCATGCCGACAGTCGGAACATCGCTTGACCGTTTTGACCTGGTCGGCCGCACAATCAAACTGGTGGATGGCCGACTGACCACGAAAGAGGGCACGCTTGCTGGCGCGCATCTGGACATGGCTTCGGCGGTGCGTAACACGGTCAGGCTGGCCAAGGTGCCGCTGGAAGACGCGCTTCGCGCCGCGTCACTGACGCCAGCACAGTTTCTCGGCGTCGATAATGAGCGCGGCGCGATCGTTCCAGGCGCGCGCGCCGATCTCGTTGCGCTCACCGACACGCTAGCGGTCGCCGCTACCTGGATCGACGGTGAGATCGAGTCTTACGGCGTGCCGTAATTAGTATCGTAAATACGCCTGGCGTTCGCTAAACCAAGCTTTCTCATCCTTCGTTGCCAATGCATCGAGATCCTGCGGCTTTGCCGACTTGTCGTCGATCCATTCGCGCAACAACGGACTGCCATTGATTACGTCGATGGCGAGCCGGCCCTGCTCATACTCGTAGGCAAAATCGCGCCACAGCGGGTAGTCCGGATAAAGACGGCGGATCGCCTTGAAGGCGAGCGCCTGGACGCGCCAGGGCCTGAAGGCTCGGTGATCATATGCGGGACCTTCCGTGTGAATCTGCGCGCCATGGCAAAGCTTGCCCATATGCTTGTTGAAAGTCGGCTCGAACCAGCATTCGCGCAGGCGGCAACCCGTGAGCCATTGTGGGGCGAGCGACTCCATTTCCCTGACGATCTTTCGCGCATCGATATCCGGAGCGCCGAAAAGTTCGAGCGGCCGCGTCGTGCCGCGCCCTTCCGATAGCGTCGTGCCCTCGAGCATTACTGTGCCCGCATAAGCGCGCGCCATCCACAAATTCGGCGCGTTGGGACTGGGGTTGATCCACGTGCGCGTGCCCAGCGGCCAGCCGAATCCGAGCGCGGCATCGGGCTGCCAGCCCTTCATCTCGACGACCCGATAGTCGACGTCGAGCTTGAGCATGCTGACAAACCACAGGCCGAGCTCGCCAAGCGTCAGACCATGCCGCATCGGCAGCGGCCCGGCGCCGACAAAACTTTCCCAGCCGGCGCGCAAGGTCAGACCTTCGACGGGCCGGCCGACAGGGTTGGGCCGGTCGAGCACCCACACCGACTTGCGATGTTTCGCGGCCGTTTCGAGAACGTGACGCAAGGTCGTGATGAAGGTGTAAATGCGACAACCGAGATCCTGCAGGTCGACGAGGATTGCATCGCATGCATCCATCATTGCATCCGTTGGCCTGCGCACATCACCGTAGAGACTGAAGACCGGAATGCCGTGCACCGGGTCCTTGAAATCCGGCGACTCGATCATGTTGTCCTGCTTGTCTCCGCGTAGCCCGTGTTGCGGGCCAAAGGCGGCGCTGATCTTTATGTCGCCGCAGGCGGCGAGCGCATCGAGCGAATGCGTCAGATTTTCCGTGACGGACGCTGGGTGCGCAAGCAACGCGACGCGCTTGCCTGAAAGCGGGGCGCGCAAGTCGCGTTCGGAGATCAACCGGTCTATGCCAAATTTCATGGCTTCACCGCCGGAAAGAATTCACAAACGAAACCGTCTGCGTGATGGAAGTCCGGCTTACCCGGTGGATGCGCCAACGCCCAATAGGAGATGCCGCCATTCGTGTCCTCGATCACGGCCGACAGGCCGAGACGCCACGAGCGGTGACGCGGCAGGCCCGTGAATCGATCCGGATCCAGCGACGCTTGCAAAACGCACTCTTCTGCACTTGCGTGCATTTTGATCGGAACACCGGTGATCTCATCGGCCACACGCATGCCGCTCCGGTAGCTGCTGAACTGGTATGCCGCCCATTGTCCGGAGGGCGAAAAGTTAAGCTCATAGTACTCCGTGTCCGGCGCAGCACGGATGAAGGCCTCGAAACACGTATGCCGCCAGAGCCCGTCGCTGCGTGCGTTCGCCGCCGCGGAGGGCATGCGGACGCTGCGCATCTGGCCGGTCACGATATAGGACAGCCCCAGGCTGCCGGCACGTGGAGGCGCGATCTCCACGTCGATGCTTTTCACCGCAACGGACGGCGAATCGGGATGAAGTCTCAGCTGTTGGCGCATAGTGACGGCCTGCAACGATTTTATCGAACCTCGATCTCGTTGAACTTCTTAAGCGCTTTTTCAAATTTATTGTTGAACTGCTGTATCGCGTCGAGCTCAAGGAATAGGAAGTTCCGAATCGCCAGCATGCGCTGAATTTACGGCATTTTGGTCTTGCCAGTACCTACATGTGTGCGGCAGCGCGCCATTTAGCCTTCCTTGGTCAGGGTACCTGGCGGACTGGCTTGTTCGACCGTACGAGCCCGGATAAGGAATCAAGCGAGGTGCCACTCTCGGGCGCGGCCCGCGGTTTTGAAACCGTTGCGCCGTGACACGACCGGGGACGGCCAATAAGATGGAGGCCTTGCGGCGAGGCCTTTGTCGTTATGCGTAATTCTCCATTTGGCGACCCTCGTTTCCAGGATGCATTCCGGAGCCTGGAGCAAGCGGTAACTCTCCAACGCCAGGGCCAAATCGCTGAAGCGGACAAAACCTTCGCGCGCCTCGTCAAGAAAAACCCCGAATATTTCGACGCACTGCATTTTTACGGTCTGTTCAAATATCAGCAGGGTCAGCTTGCCGATGCCCTGAAGCTGGTCAGCAGGGCCACCAAGCTCAATCCCAGATCAACGAACGCATTCAACAGTCTTGGCGTGATATTGGCGCGCCTGAAGCGCCACAGCGAGGCGCTCGCGAGCTTCGATGCCGGCCTGAAACTCGACCCGGATCATGTCCAGATGCTCGCCAACCGGTGCAACTCATTAAACGAACTTCGACGCTACGAAGAGGCCATAAAGAGCGCTGAACGTGTCCTGGCAATCGATCCGAACTATCCTGAGGTCTACGTTCCGCGCGGCGCCGCGCTTATTCGCGTCCATCGCTACAAGGAAGCACGCGACAGTTACGAACGTGCGGTGAAATTGAATCCAGGCTCGACGATGGGCTGGGTCGGTCTCGGACATGTCTACCTCGAACTCAAGCGATACGAGGAGGCGGCTCTTGCCTACGACAAAGCGATCGCGCTCAAATCCGACTTGGAGCAACCCTGGCTTGGCCGCGGCCATGTGCTATTTGAATTCAAGCGTTATGAGGAAGCGCTTCTTGCCTATGACAAGGCGTTATCCCTGAGACCCGATGCCGTAACGGAGAGCCTGCGCCTAAGCGCGAAGTTGTTTGTCTGTGACTGGAGAAATTTTGAAGCCGAACGCGCGAATGTCGTTGCATCGGTAAAACGGAAGAAAACGATAATCAACCCGTTCCCGTTCCTTGCCATTTCATCTTCTCCGGAAGAGCAGCTGCAGTGCGCCGGGGCATGGATCGCGGCAAAATTTCCAGCATCGGACAGGCCGCTATGGCGGGGCGATGCGTATGCGCACGATAAAATCCGCATCGCATATCTGTCCGCCGATTTCCGTTTCCATGCGGTGTCGGCGCTGATCGTCGGCTTGTTCGAAAACCACGATAAATCACGGTTCGAGTTGACCGGCGTCTCAATCGGATCCGACGATCAATCGGAAGTCCGCAGGCGGATCAAGGACTCTTGCGACCATTTCATCGAGGGAATGCCTATGGGCGACGAGGAAATTGCGTCGCAGGTGAGGGCAAAAGAGATCGACATCTTGGTCGACCTCATGGGAATCACGCAGAATTCCCGGACGGGGATTTTCGCGCATCGCTCAGCGCCTGTTCAGGTGAATTACCTTGGGTATCCGGGGACTATGGGCGCCGGCTACATAGATTACATTATTGCTGACCGCATGGTCATTCCCGAATCCCATCATCGATATTATTCAGAGAAAGTCGTCTATCTGCCCGACAGCTATCAGGTGAATGACGGAAAGCGCAGAATCGCCGACAGGATGTTTACTCGCGCCGAGTGCGGGCTGCCGGCGCAGGGATTTGTCTTTTGCTGCTTCAACAACAATTACAAGATTCTCCCTGATGTGTTTGGCTGCTGGATGGACATCCTCAAGAGGGTCGACGGCAGTGTACTCTGGCTGCTGGAAGACAATGACGCATCGGCGAAAAATCTGCGTAGGGAAGCTGAGGCACGCGGCGTCAGGGCGGACCGCCTCGTCTTTGCGAAACGGATACCGATGACCGAGCATATCGCGCGTCACCGGGTGGCCGATCTTTTTCTGGACACGCTTCCGTACAATGCCCATACCACCGCGAGCGACGCCCTTTGGGCAGGCCTGCCGGTCCTCACTAGCATCGGAGAGACCTTTGCCTCGCGCGTGGCGGCAAGCTTGCTGCAGGCGGTCGGGATGCCGGAACTCATTACGTCGAGCCAGGAATATGTGGAACGTGCGACCGAGCTCGCGACCAATCCGGACAAGCTGGCGGCGGTCAGGCAAAAACTCTGGCAGAACCGGCTCGGTAAGCCGCTGTTCAACACGCAGTTATTTACGCGCCGTATCGAAAGTGCTTATCAAGTCATGTATGACCGCTATCGGTCGGGGTTGCCGCCGGAGACGATTAACGTCCTCTCGTAGAGTGCAGACTAGTGCTGCAAGATCTTCGAAAGGAACATCTGCGCGCGCTCGCTGCGCGGCTTGCCGAAAAAGTCCGCGGTCGGCGCGTCCTCGACAATTTCACCTTTATCCATGAAAACGACGCGGTTGGCGACCTTTCGCGCAAAGCCCATTTCGTGGGTGACGACGATCATCGTCATGCCGTCCTTGGCCAGCGCCACCATCACGTCGAGCACTTCGTTTATCATTTCCGGATCGAGCGCCGAGGTCGGCTCGTCGAACAGCATGGCGATCGGGTCCATAGCGAGCGCCCGCGCGATGGCGACGCGCTGCTGCTGGCCACCCGAGAGCTGCCCAGGAAATTTGTCGGCATGCGCGCTCAAGCCCACGCGCTCGAGCAGCTTGCGGCCTTTCTCGTCGGCGGCCTTCGGATCGCGGCCGAGCACCTTGATCTGCGCCAAAGCCAGATTGCGCATGACGGAGAGGTGTGGAAACAGCTCGAAATGCTGGAATACCATGCCGATGCGGGCGCGCAGCTTCGGCAGGTCGGTCTTTCGGTCGCCGACCGAAATCCCGTCGACGGTGATGGTGCCTTCCTCGAACGGCTCCAGCCCGTTGACGCATTTGATCAGCGTCGACTTTCCGGATCCCGATGGGCCGCACACCACCACGACTTCGCCCTTGGCGACTTCGGTGCTGCAGTTCTTCAGCACCTGCATGGTGCCATACCACTTGCTGACATTGCTGATGGTGATCATGAGGCCTCAGCGGATGATGGCGACGCGGTGCTGCAGACGGCGCACCCAGTGGGACGCGGCGAGCGAGATGACGAAGTAGACGGCGGCGGCGAACAGATACATTTCGACCAGGCGCCCGTCACGCTGGGCGACCTTGGACGCCGCGCCGAAGAAGTCGGTCACCGAGATCACGTAGACCAGCGAGGTGTCTTGAAACAGAATAATGGTCTGCGTCAGCAGCACCGGAACCATGTTGCGGAAAGCCTGCGGCAGGATGATTTCTCCCATCGCGGTCCAGTAGGTCATGCCGAGCGCCTGCGCTGCCTGCACCTGACCGCGCGGGATCGACTGGATGCCCGCGCGCATGATCTCGCAGAAATACGCGGCTTCGAACAATGTGAAGGTGACGAGCGCCGAAAGGAATGCGCCGACCTGAATCGGCCGCGACGCGCCCGTGATCCATTGTCCGATGTAGGGTACCAGGAAGTAGAACCAGAAGATCACCAGCACGAGCGGCATCGAGCGGATCAGGTTCACGTAGGCGCCCGCGACATGGGAAAGGCCGGGAATGTTCGACAGCCGCGCGAGCGCCAGCAGCGTGCCGATCACGATGCCGCCGCCGGTCGCCATCAAAGTCAGCATGATGGTGAAGCGCATGCCGTCGAGGAACAGATACGGCAGTGAGCGGAGGATGACGTCCCAGTCGAAATTGGCAAACATCGTCCGACCTCAATGCGCCGCTGCAGGCGCGCTCATGCCGATAAAGCCGGGCACCGCGACACGCCGCTCGAGCCAACGCATGCCGGCGACGACTATGATGTTGATGATGATGTAGATGAGGGTGGCGCCGGTGAAGGCCTCGAACACTTGGAAGGAAAATTCCGACATCGAGCGCGCCGCAGCAGTGAGCTCGATGAGGCCGATAGTCAGTGCCACCGAGGAATTCTTGATGATGTTGAGAAACTCCGAGCTCAGCGGCGGCAGGATGATGCGGAACGCCATCGGTAGCAGAACGTAGCGGTAGGTTTGCGGCAGCGTGAGGCCCATCGCGAGGCCAGCCATGCGCTGCCCACTGCGCAAGCTTAGGATACCGGCCTTCACCTGCTCGGCGACGCGTGCCGAGGTGTAAAGGCCGAGACAGATCACCGCGTTATAAAACGAGGCGTTGGCCGACTGCTTGAGCCAATCGCCGATCGCCTGCGGCATGACTTCCGGCAGCACGAAGTACCAAAGGAACATCTGCACCAGCAGGGGAATATTGCGGAACAGCTCGACATAGGCATTGCCGAGGCGCACCAGCCACGGCACAGGCGAGGTGCGGATCACGCCAACGACCGTTCCCACCGAGAGTGCGATCGCCCAAGCAAGCAGAGCGGTCGCCAGCGTCCAGCCGGCACCGAACAGCAGAAGCTGCAAGTAGGTGTAAGTGCCGTCCGGGGACAGCTGGAAAAAGACTCCCCAGTTCCACTTATAGCTCATCCGAGCCAGCGTCCCCTCAAACGCGTTTGCGGCGCGGCTTTTGAGGCCGCGCCGCGAAGTCTAGCGTCTATTTGGAGACTATTGGTAGTCCTTCGGGTCGCCGCTGTCGGTCGGCTTGGCAACCACTTTCTTGAACGACGCGCCCATCGGTACGTTGAGATTCACGCCTTTGGGCGGGACCGGTTGGAGGAACCACTTGTCGTAGATCTTGTTGATCTCGCCGCTCTTGTAGACGCTGGTCATGGCGTCATCGACCACTTTCTTGAAAGCCGGGTCGTCCTTGCGCAGCATGATCCCGTAAGGCTCGACCGACAGCGCGTCGGCGGAGATTTCGTAATCCTTCGGTGCTTTCGACCCCGCGACCAGGCTGTAGAGCAGGATGTCGTCCATCACGAAGGCGGCCGCGCGGCCGGTTTCGACCATCAGGAAGGCTTCGGCGTGATCCTTTGCCGGCAGGATGGTGAGACCAAGATTGCGCTCGGTGTTGAGCTCGGTGATCTGCTTGATGTTGGTCGTGCCGGAGGTCGACACGACGGACTTGCCCTTGAGGTCCTCGAGTTTGTTGAGCTTCGCCGCTTTCTTCGACACGAAGCGGTTGGCCGTGACGAAGTGCGTGATCGTGAACGAGACCTGCTTCTGCCGCTCTAGGTTGTTGGTGGTCGAGCCGCATTCGAGATCGACGGTGCCGTTCGCTATCAGGGGAATGCGTGTAGCGGATGTCACCGGCTGCAGCTTAACGTCGAGCTTGGCGAGCTTGAGGTTCGCCTTAACCGCATCAACGATCTTGTTGCAGAGGTCCATGGCGTAGCCGACCACCTGCTGCTTGTCGTCGTAATAGGAAAACGGGATCGAGGATTCTCGGTGGCCGATCGTGATCGTGCCGGTGTCCTTGATCTTCTTGAGCGTGCCTTCCTGCGCGGCCGCGGTGCCGGCAAAAAGTCCGATCGCCATGATCGCCGTAAACATCGTCTTCAGACGCATCGAAACCCCCATAAACATGTCCATTTTGATAACCCGGCGTACCACGCCGGAGCGTGGCTGGGTTGAACCTTATCACAGGCCCGGAATAGCCGCCTACACGCGCCCGGCGCCAATGAATATCGGCTGTTTGGAGGATATTACGGCGTTACCCCAAAATACTCGGCAGCCAGGTCGCGATCGCCGGAAACGCGATGATGATCAGAAGCAGCACGATGCTCATAGCGATGTAGGGCACGACCGCGCGAAAAATGTGCCCCATGGTCACCTGCGGCGGCGCGACGCCTTTCATGGTCATCAGCAGGAGCCCGTGCGGCGGCAGCAGTAGCCCGAGCTGCATACAGATCAGATAGAGCACGCCGAACCAGATCAGGTCGATGTCGAGCCGCTGCACGATCGGCATATAGACCGGCAAAGTGATCAGCATCATGCTGACCTGATCCACGAAAATTCCGAGAAAGATCAGTAGCGCCATCATGCCGGCGAGAATGGCCAATGTCGAAAGCCCGTGCCCGAGAATGGCGGTGACGATGCCCTGCGTTGCGCCGGAAAAGCTCAGGATCTGCGAAAAGGTGATCGCGCCGAGAATGATGAAGAGAATCATACCGGAGATCGCTACTGTTCCGCGCAGCGCCTGCATCAGGTTCTGGAGACTAAGCGCGCGGTAGGCGGCGGCGAGGGCCATGGTGGCCAGCGCGCCAAGCGCGGCGGATTCCGTTGGTGTTGCGATGCCGGCCGACATCGCACCAATCACCACAACGAAGATAGAGGCGAGCGGAAGAACATAAAGAAAAAGCAGCTCATAGCGCGCCCAGCCGGTCTTGCTTTCGATCGGGGTCGCCGGCGCGAGGTCAGGCCGGGTCAGCGCGCGGACGATGATGTAGGCGACAAAAGCAACGCTGAGCATCAGGCCTGGCACCACCCCGCCGACCAATAGCTTGGAAATCGAAATACCCGACAGGCTGCCGAGCAAAACGGTCAGCGCGGAAGGCGGAATGAGCATGTCGACGGCGCCGATTGCCATGATCGGGCCGGTCGCAAGAACGGGGCTATAGCCGCGCGACAGCATCACGGGCAGCATCAGCGAGCCCAGCATGGCGGTGGTTGCGATCGTCGATCCCGAAATCGCCGAAAAAATCGTTCCGGCGATGACTGCGACGACAGCAAGGCGGCCCGGCACCTGCCGGATCAGCCGCTCGACACCGTCAATGACCTTCAGCGCAAGGCCGGTATGGAAGAGCACCTCACCCATCAGGATGAAAAGCGGGATCGGCGTCAGCGAGAAATTGATCACCGCCGCGACGCTGTTGCGCGCTACCTGATGCAGGCCGGCATCGCCGCCGAGAAACAGGAACGCGCCGATCAGGTTTATCGCGATGAAGGAGATCGCGACCGGCATGCCGGCAAACAGCAGGGCCGTCGAGCCGCCCAGAAGCAACAGTGAGGCCATTTGCCAGGACATGATCGCGTCCAGCTGTCAGGCCGCCGAAACGGCGTCATCACGCAGGCCGACTTCCGCCGACGCCAGCCGATGCATGCGGAACATGAATTCGATCGCGAGGAGGGTAAACCCGAGTGGAAGCGGCGCTAGCGTCCACCATTCCGGCGTGACGAGTGTCTTGATGTTGATCGAGCCGGCCTTGTAGCTCTCGATCGTGATGAGCGTTCCATACCAGACGAAATAGAGACAGCACAGAAGGCCGACGATGTCGCCGAGCCATTCCAACAGCCAGGCCACGCGGACGGGCAGGGTACGTAGGATAATGTCGACGCGGATATGCTGGCCCTGGCGCAGCAGCCAGGGCGCGGCCAGCAGGGTCATCAGATAGAGAATATCTTCTGAAATCTCATTACTGACCGACACGCCGCCGCCGCCGAGATTGCGCGACAGGACGTCGGCGCCGATCATGACTGTCATGAGCAGCAGCAGAACGCACGCCGCTACAACGAGTGTATCCAGCAGGCGCCCATACCATTCGGACAGTCGCGCCATGCTGGAGATCACCCGGACGAAAAGCGGTGCTTATTTCTTCGAGAAAAAGTCCCTGAGCTTCGGGCCGTGTTCGGGGCTCTGCTTGATGATGCCCTCCCAGCCGGCCTGGTACGCTTTCGCGCGGTAGGCTTGAGTATCGGCACCGTCGAACTTGATGGTTTGGATCCCAGCGTCAGCCTGCCGCTTCGTGTCCTTGGCGTTCTCGGCGGCGAATTCGGCCCAAGCTTCCGTTTCTCCGAGATCGGCCGCCTTGCGCAGCACGGCCCTCTGCGCGTCGTTCAGTTTGTCCCAGGTCGTCTTGTTGACGAGGACCGAGACCTCGGCGGTGTAGAAGCCGGGGTCGACGCGATACTTCGTCTTCTCGTGCCAGCCCAGATCGAAGATGCCCGTAATCGGCCAGCCATAACCGTCGACCACGCCACGCTCGAGCGACGTATAGACTTCGCCCGGTGGCGTCTGCACGACGGTGGCGCCGAGCGCCTGGAAGAAGTCGCGATAGACCGGCGTGATACGGATTTTCAGGCCAGTCAGGTCGGGCTTTGAAATCGGCTTGGTCAGGTAAAGATGGAATGGATTATTGTCGACCAGCCGCGCGAGGAAGATGGCATTCATCTTCTCGGCGTAAAGCTTGGCCATGTAGTCGTAGCCACCATTCTTGCGCAGCTCCGACATCGGCTTCTCGGTGAGCTTCCAGGCGTCCCCTTCCGGCATGACGTTGGTGGTGAAGGCACCCGTGGTATTTGCGATGTCGATGACGCCGCTCTGCAGCGCCTTGCCGACCTCGAAAGGCGGCATCGCCTTCGGCCCGCCGATATAATTGATCTGGATCTTGCCTTTGCCTTCCGCGTTGACGCGCTCGATAAATTTCTCGAAGCCGCGCGAATAAGTTGTTTTCTCGGCAAAGGCTGTGACGCCCCGAAGCGTAACTTCCTGAGCGACGGCCGCTGAGCAGACAAGCGTTGCCGCAACAAATCCGAGTGCAAGTTTCTTGCACATGATGACGTTCCTCCCCCTGCCGAGTCTGAGTGCCCGGTCGTTTGTCATGTATTTCCTATATTGTTATGAGTAGGTTAGCGAGTCAAACGAGGCCATTTTGAGCACCTCTACTGTCGCGTCAGTCCTGGCGAAGGACCTTGCTCACCTCGGTGCACGCCGATGTTTCGGTTTGCTCGGCACCGCCAATTTCAAGATTTCACACGGATTGGTCGAGGCGGGCGTCGAGCTCATTTCTGCGCGGCACGAAGGGAACGCCGCGAGCATGGCCGACGCCTACGCCAAGGCGACCGGCGAACTCACGCTGGTGAGCGTGCATTCCGGGCCCGGCCTTACCAACGCAATCACCGGCATCGGCGAAGCCGCGAAAAGCCGCACGCCGCTTTTGGTGCTCGCGGGCGACGTGCCAACCGGCAATGTCAAATCGAATTTTTATTTCGAGCAGGCCGAGCTCGTTCGCTCGGTCGGCGCCGTATCCGAGCGCACGCACACGCCGCAATCTGCGCGTGGCGATCTGCTGCGCGCGGTGACCCGCGCCCTGCGCGACCGGCAGACCGTCGTGCTGAGCCTGCCGCTTGACGTACAGGACGCGAAGCTGAACGGCTCTAATGCGCCGCTCGAACTGACGACGATGCCGGGCCGCTTGCAGCCGGATCCGCAGGACGTGCGCCGACTCGCCGAAGCGGTGGCGCGCGCGAAGCGACCGCTCGTTTTGGCCGGGCGCGGTGCTGTGTTGTCGGATGCCGAAGGTTCTCTGCTTGCACTCGCCGATCGGCTCGGTGCGCTGGTTGCGACATCGGTCTGTGGCCACGGACTGTTCGCGGATAATCCATGGTCGCTCGGCATCTGCGGCGGCTTTTCCTCGCCCGCGGCGGACAAGCTGATTTCCGAAAGCGATTTCATCCTCGGGTTTGGCGTGAGCTTCACGCAATGGACCACCAAGAAAGACAAGCTGATCGCGCCGGGTGCGACCGTCGCGCAGATTGATATCGAAGCGCCGAAGTTGGGCTACCAGAGGCCGGTGCATTTTGCCGTGCTTGGCGATGCAAAGGTGACAGCGGAAGCCCTGCTGGCCGAACTAGGTGCGTCGGGCGCGACATCATCCAGGCGCCGCGACGACCGCACGCGTGAGCGTATCCGTTCGGGCGACAATCATCATTTTCCGCACCCTGATGAATCGAGCGCGCAATTCATCGACCCGCGCACGCTAAGCAAGGCCGTCGATGAGATCTTGCCCAAAGATCGCGTGGTTGCGTCCGACTCCGGGCATTTCTGCGGCTGGGTTCCGCGTTACCTCCGTGTCCCTAGTCCGAAAGCGTCGTGCCTCAGTCATTCATTCCAGTCGGTCGGGCTCGGGCTCGCTTCTGTGATCGGCCTCGCCGTCGCCAATCCTGGCAAGTTGGCGGTGCTCGGCGCGGGGGACGGTGGTTTTCTGATGTCGATCGCGGATCTCGAAACCGCGATCCGTCTTGGATTGCGGTTGTGCATCCTTGTTTACAATGACAGCTCCTATGCCGCCGAAGTGCATTACTTCCGCCGGCAGGGCTATTCGATCGATATCGTGCAATTTCCGGAAACAGATTTTGCCGCTATCGCGCGCGGCTACGGTGCGCGGGCCGCGACGGTGCGAACGCTTTCCGACTTGGATCCTGTGCGCGTCTGGGTCAGGGAGGGGGCGCCAGGTGTCTTCGTCATCGACGCCAAGATCAATCCCGATCTCGAAGCCGACTGGCACGCGGAGCATTTTCCATGAAACCGGAATTCAAACTGCCGCTGACCGGCCGCTGCCAGTGCAGAAGCGTGGCCTACAAGATCACGGCGCCGCCGCTTGCCGTCTATGCATGCCACTGCACTGAGTGCCAGCGGCAGTCGGGAAGCGCCTTCAGCCTTTCGTTGCTTGCCGATAGAAGCGCTGTCGTCGTCGAGGAAGGTCAGCCGGCGGTGTGGGAGCGCCAGCACGAGAGTGGCCGCGTGATCGACTGCGTCATCTGTTCAAAGTGCGGCAGCCGGCTGTTTCATGAGCCGCGCGCCAATATCAAGGTCACTATTGTGAAGGCTGGGAATCTCGACGACACCGGTTGGCTCTTTCCGGTCGGGCATATCTGGACGCGCAGCGCCCAGCCCTGGGTCGCCATTCCGGATGGCGCAAATTGCGATGTGCAGCCGCCGAACTTCGGCAACATCATCGAGGCCTGGCGGCGACATTGCGGTGCCGGCTGAGCAGCGGCATTATGGGCGCATCAATCGCTTCAATTCACGAAGTTCGAATTTACAGACCATTTATCGATGGCCTGCGCGCGATTGCGATTCTTACGGTTGTTGGATCACACATCAGCCTGCCCGGTTTTAGCGGGGGGTTTGTCGGCGTCGATATCTTTTTTGTTATCTCGGGCTATCTGATTATCAATCAGATAGCCGAGGACATCGAGAACAAGCGATTCAGCATTCTCGACTTCGCTACTCGCAGGACTTTCCGAATTTTGCCGGCGTTTCTGCTGGTCATGGTGGTATGCCTTGTGCTCTCCACAACGATTTTCATGCAAGCCGAGCAGCAAGATTTTGCGGAATCCTTTTTCTTGTCCGCGATCATGTTTGCGAACCATCACTTTTTATCGCACACGGGTTATTTCGACATGGCCGCGGTCACGAAGCCGCTGCTGCACATGTGGTCGCTTGCGGTCGAAGAGCAGTTCTATCTTTTGGCGCCGCTGACATTGCTCGCCATGACCGCGACGACGGCGAAAATGAAACCGGAAAATCGTCGTAAAACCTGGATCGCGGTTACTTTCGGACTGGGCATCGTGTCGTTCGTTGCGTGCGTCATATTCACGTACCCGTCCATTAGACCAAACGTTTCATTTTACATTATGCCGACGCGCGGATGGGAGTTCATCCTCGGTGGAGCGGTGCCGGCGTTCGCCGCGGTCGTCCGCCGGCTGCCCGCTTTCGTCAACAAGAGCCTGGCGATCGCCGGCGCCGCCGCCATTGTGCTCGCCGTTCTTTGCTTCGATGCCGACACGCTTTATCCGTTCTATTGGGCGGCGGTTCCTGTCATCGGCGCAACTTCGATCATCATCGCTGGGCTGATAGAGCCTCGTAACGTCGTTGCACGCGTCCTCGCAACGCGGCCAATGGTTTGGATCGGCCTCGTTTCTTACCCTTGGTATCTGTGGCATTGGCCGCTCATCTCATTCGTTCGTACATTGAACTTTGGTGAACAGAGCTTTGTCGAAGAGATAAGCGCTGCAGTCTTGTCGTTGGTGCTTGCGGTACTCACCTATCGTTTTGTCGAATTGCCAGTGCGACGGTTGCGGAAAAAACACGAATTCCGTCCTGCTACCATTGTGGTTTTGGGAACCGCATCGTGCGTCTTAGTCGCCAGCTTAGGCTATCTATGGTCGCTGCGTATTACTCCTCTCATGATGCCTCAACTGTCGGGGCTCGGGCCGCCTCAAATTGCCGGCCGCGACTATCCGCCCGTTTCACATCGCGGCATTCTGTTGGGAGATTCGCATGCTCTCGTCATCGATCAGTCGTTCCGGGAATACGCCCGGCGGGCTGGTGCCAGTCTGACCACGGTATTCGAAGTCGGATGTCCGCCATTCAAGGCGGACGTCAAGGACGGTCGCGGAAGGCCCGCTGCCCGGTGCGATTCATTTGATCCAAATGCGTTTCTTCAGGGGGCGGAATTTGCGATCATTACAGTACGATGGAATTTTTATCTCGGATTGCCTCAGTCAGATCCATTCCATCGTTCATTTCGTCTGATTGATGGTCAAGCCAAAAAAGACCCTTACGAAATATTGGCCGCAGGTCTTGCTACTACGCTTTCGGATGCGAAAAATGCGGGTGTTCGGCGTATTCTCATTATTGCCCCTCTGCCTGAATTTCCGTGGTACTCGCCCGCTTGTGTCGTGAAGGCAATTCGCGTCGGGTCCGATACCTGCTCAATCCTTCGAGCAAAAGTCAATGCGAGGCGAGAACGCACACTGACAATCATTCGCCAGACGGTGGCACCTTTCGAAAACGTCAGACTCATCGACCCGATCAACCTGTTCTGTACGGAAGCGGAGTGCCGTCCGAACAAGGGGAACGAGCTTTATTTCTTCGATACAAGCCATCTGAGCTCAGCAGGAGCTGAGCGCCTTTACCAGGGATACGAGCGCGATTTTTTATGGGCTCTTACCGGCAAAGACGCGGGGAACAATGTCTCTAAAGGCAAATCCCATTAAGGAAGAAACCTATTCTTTGTCTCGGAAAAACGCTGCGGCGTCGGTGCTGAACGCTTTCCGTGACTCCGGGTCCAGATAGAGCATGTGCCCGCCGCGATAGAGCCTGAGCTGCACACGGCCGGGTGGATCGAAGACCGGCATGTGATCGAGCACGTAACGCGTCATCGCGTAGGGCGTGATCATGTCGGAATAGCCGTGCGCTATCAGGAGACGGAACGACGGGCCGAATGCGAGCAACACGCGTAAATCATCTTCGGCGCTCGCTTGCCCGCGGCCACCCTGCCAGTCCCAGTGGTTGGTGACGTCACCGGCGAGAAGCGTATAAGTTATTTCGGTCTTGAAGCCGAGTTCGTTGCGCGCGTAGGTCGCCATGGCCCCGCCATAGGCACGCGTGACGGTGTCAAGGATCGGGTCGGGTCCCCGCGACGACCGCGACTCAGGATAAGGATCGTCCACCGCGAAGGCAGCATCGTAGCGGCTCACGATCTTGCCTTCGCCGGCGCGTAAGTTCTTCACATACGCTCTCGCGGCAAAGCCGCGCGACTGCGTGACGGCATCGAGTGGCAAACCGGTCATTTGCGCCACCCGGCTATAGAAAGCCCTTCCTGCGTCGCCCTTTGGCGCTGCTCCCGCCAGCGTTGTCAGATACTCGGTCATTGCAAAAGTTTCTGCTGCCGCGAGCGCCTCGGTTGTGAACGCATGCCTGCGTTCGAGCTCGGCGGCAGCCAGCGACGGCAGCTGCAAGGCGGCGTGCAGCGCAGAGCCGTCATCGCCGAAGGTCAACCAGCCCTCGAGCAAAGGAGAGAGCATCACGATGCCGTTGATGGTAATACCCTGATCGCGCTGGAGCGCTCGCGCGGTCTTGGCGGCGCGAAAACCGCCATAACTTTCGCCGAACAGATATTTTGGCGAGCCTGCGCGATTGTTTTTGGCGACATAAAGCGCAATCGCCTTGGCCATGGCATCGGCGTCACTGCGCACACTCCAGAAAGGTTTGCCGCCTTCGCTTTTAACCGCCCGGCTCCAGCCAGTGCCGATTGGATCGATCAGCACCAGGTCCGTGAAAGCGAGCCAGGTATCGCGATTGTCACGCAACACTGCGCGCGTGGCGTCATGCGGATCCGACCCGAAATCGAGGATGCGGGGGCCAACAAGGCCAAGGTGCAGGAAGGCGGATGCCGCTCCCGGTCCGCCATTAAAAACGAATGTCAGCGGACGGTTTACAGTGCCGCTCTTCGCAACATAGGCGGTGTAGAACACCGCCGCGCTTTGCTCCCCCGATTGATCGTAGAACGCCAGCGTGCCGGCGGTCGCCGTGTAGGCAAGCTTCCCGTGAGACGTGTCAATCGAATGTTCGGTGACGGCATCGACCGGCAGCAGCCGCAACACGCCTTTCGCGGGCTCCTGCCGTTCAGCGACAGCTTGTTCGCCAGTCGGTCGCGTGCCGCCTTTGGAGGCGTCGTCTGCGCTTGCGGAATGAAACGTGCCAGCCAGGACAATCGCCAGCACGAGACGGTGGAGGAAGGAAAGGGGCATCGGCGCACGCAACTCCTGTAATGCCCCCGAATTCTCCGACGTGTTGTTCGCCTAACGTCTGCCGCGGAAGTTCGGACGTCGCTGCTGCGGGGAAGCGGCCGGTGCGTCGCCCTTGTGACGGAAACTGATGCGCCCGCGCTGCAGATCGTAGGGCGACATCTCGACGATCACCCGGTCGCCGACACCCGTGCGGATGCGGAATTTGCGCATCTTACCAGCCGTGTAGGCCAAAACCTCGTGATCATTGTCTAGCTTCACCCGGAAGTTGCCGTCCGGGAGAACCTCGGTGACGGTACCGTCAAACTCCAGCAGCTCTTCTTTCGCCATCCAGTCGACTCCAATTGCCTCACCGTGGCCGGTGGCCGGCGCTGCGGCGCGGCTCATTCGGGCGCTTCAGGAATGTAACATTTCCGATGCCGCTTGGCTCCCCTGCCGTAGCGTCCTGCCGGTGCGCGGGGTGACCGTTCTGGCTCGGACGGTCTTGGCGGCCATTGCCGCCGTTATGGGGCCGGTGGCCGTTGTTGCCAGGACGGCCGTGACCGCCGCGGTGACCGCGCTGTTGCTTGCCGCGATGCGGTCGGCCGCCGTGGCGAGCCTCTGCCGGTTGCGTGGCCGCATGGCCCGCCGGCTTGCCTGTGCGCCGGTCGGTTGCCGGGATGGTCATACGGATCAGCCGCTCGATGTCGCGTAGATAGGCCCGCTCCTCATGATCGCAGAAGGAGATGGCCACGCCCTCGGCGCCCGCGCGTGCGGTGCGACCAATGCGATGGACATAACTTTCGGGGATGTTCGGGAGGTCATAATTGACCACGTGGCTGACGCCGTCGACGTCGATTCCACGGGCGGCAATGTCGGTGGCGATTAGCGTGCGCAGCCGGCCATTGCGGAACGCCGCGAGAACGCGCTCGCGCTGGTTCTGCGACTTGTTGCCATGGATTGCTTCGGCGGCGTGACCGGCTTTTTGCAATCCGCGTACCACCTTGTCGGCGCCATGTTTGGTGCGGGTGAAGACCAGAACGCGGTCAGTCTTTTCGGTTTTGAGCACCTCGATCAGTAGCGATGCCTTCGACGCCTTTTCGGTGAGGATGACGCGCTGCTCGACTCGATCGACGGTCGTGGCTTGCGGCGTCACAGCCACGCGGGCGGGCTCACGCAGCATCGCATCGGCGAGCCTGGTGATTTCCTGCGGCATAGTCGCCGAGAAGAACAACGTCTGCCGCTGCTTGGGCAGCATGGCGACGATCTTCTTGATGTCGTGGATGAAGCCCATGTCGAGCATGCGATCGGCTTCGTCGAGCACCAGCACCTCGATCTGGTCGAGGCGCAGCGCGCGTTGATGAACCAGATCGAGCAGGCGACCGGGCGTTGCAACCAGCACTTCGGCGCCGCGCGCAAGCGCGCGTACCTGCCGGTTGATCGGTACGCCGCCGATCGCGAGAGCGATCTCGAGCGGGCGGATGTGACGGCCATAGGCGCGGAAACTGTCGGCGATCTGGCCGGACAATTCGCGTGTCGGTGAAAGCACCAGCACGCGGCAGGATTTCTGCGCGGGACGCTGACGCTTGTTGAAGAGATGATTCAGGATTGGCAGCGCGAAAGCCGCGGTCTTGCCGGTGCCGGTCTGCGCGATGCCGATGACATCGCGGTTTTGGCACGCAAGGGGGATGGTCTGGGCCTGGATCGGGGTTGGGGTGATGTATTTCTCTTGCGCGAGTGCGCGAAGGATCGGCTCAGCGAGGCCGAACTCGTTAAATGAAGTCAATGAGTCTCTTTCTTACTTATATGGCGAACCGGCCGTGCTGCGGTTGCAGCCGGCGGAATCGCGGGTTCTTCAAGACATCCCGCGTGGCCAGGGTTGTCGCTTGTTGGAGAAACGGAGGAGGCGGGGCGAAATTCGTTTTAATGAGCTTCGTGCACGCAGCCCGCAAACCCGAGACCGGGTCTTTCATCCGTTAGCGGTCATATGACAGGTGCTCGTGGTCTTTTCAAGGCATAGACGCAGATTGCTGCCGGATATGATGAATAAAAGCCTTTTTCGGCCTTTCCAGGCTGACGTTTTGCGCCGGTCGGGGATAATTGGCGATGCAATAGACAAGCCCACATAGATCGGGGAATGTCGGGTCGGAAACCCAGTCCTGGGGCCAGGAAGACACTCCGGAGTTCTTGTAATGCCGCTTCCCAGGGCCTCTTCGGCCCTTTCCCGCTTTACCGTCCTCGATTTGACGCGCGTGCGATCGGGTCCCACCTGCGTGCGCCAGCTTGCCGATTGGGGCGCCAATGTCATCAAGATCGAGACACCGCCGCATCTGGAAAAAGGCGAGGGCCCCGGCGGGCCGCGATCGAATGCGGATTTCCAGAACCTGCATCGCAACAAGCGAAGCATCACGCTCGACCTGAAATCGCCGCAGGGCCTCGCGGCATTCAAGCGGATGGTCGAAAAGGCGGATGTCGTGGTGGAGAACTTCCGTCCGGACGTGAAGGGCCGTCTCGGCATCGATTATGAGTCACTCAAGAAGATCAACAAGCGCATCGTGCTTGGCAGCATTTCCGGGTTCGGCCAGGACGGGCCCTACCGCGACCGTCCAGGCTTCGACCAGATTGCGCAGGGCATGGGCGGACTAATGTCGATCACGGGACTGCCGGGACAGGGGCCGGTACGCGTTGGCATTCCGATTGCCGATCTGTCTGCCGGCCTGTTCTGCGCTCTTGGTATTCTCGTCGCACTGCTCGAGCGCGAAGTTTCCGGCGAAGGCCAATGGGTGAATACTTCATTGCTGCAGGCGCAGATATTCATGCTCGACTTCCAGGCCGCGCGCTGGCTGCAGATGAATGAGGTCGCGAAGCAGGCCGGCAACAACCATCCGACCAGCATTCCGACCGGGGTGTTCAAGACCAAGGATGGCCATATCAATATCGCGTCGACCGGTCAGGTGATGTGGGAACGGCTATGCAACGCACTTCAGGCGCCGGAACTGATCAAGCATCCCGATTACGCGACCGGTGCGCTGCGATCGAAAAACCGTGACGCGCTCAACGCCGAGATCGACAAGCGGACCGTGCACAAGACCAGCGCCGAATGGATCGATATCTTCAATAAGATCGGCGTGCCATGCGGGCCGATCTACGCGATTGATGAGATGTTTGCGGACGAGCAGGTCAAGCACATCGGCATCGCGCAAGCTGCGCAACGCCCCGACGGCAGCGAGCAGGTTTTCGTCGGCCAGCCGGTGAAGCTTTCGCGCACGCCAAGCAAGATCGTGGCGACGCCGCCGGCGCAGGGCCAGCACACCGACGAGGTGCTCAAGGAGTTCGGCTTCGCCGAAAATGAAATTGCCGAGCTGCACAAGGCGCAGGCGGTGTAGGGCTGTCCATCAGCCTGGCCATGAGTAGTGACGACGAAGGAGCATGTGAATGACCCAGACCGACAAAATGCTGTCTCGCAAGGAGGGCGGCGTCGGCTATCTCATCTTCAACAATCCGGAACGACACAACGCGGTGTCGCTGGAAATGTGGGACGCGGCCTCGGGGATCCTTGTCGATTTTGCCGCTGACAACGCGGTTCGCGTCGTGGTGCTGACCGGCGCCGGCGGCAAGGCCTTTGTTTCGGGCGCCGACATTTCCAAGTTCGAGAGCGAGCGTTCCAGCAAGGACGCAATCGACCGCTACAATGCGGCAGTCGATCAAGCGAACACGGCGGTCTACGAATTCCCCAAGCCGACTATTGCAATGATCCGCGGATATTGCATCGGTGGTGGTGTCGGCCTCGCACTGTGCTGCGACCTGCGCATCTGTTCGGACAATTCCAAATTCGGTGTGCCTGCGGCGAAACTCGGTCTCGGCTACGGTTTCAAGGGCATCAAGAAGCTGGTGGATGTGGTCGGTCCGTCCTTCGCCAAGGAGATCTTTTTCACAGCGCGTCAGTTCACTGCGGCGGAAGCGCTGCAGATGGGCTTGGTCAACCGTGCGCTGCCCGACGCGGAGGTCGAGAAATATGTGAAGGACTACGCCGAGACGATCAGCGGCAATGCGCCGCTTACCGTCAATTCGGTCAAGTATATTGTTGGTGAAGTGGTCAAGGACGAGAACAAGCGCAATCTCAAGCGATGCGACGACCTGGTGGCGCAATGCTTTGCCAGCAAGGATTATGTCGAGGGCCGCAAGGCGTTCATGGAGAAGCGCAAACCGGCATTTACCGGCTCATAAATCCGGGTATGGGGGCTGAAGAGACGTTTGTGAACGTTGCTGATACAAGAAATATCAAATGACAGCCGCGGCTAGCGGCGGGTACAGGGGAGGAAGCGTGTGGCGTCGGTCGAGTTGCGGGGCCTGACAAAGCGATACGGCAATGCCGCCGTGGTCGACGATGTTTCGCTCACGATAGAGCACGGTCATCTCGTGTGTCTGCTCGGCCCTTCGGGCTGCGGCAAGACGACAACGTTGCGGCTGATTGCGGGGTTTATAGAACCCAGCGAGGGCGAAATTCGCGTCGGTGACCGACTAGTGTCCTCGCCGGCAATCACCTTGCCGCCCGAACGGCGCAACATGTCGATGATATTCCAGAGCTACGCGCTGTGGCCGCATATGACGGTTGCCGAGAACATCATCTACGGCCTGAAGCTGAGAAAGATGGATCGCGACACGATCGGCAAGAAGCTCGATGCCATTCTGGCGACGACGAAGCTGGCTCCGCTGGCGCAGCGTTACCCCGGCGAACTGTCGGGCGGGCAGCAACAACGTGTTGCCCTGGCCCGCGCATTGATCGTCGAGCCCGAGACGCTGCTGCTCGACGAGCCGCTGTCCAATCTCGATGCAAACTTGCGTGAAGAGATGAGGTTCGAGGTGCGTCGTCTGCATGACGCCTATCGTTACACTACTGTCTACGTCACGCACGATCAGTCTGAGGCGATGACGACCGCCGATCTGATTGCGGTGATGAATGCCGGCAAGGTCGAGCAGGCGGGCTCACCGGAGGAGATTTACGATCGGCCACGCTCGGAGTTCGTCGCGCGCTTCATCGGCTCGAGCAACGTAATTAAAGGCAAGGGTCTCGATGCGACGCGTATCGACTTTGCGGGAACGCCGCTGCGATGCAGTGGCGAAGCAATCAAGATCGGTGCAACGACGCCGGTTTCGGTCCGCCCGCACGACATCGCGATCTCGGCGGCGCAGCGGCAGGGCGAAAACGTTGTGCCGGCGACCGTGGTGCGGCAGGTCTTTCTCGGCGGCAGCCGGGACTATATGGTTGAGGCTAAGGACGGCACGCAATTGCGCGTGCTTACCGGCGCCGGTGAAAACATCCCGCAAGGCAGCGCCGTTTGGCTGCATTTGCCATCGGAGCGCTGCCGTGCTCTGGCAAAATGACTAAATCGAGGGGCGAGACGACAAGAACGCGCATGGAGGAAAGTCAATGATAGGGTCAGGAATTTCACGCCGCGACGTGTTGATCGGCTCGAGCGCATTCGTCGCCGGCGCCGCCTTCTCGACGAAGGTCATGTCAGCAGCGCCGCCAGCGAGCGCTGTAACGCCGCAGCTTATCGAAGCGGCCAAGAAAGAAGGCAAGGTAGTCTGGTACACCTCAGTTGACTTGCCGCTTGCCGAGAAGATCGCCAAGTCCTTCGAAGCGAAGTATCCCGGCATTGCCGTGCGCGTTGAGCGCACCGGCGCTGAGCGCGTGTTTCAGCGCATCGGCCAGGAATACGGCAGCAACATTCACGCTGTTGATGTCGCCAATTCGTCGGACGCCGCGCATTTCATCGTCTGGAAAAATAAGGGAATGCTGGAGGCCTACTTGCCGGAGGATGTCGCCAAATTCTATCCGGTCGAACACAAGGACCCGGACGGCATGTTCGCCAGCTTCCGCGTCTGGGTGTGCATCATCGCCTACAACACTAACCTCGTGAAGAAGGAAGAGGCGCCCAAGAGCTTTGCCGACCTGCTCGATCCCAAATGGAAGGGCAAGATCGTCAAGGCGCATCCGGGCTACAGCGGCACAATCATGACCGCGACCTATCAGATGCAGCGTGATCTCGGCTGGAGTTATTTCGAGAAGCTCGCACAGCAGAACATTATGCAGGTGCAGTCCTCGGCCGATCCGCCGAAACGGCTTGCGCTTGGCGAGCGTGCGGTCATGGCGGACGGCAATGAATACAACATCTTCCAGATCAAGGAGAAGAACGGGCCGGTTGAGGCGGTCTATGCCACCGAGGGCTCGCCGCTGATTGTCGGGCCGACGGGCATGTTCAAGGCGGCGCCTAATCCGAACGCAGCGAAGCTGTTCTGCAACTACAGCTTCACACCAGAGTGCCAGCAACTGATCATCGATGTTGGCGGATTGCGTTCCATGCATCCGAATACAAAAGAGCACGAAGGACGCATTCCGTTCAAACAGATCAAGGTCATGAAAGATGATCCCGCGGCCGTCGAGAAAATGAGCGACGAGATCAAGCAGCACTACGTCAGGATCTTTAAGGTCTAGGCAGGCTGGCGGACATCACTTTGAGCGGTCTGTCATGAGACGCGTGGTAGCGTTCATTTATCGGAGGTGCGGCCAGTGACTATTGCACTGGCCGTACGTGCTGAACGACGAAGCCTCGGGATCGATATCTCGAGGCCGGTGCTCTATATTTTTGCTGGCGTTCTGTGCGTGCTCATTGTGCTGCCCTTGTCGTGGCTGCTGATGTACAGCGTGACGGACGGCCAGGGCGGCTTCACCCTCGCAAATTTCTACCGGTTGTTCACGGAATCGTCGTTCCGTGAACCGCTGGTCACGACTTTCATCCTTGCAACGTCGTCGGCCTTCATCTGCTGCGCGGTGGCGGCGCCGATGGGTTGGTTGGTTGCGCGCACCGACCTGCCGTTTTCCGGAGTGATCCGCGCGCTGGTGACGGCATCGTTCGTGACGCCGCCGTTCCTGGGCGCGATCGCCTGGGAACTGCTGGCTGCGCCCAACAGCGGGCTGTTGAACAAGCTCGCACGCCACTGGTTCGGAATGGGTGCGGATCAGCACCTGTTCAATATCTATTCGCTGCCGGGCGTCATTTTCGTGATCTCCTGCTACACGTTCCCATACGTGTTCGTGCTGGTCGCGAATTCTCTCGACCGGACGCCGGGAGAGCTCGAGGACGCATCCTCAATCCTTGGTGGCGGGCGCTGGTACACCGCGCGGCGGGTTACTATTCCACTGGTCTTGCCAGCCCTACTGGCGGGCGCGCTTGTGGCCTTCCTGCAGGCGATGACGCTGTTCGGTTCGCCGGCGATTTTGGCGCTGCCAGCCGGCTTCCACACCATGACGACGAAGATCTGGAGCCTGTTCCAGTTCCCGCCAAAACCTGAGCTTGCCGCTGCAGCCGCGCTGCCGCTGCTGGCGCTGACCGTCATTCTTCTGCGCGCCGAGCACATGATCCTCGGACGGCGCGGCTACTCGATTGTCGGTGGAAAATACGGGGCGCCGCGACTTATTCCGCTGCACCGCTGGCGCTGGCCTGCTCTCGTGTTGTGCCTCATTGTGCTGCTCAATCCCGTGTTTCTGCCTTATGCCGCGCTTTTCAACGCGGCGTTCTCGCCAATCGCAACGACGTTCCTGACCGCTCACAATTTCACGCTGCAGAACATTCATTTCGTGCTTTTCGAGCTGTCGGCGGCTTCGCTCGCGCTTAAGAATACAGTGATCCTCGGCACCGCTACCGCGACGATCGGCACGGCATTCGCGTTGATCATTGCCTACGTCACTGCACGGCAAGCAGTGACCGGCTGGCGCGTCCTCGGCTTTCTTGCGACTGCGCCGATCGCTATTCCCGGGATTGTGCTCGGCGTGGGACTGTTCCTCAGCTACACGCGGCCGCCATTCGTCCTTTATGGCACGTTGTGGATCCTGCTGATTGCGTTTGTTACGATCGCGCTTCCATCCGCTTATCAGCAGCTGCAGGCGGCATTTCGCACCATCCATCCCGAGCTTGAAGATGCAAGCCGTATTCTCGGGGCAACAAGACTACGCTCGCTGTGGCAGATCACCGCGCCACTTCTGCGCACAGGTGTGATCGCGACCTGGTGCTTCATTTTCGTCGGCGTCATGCGCGAATTGTCGGCGGCGATCATTCTGTTCACGTCGGAAACGAAGGTTCTGTCGGTGCTCATTTTCGATCTCAATGAGAGCGGCGATCTCGGCGCCATATCGGTGATCGGCCTGGGCATGCTGCTGATCACGTTCGCTGTGGTGATCACCGTCAATCGCATTCCCGGCTTCGGCAACGTGCGCTTCCGCACCTGACGTTTATGGCAGAAAAGCTTCCCGCTACTTCGGTTGCCGAGCATCTGGCCGCATCGATTGCCGCGCTACGCGCCGATAATAAATTGCCGCCCGCGCTGCAGGAAAAGTGTGTGGAACTGCTAATCGATGTCGTCGGTCTCTGCGTCACAGCGCGCAAAGAGGACTACATCAAGAGTGCGCTTGCTGGCTGCGATGACGATGGCCCCTGCACGGCTATCGGCCATGCGCGCGGTTTCAGCGCCGCAAGCGCCTCCTTCATTAACGGCACGGCCGCGCATGGCGAAGATTTCGACGATACATTTGAAGGTGGGCCGGTCCACGCAGGTGCCGTGATTGTACCGGCGGTGCTCGCGGCCTGCGAACGGCACCGACCCGACGGGCCAGCCGCTTTGCTCGGAATTGCGGTGGGGACTGAGGTTATGTGCCGCTTGAGCACGGTGGTGCCGAAGGCTGTGCACAAGGCCGGTTTTCATCCAACTGCGATTTTTGGCGTGATGGGAGCTGCGGCCGGCGTCGGCGCGGCACTCGGGCTGAACGCGAAGCAGATCATCGATGCGCTCGGGATCGCTGCAAGCTTTGCTGGCGGAATTATTGAATATCTTGCCGAAGGCGCATGGACCAAGCGGCTGCATCCGGGTTGGGCCGCGCAATCAGGCATCCGCGCGGCGCTGCTTGCGCGCGGCGGCTTTCTTGGGCCACGCACGGTGTTCGAAGGCGTGCATGGGCTGTTCCACGGTTTCGCACACACAACGCAGGGCGACTACAAGGCAGTCACAGCTGGATTCGGTACGAAATGGGTGACGGAAACGCTTGCGTTCAAGCCTTATCCCTGCGGGACCATGGCGCATCCCTATATCGACTGTGCAAAGCGGCTTGCCGCGCGCGGCATCAAGATCGGTGACGTCAAGGAAATGGTCTGCGAAGTAGCGGAAGGCACCGTTCATCGCCTATGGGAGCCGCTTGCCGACAAGCAGCGACCGCCAAATGGCTATGCGGCGAAATTCGCGACGCCTTTCATATTGGCGACCGGCTTCGTGCGTGGCGGCGTTGGTCTTGAGGCCTTCACCGACCAAGCCGTGCGCGACAAGGACGTGCTGGCGGTCGCGTCAAAGGTTCGCTACGTGATCGACCCGGACAATCCTTATCCCAACAATTTTACCGGCCATATCCGCGCGGTGCTCAATAACGGCAGCGTGGTCGAGGAACGCCAACCGCATTTTCGTGGTGGAGCGAAGGAGCCGCTCACGCGCGCGGACATTGAAGAGAAATTCACGCTGAATGTCCGGCACGGCGGCTGGGACGACAAGCGCGCTTCCGGTGCGCTCAAACAGCTGGCGAAGCTCTATGAAGGCAAGGTCGACTTGGCGTTTTTAAAAGGGTAATGAGGTTTTATGGCTGAGGGCAAAGAACTCGCCGGAAAAGTTGCCATTGTTACCGGCGCCGGGCGCAATATCGGCCGTGCGATCGCGTTGACGTTGGCTGAAGCGGGCGCTGCCATCGTCGTGAATGTCCGGTCGAACAAGGCCGAGGCTGATGGCGTCGTCGGCGAGATCGAGAAGGCCGGCGGCAAGGCGATCGCCGTTCTTGGCGACGTCGGCGACGACAAGACCGCGGTTGCACTCGCCGACGCAGCGCTTAAGAAATTCGGGCGCATCGATATCCTCGTCAACAACGCGGCATTGCGGCGCGAGAAACATATTTCCGACATGAGTTTCTCGGAATGGCGCGAGGTGATGAACGTCATCCTCGATGGCACCTTCCGCTGCGTGCATGCCTGCCTGCCGGCGCTGCGAAAAAACGGCGGCAGCATCGTCAATATCGGCGGTATGAGTGCGCATATCGGCTCGAAAGACCGCGCCCATGTCATGACGGCAAAGTCTGCGCTGGTCGGCCTGTCGCGCGGTCTTGCGCACGATCTCGCGGCCGACAAGATCACCGCAAATTGTGTGGTGCCAGGTGCGATCGATACGACGCGGCCCGCCTCAGCGCAGACGCCTGCCCATCATCTGACGCATGGCACAATTACCGGCGAACGGGGTAAGCCGCAGGATGTCGCGGCTATGGTGCGATTTCTCTGCGGCCCCAATGGACGTTACATCACCGGGCAGACGATCCACGTCAGCGGCGGCGCCTATCTGGGTTCGTGATTAAGGTGACGGCACGCCTCCGAAAGTGCTAATCCAACGGCAATCCTGTTCCCGGGTGACAACGAGGGTCTCATGTATTCCGATCTTGGTCTTTATATCGACGGCAAGTGGCTCAACGGCGAGGGCCGCAAGGGCGAGGACGTGATCAATCCGGCGACCGGCAAGACGCTGGCGCACCTTCCGCACGCGAGCAAAGGGGACCTCGATGCTGCACTCGCCGCTGCCGAAAAGGGCTTTGCGGCCTGGAAAGCAACGCCCGCCTACGACCGCTCCAAGATCATGCGCAAAGCCGCCGATCTGCTGCGCGAACGTTATGACCATGTTTCGAAAGTGATGACCCAGGAGCAGGGCAAGGTCTATGTCGAGTCGCGCGCGGAGGTTCTAACCAGCGCCGATATCATTGACTGGTATGCCGAGGAAGGGCGCAGAACCTATGGCCGCGTGGTTCCCGGCCGTCAGAAGGGCGTGCGCCAGATCGTGCTGCAGGAGCCGGTCGGCGTCGTCGCGGCATTCACGCCATGGAATTTCCCGACGCTGACGCCCGTGCGCAAGATTGCCGGTGCGCTTGCCGCGGGATGCTCCATCATCATCAAGGCCTCGGAAGAGACGCCGGGGGGTTGCGTCGAACTGGTGAAATGCTTCGCCGATGCCGGCCTTCCGGCGGGCGTGCTCAATCTCGTTTTCGGCGTGCCAGCAGATGTTTCCGAACACCTGATTCCGAAGAAATCGGTCAAGAAAATCTCATTCACCGGCTCGGTACCGGTCGGCAAGCATCTGGCCGAGCTTGCGGCCAGGGGCATGAAAAAGGCGACCATGGAGCTTGGTGGGCATTCGCCCGTCGTTGTGTTCGAAGATGCCGACCCCGAGAAAACCGCCGACACAATCGCGGCGTTCAAGTATCGCAATGCCGGTCAGGTCTGCATCTCGCCGACGCGCTTCTACGTGCACGAAAAGAACTACAGCAAGTTCGTGGCGCGCTTCACTGAGTATGCGAAGGGTCTCAAAATGGGCGATGGTCTCGAGAAAGGCATCACGCTTGGCCCGCTCGCCAACCCGCGTCGGCTCGATGCGATGGAAAGCTTCGTCAATGACGCCAAGGACCGCGGTGGCAAGGTCGTCACCGGCGGCTCGCGCCACGGCAATCAGGGCTTCTTTTTTCAGCCGACCGTGATCACCGATGTGCCGGACGATTCGAAGATCATGACCGAGGAGCCATTCGGGCCAGTGGCGCCGATCGTGCCGTTCAAGACCTTCGACGAGGTGGTCGAGCGCGCCAACTCGCTGCAGTTCGGGCTCGCAGCCTATGCTTTCACGTCGTCGGACAAGAATGCCTCGGCGATCAGCGATGCGTTGCAGTCAGGCATGGTCGGCGTCAACAGCATTGCCATCTCGACACCGGAGACGCCGTTCGGCGGCATCAAGGAGTCAGGATACGGCTCCGAAGGCGGCATCGAAGGCCTTCAGGCTTACATGAACATTAAGTTCATTTCGCAGGCCTAGAGCAGCGCGAGTAAGAAGAAGATTATGGCTGGGCTCTTCCCGGCCATTTCATTTTAGAAGCGCCCTGTCGCGATGACTGGACTACTACTTCTTCCCCGCCAGTCCGCGCTGGCAGGCTTCCCACACCTTTGCAGGCGTCGCCGGCATTTCCATGTGGTCGGCAGCGCCGTTCGGAATTGCGTTTGCGATCGCATTCATTACTGCCGCGATTGCCGCCGTTGTGCCTGCTTCGCCGGTGCCCTTAACGCCCAGCGGATTGCTTGTCGCCGGTACCGAATGCACCGCCTCGCGTAGCTCGATCGGCATATCGTGCGCGCGTGGCATGCCGTAGTCCATGAATGACCCCGCCATCAGTTGGCCGCTCTGCGGATCGTAGATCGCGTTTTCGGTCAACGCCTGGCCGAGTCCGTTGGCGATCGAGCCCTGCACCTGGCCTTCGACAACGATGGAATCGAGCATGACGCCGGGATCGTCGACAGCGGTATAGGTCACGAGGTCGACAGCGCCGGTGTCGGGGTCGATCTCGACCTCGGCGATATGACAGCCGTTCGGAAAAGTGAGCGGCGTCTCAGCCTTTTCCTTGGTGTCGAGACTTTCACCGATCTCCTTGGCGCGTCGCGCTGTCTCGAACAGCGAAATCTTGCGGTCGGTGCCGACGACTTCGAAGTTGCCGCCGCGATACTGAATGTCCGCTTCCGACGCTTCCAATAATGTGGAAGCGATCCTCTTGCCTTTGGCGAGCATTACGTCGGCGGTGTGCACGATGGCGCTGCCGGCGCACATGGCCGAACGCGAGCCAACCGAGGCAAAGCCCGTAAGTCCCTGCGCGGTGTCGCCATGACGGTGCTGAATCTTTTCAGGCTCAATGCCAAGCTTGCCCGCGAGTAGACGCGGGAAGACCGTGGCGTGGCTCTGGCCGGTCGATTGCACATTGCAGCCCAGGATCAATTGGTCGCCGCCGGAAAACGAAACTGAAGCCTGCTCCATTGGCAGGGCGCCGGCGTGCTCCAGCATGAAGGAGACGCCGATGCCGCGCAGTTTCTTGCGTTTCGCGGACTCGCGCCTACGCTTGTTGAAGTTGGCGATATCCGCAAGCTCGAGTGCCTTGTCGACGACAGCAGGGAAGTCACCGCTGTCGTAGGTATTGATCGGCGTCTTAAATGGCATCGCCGAAGGCGGAATTAGGTTTTTTTTGCGCAGCCGTACCGGGTCCATGCCGATAACCCGCGCCGCCTCTTCCACCACACGCTCAAGTGCGTAGTTCGCCTCCGGTCGTCCGGCGCCCCGATAGGGGCCGATCGGGATGGTATTGCTGAAGTAACAGGCGACTGAGGCGTCGATCTTCGGGATTCGATACATGCCCGGTAGGCAGCGGGCGAAATTGTTCGTGTTGATGCCGACGCCCGCTGTGCTGATATAGGCGCCTTGGTTGCACAGGTGCCGCATCCGCAGCGCCAGGAATTTGCCCTTCTCGTCAAGCGCGAGTTCCACTTCTGTGACGGTGTCGCGCGCCTGAGTGTCAGTGACGAACGCTTCCGAACGCGTCGACTGCCATTGCACGGGGCGGCCGAGCTGGCGGGCGGCGATCAGCAATGCCGGATACTCGGGGTAGACCGGCGTTTTCATGCCGAACGCGCCGCCGACGTCGTCCGTGATGACGCGCAACTTCTCGTTTGGCACACCCATGATGGCGGCAGCCTGCGCGCGTAACGAGTCGGCGCCCTGCGAACAGGCGTAAAGCGTGTAGCTGTCATTCGTCTTGTCGTAGACGCCGGTGGCCCCGCGCGTTTCCATAGACGCAACCACCATACGCTGACTCGCGACGCGTACTTTCGCGACACGCGGCGCCTTGGCGATTGCATCTGCGACATCCCGCTCGTTCTGCTCGTCCGGGATCGGCCCCGGCCAGTCGACGCAGAGATTGCCGGGCGCTTCGGCGTAAAGTTGCGTGCGGCCTTTCATGGCATCGTTGAGCGTGATGACTGCCGTTAGTTCGTCGTACTCGACTTGCACCAGGTCGGCTGCGTCTTGCGCGGCCGACGCGGTTTCGGCGACCACCATCGCAACTGGATCGCCGACATGCATGACCTTGTCGCCGGCGAGCGACGGGCGGAACGGCATGATCATCTTGGCACCACCGCGGCCCGGCACCGGCGGGTGTCGCGAGACGGTCCCGACATTTGCCGCCTTCATGTCCTGCGCGGTAAGTACTGCGAGCACCTTCTTTGCTTTGCGCGCTTCGTCCGTCTTCACTGCAACGACGCGTGCGTGCGCATGCGGAGAACGCACAAAGGCGGCATAGGCTGTGTTGGGCAGGCGTGGGTCGTCCATGAAGTGGCCGGCGCCGCGCACCAAAGCGTTGTCCTCGACGCGCGGCGTTTGTCTGGTGCGGGGGGTCGTGGTCATGCGGATTCCGGATTTAGACAGGCGGGACCCCTGTTTATAGCGGAAAGAGCCGTCGCCAACAGGGGCTTGCGTCAACGCGTTGGCTGCGGCACTCAGGCGCTCCTTGCCGCGCATCGTGTGGCGTCTTTCGGGTGGTGAAATGAATAATGTGCGAACTATCGATACCCATACCCATGTCCTCACCGAGGAAACTGCCGCGCTGTTGCGCAAGGAAGCGCCCAAGGTTCCTGTAACCATCACCCCGGTCGATGCCGAGTCAGCAACGCTCGACGTCGGTGGTGTAGTCTATCGCCCTTTTCCGCGTGGCGGCTTCGATCTCGCGCATCGCCTGCGTGACATGGATGCGATGGGCGTCGATGTGCAGGTGCTGTCCGCTACGCCGCAAACCTATCTCTACAACCAGGATGCTTCGCTTGGCGCGACGACGGCCGCCATCCAGAACGACCAGATTGCCAAACTGGTAAAGCAGAATCCGCAGCGCTTCATGGGCATTGCGACGCTGCCGATGCAGGCGCCCGAAAAGGCTGCCGACGAGCTGAAGCGTGCGATGACCAAGCTGAACCTGCGCGGAACGATGTTTGCGTCCAACATCATCGGCAAGAATCTCGACGACCCGAGCTTCGAACCGGTGTGGGCGACGGCGGAGGAGCTCGGCGCTTTCATCTTTATCCATCCGAACAACGTTGCCGGCGCCGACCGGATGAAGTCCTATTACCTGAACAATCTCATCGGTAATCCGCTCGACACGACCATCGGTGCGGCCTGCCTCTATTTCGGCGGCGTGCTCGACCGTCATCCAAAACTGACCATTGCGCTCGCGCATGGCGGCGGTTTCACGCCCTATCAGGCGGCCCGCTGGGAGCACGGCTGGCAAGTGCGGCCGGAACCAAAGAAGAATATTGCGAAACAGCCGGTCAATATTGCCAAACGCTTCTATTACGACACCATACTGCACTCAGCGCCGGTATTGGAATTCATGATTGAGCATGTCGGCGCGGATCGTGTCATGCTGGGTAGCGATTATCCGTACGATATGGGCATGATGGACTGTGTAAAGCACGTGCGCGGCCTGAATATCTCCGATGCCGACAAGGCGACGATTTTGAGTACGCGCGCTCAAGCTCTGTTGGAGAAAGCATGAACGTCCAGGCGACCAAGGGCGTACGCATTCCAACCAAGGCCGTCACCGGTCTGATCGTTGATGCGATGATCAAAGTGACCGTGCCCAAGGATGACGCGGTCAAGATCGCGGAGCTGATGCTTGAAGCGGATCTGGTCGGAGCCGACGCGCATGGTGTTTTTCGCCTGCCGCAATACGTCCAGCGTCTGAAGCTGCGTTCGACAAATCCGCGCCCCAGCATAACTGTGAACCGCAGCGCACCCGCAACGGCACTTGTCGACGGCGATAATGGCATGGGCCATCTTGTGGTCGCGCGTGCCGCAGAGGCGGCAGTCGAATTCGCCCGCGAATGCGGTATCGCATGGGTTGGCTGCCGCATGTCGGGCCACGCCGGGGCTGCCGGCGTTTATGCAGCTTTGCCGCTGAAGGCTGACATGGTCGGGATCTATTCGGCGGTGGCGAATGCCAATCACATGCCGCTCGCCGGCGGCGCGGAGCCGCTGCTCGGCACAAATCCGCTGGCGATCGCTATTCCGGCCGGTGAGGAACCACCGATCGTTCTCGACATCGCGACATCGATCGTTTCGTACGGCACCATCAAGAATCATCGCTTGCAGAATAAGCCGTTGCGCAACGACTGGATGATTGATCCGAAGACCGGCGCAGCTGTTGTCGATCCGCACAAGAGTATGGAGGCGCTGCTACTGCCCATGGCCGGCTACAAAGGCGCGGGACTTGCACTCACACTCGGCCTCCTTGCCGGTACGCTTAACGGCGCGTTGTTCGGGCGCGACTGTGTTGACTTCAATGCCGAGCCCGACAGAGTCACCAACACCGGCCAGTTTGTCGTTGCGCTCGACCCGAGTCGGTTTCAGCCACTCGCGCAGTTCAAGGGAGAGGTCGACCGCCACATCCGCGAGCTCCGCGACACTAAGCCGCTGCCCGGTCACGCAGTCAGGCTGCCAGGCGAGCAGCGTGCGAAGCGCCGCGCCGATCGGCTCCACCATGGGTTACCGCTTGCACCGGAATTGCTCGCGCAGCTCGACAAACTTGCGGATGAATTGTCGATCAAGCCCCTCCGCGAACGCATCTAGGCCATCCGTCCGCACATCACATAACCGCCGCATTTTTTCCACTCATGGGAACAAATCGTATAAACACCGGTTCATTCCGCGTCTCGGCAAGTGATTCGTGCGAGACAGACTCGGGACTTGGCAAAATCTTTCGCCGCATCAGATCGATGGACGTGATCGAGAAACAGGGACTCGTTGCACGTGCAGGACGCGCCGTGACGCGCCTCTGCGTCGCGTTGGCGGCAGGGGCCATCCTGGCCGCGCTGCCCATGTCGAACGTCTCCAGCGAGAACACCCTTGACCGAATTCAGGCAGGCCAATGGGTTGTCGCGTCAATGTACTGGGAAGATAAATTGGTTTCGACCGGCAAGAGCTTCAATCCAATTGGCTGGCACGCCGCGCACAAGACGCTCCCGATCGGCACGCTGATTCGTGTCTCCAATCCGAAAAACCACCGGTCGATAAATGTCACGATCAACGATCGAGGGCCATTCGTCGCCGACCGTGACCTGGATCTCACGCTCGGCGCCGGCACCTTGCTGGGTCTGCAGGGCCTCGGGAAGGTGTACATGGAAGTGCTTTCGATACCGCCGGTCAAACATATACAGCGACCGGTGGTGGAGAGCCTGTTCGCGGTCAACGATGCCAATGCCAATTGCATCGGCACCTCCGCATGCTGAGTGCGCCCGTCAGGGCCACGGAACTATAGTTAATCACGTATTAACCTAATTGGTTAATCGGCGTTTAAGAATCCCTACTAATTTGTTAATTTTTGCCGGTAACGGGGCGGGGCGAGATCGCGCTCAATGCGGCCCTAGAGATGCGGCAGCCAACCGGCCGGTGATGTGACCGCGAAGTCCCGCCGCAACGCAGCCAGTCCTGTCTCGTCGATCGTCCGCGCAGCGACACGCGGGCGTAGTGCTGCGACGTGCATGGAGGAATGGTGCGGTGACGGCGGGAATTTTGCACAGTGGCCAAGCGCGAGGCGACTGGGTCGAGCTCAGCGCCGCTGGCTCGTGGACTGCCGAATACGCCAGCGCGATTGAGCCGCAAGTCGAAGCGGCTACGCGTGGCATCACGGCGCGGGGCGTCGCGATCAACATCAATCGCATCGAATATCTCGATACCTATGGGGCCTGGCTGATTGAGCGCACGATGCGCCAATGGGCGAAGGAGGGACGCGAAGCGCGCTTGGTCGGCCTGCGTGAGGATTTTCGAGGGCTCTTCGAAAAAGTGCACGCGGGTACTCAGACGCTTTCGGCACCGCCGCCTCGCACTAACAGCATCGTCGCGACACTCGTCAGCGTCGGCATGACGATGTCGGCGGTTGCCGCCGACCTTCATCTGTTCGTGCAGATGCTCGGCTCGCTGATAGCCGCCTTTGGTCGCGTCATCCGGCATCCCACGACATTTCGTTTCACATCAACCATCCATCAACTCGAGCGGGTCGGATGGCGGGCGGTGCCGATTATCCTGCTGATCACAGTTTTGATCGGCGCAATTCTCGCGCAACAGGGTATTTTTCATTTCCGAAAATTCGGAGCCGACATCTACGTCATCGACATGGTCGGCGTGCTCGTGCTGCGTGAGGTCGGTGTGCTGATCGTCTGCATCATGGTCGCCGGCCGATCAGGGAGCTCCTATACGGCGGAACTCGGTGCAATGCGGATGCGCGAGGAAGTCGATGCGTTGCGCACGATGGGTTTCGATCCGGTAGAGGTGCTTATTCTTCCGCGCATCATAGCGTTAGTGATAGCGGTTCCGACGCTCACTTTCCTGGGATCGATGGCCGCGCTCTATGGCGGCGGTCTGGTCGCTTGGCTTTACGGCGGCATCGCGCCCGAAGTCTTCCTTACGCGGCTTCGCGAAGCAGTCACGATGAGCACATTTGAGGTGGGACTGATCAAAGCGCCGTTCATGGCGCTCGTTATCGGCGTTGTTGCCTGCGTTGAAGGCCTGCAGGTGCAGGGCAGCGCGGAATCGCTCGGCGAGCAGACAACCAATTCGGTTGTGAAGTCGATCTTCCTGGTCATCGTGCTCGACGGCGTTTTTGCCATGTTCTTCGCGTCGATCGGAATGTGACATGGCGGGAAACGGCAAAGCTCCAATCATTGAAGTGCGCGACCTGGTTGTCGATCTGAAGGGGCACCGCATCCTCAACGGCGTCACTCTTGACGTCTACCGGGGTGAAATTCTCGGTTTCGTCGGCGCTTCTGGAGCGGGCAAATCCGTGCTCACGCGCACGATCGTCGGGCTTTTGCCGAAACAACAGGGCCGCATCGATGTGTTCGGCGTCGATCTCGACCATGCCGGCGAGGTGCAGCGCCAGGAGATCGAACGACGCTGGGGCATATTGTTCCAGCAAGGCGCTTTGTTCTCCTCGCTTACCGTAGGCGAAAATGTCGAATTCCCCATCCGCGAATATCTGGACGTTTCCGATAGACTGATGACCGAAATTGCGATCACAAAGCTCGAAATGGTCGGACTTAAGCCCGATGTCTACCGCAAGTACCCCTCGGAACTTTCGGGCGGCATGATCAAGCGGGTGGCGCTTGCGCGCGCTCTCGCGCTTGACCCGGAAATTTTATTTCTCGACGAGCCGACTTCGGGCCTCGACCCGATCAGTGCGGGCGATTTCGACCAACTAATCCTGACCTTACAGCGGACTTCGGCAATGGCGGTTTTCATGGTAACCCATGACCTCGACAGTCTTCACACGATCTGCGACAGGATCGCGGTTCTTGGTGAGGGCAAGATTCTTGAAGCCGGAACGATGGATGCGATGCTCAGGTCGCAGCATCCGTGGCTGAAAGCCTATTTCCATGGCGCGCGTGCGCGCGTGCTGCATGCTGTGGCCAAGAACTGACGGAGCGGAGCGATGGAGAGAAAAGCACACTACGCACTGATCGGACTGTTCACGTTCGCAGTCGTTGCGGGCGCGTTCGGTTTTGTGTTCTGGCTGCACCACTCCTCCGGCAAGAAACAGGCCGTTGCCTACCGTGTCATCTTCGACAGTACCGTGTCGGGTCTACACGTCGGCGGCAATGTCCTGTTCAACGGTATTCGCGTCGGCGAAGTGACCAGGTTGACGCTCGATCCGGACAAACCGTCGCAAGTCGTCGCCATGCTGGCGGTCAATAAGGCGACACCGATCCGGTCGGACACCAAAGTCGGCCTCGAATTTCAAGGCCTGACAGGCGTTGCATCCGTGTCGCTCAAGGGCGTTTCCGCGACCACGCCGTTGATCGAACGCGAAGAGGGTGAGCCGCCGACCTTGAAAGCCGATCCCAGCGCCAGTCAGGACATGATGCAGGCCGCGCGTGACGTCCTGAACAGGGCGGAAGAAGTTATCGCCGCCAATCAGGAGGCGATACGTCAGGCAGTCAAAGATATCGCAACGTTCAGTGCCTCGCTCGCACGCAACTCCGACAATGTCGATATCATTGTGAACGATGCCAAAGACACGATGAAAAATGCCAAAGAGGCGACTGCGTCTGCGCGCACGTTGATGGACAATCTGGACAAACGCACCGAGGAGATCACGGTCGGCGTAAACAGGATGACCAGCACTGCGACGCGTCAGATCGATATTGCGGGCCGGGCGATAACCGACCTTGCGCATAATCCGCAGCGTTTCCTCTTTGGAGGTAGCGGCAGCAGCAGCTCGACAGCTGCGCCGGCTCCGGCTCCGGCTCCGGCTGCGGCTCCGGCTCCGGCTCCGGCGCGCACCACAACGCCGCTGCCGCCAGCGCGTGCCCAGCGATAAACCCGGCGGCTGGGGAAGGGCCGCCCCCCAAACGATGAAGCGATCGTGGCGTACAGCGTAGACCGAATGACGGTTTGCGCCGTCCATACCTCCTGCTAGTTTAGCGGCCTTAAGGAGCAGCCGGGGGGTCGCTCGCCATGCAATTTCGCAGCGACGACATTCTGCCTGCGTCGGCGCATCTTCGTCCGGCGACGATCGCAATCTTTTTCGTCCTCCTAATGGCAGTTGCGTCGATTCCAATTGCGACGCATCCGCTGCCGCCGCTGTCGGACTACGTCAACCACCTGGCCCGGACCCACGTTATCGACGCGATCGGCACAGATTCCAATCTCAGTCGCTACTACACGGTTGAGTGGCAGATCATCCCCAACCTGATGATCGATCTCATCGTCCCGATCCTACACCGGTTCATGAGCGTCTACCTCGCGGGCCAAATTTTCACGATCCTCGCCTTCTTATTGATCGCTTCCGGGACACTTGTATTGAGCCGTGCGCTCATTGGCCGCTGGTCGCCGGTGCCCCTCGTGGCATTGCCGCTTCTCTATAACGGCGTGCTGCTGGTCGGCGTGGTGAACTATGTGTTCGGGATTGGACTAGCCCTTTGGGCGCTTGCGTCATGGGTGATGCTGCGCGAGCGCGCCTGGCCCTGGCGATTGGCGGTATCGACGTTGTTCGCGATTGTGCTGTTCGTTTGCCACCTGTTTGCGGCAGGTGTGTACGGGCTGGGCTTGCTCGCGCTTGAGCTAAATCGCCTGTGGCTGCGCAGGCATGAACCTTGGGCGCCCCGCTTGGCCGAGTTTGCAGCCGCCGGAATACCTTTTGTGCCGCTCGCCGTGCTTCTAGTCGTTAGCCCGACGTGGAATGCCCCAGGCTCGCCGGCATTTTGGGAACTCAGCGGCAAGCTGCAGGGTCTCGTCGCGGTGTTCGATGTCTATTATCTGGCAGTGGCCGCCGGCTTGCTGGCAGCCATCACAGCAGGTGCGGTCTATGCCTGGTGCCGTGGCATCCTGATTTTCAATCCGGCCGGCTGGGCCATCCTCGCCGTCGGCTGCGTTGCCTATCTTGCCCTGCCTCGCGCCTTATTCGGCGCGCATCTCGCGGACCAGCGCCTGCCGATTGCGATTGCATTCATGCTTGTGGCTTGCTTCGACGTCGACTTGCGAGACCGCGCGATCCGGCGCGGATTCATTGTTCTAGTTGTGGCGCTGCTTGTCGTTCGTGTCGCTGAGGTCCAATTGGTCTGGAACCATCTCGATCGCGGTACGAAGCAATTTTTCCAGTCGGTAGAGAAGATCAAGCGCGGTGCGCGCGTTCTTGTCGTCTACGGCGATCGATCAACCGGCAGAGAGATCAGCGATTTCAACCTGGTGCATGCAGCGTCGATGGCGGTCATCGAACGTTCGGCGCTTGTCTCGACTGAGTTCACTGTCAAAGGTAAGCAGATCCTGCATGCGCGCAGGGAATTCCAGAAATACGTGGAAACCGAGGACTGGTTGCCGCCTTCTTTGCCCTCCATGCTGCAGATCGCCGAAGGCAACAAGGCAGACGTTTCATATTTCTGGAACGATTGGCCGCAGCACTATGACTACGTCTACATCCTGTTTACGACGCCCGGCATGCGCAACCCGGACAGGAACCATCTGGGACTCGTGTACGAAGGTGGCGCTTTCCAACTCTATCGCGTGCTACCGACCATCGCGGTCGGCCGCTAACTGAACGCCTTACTCGGCCTCGAGCGGCAGCTGCACCGGTTGCTTGCGCTTGGCGGAAAGATCGAGCGCTTTTGTCAGCATCAGATTGCGATGCGCTTCTTCCACAGTCGCGGCGGCCGTCGGCAGCCCGAGTGCGATGCGGTTGAGCCACGAGTCGGTTTCCTCTGCCATAGGTCCGCGCAGCTCACCGAGCGCCATGTCGCCGGGCGGGTAGCTGCCCATGAAATCGACCAGCCGGCTGGCATCGGGATTGTATCCTTCCGACTGCGGCTTGGAGACCGCAAGGACGATGTCGCGGTGCGTGTCGTCGATGGTGAGAACCCCGGTCGTGCCAACAATGCCGACCTCGAGCGAATATACCGCAGCCGGCCACGTCACTGGCAGCGCCCACGACATGTTCAGGTGATAGATGGTGCCGTCCGAAAAATTGATCATGCCGGCGGTGCCGTCGATGCCCTTGTAGGAAGGCCCGAGCACCTTGTCGACCGAACGCGCGTAGCATTCGACCGCGGTTTTTCCTTCCAGGCACCACATGCAGATGTCGAGAGCGTGCGTGCCCGATATCACCATCGGAGAGATCGTCGAGGGATCGTCGGTGCGCTTGTAGTTGTCGATGGCGACGAGTCGATTCATGAAAGCACGCGAGGTCACCATCGTCACATCGCCCAGCGCGCCGGTGCGGCATTTCTCCTTGGCGGCCAGCCAGCGGCGGCGGAAGCGCTGCGTATAGCCTACGACGGCGTCGATTTTGGCATCCTTTATGGCCTTGAGAACCCGCGCGGATTCCTTGAGGTCGGTCGCTAGCGGTTTCTCGATCAGCATCGGGATCCCGCGCTCGACAGCCGTCATGATCGGATCGACATGCAGGTGCTCGTCGGTGCAGATGATCGCTGCCGTCACCTCCGGCCGTTTCAGTAGTTCGACGTGGCTTTGCGTGACAAAATCGGCGCTGATTTTCGGACCTACTTCGCCCGCGCGGTTCGGATTCTTCTCGGCAAGGCCGATCCATTCGACTGCCGGATGGCGTGCCGCTACCTCGCCTCGGAAAAGTCCCACGCGGCCGCCGCCGATGATCGCGAGGCCGACGCCTTTGGCGGACTTCTTCATTGATTCACCCCAGCGCGGATCTTTTGCTTGAACTCGGCGATGGCGGAAATGGTCTCATTTGTTAGGGGCAAATCCACCGGCTCGTTGCGATCGGCCGACAGATCGGCGGCGCTGTAGGTCTCCATCACGCGGCGCGCACTTTCGGGCGTCACCATTACCGCTGAATCGCGAATGCAGGCTTCGAGAAAGTGGATCGTTTCTGGGCCCATGCCGCCGGCAAAGACGTTGTCGACCCACTCGCCCGGCATGGTCGACATCGGGAATTGCTGGCCGTCCTTCTCCGTGTTGAGCCAGTTATCGCGCTGGGTGTCGTCGAGAAACAGCGAGCCTTCGGTGCCGGTGATCTCGATCCAAGTGGCGCAGTAGTTCGGATAGCTCGGCGGCAGGTTCCAGCCGCCACCGATCATAACGGCAACGCCGTTGTCCATCGTCACCGTGGTGAACATGACGTCGTGCGAGCCGTTAATTGGTTCCATGTAGCCGTAAGCGCCTTGCGAATAAACGCGGATCGGTTTTGCAGGCTCGAGCAGCCAGAGCACAAAATCGAGGTCGTGGGTGGACTCCATGACGACCGGCGACAGACGGACGCGGCTGGCGATCTTCTTGCCCAGGCTGCGCGAGAGATGCCGGCTCACCAGCACGGAGACCACCTTGCCGAGCGTGCCGTCGACGATCTTCTTCTTTGCGAAGGCGATTTTCGGATTGAAGCGCTGGGAATAGCCGATGGTGAACTTGAGGTTATTGCGCTTGGCGAGCTGGATGAGCTCGTCCGCTTCCCACAGCTCCAGCGCGATCGGCTTTTCCAGCATCACGTTTTTGCCGGACTTCAGGCAGTCCCGGCAGATCGGGTAATGGTTCGATTCCGGCGTGGTCGAGATGTAAACAACCGAAATATTGTCGTTCTTGATAATGTCGTTGTAGTCGAGCGTCGCGGTGGCGGGTTTGTACAGTTTCTTCACTTCGGCGAGCCGATCGGGACGGATTTCGCACAGATGCAATTTGTCGACCAATGCCGTGCGCGCCAATGTTTCCGCACGCGTGCCTCCGACCCATCCGACACCGATCACCGCAGCTTCAACCGTTTTCACCGACGCTTTCCTTCCGTTTCTTATGATGTGCCGCGACCGATCGGCCGCGCGGGCGGCAGACTAGCCCACGGGTTTAACGACCGGAAGGGCAAGGTTTTCAGCGTGAGAAAGCAGGCTGACCCACACTGAACACTTGCGCCGCAAACTGCGGATAGACCTCGGCGAGCTGCGGGGCGACCACTTCGCGCATCAACTTGAGTGTTTCGGGCGTCGGTGCCGGCGTCTCGGATACGCTTCTCGGCCTGTCGAATTCGAAGCCGGTATTTTCGACGACCTCTTCTAGCGTATGGCCCGGATGCACGCTTGCCAGCTTGAAACGCCCATCGGCAAATGTGAACGCGCAGCGGTTGGTCACCAGCCCGATCGGCCCTCCGGTCCGGAAGACATTTTTGTCGTTGGTACCCGGCGCGCTGACGAAGTCGACCTTTGGAACGAGCGTGCGGCGGGAATGCTCGGTACGAAACAGAATCACCTTGGGCACGACGTAATAAAGGTAGGCCGAACCAAATGAGCCGGGGAACCGCACCTTCGGGCGCTCGTATTCTCCGATGCTCACGAGATTGACGTTGCCCTGTCCGTCAATTTGTCCGCCCGAAAGAAAAAATACGTCGATGCGGCCCTGGCCTGCGCAATCGAACAACTCACGGCCACCGTCGGTGAAGAAATTGTGCTTGCGGCTTTGCAGGAGCGAAACGTAGGGGCGCCCTTTGCCACGCTCGCGCGCGAGGAGTGCCGCAGTTGCCGGAATTGGCGATGCATTGCCGACCGCGACGTGACGCACATCGCCGATCAGCCGTGCAATGACGTCGGCAAGGAGCTCTTCGTCACGAAAACTGGTCTTCATCATGATCGGACCGGTGGCTTGAACCTAAGCGGCACGTTTTTCATAGACATACTTGTCCAGGTATTCGGCAAACCCAGCCTCCGTCGCTGCCATGCGTGCATAAAGGGCGAGGTGTTCAGCGTCCGCAGCGTAGAAATCCGGCAGGCCAAGCGGCCATGCGCCGCGCTCCGCAACCACAATACTCTCGACGTAAAATCCGGGAAGCGTGCCGGCCGCGAGTGTCGGGTCGTCGAGCAGATTTCCGTCGTAGATTTTTTCTACGGTTACGACAGTCTTCACCGCGGCGTGCGCCATGGTCGCTAGCTCGCGCTGGCGGCCGATCCAGACATTGCCGAGCCGGTCTGCCATCGGGGCGTGGAGTAGTGCAACGTCGGGCTTGATCGCCGGGAGCAGGACGATCGGGTCGTCAGAACCGAACGGGCTGTCGATGATCTTCCAGTCGTCGCGGTATTTCAAAATGTCCGAGCCGATAAGGCCGCGCAGCGGCATGAATGGCACGCCCTTCTCTGAAGCCTGCAGCGCAGCGTGCAATGCGGGACATGTGGCGTCCTTTATCTTAATCGCTGCCGCAGTCGCTGCAGCGGAAAAACGCGGCGCCGGTCCGAATTCGCCGAGGCTTACCGCGCTCGTTTCGAGCGTCTCGACGCACCCGGCTCCGATGAGCAAGTCGGCCTGCAGGCTCGACGTCGGCAGCGCGACGAGGTGCAGCCGCTTCACCCCGCGCCTGATCAGGGCCCGTGTCGCCGCCATCGGCACGCCGGAGACCTCGCGGGGAACCACAAGCATGCAGCCGTCGGCAATTTGGCCGATTACATCGTCGATTGATTTCGCCGGTTGAAACATGGGCCCGTAAGCTGCGCGTCTTCGGTATCGGTGCCATTTTTCCCATTGTTACCCTTGCATCGTCCACTGGATTTTGCGACTTGGGTCAGATGCCGGCGACCTTGCAGGACAAATTGCGCTCCAAACGCTTCGTTATCACAGCGGAGGTGACACCGCCTGTGTCCGCAGATCGCGGCGAACTGCTTGCGAAGGCGCTGCCGCTGAAAGGCCTCGCGGACGCCGTGAATATCACCGATGCGGCCGGCGCGCGACCGCACCTTGGCGCGGTCACGTCTGCCGCAATTCTTGTCGAGCAAGGAATAGAGTCCATTCTTCAATTGACCTGCCGTGATCGCAATCGCATCGCGCTGCAAAGCGACCTGCTGAGTGCGGCTGCATCGGGTGTTCGCAATCTTCTGATGCTGCGTGGCGACGATCCGAGCGCCGGGGACCAACCTGACGCCAAGCCGGTCTTTGATCTCGACCCGCGCTCGCTGCTCGACACCGCACGGCGCCTGCGGGATACGGGTGAGCTTCCCACGGGCCGCAAGGTTGGCGGCAACTTCGATTTTTTTCTCGGCAGCGCCGACAACCCGATCGATCCACCGCCAGGATGGAAACCGACCGGGCTGCAGGCCAAGATCGATGCCGGTGCCCAGTTCGTCCAGACGCAATTCTGTATGGATGCCGGCGTCGTTCATCGCTACATGGCGCGGCTCGCCGAGCAGGGCCTGACTGCCAGGTTGTCGTTCCTGATCGGCGTCGTGCCGTTACGCTCGGCGAAGTCCGCGCGTTGGATCAAGGAGAAATTGTTCGGCTCAATTATTCCGGATGCGCTGATTGACCGCATGGAGCAGGCAAACGATCCAGTGGCTGAAGGTGCCAGAATCTGCGCCGACATCATTCGCGAACTGAGCGGTGTGGCGGGTGTCGCGGGCGTGCACATCATGGCACCCGGGAACGATGCGGCTGTGCCGGGCCTCATAAAGGCTGCGCGCGCCGGCATTGGGCGACTCGCTCCGGCTTGACCAGTGGGACGACGCTCGATTGCCGTCGCGCCGGTAGCCCAAATGATGCTAGAATTCCGTGGGAACCAACGCGACACAGACGCCATCAAGGCGCGGTACCAGGGAGGATAGTGCATGAGAACCCGCAGCATTGGGCTCGCCGCCATTGCGGTCGTTGCGATACTGGTTGGTTTTGTCACTCCCGGCACCACGCAAGAGAAAGTCTGGAAGCATGGTCTGATCAACGCAAAGGCCGATGCCGGCATTTTCCTGATGGTATCGACGCGAGACTTTGCGAAGAAGCAGGGCCTCAAGATCGAAACTTCGCAATTCAAAGACGATCAACTTGCGCTCAAGGCATTGATCGCGGGCGAACTCGACAGCTTTGAAGGTGGGCCGCAGGGTGTGTTCGCGGCCGACGCCAAGGGCGCAGACGTCAAACTGCTTGGCTGCCACTGGATCGTGGTGCCGCACGGCATCTATGCCAATGAGAAAATCAAGAAGGTCGAAGATCTGAAGGGCAAGCAGATTGCCGTGTCCGCTCCCAACTCAATGCCCGACATGCTCGCACGATCGGCGCTGGCAAAATTCGGCATCTCCGACAGCGAGGTGAAGCTTGCGGCTGTCGGCGGCGACAAAGACCGGTACCAGGCGCTGATCGGCGGTGTCGTCGACGCGGCGGTCGTTTCGAACGAATATCAGCCGGTCGCTCCGAAGAACGTTCATTTGTTGGTGGCGGGCCGCGAAGCTGTGCCCAATTTCCTGCGCGTATGCATGGTTTCCAGCGCCAAGAAACTGGCCGAGCGCGGCGACGATGCGGTGAAGTTTCTCGCTGCGGAAATGGCCGCGCTGCGCTTCGCGCTGGCGAACCGGGATGCCACGATTGCTTTGACCCGTGAGCTCATCCACGCCAAGCCCGACGATCCGCGTCCTGCGTTTGTCTATGACGATGCGGTCCAGCATCATGCCGTCGATCCGACCCTGCCGCTGCCGGCTGAAAAGATCCAGTGGATCCAGGAACAGATGGTGAAGGCCGGCAAGCTGAAGGCGCCGCTCGATCTGAAGGTCGTGACTGCGCCCGAGTATCGCGAAAGGGCCCTCAAGGTCCTCGGCCACTGAAAAGCACGGTTTGGAGTTCTGAATGGGTGAGGTGAGTTTCCTCGACGTCTCCAAGCGTTTCACGCTGCGCGTGGACGGCGAGGTCCATCATGTGCAGGCGCTTGACCGTGTCAGCTTCACGGTCAAGGACGGCGAGATCGTTGCGCTGATCGGCCCATCGGGTTGCGGCAAGACCACGGCGCTTCGTGTTGCGATGGGGCTCGATCCGTCGAGTGGCGGCCGCGTCACCGTGGACGGCCGTGAAATCGACGGCTGCGGCCACGACCGCGGCATGGTGTTCCAGCACGCGGAATTATTGCCCTGGCTTTCGGCCTTGCAGAACGTGATGTTCGGGCTGGAGATGAAAGGCATCCGCGGCACGCAACTGCGTGAAACGGCCGAAAGATACCTCCATCTTGTCGGCCTTAAGGACTCGCAGAGCCGGCGCCCACATCAGCTTTCCGGCGGAATGAAGCAGCGGGTTGGCATCGCCCGCGCGCTCGCCATTGATCCCAAGGTCCTGTTGATGGACGAGCCGTTCGGCGCGCTCGACGCCCAGACCCGCGAGACGATGCAGGGCGAATTGCTCGACATCCACAGCCGCACGGGAAAAACCATTTTATTCGTCACCCATGATCTCGATGAGGCGGTGATCATCGCCGACCGCATCGTGGTGATGAAGGATGGCCGCGTGCAGGAAATCATGAACGTGCCGCTCAGGCGCCCGCGCCCGGATCTGGGGCTCGTCCGTGGAATGCCTGAGTTCGCCGAGACGCGATACAAAGTCTGGCGGGCGCTGCACGACGGGACCACGGTGCACTGATGGTCGATATTGCCGACAGGCAGGAAAAAGCGGCGGCAAAAGCGGAAGTGGCCGAACGCAAGCCGCTTCCGCGCTGGATGATCACGGTTGCATCGGTCACCATCCTCCTGATCGTCTGGGAAATATTCGGCCGGCGCATCAACCCGGTGTTCGGCTCCTATCCGTCCGCGATTGCTGAGGCATTCTGGGAGCTCGTGGTCACCGGGCAGCTGTGGTCGGCGCTATACGATTCCCTGCGGCCCTTCGTGATCGGTTACGCACTTGCCATTCTAATCGGCGTACCGCTTGGCCTCTTCATCGGTGGTTTTCGCGCCGCAGAAGCGGCTCTCGGGCTTTACATTACGGCCGGCTACGCCATGCCACTCGTCGCGCTGGTGCCGCTGCTAATCCTGTGGCTCGGACTTGGATTTGCAGTCAAGGTCGCGGTCATCTTTCTGATGTCGCTGTTCCCGATCTGCATCAACACGTGGCTTGGCGTCACCGCCGTCCCGAAGACACTGATCGAAGTCGGCAAATCCTTTGTCGCGCCGGATACCGTCATCCTGCGCCGGATCATCCTGCCTGCGACCTTGCCTTACATCATGGCCGGCATTCGCCTGGCGGTGGGACGCGCGGTGGTCGGCATGGTGATCGCGGAGTTCTTCACGACCATTTCCGGTCTCGGCGCGGTGATCATCAATTCCGCCAACAATTTCGATACCGCCACGATGTTCGTGCCGATCATCATTCTGATGATGATGGCGATCGGTCTGAATTGGCTGATCGGCTTTGTCGAACGTTGGGTTGCGCCCTGGCAGGCGGAAATTTCCGGCCGCGATCGCGAGTAGGTCGGTTAGACCAGATTACGCAAGGCTTCCAGCAATCCGCGCACCTGCTGCTCTGAAATATTGCGCGTGATGAAGACGACGCGGCTCTGCCGGTTGTCGTCAGGCCACCTCTGCAGTTCGACGGGTGGGTGGGCCAAGTGCTGTACGAACTGCACGACGACGGGACCATTGCAGTTCTTCACGTTGAGGAATCCCTTGACGCGTAGCAGGTCCGGCCCACGCATCTGCATCAGGGCATCCATGGTCTTGGCAAAAACTGGCCAGGGCAGCGGCGTATTTTCGGTCAAAACAAAACTGCCGATGCCGTCGCTGTGCGCGGCCTCCGCCACGAAAGTATTGCGTTGGTCAGAGGCCGGCTCCGAGAGGCAGGCTGGATCGATGTCGCCGTTGACCGCTTCGTAAATTTCCGCGCCGGGATTGAGCGCGCGCAACTTGGCCGACACCGCTGCGCTGGCGCCTTCACCGGCAATGTCGGTCTTTGTAATGACGAGTCGGTCGGCGAGAATTGCTTGCTTGCGCGCCTCCGCAGACCAGCCAAGCGTTTCCACTCCAGTGATTGCGTCAACCACCGTCACAACCGCTTCGACGTGAAAAACGCTGCCCAGCGCGCGGTCTGTGGCGAAAGTCTGCAGGATCGGACTCGGATCCGCGAGCCCGCTGGTCTCGATCACGATGCGTCGGAAGTCGGGCAACTCGCCGCGCTCGCGCTCGATGACCATCCGGCGCAGGGCCTGCTGTAAGTCCGTGCGGGTGATACAGCACAGGCAGCCGTTCCCCAGCAGCACGGTTTCGTCGGCGCTCGGCCGCACGAGCGCATCGTCGATGCCGGTCGCCCCGAACTCATTGACGACGACCGCTGTGCCTTGCCCTTCCGCCGTTGTCAGAAAGCGCTTGAGCAGCGTGGTCTTTCCGGCGCCAAGGAAGCCGGTGATCACCGTCACCGGCAGACGCGCGCCACGCTCGCGCTTGAGCTTGCGGCCAAACTGGCCGGCAGCAAGTGAGGGAAAGAGCTCGTTCAGAAATCCATCTCCAGGGTGTACAGGCCGCCGGTGTGACGGTCGACGGTGTAGACGATACCGCGTTCGTCGACGAAGACGTCGTTGAGCTGCACGGCGCCTGCCGGCGTGCCTTTCGGCGGGGGCGGTACAAACGTGCCGATTTCCTTCGGCTGGTACGGATTCGAAATGTCGTAGGCACGCAGGCCACCGTTGAAGAACGTGCCGATCACGATCTGATCGGATTGCCAGGCGGTCGGTACCGGCGGGTTTTCGTGAATGTTATGTGCGCCGAAACGGCCGCCACGGTTGGCATAGGCATCGACCGGTGGAAGCGGGCAGGTGGCGATGGAGACGAGGTTCTTCTCGTCACGTGCGTCGACGACCCACACCAGTTTCGGCCAGTCCTCGGCGTTATTCTCGGTCGACTCGTCGGTGACGATGAGCAGTCCGCGGTCGAACAGCGGGACCGCCGTATGCATGAAGCCGGTATAGGGCGGTGAATTCGTCCAGTGAGAGATCTGCTTCGGCTTCGACTTGTCGGCAATGTCCATCACGAACATGCCACCGTCGATGTAGCAGAGATAGAGCCGGTCTTTTCGCTGCTTGTACACGTTGGTGTTGTGCGCGCGATAGCCTTTGTCGAGTTTGTGTCGCGGCAGTGGCGTCTCGCCTTTCTTGGTGCCCGGCATCCACCATCGGCCTACTTCGACTGGCTTCGACGGATTGCGAACGTCGATGCAGCGATAAAACTGGTCGTCGTTCGAATGACTCGGCTCGAAGTCCGGCGCGCCGGACGCCATGTGCACATATTCGCCGTCGCAGAACCACAACTGATGCACGCCGCGCGAATTTACTCCCGAGCAGTCGAGGAAAGCGATCGAGCGCGGCTTCTCGGGCACTGACAGGTCGAATAGCTCGAGTCCGGCCGGCTGCTGGTTGACCTTCTGGGTCTGATAGGCGACCGCCATGATGTCGCCGGAGAGTTCGAGCGAATTGGAGCGCATATACGGCTTCGGCAGATCGGTCTGCGCGATGACCTTCGGATTGCGCGGATCGGAGACGTCGACACCGGTGAAATTCTTTGGCGCGCTTTCGTGCGCCAGCCAGATGATGCGGCGGCCATCCTTTGCGATCTGCACCGACATTCCTTCGCCCATGCCTCCGAAGCCGCCGAGATCGTTCTGTGCGAGAAGCTTGAAATTCCAGGTGACAGGCTCACCTTTCGTGCTCAGCGGGTCGTTGGTAGCCGGCATCGTGCACTCCAGTGTTCGTCAGGTTCTTGCAGAAAGGCCGGCGCGCGTGCGCCGGCCTTGTGATGAAAGTTCGAACGTCCTCAGGCCATGGCCTTCTTCAGGAAGTCGGTGCGGAATGCCTTGTTCCAGTCCGGCACAGCCTTGATCTTGTTTTCCTTCACCAGGATTTCCGCATGGTGTGTCATGTAGGGCGTCAGGTCGCCAGGCCAACCCGGATCGACCTCCACGCGCGCAAGCGCCTTGGCGAACGTTTCCGGTGCCATGGTGTAACCTTTAGATGTGTAGAACGAATAGATTGTGTCGGCGACTTTCTTGGGGTTCTGCTTAAAGTCCTTGGCAACTTCGAGCCACGCCTTGAGATACGCGACTACGGTGTCCGGACTCTTGTCGACGAATTCCGGTGTTGCAGCCATGAATACAGGCAGCTTGTCGAAATCGTAGAAATCCGAGATCGAATTCGCGAGACCGTCAGCCTCTGCGATCGCGTTGTAGGGTTCGACATTGACCATCGCGTCGACGGTTTTGGCTGCCATGGCCGCCACCATGTCGTTAACGTTCATCCGGATTTCCTGATAGTCGCCCTTCTTCAAGCCGGCCTTGGTCGCAATCTGGTCGACGAAGATATTGCCGGTGGACGATCCGGTCTGATTGGCAACCTTCAGGCCCTTCAATTGCTCGACTTTGGTGAGGTTCAGGTCCTTGCGTGCCATCACGCGCGCGGTTTTTCCGACATATTCGATCATGGCAATGGCAACGAGGCCGCCTTTGTCGTGACCAATCGCGAAAGAGGGGCCGGCATAGGTGCCCATGTCGACTTGCCGAGCCACCATCTGCTGCATGGTGAGATTGCCCGAAGGCACCGCGAACTCCTCGAACTTGACGCCGTGCTTTTCAAGCAGCCCAGAGCGCAGCAGGTAGTAGGTCGGCATGCCCCACATGTTGGTCTGATAACCTTGGCGCACAGTGTCCAGCGCAAATGCCGGCCGCGTGCCAAATCCAGCGGCCAGCACGCCGGCGCCGGTTGCCGCCAGCACATGACGGCGGGTCAGTCCTTTGTTCGCAGTGGTCATTGTCGCTCCTCCCTTATGATTTGGCTTTGCCATTGGCTTTTGTTTCGCCGACATCATGTCCGAGATGCCGCAGCAGTTCCTTCTGGCATTCGACGAACTCCACGCTCAGCGGATCGCGCGGGCGTGGTAGGTTGATCCTGATCTCGGTCTTCACCGTGCCTGGGTGCGGCGACATGACGACGACGCGGTCCGCCAGATACACCGCCTCCGCAACATTGTGGGTCACGTAGATTACCGTCTTGCGGGTCTCACGCCAGACATCGGCAAGCAGCCGCTGCATGTCGTCGCGGGTGAGCGCGTCCAATGCCGCAAACGGCTCATCCATCAATAGAACCGCTGGATTGTACGCCAATGCCCGAGCAATGGCGACCCGCTGCTGCATTCCGCCGGACAGGTGGTGCGGATACGAGCCGGTAAACTTTTCCAATTTCACCAGGCGCAATTGCTCGTGTGCAATTTTGTTACGCTCGTCTTTCGGTACACCCTTCATTTCCAGGCCGAACGTCACATTGCCGAGTGCCGTGCGCCAGGGAAACAGCTGAGCGAAGTCCTGAAAGACGACGCCGCGGTCCATGCCGCTGCCGGTTACGGGCTTGCCCCCGATGCGGATCTCGCCGGCGGCGGGCGAAAGAAATCCGGCGATGATGTTGAGCAGGGTGGATTTCCCGCAACCCGAAGGACCGACGATGCAAATAAATTCCGACGCGCCGATGTTGAAGCTCACGTCCTTGACGCCGGGCACTTTGCCGCCCGGCGTGTCGTACACAAGGCTGACATCACAAATTTCAATAGGGACCATTCTTGCTTACCGTTTCTAACCCTTGGCCACGCGCACCATGCCCCATCGCTGCACAGTTGCGCGCTCGATCGAACCGAACACGAGCCGCTCGAAGGCATAGCCGATACCGCCGATAACAAGCAGCGACGCCAGCATGATATCGGCGTTGAGAAATTCCTTGGCGTCGAAAATGACCCAGCCCAAGCCCCAATCTGAGGCTGCAATCATTTCTGCGCCGACGACCGCGATCCACGCGCGCAAGAAGGCCTGCCGCATACCGGTGATGATGAAGGGCGACGCGCCAGGGATGATCACCTTCCAGAACAGGCTCTGCTCATCCGCGCCCATGGCGCCGGCCGCGCGCAGCCATAGCGGATTGACCGAGCGGACACCCGACCAAGTGTTGAACACCATAGGAAAGGTCGCGGCATAGAACACAATTAAAATCGTCGTGAGATTGCCAATGCCAAACCACAGCATGAACAGCGGCACCAATGCGAAAGAAGGGATCGGCATCAGCGCGCTCACCAGCGGCAGGAAGAAATTTTCCACGCGCTGAAAGCGCGCCATCAGGATGCCGAGCGGAATGCCCACCGCAACAGCAAGGCCGAATCCGAACATCACGCGATACATTGTGAAGGCCGCGTGCTCGATCATGGAACCGTTGGCGAGCATAGCGATCAAGGTGCGCATGATGGCGGGTATAGTCGGGAGCAGGGCCGGCGCGAAATAACCGCTGCGTGCCAGCAGCTCATAGAGGGTCGCCGCGATGGCAAGAGTGACCACGGCCCGGATGATGGAACGCGTGCGCTGTCCCTGCTCGGTCATGATGTGATCATTCCCCACCGCACGACGGTGTAGTCCTCGATTTTCTGGAATACGAACTTCTCGAGGCCCAGCCCGATCAAGGCAATCACCACAATCCCGGCGAGCATCGCATCGGTGTTGAGGAATTCACGGGCGCCGAATATCAGCCATCCGAGCCCCCAAGGCACGGCAGCAAGCATCTCGACGGCGACCAAGATACGCCATGCTTGCGCAAGGCCAAGCCGCAGCCCGGTCAAGATGTACGGCAACGCGCCAGGCAGGATCACATGGCGGAATAACCGACGATCGTCGGCACCCATGGATTGCGCAGAGCGCACCCAGATTTCTTTGACGGCCTTCACCCCTGTCCAACTGTTGAAGAGAATTGGGAACGCCGCCACAAACCCGACGAGCAGCACCGCGGAAATATTGCCCAGACCAAACCAGAGCAGGAACAACGGCGCATAGGCGAGCCCGGGGATCGGAGCGCAAATGCTGACCAGCGGGAGGCAGATATCCTCGGCCCGCCGCGAACGACCCATCAACACGCCGATGGTCACGCCGATAAGCGCCGCCAGCGCAAAGCCGGTCAGCAGCCGGATCACCGTGTCGAGAGCATGATGCGGCAGAATTCCGGCGACGGTGAGCCTGGCAAAAGACGCCGCCACTTCCTCGATTGTCGGGAACAACCGCCGCGGAAATATTCCCGACCAGGCAATGATTTCCCAGATCACGCCAACCACGATGAACGGGAAGAAACTGCGCATGACGACGCGCAGCCGATCGCGGACTTGCGGTCGGTCGGGGACTTCGCCCACGGGGATCGTGGCGGTGACGGCATCCTGCATCTGGTGCCTACATCCTCCCAAGGTCCGGGCCATGAGCCCTTTTGACACCGAGCTCTTTGGCAGTCTTGTAACCGGCCTTGACCACAGAATAGTGCGGTTTGAATAGTCGCGACAAGCATACAGGCTATGCCGGTTGTTGCGATATGGCGCCACTGGCGCAAGGGCAGCAGAACGGCTAAGCCCGGTCGCACGCGTTTGTACGACGACAGGATTTCAACGGGAGATTTTCGTGATGTCGAAGAATGCACAGAAGATCGGCTGGATCGGAACCGGCCGCATGGGCATGCCCATGGCGGAACGCCTGCTCAAGGCCGGCCACGAAGTCAGTGTGTGGAATCGTACGCGTGCAAAGGCCGAGCCGCTTGCGGCAAAGGGCGGCAGGATCGTTGACAAGCTCGCTGACCTGGCTTCCTGCGACGTTGTGTTTTCGATTGTGTCCGAAGGCAAGGATCTTGAGCAGGTCTATTTCGGCAAAGACGGCGTTCTTTCCGGCGGCAAGGCGCCGAAAGTCTGCGTCGACTGTTCGACTATCTCGGTTGAGGAGTCTGCTGACATCCGCAAGCGTCTGAAGGAAAAAGGTGCTGACTACGTGTGCGCGCCGGTGTCCGGCAACGCCAAGGTCATCAAGGCTGGCCGGCTGTCGTCCGTCGTTTCCGGCGAGGAAACGGCCTGCAAGTCAATCATTCCTTTGATGGAAGTCGTCGCGCCGCAGGGCGTGTCCTATGTGGGCAAGGGAGATCTCGCGCGCATCTGCAAGATCGCGCACAACGTCATGCTCGGCGTGGTAATCGAAAACCTCATCGAGATTACGCTCCTTGTGAACAAGATGGGTGTGCCGCGGCATGCATTCCTAGCCTTCCTCAATAACGGCGTAATGGGATCGATGTTCACGCGCTACAAGTCGCCGGCGCTCGTCAATCTTGACTGGACGACGACCTTCACGCCGGAATTGCTACGCAAAGATCTCGATCTCGGGCTTGAGCTCGGCCGCGAGATGGACGTGCCAATGCCGGTGACAGCAGCCACGCGCGAAGTTTTGCAGGGACATTTCGGTCACGCGACCTTGCAGCCCGATCCGCAGGCTTATCTCAATAAGGATTTCGCAGCGCTGATGGAGACCATGGCGCTTGCCGCCGGCATGAAGCTCGCGCCGGAAAACAAAAACGTGCCGACGGGCCTGGAGCACTGAGGCGAGCGGAGGGCCCCCACCCAGTCGTACATAAAAAAGGGTGCCTTACGGCAAATAAAAAAGGGCCCCTTACGGGGCACCGCACGTCCCGCTTGCGGGAAGTGCCCATCTAAAAAAAGGGCCCCTTGCGGGGCCCTGTGTGCATAAGGTGGAGGATTCACGCCGCCGTCTAAGCCTAAGGGAGGAAAACGGCGGCTGCGCACGTGTCTACTCAATCGGTCCGGCCGCACGATCACAAGTAAAATGGCCATAAATTTACTGGTGGAAACACATCGACGTATCATCTGATTGAATGACGACCGCGGTTTCAGATGGCCTTCAGGCTCTGCAATGCGCCGCAATCGACCTGCAGCCGGCGCGTGCGTTTCGTATTCAACTCCAAAAAGCTGCCGTCCGAAGAGGTAAAGCTCAACCTGTTCGAAGGCGATCAGCTCAAGTCCGGCTATCTCAAGCTCAATCCCAATGGGGTTGTGCCCACGCGGCGCCTTATTTACTGGTGCTGATCTTCGGCAATTCGACCTTCACGGTCGATGACTTCTGCCCGAGATTGCCGGTGGCAAAGAGAATGCCGCCGCCCACCACAATCACAATCAACGCACCGACCAGAACGCCGAGCACGCCGACGCCGCCACTGCTGCCCTCAGCCATGGTTCTATCCTCCCTGCATCAACAGGGAGGTTAAGCAGCGCGCGTTGTTTTAGTTCCCCGCTTAATATTTTGCGCTGATCGGCAATTCTTCCGCGGGGAACAGGGAGATCAGGCGGCAGCCCTTGTCGGTAACGACGACCTCTTCCTCTATGCGCGCGGCGGAGAAGCCGTCGGTTGCCGGGCAATAGGTTTCGATCGCGAACACCATTCCTTCCTTGATTTCGGTCGGGTGGTCCATCGATACGACGCGGGAGATGATCGGCCGCTCGTGCAGGTTTAGGCCAAGACCATGTGCGAACTGCAGGCCGAAAGCGGACATCTCATCAGGGAAGCCAAACTCATTCGCTTTCGGAAAAACGTCGCAAATGTGCGCCGTACTGGCACCGGGCTTGATACGGGCGATGGCGTTGTCGAGCCACTCGCGAGCTTTTTTGTATGCGTCGTGCTGCGCGGGCGTCGCGCGCACAACATTGAAGGTCCGGTAGTAGCAGGTGCGATAGCCCATGAAGCTTTGCAGAATGTCGAAGAAAGCCTGGTCGCCCGGACGGATCATGCGGTCTGTGAAATTATGCGGATGCGGGTTGCAGCGCTCGCCGGAAATGGCGTTGACCGCTTCGACGTCGTCGGAGCCGTGCGTGTAGAGGAACTTGTTGACCTCGGCGACGATGTCGTTTTCGCGCACGCCCGGCCGCAGCATTTCATTGACCACGTCATAGGCGCCATCGACCATTGCGGCCGCGCGATTGAGGAGCGCGATTTCGTCGGCCGATTTGACTTCACGCGCGCTCAGCATGATCTGCTGGCCGTCTTTGATCTTGATTCCCGCTTTCTCGAGCTCGAACATCATTGGCGGCTCAATGATATCGACGCCGATCGGCATTTTGGCGACGCCTGCCGACTTGAGAATTGAGGCCATTTCCTCGGCGTGACGCTTCATCAGGCCGAAAGCTGGATCGACGGTGCCGCGCAAGCCTACGAGGCCGGCCTTGCAGTTCTCCGGCTTGAGCCAGGGGGAATAGAGCTTGTGGTGGACCGCGGCCGAGCCGAAATCCCACAGAATAGGATCGCCGCCACGCGTGAGGAGAACCCAGCGCGAGAGCTTGTCGCGCGCCCATTCACCGATCTTGGTCGAAGTGACGTAACGGATGTTGTTATCGTCGAATAACAACAGTGCACCGAGGTCGGAGGCCTCGAGCGCGGCCTGCGCTCGGCCGAGGCGGTAACGGTGCATACGGCGGTAATCGACGCGTTCTTCAAAATCGACGCCCATGGTGCCGAGCACAGGCAAGTGCCGACCCCAGTTGTAACGCGGGTTGATGTCCTCGGCGGTGATCTTCACCGGCTCGCGCGTTCTCTCATCCATAGTCGTCTCCTTACGCGGTATCGATTGCCGGCCTTATAGCCGGTGGGTCAACTGCATTATAGGCCTAGTTGGTAGCTCTGTCGGCACCGTCGGGTCCAGGACGAAACGCGGTCAATGGGCCTCTACGCGGGCGTCCTTGATGACGCCGCCCCACACTTCGGTTTCCTTCTTGATAAAGGCCGCAGCCTCGGCGGGCGTGCCGCCGGCAGAGTGAAGGTTGATCTTCGTAAAATGGCTCTGTGCCTCTGGACTCTTGAGGACCTCGTTCACCGCCTTACTGAGCTTTGCCACGATTGCCGGCGGCGTCTTCGGAGGAGCCGCAATTGCGTTCCAGGTGCCGGACTCAAAGCCTTTGACGCCAACCTCATCGAGCGTCGGGATATCGGGTAGGTTTGGAATTCGCGTGTTCGTCGCAACGGCGAGAATCCGCGCCTTGCCGGCTTCATGCAGTTTGATGGCCGAGGCCAATTCCATGAAAATGAAATCGACGTGGCTGGCGATTATGTCATTAAGCGCTGGCGCAGTACCCTTGTAGGGGACGTGCACGAGCTTGGTGCCGAGGATACGTTCGAACAGCGCAGCCGTGAGATGCGACGTCGTACCTATTCCCTGCGACGCATAGTTGACCTTGCCCGGACTCGCTTTCACGTAATCGATAAATTCCTTCGCTGTCTTTGCAGGAAAATCCGGGCGTACCAGCAGGACATTGGCGATCGAGGTCATGATCGTCACAGGTACAAATTGCGTGGGGTCAAAATTCAGTTTCTTGTAGAGCAGCGGATTGACCGTCAACGGGGCCGGCTGTGCCGCCAGCAGCGTGTATCCGTCAGGTTCTGACGTGAAGACTGCCTCCGCCCCGATATTGCCCGCAGCGCCGGCGCGATTTTCAACGATGACCGGTTGACCCAGTTTTTGATGCAGCCCTTCGGCAACGATGCGGGTCACGGTGTCGACGCCGCCGCCCGCAGGGACGCACACGATAATCTTGATTGGCCGGTTCGGATAATCTGCAGCCGGGTCCTGCGCCAATGCGCTCGACGCGATCAGCAGCGCCGCGGAAACCCCTGCCATAAATGCGCGCACAGTATCCTCCCTTGCACCGGCTGTTTATGCGACACGCGCTAGTTTTTGCGCCGGCAGCTTGAGATTGAACACCTTCATCGCATTGCCGCCAAGGATATTCCGCTTCGCCTGCTCGGTCAGGAACGGCAGATCGTAAATCGTCGACGGCAAATCGAAGTCCCAGTGCGGGTAATCGGATGAATAGAGCAATTGTGTTTCGGCATTGATCATGCGGAAGGTCTGCTCGAGCGCTGCCATGTCGGTCATTTCCATGGGCTGCGATGAGAAATACATGTCGCGCATGTATTCGCTTGGCTTCCTCTTTAGGGCCGGAGCCTCGGACGAGCGCATCATGTACTCGTTGTCGAAGCGCTGCATCATGAACGGCACCCAGGCAAGTCCGCTTTCGACCCAAAGCACTTTCAGCTTTGGAAACCGCTCCGGCAGGCCGTTGGTGATCCAATTGGCCAGATGCACCATGTTGTAGAACACGAAGCCCAGCGCATGAACCGAGATGAAACGGTTCATCATGCCGACGGTCTGGTCATTCCAGTTGTAGCCGGCGTGGAAGGCGAGCGGCAGATTCATCTCCTCAAGTAACGCATAAGTTTTCATATATGAATTGTGGTGGATCGGGCGGTAGCGCGCCGACGTGACCATGAAGCCGACAACGCCTTTGGTTTGGCCAAATTCCTGCACGGTGCGATAGGCGGCGTCCGCGTCGTTAAACGGCAGATAAAGCATCGAACGGATACGCGGCTCGTGTGCCAGCACCCGTTCACTGAGCCAACGGTTGTACGCACGCGCCAGCGCGACCTCGACCTCGACCTGCGGGTGCAGGCCAAGCTGAAGCATCGGGGTCGGGAACATTACTGCGACATCGATGCCAATCGAATCCATCCATCGCCGCGTCAGCGCGATGTCGCGTTGCACGCCCGGTTCGATTTTCTCCATCCCCCGGGTCGCATAACGCATGACGCGGCCGCCCATGTCCTGATAGCCGACGCCGGCTGGCAGCATGCCAACACTTTTCGCGTTTGCCTGACGCGCACTGCGCGCAAGTTGCTGCAGCACAGGATCGTCCATGTAATCGAGAATCTCGCCGATCGACTCGCTTTCGTAGTGGTGCGAGTCGACATCGATAATCGGGAAATTCTTGTACCCGCGTTCGGAGGCCTGCTTCGAGGCGTGCGCCAGCAGCTTGCTGGTGTCGAACTCTTCGACCTCCATGCGGCGGAAGTCGGACAACGGAAGATCCATGTTATTTTCCCTGGCGCATGATCATGCGCTATCTCCCAGACCAGGCCTGCCACATGCCCAGCTCGAACACCTGCAAGTTCACGGCCTTGAGCATTGCGGTGACCGTCACCATCACCTCGGTCGCAGTCACGGCATCCTGTGCGAACGCGGGCAGTGCGCCATCGCGCTCCGCCGCGCGCTCGGCGTAGAAGCGCACGGATTTCGCGAGCATGTCTTGAATGTCTATGTCGCTCAGCTGTAGTTCAGTCGGGACAATCGCTTCAGTTTGCGACGACATAGATATCCTCCCCGCGCTTAACCACTTCGAAGCTTTTTAATTTCAGGCTGCGGTCGGCCACGCATTCGCCGGTTTTGAGATCGTACTCGTAGCCGTGCCAGGGGCAGACAAAATGAATTTTCTCGCTTGAAAATTTCTGTCCCTGCCAGCTGCGGTCGGGGCCGATGACATCTTCGACCTTGTGCATCATGATTCCTTCGCAAGCTGGTCCGCCCTGATGCACGCAGAGATTCTCGTACGCATAGAACTGACCCTGCCAGTGGAACACCCCGATCTCGCAGCCTGCGTGACTGACGATTCGGCGTTCGCCGTCGGGAAATTGCTTGGCTTTGGCGACGAACACGTCCGGCATGCCGTCTGGTTCCGGTGGGCTTGTTACGCGGGGAAAGTATGGCACCGAACCGCATTGCGCGGCAACGAAGCGGCTTCGCGAAAGCGAAATATGGGCTTGCGCTGATACGCATTGTACGAAGCGGCAGCATCGCGCAAGGTCCGGTGCGAAAGGTGCGGAAGTGGATTCAAACTTATTGCTTGCGGTGATTGCTGCGGTCTTTCTGTTGGCCGGCTTCGTCAAAGGCGCCATCGGGCTTGGCTTGCCAACGGTGTCCATCGGTCTGCTCGGATTGCTGATGTCCCCGGCGCAGGCGGCGGCCATTTTGGTCGTGCCATCGCTTGTGACGAACGTCTGGCAGGCTTTGGCCGGGGGCGGAGTCGCTGCGCTTTTACGTCGCCTCTGGCCCGTGCTCGCGGGGATTTGCGTAGGCACTTTCAACGGTGCCGTGCTGCTGCCGCATGATGACACGGGCCGCGCAACCGTGTGGCTGGGGGTTGCCCTGGCACTGTACGCAGCACTCGGTCTCGTAAATGTAAATTTCAGGGTGCCGCGGCACGCGGAAGCCGGGCTTGGTCTCGTCATGGGGGCTGCGACCGGCGCAATCACGGTGGCAACCGGAATTTTTGTCGTACCTGGCACTCCGTACGTTCAAGCTCTGCAGTTCGAGCGCGACAAACTCGTGCAGGCGCTCGGTCTGTCGTTCACCGTTTCCACGATTACGCTAGCTCTTGCGCTCGCACACGCAGGTGAAATTCGTGGCGCGCTCGCGGGACCATCTTTGCTCGCGCTTGGCGGCGCGCTCGCGGGCATGGTTCTGGGGCAAATGGTGCGTGGCCGTGTGCGGGCGGAAATCTTCCGGTTGTGGTTTTTCGTTGGGCTATTGCTGCTCGGCGCCCATCTGGCGCTACACGACTTCTTGTGATCGATTAAGCGCTTCTGAACGTCGCCACCAGGATTCGTGTGATGAAAATCGTCGATCTTTCCCACGTTATGAACGTCCATACGCCCGGCTGGGTCGGTTACGCCGGCAACAAGATGTACTACGCGCAGAACCTGCAAACCGTCCGAATCGTTGCGCAGCGCATCGACACGGCCCTGCACGTGGGCACCCATTTTGACGGCGCTATGCATGCGACCGACAACAATAAGGGTGATATGGCTCACCTGCCGCTTGACTACCTGGTCAACCGCGGCGTTGTCGTCGACATTTCAAAGCACATGCATGACTGGGCGGTGATCACGCCGGAGATCATTGAGAGCAGTGGCGCCGATATCCGCGAAGGCGACATCCTCATTCTGCATACCGGATGGCACAAGCACTATGAAGGGCAGCCACAGCAGGATCTGGTTCGTTACTTCTGCTACCACCCGGGCCCGAGCCTCGACACGCTGCACTGGATGTTGAAGAAAAAGATAAAGTGGTGGGCCATGGACACCGGCTCCTGCGACCACGCCATGAACACGTCTATCCGTTACATGCGGCCCGATCTTGCCGAGGAGTTCACGAAGAAACACGGCAAGACGCCCGGCGAATTTTTTGGGACGTTCGAATATACGCACAAGAAATCCGGCCGGAAGGTTACGGCGGACGTGTTTCCGTTCCACAATTGGGCGTTCCAGGAAGGCCTGCTGCACGCTGAGAATCTCGGCGGCGACATCGAATTGATGCTGGGCAAACGATGTGTCATCGGCGCGTTCCCGTGGCGCTACGAAGGCCTCGAAGGATGCCCCTGCCGGATTGTTTGCTTCCTTGATGTCGACGACAAGATCGAGGCGGTCGGTGATGCCGCAAAAGCCATCTTGCGCCGCTAAGCCAGCGTCAGCCTCGAGTCCGGCGCGTTGTTCTGTAGCGTCGACTGGATCACTTCGCGCAGAAGCGCGTGCTTCGTCTTCGGCCATTGCTTGACATGAATATCGGCAAGCAGCTTGGCCGATTTACCGAACACGACAATGCGGTCGCCGACACTGATCGCCTCTTCCAGCTGATGCGTGATTAATACCGCGGTCGAGCCGCACTCACGGGCGAGCTGAAGGAACGTTTCGCGCAGCTCAGCCGCTGTCACTTCGTCGAGGTGGCCGAAGGCTTCGTCGGCAAGCAGAATCTCGGGTTGCACCGAGAATGCGCGCGCAATCGCCACGCGCTGGCGCATGCCGCCGGACAATTCGTGCGGATAAGCGTTAGTGAACTGACCGAGGCCGAGCCGGTTCAGCCAGGTCAGGCTGCGCTCGCGCTGTTCGGCCTCCGGCACGCCGATAAGCTCAAGCGGGAGGCGCGCGTTGTCGAGTGCCGAGCGCCAGGGCAGCAGCCGGTCCTGCTGGAACACAGTCGCAATACGGCCGCGGAACAGGTCGAAATCGGTGTGCGGGCTCTTGTCGCCGATGCGGATAGCGCCTTCCGTAGGGGCCTCCAACCCAATCATCAGGTCGAAGAACGTCGACTTGCCGCAGCCGGTCTGCCCGACAATCGCAACGACTTCGCGCGGCGCGATGGTCAGATCGAGCCGGTCGATCGCGACAACCGACTGCCCAGTGGTCGCTTGCCGGAACACTTTGCGCAGCCCGGCGACGCTGATGGGTGGGGGTCCGTTCATGCGCGCCATCGCAGCAGGCGCGTCTCGACCCGTGCCACGATGGCCTCAAGCAGGAACAACAGTGCGACCAGCACGATGGTCCAGGCAAAAACGTCGGCGACCGAGAACAGTTCCTGCGCCACCGACAACTGATGTCCGATGCCGGTGACGGCGCCAACCAGCTCGGCGATGGTGACCACGCGGATCGCAAGGCTGATATTGACCTTCCAACTGGTGAAGATCGTCGGCACGATCGCCGGCAGCATCAGCTTCACAAAAAACTGCAAGGTCGTCGGCCGGAACGAGCGCATCATCTGGCGCAGTTCGCGCGGTACTGAGCGCATGGCGTCAAGCGTATCGACCAGGAAAACCGGACCGCAGACGACGACCAGCACAAATCCGATGCGGAATTCGACGCCGGGAAACCACAGCACCGCGAACAAAATCCAGGAGACGACCGGTACTGCCATCAGGATGCGGATCATCGGATGCAGATACTTGTCGAGCGTATCGGACCGATACATTGCCATCGCGAGCATGATGCCGAGCACGAACGAGACGATCAGCGCGGCGATGACGCGCGCCAGCGTGACGGCGACATCAAGGGGCGTGATGGTGGTGATCGCTTTTGCGATCCGCAGCAGGCTGGGAATCGCGAACGGCGGAATTCCGAGCGCCGGCGCCAGGTGCGACAGGACCTCCCAGACAAGCGCAAAGACGAGCAGGGAGACGAGAGTCTGACGCGGAAAAATCAGGACCGGGACAGACTCGCGATGCTCCGTGCTCATTTTGACGTGGGGCTATCCAACTCAGGGCGTGTAGATAATCTTCTCATCCGGCATTTTTTCGTAGAAGCCGGCCTTGACCGCACGCTCCATCATATCGGTGATGGACTTGCGTGTTGCCGGATCCCACGCCGGCTTGATGATCATCTGCAGCCGCTTGCTCTCGACTGCGGCGGTGAGGATTCCGGGCGGCAGCTTGAGCGTTTCGTTGGCGATCTTGTCGCCGGCGGCCGTGTCCTTGTGCATGACGTCGGCAACATCCTGCAACGCTGCGATCAGCATCTGCGGCGCCTTCGGGTTCTTCGCGATCGCGTCGGCGCGCATGGCAGTCACGATCTCCCAGCCGTCGCCGCCGGTGATCTCCTTCCAGCCCTGCGCGCCGTTGAAGATGACGCGCCAATCCGGGTTCTGCCTGGCGGTGATGCTTGCCAGCGGCTCGATCACCAGTGCGGCGTCGACACGGCCGGCCTCGAGCTGCGCGCGCGCAACGGCGAAGTTTGCATTCACCGTGATGATATCTTTGCCGAGGTCGATGCCCTTGGCGTTGGCATAGATCTTCGTCACCTGGAATTGCGATCCGCCCATGTCAATGGCGAGCTGTTTGCCCTTGAGATCGGCGAGAGATTTGATCTTCTCGTCCCTGGCGAAGATCACGAGGTCGGCGAGCGTGAAGCCGGTAGCAATAATCCTCACCGGCACGCCTTCCTGATAGAGCTTTTGCAGGATGGTTGGGCCTCCGATGAGCACGTCGGTCTCACCGGTCGCGAAGGCTGCGTAGAAGGCCGAGATCGACGGGTAGGCCTTGGCGTCGAGCTCGAAGCCATGCTTGGCGTCGATGCCCCGCGCTTTCATGATGTTCCACACCAGAGGGTTGAACACGGGCAAGGTGAGGCTCGACACCTTGATGACCGGCTTCTGTTGCGCTTGCACGCCCGGCGCGAAATTCAAAGTCAGTGCGGCCGCGCACGTAAATACTGCGGCAAATCCCCGTCGAGACATCTTGGCCATGACGTTCCCCCTTGCATATTTCGAGCAGCGATCTTGCGCGTCAGCTTGCTCAAAGGCGAGCGCGACTTTACTCCGCTTTCGTTTGCGTGCAAATAATTGGACGCTAGTGAGTGGAGGGCGTGATGCCGCATATCACCGCGCGAGACGGGACGCGGCTCTACTACGAGGAAGCAGGGCAGGGCACGCCGGTCGTCTTCGTGCATGAATATGCGGCGGACTACCGCACCTGGGAGCCCCAGATGCGGCGTTTCTCGCGCTCGCACCGCTGTGTCACCTACAGCCAGCGCGGCTATCCGCCATCCGATATTCCAAACGATCCGGACAAATACAGTCAGGATTGCTTCAACGACGACGTCATCGCCGTTATGGACGCGCTCAGGATCGATAAGGCGCACATCGTCGGCCATTCGATGGGCTCGCTGACGGCGCTGCACGTCGGCATCCGGCATCCGCAACGCTGCATTTCGATGACTGCCGCGGGCTGCGGCTACGGATCGAGCGCAGACAGGAAGGCCGTGGAGGATACCCGCGCGGCGTCACGCGAGACAGGCAAGATGTTTGCCTCTACTGATATCAAGACCGCCGCAGCGCGTTACGCCGACGGTCCGACGCGTCAGGCCCATAAGAACAAGGATCCGCGCGGCTATGCCGAATTCGTGCAGATCCTCAGCGAACATTCGGCGCATGGTCACTCGTTGACCATGATCAATCTGCAGGCCAAGCGGCCGACGCTGTGGGACATGGAGGCGGATCTGAAGAAATTCTCCGTGCCGCTGCTAATTGTTGTCGGCGACGAGGATGACTGGTGTGTCGACGCCAGCATTTTCCTGCGCCGCACCGTGCCGACCGCCGGCCTGATGATCGTTCCGCGCACCGGTCACACGCTCACGAGCGAGGAACCGGAAAAATTCAATGCGGCGTTGGCCGAATTGTTTGCCGATGCCGAGGCGGGCCGCTGGCTCGCGCACAAACCACATTAAGAACTGGGAGAGAGCGATGGACCTCAAGCTCAAAGGCAAGACTGCGCTGATCACTGGCGGCAGCGAAGGCATAGGCAAGGGGATCGCGCTGGCTCTGGCGAAAGAAGGCGTCGATATTGCGATCTGCGCGCGGCGCAAGGAGCCGCTCGACGCGGCGGCGAGTGAAATCGCCAAGGCGACGGGACGCAAGATCGTCGCCATTACCGCCGATCTGCGCCAGGATAAGGACGCCAAGAACTTCATTGAGCAAGGTCACAAGGCGCTCGGGCGCGTCGACATCATGGTCAATAATGCCGGTTCGGCAGCAGGCGGCGTCATCGAACATCTGACGGAAGACGATTGGGAGAAGGGCCTCCAACTCAAGTTCATGGGATACGTGCGCTGCCTGCGCTACGTACTGCCCATCATGGTGAAGCAGGGCGGCGGGCGTGTCGTGAACCTGATCGGAAATGACGGCGTGAAGCCTTCGTACTGGGAGATCTGCCCGGGGGCAGCCAACGCGGCGGGACAGAACCTGACGCTGTCGCTTGCCGGACAATACGGCAAGAACGGCATCAGCTTCGTCGCGGTCAATCCGGGGCCGGTGCGCACCGAGCGCTGGGCCGGGCTGGTCAAGGCGATGTCGCGGGACATGAAGATTTCCTACGAGGAGGCGGACAAGCTCGCACCGGCCTCGATCCCAATGGGTCGCATTGCGGAGGTCGAAGAGGTGGCCAACCTCGTTACCATGCTCGCTTCACCGCTGATGGAAATGGTCAACGGCACCATGATTGAGGTCGACGGCGGCCAGGA